>Ga0268261_10000011_pt1 | contig 167781 bp, 121 predicted proteins | sample TergutNc150P1_FD_190353 | JGI IMG/M metagenome (GOLD analysis project Ga0268261, IMG submission 190353) | Nasutitermes corniger P1 segment gut microbial community from laboratory colony in Florida, USA - Nc150 P1 (SPAdes) (version 2) | ecosystem: Host-associated > Arthropoda: Insects >... | reverse complement strand
ATGAGCGCAAAGAAAATGCTTCATCACGCACGCCTCGAATGGTCGGTTGAAACCATGCATTATTTTCTGGATGTCCACTATTTGGAGGACAGCTGCCGATTGAGGGAGCGAAATTCACAAAGAAACCTCAACATGGCCCGAAAAATTTCGTTAAACCTTATCGGACGCTACAAAGAGGTCACTAATTCCAAAAAACCACTGTCCCATATCATGCTTAGATGCCTATTGGAACTAGATACGTTGACACAGGTATGGAATTTAAACTCCATTTAATGAAATATAATTCAATATAATCCATTTCTTAAGGGGAGCTCTATTTAAGTGCGGCAAAAATTCGGGGATTATTCTTATTTTTCCTGAAGGTAAATAACAGGGACCCTTTTCATGAAAGTTGATTTCCGTGCCGTTTGAGGTACCAGATGGGCTTCAGGGTGCCTGTTTTCCCACACTTCTCATAATAGGAATTATGCAGTCTGGCAACTTCAGTAGAGAATTTTTTTCACGGAAAAAGTTCTAACCTATCTTCAATATGTGAAGCTTCACGCTAAAAGTGCACATCCTTTGCGTCTGCCCGCAATTTCTGTTAAGCTAGAATCAAGACTAGAGAATGGTCCGCAAGGGTCTTTCATCATACTCCCTCGCCAGAGGGATTCATCTCACCATAGGAGGTTTAACATGAAAATTGAAATATATTCTGACATCCATTGCCCGTTTTGCTACTTGGGCAAGCGCCGTTTGGAACTTGACCTTGCTAATATGCCGGGTGGCGACCAGGTTGAAATCCTGTACCGGGCTTATGTCCTTGACCCCAATGCACCGAAGTTTTCTGGGAAATCCGTCTATCAGGCACAGGCTGACCGCAAGGGGATGCCTGTTGAAGAAATCGAAGCCGCTTACCGAAACATTGCCGAGCAAGGGAAGGCTTATGGGCTGAATTACAACATGGATGCCATCATCCCCACCAACACCATCGACGCGCTTGCCCTGGTGCAGTTTGCCCAAGAATCGGAGCTTCAAAGCACGGTCATGGAAAAACTCTACGAAGCGTACTACACCGACGGGGAAAACATCAGCGACCAGGAAGTCCTGAAGCGCATCGCAACTGAATCCGGATTGGATGGGAGCCTGGTAGCGGACGTTTTAAATAGCGGAAAGTATCAGCAGAAAGTCCGCGAGGACGACGCCCAAATCCGCCAACAAAAAATCGAGGGAATCCCGTACTTCATCGTCAATGGCACCCACAAATTCTTCGGCTCCGACCAGATAGCCAAGGTAGTCGAAGCGCTGCGCCCGAAACTCCAGGAAATCAAACCTTCAAGCGGCATGGTTTGCGAGGGCGGCATTTGCCGTATGGGATAATATGAAAATCGAAATTTTTACGGACATCTGCTGCCCCTATTGCTACGTGGGAATGGCTTCCATGGAGGCTGTACTCCAAGGAGTGGACGGGGTGGAGGTCATTTATAAGAGCTACGAGTTGAGTCCGGGAGCAGTTGCGGGTTCCAAGGATTCCGTGTACGAGGCCATGGCGAAAAAGCAAAACTGTTCCATCATGGATGCCATGGAATATTACCGTCAGTTGGAGAAGGCGGCCGAAAAGGTGGGGCTTAAAGTGGATTCGGGGATGATAACCCCCACCAACACGTTTGATGCGTTAAGGTTGACCCACTTGGCGAAAAACTTCGGGTTGCAGGCCCCCTTGGTGAAACGCTTATTTGAAGCCCACTTCGCTGAAGGGGTGGACGTGGCCGACCACGGGGAATTGGTGAGAATCGCCACCGAGGTGGGCATGGACGAAGGAGCAGCCCGCCAACTGCTTGAAAGCTCCGATTACAGGGAAGAAGTCATCGGCGACCATGCCGCTGCCGCTTTGATGGGGATTACCAGCGTGCCCTACTATGTCATCGATGAGAAGTATGGCATGGGAGGGGCCCAGACGGTAGAGGCTTGGGAGGATATACTCAAAGGGAAGTTCGCATAATAAAAGACCATTCGCAAGCTCGCGGATGGCCTTTTATTTTATGTATCATCCTAAAAAACACCGTTCGTGGTGGTACTCCAAATAAGGTTTGTGGTTTTCTTCAATCCGGCTGAGTACTAAATCATCCGATAGGTGTAAAATCCGTTTATTTTCCTCGGGAAGAAATTTAGAAAATATCATCTCCCCGTTAAAGTCAAAGGTCATATAGCCTAAATCGAAAATTTTATCGTAGTTGGGAAGTAGCAATAAGCCATTGAAGGGGTCAAGGCGCTCGTGGTTGTTTGATACCCGCCAAGGCTTGATATGGGAAGCTACCAAAATTTCTTTCATCGAGCACTGGCTAACAGCACAGCCCTTCCAATAATCCATTAATTCTTTGCGGAAATGTCCTTGCCCAATGCGGGATTTGATGATGGCATCTTTTTCCGTTTTCTTAAACCCATCCCCATTTTCAATCCGCTTAACTTCTTGCAAAATTTCTTGTTCATAGTTGGCAGCATAGTCAAATTCCACAAACTTCAAAAATTTATTTAAACCTGAACGGAAGTCGCTTATTGATTTTTTAGAGGAATACTTAGGCCGGTGCAAGCGTTTCATATCTTCTTGCACCAGGATTTCTGTAATTTTTTCAGCGGTGAGGGAATAATTTATTGGATAACTCTGGGACAAAAATTTGAGGCGGGTTAAATAATCCCGGCTAGTCTTTGGGGCAAGGTTTCCAAAGTTCACCATATAATGGTAAAAATCCGATTGGCAATCCAAAAATTCATTCTCAAAGTTGCTAACCATGTCACACCGCCTCCCTTATTTTCTGCCCGTGAGTGCTCCCACCTTTTTTTAGCGCCGCTAACCCCTCGATTACCGGACACGGCTGGTTCCTAAATTGGGTAGGTGTCAGCCCTGCCAATTTCTTGAACGTCTGGCTGAAATGGGTGTGGTTGTTGAAGCCCACCTGAAGGGAAATGTCGATAATGGATTCCTTGGAGGCCTTCAACAGCTTCTTGGCCTGTTCCACCCGCAAATGGTTCAAATAATTGTTGAACGTTTGCCCCGTATTGTTCTTGAACAGCGTGCAAAAATAATTCTTGTTCAGGCTTAACTGCTCGCACACATCATCAAGCGTAATCGGCTCATGGTAATTTTGCTTCACATAGTCGATGGCAGCCAGCGTATGGGAATCGTATCCCGGCGCCGCCGCCAACTGCTTATTTAAAATCGACTCGAACAAATCCTCTAGGTAAACCATGCAATTTTTGGGTTTATAGGAAATGGACTTGACCTGGCACTCTCCGAAATGGAACGGCCCTATGACAAAATACCCGGTTGGATGGGGAGGGGCAATGAAAGGGACAGCCAAGTAATGGATGCCATGGGGGCACTCCAAAAACCCCATCGACTCCATCCCAGACAAATCGGACTTCACTTTCTCGGTAGGCACCAAACTGCTGGTCCCCATGCTGTTAAGAATGTGAAATGCCGTATTAAAAAACTGGACACTAAGCCCGGTCGTATGGTACGTATCAAAAATAACATGCTCAATAAGTTTCATGAGTAGGGTCTCCTCGTAGCGATTATCCTCCCATTATAACCCAAATGAAAACGAGAATCAACATCATATTAGCGATATTCACTTACAAAATCTGAATATTTTAATAGTTTACCTGATGATTGTTAAAGCAACATGGGCTAGGTTGGGGGTATAATGGTACAGCAAATGAAGCTGGCCCCGATCCATTGGAGGACAGACCAGGTTAGGGGGCAAGCAAAAAAATGACGGGAGGTGAACTTGCCGCCTGGGTTTCGGGAGAGTCCCAGGCGGCAGGGTCCGAGTTGAAAAAAACAATTTATTCCACTCTATTTTTAGTAACAGCATTGACTTTGGCTGCTTGCGGGAATGCCGCGTCAAATGATGCACCGGCTGCTGTTGAACCGGCACAAGAAACAACGGAATCTACAACTGAACGGGAAACGGTAACCATTGTCGATTTTGACGGACAATCCATTGAAGTCCAGACCAACCCAAAAACCGTGGCCATCTACGACTTTGGCGTACTGGATATTTTATATAACGTCGGCTTTGAGAAAACCGGGATTGAAACGTTGATTATCCCTAACTCGACGGGGGGGCTTCCTGCTTCCCTTTCTTATTTTGAGGACCAGGACTTTATCCATTTCGGTGGGACGCTGTTTTATGTTGACCATGATGTCCTTGACCTGCTTCAACTAGAACTTGTCATCTTAGGGGCCCGTTCTTTCGGGATGAACGCCAATGGCGACCGCTTGAATGACGAGGAATGGGATGCCTTCCGCGAGGAAACGTTCAACCGCTATGATGAAACGACTTTTATCCGCTTAGGCCCAGGACGTGAAATCAACCTGGTACAAGACATTCAAACCAATGCAAGGGTTTTAGCAGCTATTTTCCCAGACTTAGCCGATGAAATCGAAGCAGAACTAGCAACCATCCTTGCGGGAATCGCAGAAGTCCACGACAAAGCGGAAGCCTCTGGCTCCACGGCGATTTTTGCCATGATGATGGACGCGACGAGCCTGTCCGTGTTCAACCCGGGTTCGCGCTTCAACATGTTATACGAGGAATTTGGATTCGCCCCGGCTGATGCCGAAGCACCTGCATGGACGGATGCCCATGGGTTCGATGCCCGTGCTGAGTACTTATTGTCCATCAACCCGGACGTGATTTTTGTCCTTGACCGCAGCAACAACATGGTAGGGCCAGGTCCGGCGTTTGACAATATCTTGGCAGACCCGATTGTCGCCCAGACAACAGCTGCCCAAAATGGCAACATCATCGCCCTTGACCCGACCTCTTGGTACACCATTACTGGTGGTTTCGGGGCGGCGCGCCAAATGATCGCGGACTTGATGGAATATTTAGATTAATAATGAAATGCCCCCAACGCTGCGGCGGATTGGGGGCATTCTATGTAAAAAGGAGGCTTTGGCTATGACTGGGTTTTATTCCCGAAACTGGAAACGATTCTCTATTATCGGATTGTTTATCGTCTTTTCAGTGCTTTCCTTATTTATAGGCTCCTTGGGAGGGGTTACGCTGCGGGCAATCCTTGAAGGGGATGAAGTCGCCCGGTTGGTCTTTATCCACAGTCGTGTCCCCCGCACCTTGGCCATTATTTTATCGGCGGCGGGCCTTAGCGTGGCGGGGCTTATGATGCAGGCCATCAGCCGCAACCGGTTCATGTCGCCTTCGACGGCTGGCACGACGGATGCGGCGGCACTGGGGCTTTTGCTCTCCTTTATTTTCCTAAGCAATCAGTCGGGCACCATGCAGACCCTGTTTTCCTTCGTGTTCGCATTGGCGGCTACCCTGATTTTCACCCTCATCATCAGCCGGCTCAAAATCCGCGAAGTGGTGTACATCCCGTTGCTTGGCATGATGTTCGGGGGCATGATTTCCGCATTGACCACCGCCGTCGCCTTCCGCTTCGACGCCATGCAGGTCCTCAACATGTTCAGCATGGGAAGCTTCGCCCGCCTGGGGGATTTTCGGATGGTCTACCTCGTCATTTTCCCTCTTTTCGTAGCTGTGCTTTTTGCCACTAGGTTTAGTATTATCGGGCTTGGGGAGGACTTTGCCAAGAACCTCGGGGTGAATTACAACCGGGTGGTCATGCTGGGATTGGTCATCGTGTCCCTCATCAGCGCCGCTACCTTTGTGGCCGTTGGCCCCCTTCCCTTCGTGGGGCTCATCATCCCTAACATGGCCACGTCTTTTTATGGGGACAACATCAAGAAGTCCATTGTGGATTTGATGCTTTTTGGTTCGGTTTTTGTATTGGCCTGCGACATCATCAGCCGCCTGGTTATTTTCCCATTTGAAATGAATGTTTCCTTGACCATCAGCATCATCGGCGGCGCCATTTTCATGATTTATCTCATAAGGGGGCTAAAAGGCGGACAACCTGGTAAAAAACAAATTAATTAAAAGCGCACCTACTAGGGACATTTCCAAAAAAGGGGCAAAAAGCAAGCATGAAACCAAAAAAATAATCTTCGTTTTCAGCCTTCTTTCCCTGCTTTTGGCCTTCGGGATTTTCATGTACATCATGTCCCGGACCCATATCAAGGCGTGGCGGCTGGACGTTCCCATGACCGATTCGGCATTTTCGAGTATTTTGGGGCGCAGCGTCCCGGCGATGGCAGGCATGGTGGGGGCGGCGTTTTTGATTGCCATCATCAGCCTTAGTTTCCAGACCATGACCCAAAGCAAGATTTTGACTCCGGCTATGATTGGCTTCGATGCGGTGTTCATGGGGACACAGACGCTCTTGGTATTCCTATTCGGCACCACGGGGACGCTGTTTGCCAACCCTTTCATCAATTACCTGGTGTCAGCAGGGACCATGGTCACCGTGTCCTTTTTCATGTACCGGGCAATCCTTCGCAAAAGCAGGGACAATACCATTTTCCTCCTGATGTTCGGACTTGTCCTCTCAGGAATCGTGGGCAACCTGGCCCGTTATTTGCAGACCATCATGACGATGTATGAGTTCAACCACGTCCAAGCGGCGGTCAACGTGACGGTGAACAACATGAACACCCGCATTATCTGGCTCGTCATGCCCTTGATGGCGCTTTTGTGCGTGGCGATTATTTGGCGGCACCGCAAATACAACGTCATGGTACTCGGCCGGGACGTGGCCCGAAGCCTGGGAATCAATTACGAGCGGGAACTGCACCTCAACCTGATTTTCATCGCCATCGGCATGAGCCTCTCCACCGCCCTCATTGGATCCCTGACCTTCTTGGGGCTTTTGGCGGTGAACCTGTCCCGCATGATCCTAAAAACCCACCGCCACCTCCCGCTGTTCATCGCTTCAGGGCTGGTGGCGGCCGTGGCCCTGGTCTTTGGGCAGACAGCGGTAGAGCTGTTGGAAGGCGGGCTGCCAGTGACGGTCATCATCAATTTAGTGGGGTGCACGTATTTGTTTATATACATCCTGCGAGAAAATAAAGTTTGATTTTGTGGGAAAATTTCCCATGTGTCAACCGTCATGGTATAATTGAACCAGCAGATTGGCGAAAGGGGAGCTTTAGGATGTGGATGATTGAACTTGCAGTGGCACTGGCGCTGTTTACCGGCGTCTTTTATACGTTGATCCATCGGGAACAAAGCCGTTTTGAACGCTATGGGAGGCTGGCGAAGGCATTCTTTGGCCTCACCGTTTTTTTCCTGTTGTTATTGCTTATCGACTCCGGGTTGGGTCCCTTGTTTTTATTTTTCCTGCTCTTTTTGTCCCTGGCGGGTGCTAGCTACCATCACTATTTGAAACGAAACAGGAAGGTTGGCTTTATCGGCTTATGTTTTTGCCTCACCTTTGCGGGGCTCTTTGCCTATTTGCAGTTTTTCCTCTTGAACTTTTGACTTTTATCCTTTCAAATACATAAGACAGCCCACTTGGTCGCATAATAGGGTTACGAAAAAAGTAACCTGCAAGGAGAGTTGGGCAAAGATGCGCAAATTTTCAGTTTTTTTAGCGACGATCATGGTATTGGCTACTGCCAGCCCGCTGCCTGTGGCAGCAAAAGGCAAGGAGCTGGCACGCAATGACGAACCTGAAGTCCGCCTTCAGTGGTACAAGGATTTCGCCTTTGCCTCTGGCGTCCCTTGGTATCAAATCGCAGCGGTGGATCAATTTGAACGCAATATTTTTTCTTTTCGGGAAGAAAAGGATTTCAACTACAATACCATCTCCATCGTCATCCCCAATGAAATCTGGTCAGGTTCCCTGAACCCGGATAAATACGTGCGGGATGAATATCAGGCCAGCCTGTTTGGCGGGATTGCCAAGGATGGGGATGGCGACGGCATTGCGGACATCAACAACGAGGAAGACGTCATGTACACCATGGTGGAGTATTTAAGGAGCGCCAACAATTTCGAGAACGCCCTCATGGGATACTACCAAAATGAACAGACGGTAAAAGTCATCTCTGAAATTGCCAGCCTGTTCAAGCACTATAACACCAACGAATTATCTAAAAGGCATTTTCCCGTTTCCTTGCGCCATTCCTATAGTTACACCGATAATTACGGTGCGGCCAGGGGCTGGGGCGGCCGCCGCAGCCATGAAGGCATCGATGTCTTCGCCGGTTACATGACGCCTGTGCTTTCCACCGCTTACGGGGTCGTGGAACTCATTGGCTGGAACGAATATGGCGGTTACCGCATCGGTATCCGGGACATGTACAACACCTATCAGTACTATGCCCATCTTCACGGCTACGAAGGCAGCCTAAAAGAAGGGGACATTGTTGAGCCCGGGCAGATTGTGGGATATGTCGGATCCACCGGCTATGGGAAAGAAGGCACCAGCGGGAAATTCCCTCCCCATCTGCACTTTGGCCTTTACAAATACGACGGCGATGTGGAATGGGCCTTTAATCCCTATCCCCACATGATCCGCTGGGAGCGGGAAAGCCGCAAGAAAAAATAACAGATTTTATGCCCGTGAAACCGCGGGTATTTTTTTAGACATCCAACAGGTTTTGGGGTATAATTAAAAGTATAGACTATTAGCTTGCATTCCAATCCATGGTGTCGGGCTAGCAGGTAACCGAGAAAGGATGTGAAGGAAGAAGGGATGTACAGCGCATTCTCTTCTTCGCAAGTATGGAACCATTATTTTTAACACCTGTTTTTCAGGAGCGCATTTGGGGGGGGACGGCCCTTCGGGATGAATTCGGCTATGACATCCCTAACGATAAAACCGGGGAGTGCTGGGCGATTTCAGCACATCCAAATGGCATGGGCTACATTAAAAACGGGCCATTCAAAGGCAAGTCATTGAAGGAATTATGGGATCATAACCGGGAGTTGTTCGGCAACGCCGAGGGCAAGCAATTCCCGCTTTTGACCAAAATCCTCGATGCCAACGCCGACCTGTCCGTCCAAGTCCATCCTGACGACGCTTATGCCAACCTTAATGAAAACGGCGAACTGGGCAAGACGGAATGCTGGTACATCATCGATGCCAAGGAAGGCGCGGAACTGATTTTTGGGCATAATGCTAAAACCGCTTCAGATGTTCGGAAAATGCTTGAAGAAGGCCAATGGGAGGCATTTTTAAGGCGCATCAAGGTTAAAAAAGGCGACTTTTTCTTTGTCCCTAGCGGGACGGTCCATGCGTTATGCGAAGGGACCCTGATTTTAGAGACCCAGCAATCATCGGACACGACTTACCGCCTGTATGATTACGACCGGGTTGACGATGCAGGCAATCCCCGGGAGCTTCACCTGGAAAAATCCATCGACGTCATCCATGCACCACATTCAAATGCGGGCGTAAAGCCTTCCGCAAAAGAAATCCCGGGTGGAGTGGTCACCACCTACGTTGCCAGCGAATTTTTCTCCGTTTATAAATACGATATTGACGGTGTGGCAGCATTCAGCCAAGACCAGCCATTCTTATTGATGAGTGTCCTTTCCGGAACAGGGAAAATCAATGAGGTAGCTATCCAAAAAGGCGACCACTTCATCCTGCCAGCCGGTTTCGGTGATTACACCTTGACAGGCAAGCTTGAGTTGATGGTTTCCCATATTTAATTTGAACGAAGCCCGTGAATGTGTTTTCCATTCAGGGGCTTTTGTTGCACTTGGCGGTGTAATTTCAGCCTTTAGCACTAATTTTGCATGAAGGCCGCCCAAAAACGGAAGAATAGGGTATAATGGTAAGTATAGGAATTTTGAAAAGGATGTGATGACGATGGATGCAACTAACTGTGAAAATTGCGGGGCGCCTGATCAAAGCACCACCACAGAATGCAAGTACTGCGGTCACCAGCCGACCGTTCAAGCCGATCCTGTTCAACCAACGGCAAAAGCATCAACACCGGAAAACGTGGTCCAGGTCCAAGGGGAAATCAGCCATTTCAAGCTGCTTCTAACAAGCCTTCTGGTCGGATGGGCTGTCATGGCATTGACTCGAATGATGATGGGAGGGTAAGCTGATGAAAAAAATAGGATTGATACTTCTGGGATGGGTTTTAGCATCCACCATGGCAGTTGCCCAGGCCGCTAATCGGGTCATAGATGATGCCAATTTGTTTAACGCTTCCCAAATCGACAGCCTTCAGTCGCGCATGGATGGTCTAGGCCCGGAGCTTTTTATTGTGACGACGGATGACGCCCGCGGATTAAGCCCCGCAGCCTATGCTAACAACGCTTTCGATGATTTGAACGTGGGGGATGATGGCTCCCTCTTCTTAATTGACATGGATAACCGGGAAATCTTCGTCCTGACGGCAGGCATCCTTTCTAGGATTGACGTCGACCCCATTTTAGACAGGGCCTTTGACTTTATGCCAAGTGGGAATTATTATGGGGCAGCCAATGCCTTTCTTGACGGTATCAGCCTTCCGGCTGCAGGGTACGTCTTGGCTTCAAAGCGCCTTGTTGATGAGGCAGGCGCTTTGGGGGAAAGCGAGGTAAGCCAGCTAAGTGCCCAGATTTCTGAATTGGAGCAGTCCATAGGTGGGAGCGTTTATGTCCTTGCCACCAATAATTCAATGGGGATGGGCCATAATGACTTTCTAAATGGTTTAGCTGACGCCCTCCAAAACCAAGCCAACCCCAATGCCATATTGATGTTGATCGACTTCGCCAATGGCGAAGTGTCCATCCAAAATTGGGGGAGGACAACAAGTTTCTTAAACAATTCAAGGATTGACAGCCTGTTGGGCAACGCCATCCATTACTTGAACAATGACGACGTTTCCGGGGCTATCGCCTCAACCCTTGCCGAACTGGGGTCACTCTCGGACCAGCCGTTGTCAAATGAAGCGGCAAGCCCGTCAAGGGTGCCAACCTGGATGTTTTGGATTGCGGCGGTATGGTTTTATTTCTTGATGATGGGACGCTGGGCAGCTGGTAAAACCATTCCCGGCTTCCTCATCAAAAAACGCCGCAGCCGCCCAGTCATGGCAGCGCCAACCCCAACATTTGGCGGGGGGGCATCAGGCGGGCTTGGGGGTGGCTGGGGCAACCCGGTCCCAAGGCGACGTGGCATGGGACCTTTTGGCTGGTTCATGATGGGCCGCATGACGGCCCCCAGGCCAAGGCGGCGTTCCATGTGGGGCGGAGGAGGCTGGGGAGCACCCCCGAGGCCCCGTGCCCCAAGGCCCCCGGCACCCCCAAGGTCAGCCCCTCGTCCCGCTCCCAAACCGCCTACACGTTCAACAGGTTCAGGGCTCTTTGGCAGCGGGGGAGGCACGCAGCCAAGAAATTCAGGCAGCAAAACGTTTGGCAGCAGCCAAAGCCGCAGTTCAGGGTCAAAGACCTTTGGCAGCAGTTCTTCCCGCAGCTCCGGATCAAAAACTTTCGGTAGTAGCACTTCCCGCAGTTCTGGCTCCAAGCCATTTGGCGGAGGCGGCGGTGGCTTCGGTTCCCGTCCATCCGGCCTACCAAGAGGTGGGGGTGGAGGTGGCGGCAGCCGTGGCGGCGGTGGCCGGAAATTCTAGGACGATAATAAAGCAGTTTCGGCCTGTCCCTGATTGGGGACTGGCCGAAACTGCTTTTTATATGCGGTGGGGCAGGTTCCGGTCATGGAATTTAAAAAATACCGAGAACATAAACAAAAACTCCAAGAAGGCCTGAAGCAGTGAGAACTGCTCATCTGTCGTACTGGCTATTATGGAAAAAACCAGCCAGACAATGACAAAAATCAAGCTAAGGTAGCGGCTGATTTTAAGGAACAGTTTCTTGGCAGTGGGGGCGCCCTTTAGATGCCGTACCAAAAAATAAACGATCATGAGGGGCAATAGGGCGGTCATCGCAAACCAGATGGCAAGGACAATCCCGTAAGCCAAAAGGACTTTCGCCAGGTTAAATAAAAGTTCCGGGCTGAATAATGAGAAGATAACCGCATTTTCAGGAGCGAAACGGCGGACAAACTGGGGCATCATGGAGGAAAAATGAATCATATTCCCCACGCTTTCCCCAATGAGCAAAAACAAGACAATGGATAAAAAAATACTCAAAATATTGCGGAATTTCATTTAGCCCGCCTCCTTTCTGTAATTAGTCCAATTTGCTGATAAACGCCGTCAAGAGTTCTTTCAATGCTTCGATGTTTTCCTCGTCAAACATCACATCCCGCCTGGTATGGATGCGGTTTAGGACCGGTCCGATGAAAGGAAGCCGATGGGCGGCGGCAACGCCAAGACCTTTTTTAAAATGAAGCTGGTCGGAAGTATAAATATGCCGCCAGGCTGTCCCAAAGGAATAATCCTTCCCTTGGAATGTTTTTTCAAGGGCCTCTTGAAACGACTGATTGGCCCGAGATGTCCTGAAACCTTTTTTGGCTGAAAAAATGAATTGTTTTCCATGGGCGATGCAATCAAAATTAATGACCGGCACCTTTTGGGCTTCCATTTTATAGGCCCATTTAAATTTAGCAGAACCAATGAGCCCCTTTTCCTCGTCATCGAAAAAGACGAAACAGGCTTTGTCACGCAATTCTTTAGGCAAATCTTCAAGGAGGATCAAAAGCAGGGCCACACCTGATGTGTTGTCATTGGCATTGTTTTTATTGGCCACGCCAAACATCATTTGCCCTAGCAATCCCAGTAAAAAAATTTCCCTGACAATGTTTGCCGCCAAGCGGTTTTCGATGAGCCTGCCTAAAATGGCAAGGATAGCCAAAAGTGGGATGACCGGGATTAATTGGCTGATTGTGAATGGGACGATCCCGCCAACGCTGGCCACAATGGGCATGAAGAAATCAGGCGGGGTGTCATAATGGGCGGTCAGGAATATTTGGGCACTGGCAGGGTCGCCTATAATGAGGTTATGCCCGTTTTTAGCATATTTTTGAAAAAGAATCTCGTAGTCGTGGGTTTGGGAATGGCTAATCAAAAATTCCCGGAATGCCTTTTTTTGTGCAGGGCTTTTTCGAACCCCGTACCGGTCCAGGACCGTCTTGATGGTTGGCCTCATGCATCTGTCACCCCTAAATAAAAAGTGTAGCAAGCCCGCTTGCGAAAGGGTGAAAGGTTGGCCTGGAATGGGGCTGAAATTGGGTGGGTTTCCCAATATCTGCCCCATGGAAGGTAACTTTTCAGCCTGGAGCGGCTTGTGGAACTAGATTACGATAAAAAGTTATCCTTACAGTATATTTCAAAATGCGGAAATGATGCTGTCTCATACACAAAAGGAGAAATATTCGCATAAATTGAGAGTAGATGATTGATGATTGGGGATGGCATACATGGAAGGACTGATGGAGAGGTTTTTAAGGTACGTTGCGGTGGATACCCAGGCCAACTTTGAATCGGAGGCTTGCCCATCAACGGCTGGGCAACTTGACCTGGCCCGGATGCTAGAAAAAGAACTTCAGGAGCTTGGGCTGGCGGATGTGACTCTTGACGACTATGGCTATGTCATGGCACGGCTTCCTAAAAATACGGACAAAGACGTTCCTGCCATCGGGTTTTTGGCCCATTTGGACACGGCAGCGGAATTTAATGGCAAACAGATAAAGCCTCAGCTGGTTTATGCTTACAACGGCGATGACATTGTTTTGAATGAGGGATTGGGGATCACCTTTTCGCCAAGCTCATACCCGAACCTTTCCAACTACATCGGCAAAACCCTGGTCCTCACCGATGGCACCACCCTCCTAGGGGTCGATGACAAAGCAGGGATAGCGGAAATCATGACGGCCATGGATTATTTGATGCGCCACCCGGAAATCCTTCATGGGGAAATCATGGTTGCCTTTAGCCCCGATGAAGAAATCGGCCGGGGGCCCTTGCTCTTTGATGTGGAAAAATTTGGCGCCCAGTTTGCCTATACCCTCGATGGCGGGCCCCTGGGAGAGTTTCAATACGAGAATTTCAATGCCGCCTCGGCTGTGATTACCTTTAAAGGAAATAACATCCATCCCGGGCATGCCAAGGACATTATGGTCAGCGCCCTGGACCGGGCCATGGAATTTCATGGCTGCCTGCCAAAATTCCAGCAGCCCCAGTACACAAGCGGCTACGAGGGCTATTATCACCTCATGAATTTCAATGGCGATGTGGAAGCGGCCCGCCTCGTTTATTACATCCGTGATTTTTGCAAAACCGGTTTTGAAGCCCGCAAGTCCTACATGAAAAAAGTAGCTGAGGAACTGGGGAAAAGTTATGGGGCGGACCAGGTCAAACTTGACATCAAAGATGTCTACTACAACATGCGCCAGCTTATGGTAGAAGGCTCCCCCCTACTTGAAATCCCCCTTAGCGCCATGAAAAACTTAGGGATCTCGCCAGTCATTACCCCCATTCGCGGAGGCACCGACGGGGCCCAGCTGTCTTACAAAGGGCTTTTAACCCCCAATCTATTCATCGGCGGGGAAAATTTTCATGGCAAATATGAATTTGCAGCCTTGGAGGACATGGAAATGGCTGCCTGGGTTATCGTGGAAATCGCAAAACTTTATGAATCGCTTTAACCTGGGCGGACTGCTATTGCAGCCGCCTTTTCGTATGCTGTCTTTTTTTGTCGATAATTACCTAAAACGGGGAGGTAGCGGTTTTTATGGTATAATAGAGGTAATGTAGGAGGGAAATCATGAGCAAGGTGAAGGATTTATTTGAATATTTATTGGGGCTTAGGCATTTGACCTATGACCCCGTCCGCAAGATACAAGATTACGACAAGCACTGGATGATGGACGCGTTTTCGGGGCTGCCGGGAATCACCATCGGTCCTGGGGAAAGCTTCATCGAAGTCAGGCAACAGCAATTCAAAGGGGATTATCCTACTTTCAGCCCTGTTTTGGGTCGGGCGCTTTCCCTTTCCCAGTTCGATTACACCAAGGAAAAAAGCAGGCTGATGGAGCCTTCTGAACTGAAGGCCATCCTTCAAAAAGAGCTGGCAGAACTAAAAATCATGGCATCCCTAGATGGGGGCGTCACGGCTAGATTGTCCCCGTGGAAACAGCTATTGACCGGGAAATTGATGAACCAGGCCACTTTGACTGAAATCTTTGGGTGCCTGGCGGCTGCTGAAACCCTTGCCGGGGAGTTATTGGAATCTTATAAAGAGTGGTCACCCCGCTGGGAGGCATGGGCCAAGGTTGAACAGTCCAAGAGGGCAGCCCAAAAATTTTATGAGTACCTTTTTCATCTGAGGCAAAACCTGTCCACTGGCGAGCGCCCTTTGGAAATCGTCATAGGGACAGGGATGCTTTATGGGCAGTTCAAAGAAAGCGTGCAACATCCTTTATTGACCACCCGTTTAGAACTTGACTTTGATGGGGAAGCAGGCGTCGCCCGTTTAAAACCAGCAGGCCATGGCCTGAAGTTGGAGCTTGAAATGCTGGTTGACGTGGCCATCCCCAATCATGTGGAACTCATGGAAGTGAAAAAAGAAGTGGAAGCGGGGGGCATCAGCCCATTTGACCAGGCAGGGGTTTCCCGCATTCTAAAAAGCTTCATCCATTACCTCCATCCGGATGGGGTATTTTCAGATAGCTTAAAAGCACCAATAGGAGTCAAAAAACCAGTGGTGACCATGGAACAGTCCCTTTTCATCCGTGAAGTGTCCACTGTCCGCCTGACGGTCGACCTCAAAAACACCATCGACTATTTAAATGATGGCGGCAAGGTTCCGGACACGGTCAAAGCCATGGTGGGGGAAACCATCATCGAGCGGAAAAACACCTGGGATGAAGCCCTGTTGTTCCCCATGCCTGCCAATGAAAGCCAAAAGAAAATCGGTCAGCTAATCGGGCAGTATGACGCCGTTACCGTCCAGGGACCGCCTGGAACCGGGAAAAGCCATACCATTGCCAACCTGGTTGCCCACCTGGTGGCCCATGGGCACAGGGTCTTGGTCACCAGTGAAAAGGACAAGGCGCTTACCGTCTTGATGAATAAATTGCCTGAGGAAGTCCGCGACCTGACGGTTTCGGTTTTTGGGAATCAGGACACGTCCCTAAACCAGATGATTCATTCTGTGGAAGCCATTTGCCATGGCTTATCTGCTTTTGATGAAAAAACATTGACCCAAGACATCCAAATCCTGAACCGGAGCCTGGATATGGTCAAGCGGCAAATCCATCTGGCAGAGCAAAACCTGATCCGTTTCAGGGAACTTGATGCCAAAGGGGTTTTATGGCAAGACCGGATGACCCAACCTTATGAATTGGCACAGCTGGCAGCACAGGAAATCGAGCGCTTCGATTTTGTGGAAGATTCTGTTGAAATGGATGCCAACCAGCCGATGGATAACGAATCCTTCGCCCGCCTATGGCACCTTCGGGGACGGTTGTCACCAGAAGACTTAGCAGTACAGGATTACCGGTTTCCTTCTGTTAAAATAATGGGGACCAGTGAATTTTTACGCCTGTTGGTAGAAAAAAATCAATATGAGGAAAAACTGGCAGCCCTGGATTTTGAATCGCCATTTGAAATACCCCAACAGCGGGAAGGCATCCTAGCCTTGGATAAGGAAGTCCAAACAGTGGTGAAGCTCACCCTTGCCCTTGAAGAAAAAATCGAGCGGACGGTGCTTGAGGATTGCCTTTTGGACGAAGAACGGCTGGCCATTTGGAAAGCGGTCTATACCCAGCTCCAAGGCATCATCGTAGCAATCAATGCCCATGAGTTAAATAGCATGAACTACGAAGTCGATTGCCCTTTTTACGGGCTTTCCTCTTATGAGGAATCCATGCGGACCCTTCGCCTGCGGTTGGAATCCGGGAAAAAACTCGGGGGCATGTATCTGTTGTTCAATGGGGAAGTGAAGGCCTTTTATGAAAACACCCGGGTCAATGGGCAAAGGATCCATTCCATCCAAGACCTGCAACAAATCAAATGGCATCAGGAAAAGAATGATTTGCTCCAGGAGTTTTCTAAAATCTGGAACCGCCATTTTGGGCCTTTGGGGGCTGAGATGTTGGATCCCCATCATGGCCAGGTGCTCTTCAATTATCACAGCCGCTTGAGACAGCTAGGTAAAATACTGGACGTGTCTACTCAGTTTGAATCCCTGAGGGGCAGGGTCAACGGGAGCATCCCACTGGAACTTGGTACGTTGCCACTCTTAAAAGATGCCATGACCCAGGCGAAATCCCGCCAAAAACTCGACGGCTTTAAAGAAATATACCAGACGCTGCTGCGCCAATATAAAGGCCCGCTGCTGGCACCTGGGATGCATCCCATCTGCAAGGAACTTTATGACTGCCTGGTGGCGGGGGACGAAGAGCTGTTCCCGGAAATCCGTCAACAACTCGACGATTTGATGACAGCCTACAGTGAAGTTTCCCAGTACTCCCAGCTGCTTGAAGCATTAAAACCAGAGTTTCCGCACCTTGCCGGGAAAATTGGGCAGTGGGTAGGCCGCGACATGCCACTAAAGTGGACCTTTAGCGACATCCACACCTATGCCAAGCTCAAGACTTTCCTTGAAAAAATCGAATCATGGAACCCGGATGATTTGGAGCTTAAGGTTAAGCTGATGGAGGAAGAACAAAACAAGCTTGTCCGCAAGCTGATTAAAAAAATGGCATGGAAACACCAACTGTCCCGACTAGACCAAACCAGCGAGCGCGCCCTTTTGTCATGGCTGCAAAAAGCCCAGCGCTTTGAAAAGACGTCCGCCAAGGCGATGCAGGCGATGGAGCGCCAGTCTAAAATGGAGCTTCAGGCCTGCCATGATGCCATTCCAGTGTGGGTCATGCCAGTCAAAGACGTACTGGAAACCTTCCCACCCAACCCGGATTTATTTGATGTGATCATCGTGGACGAGGCCAGCCAGTGCAACGTGACCTCCCTGCCCATCCTTATGCGGGCAAACAAGGCAGTCATCGTAGGGGACGACCAGCAGATTTCACCGGTACTCCCAGGGATCAGCGACGCCCAGGTATCAGAGCTTGCCGCCCGTTACCTCCATGAGTTCGCCAAGCCCAAGGAGTTTGACTTGCAGACTTCCCTTTATGACGTGGCTGCCCGTTCCTACACCAGCAAGGGGAAATTAATGCTAAAAGAACATTTTCGCTGCGTGCCGGAAATCATTGGGTTTTCCAACATGCTCTCTTATCAAAACCAGATGGTCCCCTTAAAGCTTCCCCTGCCATCAGAAAAATTTTCAAACCCGGTAGAAGCCATTTACGTCGACGGTGCCCTGCGGGACAACAAGAAAACCAATGAAGCGGAAGCCGCCAAGATGGTGGGTGACATTGCCCTCATGGTAAAAGACCCTAAGTTTGATGGCAAGACCATTGGGGTCATTTCCCTGTTAGGCATCGATCAGGCCAAGCTTATCCAAAAAATGCTATTGGAAGCCATCGGCGAAGCTGAGATGATCAGCAGGGACCTTATTTGCGGGGATGCTTATTCCTTCCAAGGGGATGAACGGGACATCATGATGCTTTCCTTGGTGGTTGCTCCCAATGCCCGTTACGCCACCCTTAACAAAAAGATGTACACCCAGCGCTTCAATGTGGCAGCGAGCCGGGCGAAATCCCTGATGAGGCTATATCATTCCGTCACCTTGGATGAACTAAATCCCGAGGACGTCCGCCACACCCTGCTTTCTTATTGCCAAAACCCGTTACCGGCAACGGCCCTAAAAAGCGGCGATGTGGAAACCATTTTGGAAAAAGATGTTTATGAAGCCATCCGCCAGGCGGGTTACGACATCAAGCCTAAAGTACAAGTAGGTGGCCATCACCTTGACTTGGTCATCGAAGGGAACCGCTCCCGCCTGGCCATTGAATGCACCGGCGACAGCTTTTATGGCGGGGAACAGATTGAGCAGGACATGGACCGCCAGCGGGTCTTGGAACGTGCCGGCTGGAAATTCCAAAAAATCCGTGCGTCCCATTTCTATCTCGATAGGGAAAAAGCATTAGCCCCGGTGTGGGAAAAGCTTCAGGCCCTTGGCATCGAAAAAATCGGTTAGCCTGTAAATAAAGGTGCATATCATTTCCAACAACCGCCCCACCCATGATAAAATAAGGGTAGCGAAAAACGCCAACTTTTTGGCAGTTCTTAGAGGAGGTTGCAGCAGATGAGAAAAATTCTATCAATGGACATTTTCACGCCGGAAGGCAAGCGTGATGTTGAGTATATGATTAGTGAGCACATGACGGATTACGACCATGTCTTTTACTTCCAAGAGTTTCGTTTTGAGACGAACAACAACACCGCTTTCAAATGGGCTGACGAGTTCTACACCATGACCGAAGCCGAAAACCATTTCAACGAAATCAAAGAAGACTACGAATCCCGCGGCTACAAAGCTGTTGTGAAGGATTGGTACACCAGAGAAATCAGGTCCTGGACGTAATAAAAAGTGTAACAAGCCCGTTTACGGAGAAGAAAAATTTGTGCTCGTAGTGCCATCACAGCTGGGTGGGTTTCCTAGAAGTGATGGCATGAAAAGTTCGAGTTTTTCTTAGGAGTGGCTTGTGGAGCTAGATTGATTTCCAATAACCCCTGAAAACCTTACCAGGAAAACCGCCTTTTCGCCACAATCAAAAGATAAGGTGGCTATTTCTTGGCAAACCACACCAAAAAAGGATTGACGCGAAAATGACGTCAATCCTTTTTTTGCGCAATGTCCTACTGCTTCCTTTTGTATTCACCAACTGGGCGGATTGCTCATATCATATATAAAGCTCATGGGCTATACGAAAGACTGAATAGATGGATGGAAAAAGCGTCTTTATTTTTCCATTCATCCTATTTATTTTCGAGGGGGAGATGGCTATGCCAGGGAAAGTTAGGATATTGTCCATAGACGGGGGGGGGATCCGTGGGGTCATCCCTGCGACCATCCTTATCCGCATCGAAGAACTGCTCCAAGAATACAGCGGCGATAAAAGCGCCCGCATCAGCGATTATTTTGACCTGATTGCCGGGACTTCAACCGGGGGTATTTTGACCGCCCTTTGCGTTTGCCCCGATGACATCAACAAAACCCGCTCCAAATATGCCGCAAAGGATATTTTGGATATGTATGTGGACAAGGGCAAGAAGATTTTTACCCGGACGCTCAAGACCCAGACCGTGGACTATTTTGGCCTCTTCAGCCCCATTTACCAAAAAGGGAATTTTGAGCGGATACTGGAAGGCTATTTGGGGGATGCCATGCTCTCGGATGCCGTAAAGCCCTGCCTCATCCCAGCGTATGACATCGAAAGTGGCAAAGCCGTATTTTTCAGCCAACTGATGCTGACGGCCAAGACCATCGAAGATGTCCCCTTGACCTTCGTGGTGCGGGCAACATCAGCTGCCCCTACTTATTTCCCGGTGCAAAATGCAGAAGGGGACACCGCTTTTATTGATGGCGGGCTCTTTGCCAATAACCCAGCCCTTTGCGCCTATGTGGAAGCCACCAAGTTTCCCTGCGAACCATTGGCACGGGACATCATGGTCTTATCCCTGGGGACTGGTTCCAAAGGGAATTCCTACCCTTATAAAAAGGCGAAGCGCTGGGGCCGCATCGGCTGGGTCATCCCGGTCATCGACATTTACGGTTCAGCCGCCTCCCAAGTGGTTGACCATCAGCTGCGGCGCATTTACGCCCAAAAGGAACTGGATGCAAACTACTTGCGGATTGAGCCTGACCTGAGCAAATACGACGTTTCTTACGACATGGACGATGCCAGCGCCAAAAACATCCAAAACCTCATTAAAGTCGGGGAAGGGGCAGCGGAAGAATTTGACAGCCAGCTGCGGGAATTCATCCAAAAAATTGTCGCCTCCCATGAAACCTTCTGTCACGATGACCTCTACATTAGGCGTAAACGGGGCGAATTTGGGTATACTAGAAAGACTAAAAAATAACTGGCAGGTAAGACATGAAAAAATGGGCGCTGATGATCTTGATGGTTTTCCTCGCTGCCTTCGAAGGCGACGTGGTGCATTTTCAAATGAATGGCCTGGGTGGCATGGTCTCGGTCCCGAAAGGGGAGGGGGGCCATCCCATCGTTTTTATTGTGGGCGACCCGGGCCTTGAGCTTTTGGATGCCCTGTCCGGGGAGGATTATTTGACCGTGCTTTTAAATGAAGGCGATTTGGCGCACGATGCTGGAAGGCTTTCGGCGCTATTTGAAACGTACCGGATGGGCCTCTTTCGCTGGCTCACTGATGAATCCCCTGAACTGGGCCAGGACCTGGTCGGCAAGGGGGATTTTTCCTGGGTTGCCCTCATCGGGGTAGGCGAATACGCGGACGGGGTTTTGGAAATTGCCAAAAAACACCACCAGTCCACCATGGAAATCGCCCATGTGATGTTGCTGGCCCCTAGCCGCCATGGGCAATCCCCCTTGGATGGGCTGCCTGACATCCCTATTTCCATCCTGTTGCCCCAAAGCTTGCTGGAAGAAAACATCGTCTCCCTCACCTACTTCCAAAAACTGCGCCAAGACCCGGTCCGCACTGCCGACGCCGCCATTTATTTCACCCAGGCCCATGGGCATGGCTTCACTTGTTTTGCCAAGGAATTTGCGGCAAGCCGCCTGCGGGAAATCTTCATGGGCGCCCCTCAAATAGCAGGGCTTCATGCCTCCCTTGCCGCCCCATCCGAACTCTTTCAAATAAGGATTAAATCAGCACTTGCCAGCCAGGGGGATACCCGCATCCTCGACCCCTCCCGCTTTGCCGACCCCCATGAGCATGCTTTTGGCAAGACCATTTATACGGGGATTGATGCCAACCATTTTAAAGGGTTGACTGATATCTACCAGCTGACAGGCGGGCCGCAAAGTTCATTGAAGATGGCATTTGACGAGGCGATGGACCTTTCGGTGCGGGAGTCCATGTCCATTTATTTCAACTACGCCAACCCCCAAAACACCCCCTTAAGTTTCTTTGTTGAATTTCGGGATTTGGAAGGGCAGGTGGAATGTGCCGAGGTAGGCAGCCAGTCGCCATTTAACTACGGGGCCGGTGCGCTTATCCCCTTTTATCAGGAACGGATTGTCCTTTCGGGGCTGCAAAACGTGGATTTAACATCCATCGAGTCCATCACCCTTCATTTTAGGGACGGGATTTCGGGGGAGTTCAATATCGGGGATATCTCGATGTGCGGGTATAAAAAATCCCCTGACGGTGAATATTAAAAATGATCCGTTGGGATCAGACTTCTTTAAAGGGGGGCCATTTCCTGATGTCCGTTAACTGTAGCGCCACTAAGTGTGTTCATAACGACAAGGATGGTAACTGTTATGCGAAGCTCATCCATGTAAGGGGAGAACTCCCGGCCTCAGTCGACGGCATCATGTGCCATAGCTATGCACCGGAAGGACCCCTAGAAGTGGAATTTGCGCTGGAATTTGACGCACCATGCCATCAGGCAACCACATCCAATATCCAGTGTGGGGCGCGTAAGTGCAAACATTTCGAAAACAGCAAATGCAAGGCAGGCGATGTGCAGATAAGCAAACTGGCAGCCACTTGCGAAACGTTCCAAGGGCGGACTTAAAACATTTTGACCGCCCATCGGCATTTCAAATCCCCTTAACAAAAAAACTTCCATCATGGAAGTTTTTTTGTTCTATTGGCACAAAGGCCCGGCATATAATTCGGTAATAGTTTAATTATGAAAGCCAGTTCCACAAGCCATTCCAGGGTGAAAAGTGACCTTCCAAACCATCATTATGTGGGAAACCCACCCACGCCATGATGGTTTTTCAGGCACACCTTTCCCCCTTTCATGAACGGGCTTGCTGCACTTTTTAGAGGGGGAGGTGAAGCCGTATGCGGCCTGTGAAGATTGCAGTTGAAATAGGGCTTTTGTTTAACTTAGGGGATGAAATCCATGTCTTGGATTCGTTATTTACCCGCATGGTCCAGCGGCTTCTCAGCCAAAATTTTCATCCGGTTAAGTTTTATTGGGTTTTGAACTGCTGCCACTCAAAAGTCCAACAATTAGAAGAAAAACTTAGGAAACACAACTTCGTTGGCGAAACTGCCCATTTTGAAGGGAACTCGGGGCTGCTAAATTATTTAGACCGGTGCGACCTCTTTTTTTCAAAAGATTATGGGCTGCTTTATGAGGTATCTGAACAAGGGATTTTAGGTGGCTTTATCCACGAACACGCCCTAAATGCTACCAAGTTGGTTTTAGCCTTCGACCACCGTATTTTCATGGACGAACACAACCAACCTGCCATTACGGGATGGTTGCGGCTCATCGGGCAACTTCAAAGGGGAGGCGGTTTAGTAACCACCGCTCTCATTACCACCTCCAGTGGCAGCGTGGAAAAGCGGGTCATTGAAATGTTCCAACGGGCGGGCTGCTCCATCAACGAACTGTTTTACCTGGGGGCAGGCACCAAAAAGGATGTGTTCCGCCTTTTCGGGCCTTGCCTGTATTTTGAAGGCAAGCGCCGGCGGGAAATGAAAAACAGGTTTCAAGGCCGGCCCTTATTATTTGTCTAGTGCAAAACAAAAAGGCGAAACCGCCCACCGGTTCCGCTTTTGCCACTTGTTTGAAAGTGTACCCGACTCATTATAGCCCATGAACGAGGGAATTATTCAGCAGACCAGAAATTTTTTTAAAAATCAAGAACCGGTCACGATAACTTGCCGTCACAAGGAGCTTTCCTTTTGGCGTCATTTTTTTTCTACAAATGTAGTCAAATTCCTTGACTTATTTAAACGACAGCTGTAGAATGTAATTAACGACAAGTGTAGAAAGGAGGATTTTGATGAAGAATTTGAAGCGGCTGCCCGATGCGGAGTTCGAACTGATGCGTGTCATCTGGCACAACCCGAACCCCATTACCACCAAGGAAATCATGGAGCATTTAGGCACACAAAAAAAATGGAAGCCCCAAACGGTCCTGACCATGCTGGTACGCCTGGTGGAAAAAGGATTCCTCAACAGTGGAAAAAACGGTAGGGAACGCAATTATGCCCCCCTCATCCCCGAGGAAAACTACATGGAATTTGAAACCGGCGACTTCATGTCACGGTACCGGGGCAATTCGGTGGGAAGCCTGATCAAGACTTTATACGATGGGCAGGAGCTTACCCAAGACGACTTGCTTGATTTGAAAACGTGGCTGCGGGAGAAAGCCAATGATTAGGGAGGCGCTGCTGGTCTCACTTACGATGTCGATGGTCATTTTGGGATTCATCGGCTTGAGCCTGGTATTTCCCAACAAAGTGTCCCCAAAAATCCGCTACCGCATCTGGACGGTGGTGATGTTAGGGCTATTAATCCCTATCCGGCCAACAATCGGGGGAGGAATTATCTCCTTGGATCCCTTCCTGCCTGAGGAACCCATCGGGGAAATCCTGCCCATTATCCCCATAAACCCAAGCCCCTCCCCAGTCCAAACGTTGCCAGGGACAACCCCATCTTTTTCATGGGAAACCGCCTTGTTTTGGGTGTGGGTGCTGGGCACGGCAGGGACTTTGGCTTACCATGCCGTCCAGTACATCCGCTTCCAACGGTCAGTGAAACGCTGGTCGGAACCGGAAGATGACTTGCAGGCCCTGGAAATTTTCAACCAGGTAAAAATGGACCTTGGAATCAAACAAAATATCGACCTAGTGGTTTGCAGCTTCGTCTCGGGCTGCATGTTGAGCGGCTTTTTAAGGCCCATCATCCTGCTCCCGGAAAAAAACTTTACGGACGAGGAACTGGAACTGATCTTCATCCATGAATTGACCCACTTTCGGCGACGGGATTTATGGGTCAAGCTGCTATCCATGATAGCGGTGGCCATCCACTGGTTCAACCCCCTAGCCTACGTGATGGGTGGTTTCCTTCAAGCGGAGGGCGAAGCGTCCTGCGACCTGGAAGTCATAGAACGAAAAGGCCCAGGCGAAAAATATTTTTACGCAGAGGTCATTATCGGCATGATTGGCCACAAAACACCGGGTCTTAGTGCCATGACCACCCATTTTTACGGCGGGAAACGGGGGATTAAGCGGCGGCTGGAATCTTTGATGGAATCTACCCCTGCCAAGTCCGCATTTTCCCATGGGATATTGGTGTTGGTTTTTGCCGCCACGATGCTCTCTGGCAACTTGTTTGCAGCCTCCAGTAGCAGGCCCCCACTGCCCATAGATGAGCAAATAGGGAGCGACTTGGCCTTGGAAGCCGTCGGAGGCGGGCAAGTGGTTGAAATCCAACGGATGGATGGGAATATCTACCACATTCATGTGACCCATAACGGGGACTTGTACCATGTCAATGTGGACGTAAAAAACCAGCAAGTCCTAGCCCTCTCCATTAACAGGGAGACAGAGGATGGCCCCCTTCCAACCAACGAAGGCGAAAATAGCATAAACCCCGGAGCCGTATCGGAAATCACCCGCGAACAGGCGGCAAACATCGCCTTGGCAAGCTTCGATGGCACCCTCATCTTGGTGGACGCGGACATGGAAATGAACCGCCGGGTCTGGTACGTCGCCATCCAACGGGGCGGGATGGTCTATGAGGTGTATGTGGACATGATATCAGGTGAAATTATTTATTGGGAGAGTTACGAAGATTAAAAAATCAATCTAGTTCCGCGAGCCATTCCGAAGTGAAAAGTGACCTTCCATGTCATCGCTTCTGGGAAACCCACCCAGATTCGATGACATTCCAGGCACACCTTTCATCCTTCCGTGAACGGGCCGCTGCACTTTATAACAAAGGAGAGTATATCAAATGAAAAGTAAAATTCAAAAAATTTCAGTAGCAGTAATTATTGTAGCGGTGGTTGGCTTTTTCGGGAACATAGCCTATAGAAATGCCCAAAGTGCCCAGCCACAGGAAGAAACCCAGTTGGGGATCAATGCTTTGCGAGCCCAGGAAATTGCCCTGTCTTTTGTAGGGGGCGGGAGTGTTGAGGATTTGGAAATGCGTCCGGACGGTGAGGATATGATGTTTGATGTCCGTGTCGTTTACAATGAAACCCTGTTCACGGTTTACCTAAATGCCACGGACGGTTCCCTCATCCGTTTGGAATCTAATGCCCTCAGCGGGGAAGTTGCCCCAGCTACTACTGCAACCAGTGCTTTGTCGGCGGAAGAAGCCATCGAATTGGCACAGGCTTATTTAGTGGGGCTAGGTGTTGAAAATGGGCGCTTGCAGTACGCTTACCTTGACCGTAACAATGGCGTCCAAGTATGGAGCATCGAATTTGTAGCCGATGGGCGTGACTTCGAATTTTACGTGGATGTCCAAACAGGGGAGTTTTTGAAATCCCCCACGGGATTTGGCAACCCAACTTCAAATGCGGCGGGTTCTACTGGCAATGCACCGGCAGCCAGTGCAGGGGCTAATGCTTCAGCACCGTCGTCATCCACAGCCTCAGCTCCGGCAACAGCCCCGGCGCCAGCAGCAGCCCCGGCGCCAGCAGCAGCCCCGGCGCCAGCAGCAGCCCCGGCGCCAGCAGCACCCCCAGCTCCGGCAGCAGCTCCGGCTCCAGCTCCGGCCCCTGCTCCGGCCCCTGCTCCAGCTCCAGCTCCGGCCCCTGCTCCGGCCCCTGCTCCAGCTCCGGCCCCGGCCCCTGCTCCGGCTCCAGCAGCGGACACTAGCGGAAGCATTAGCCGTGACCGGGCAGCGCAAATCGCCATGGCTTTGGTGCCAGGCGGGTCGCTGATTGAAGTGGACCATGATACGGAAAATGGCATTTCGGTCTGGTACGTAGCTATCCGACAAGGCGGCACCGTCCACGAAATTTTTGTCAACCGTTCAACAGGTGCGGTTGTCCTTCAGCAGTCTTACCAAGATTAAGTATAGATAAGGAAGAAAAAAATGAAGAAAAAACATAAAATAATCGCAAGTACAGTATCGGGTTTACTGATCATTTTAGGCCTCTCCTTTTTCCTCTTTCCAGCAACCATTTCCCGGGAAGAAGCGCAGGAAATTGCCATTAGTCACGTAGAAGGGGCGTCCTTTGCCAACCGTCCAGAATTGGATTTTGAATTTTTCAGGCGGGCTTGGTCCGTCGAGGTCATTGCCCAGGGCAACACACACGAAGTATATGTGGACACACAAACAGGAGAAATCCTCGGCATAGAACTGCATTAAGGCAAAAAAAACCAGATAGCCCCGACGTTTTAGGGATTATCTGGTTTTTTTCATATCCGTTGTTTAAAATCTCCCGCACCTGCCCATAATACAGCAAACTACAATCGGGGTGTGCAGATGGATTTGATGGCTGGTTTCCAAAGTTTCATATTTGCGGTATTTATCTATTTTTTCGTGTTGATTGTTTTTAAGATTATGGGTCGCCGGGAAGTGGGGCAACTCAGCCTGTTTGACTTTGCCATCAACGTGGTCATCGGCAATATTGCGGCCTCTGCTATCACCCAGACCGATGTGCTCATGGAAGATTTGTTCGGGGTGGTCGCCTTGGTGGCCCTGCAAATCATCATGGCAAAAATCCAGCTGAATTTCCCGAAAATCAGGCATAAAGTGGATGATTTCCCCGTGCTCCTTATTAAAGATGGCACCATCGACTATGAGGATTTGAAGAAGCACCGGATTCAGCTGGATGAACTACACATGCTTTTGCGCCAGGAGGGGATTGTGGACATCGAAGAAGTCCAGTACATGATTATCGAGCAAAATGGGGATTGCAGCCTCTTTAAAACCAGCGCGCCCACCGACTTATTCCCATTGCCCATCATGGTTTCCGGCATTGCCAAGCCTTATGCCCTCAAAAGTATCCAAAAGAACACCGCCTGGCTTTATGAGCACCTGGATAAATTGCCTTATGGGGAAAGGGAACAAATCCAGTACATGTTTTACGACCAGCGGGAAAAACTCATCGTCCACACCCAAGTGGACCGCCAGGAATTTTCCCTCGATTAGAGATACTTTGCCGTCAGGGACGGTCCGCAAGCCAGCAAATCTTCGGGTTTTCCTTCAAACACGATATGCCCGCCCTTGTCCCCGCCATCAGGCCCCAAGTCGATGAGGTAGTCGGCTTGCCGGATGACATCGGTATTATGCTCAATGACCAAGACCGTATTTCCTTTTTTGACAAGCATGCTGATAATCCCTAAGATATTTGAAACGTCAGCCATGTGGAGCCCTGTCGTCGGTTCGTCTAAAATATAGATGTTCCCTTTTTTATTCAGCTCCTTGGCAATCTTAAGCCGCTGGCATTCGCCCCCGGAAAGGGTATTGAGGGGCTGTCCCAGTGTCAGGTAGCCAAGGCCAACCGTTTGAAGGCTCTTGAGCTTTTTTTGGATGTCCTTGGAATCAGCAAAAAATTCCAGGGCATCGCTGATGGTCATGTCCATAATGTCCACGATATTTTTGCCGAGGTATTCATAATGGAGCACCTCATCCTTGAACCGTTTACCCTGGCATGAGGAACATTCCACTTCGGTGGCATCCATAAAGGACAGGTTCAGCTGGATGGCGCCTTTTCCCTTGCAATGCTCGCAAGCCCCTTTGGAATTGTAGCTGAACAGGCTGTTGTCCACCCCGTTGGCAGTGGCGAACAGCTTGCGGATAGGGGTCATCATTTCCGAATACGTGGCAGGATTGGAACGGCTGTTGGCCGATACGGCGGACTGGTCGATTTGGACCGCTTCTGGGAAATCCTTTTTGAACACCTTGTTGACCAGGGTGCTTTTTCCAGAACCGGCAACGCCTGTGACCACCGTAAAAATACCTTGGGGGACTTTTAGCGATGCATTCTTCAAATTATGGATGGAACTAGCATGGCTTTCCAAAAACGAGGAACTTTCGCGGGGGTTGGGATTGAATGGCAGCTTTTGCCTTAAGTGTTCCCCGGTGAGGGTGCCAGACTCTAAAAGCCCTGCATAATCGCCGGCATACATGATATTCCCGCCGCCACTGCCGGCTTTCGGGCCGACGTCGATGATGTAATCCGCTGTTTTGATGACATCGGGGTCATGCTCCACCACGATGACGGTATTGCCCTTGTCCCGGATGCTTGCCAACAGGTTGTTGAGCTTGTACACATCACGGGGATGAAGCCCGGTGGATGGTTCGTCGAAAATATACATCATGCCAGTGAGGGTGCTGGAGAGGTACTTGACCATTTTGACCCGTTGGGATTCGCCCCCGGAAAGGGTAGGGGTGGAGCGGTTCAGGTTCATGTAGCCCAGCCCGATGTCCACCAGGTTTTGCACCCGTTCCCGGATGCCATCAAGTATCGGTGCCGCTTCTGGAAGTTGGATAGTTTTAATCACAGGAAGCAAATCCACCAGTTGCAGGTTGCAAAGGTCATGGATAGAGTAGCCATTTATTTTGGAGGCCAGTACGTTTCCGTTATAACGGGAGCCTTTGCAGTTAGGGCAGCAGCCGATATGGATGAAGGTTTCCAACTCTTTTTGGGCTTTTTCAGACATGTCCTTGTCCCGCCCAACTTGCTGTCGCATGAACCGCGGGGCAAGCCCTTCATAAGTCATATTGAACTCGGAGCCATTGTAGGTTCCTTTTATTTTTTTCTCCCCACAGTGGACCAATAGGTCATAAGCTTCCGGGGTATAGTCTTTTATGGGCAGGTCGTTATCAAAAAATCCAGTATCCGCATACATTTTCCACTGCCAGTTGCCTACCTTGTGCCCAGGCACTAAAATAGCCCCGTCATTGAGGGATTTGGTTACATCTAGTGCAGCTTCCAGGTTCAGGGTCATGGTTTCCCCAATCCCTTCGCAGGTTTCGCACATCCCTTCTGGATCATTGAAGGAATAAGCGTTGCCCATGCCAGCAGTTGGGGTAGCAAAACGGGAGAAAAGGACGCGCAAAAGGGGATGGATGTCAGAGATGGTCCCTAAAGTAGAGCGGGAATTGCCCCCCAGCCGTTTTTGGTCCACAATGATGGCAGTCCCTAAATTGTTGATTTCATCCACTTCCGGGCGGGAATATTTAGGCAAGAATTGCCGGGAATAAGCGGTGAACGTTTCGTTTAACTGGCGGCCGGCTTCCTCGGCAATCGTATCAAAAACGATGGACGATTTCCCCGAACCGGAAACCCCGGTGAATACCGTCAATTTCCCCTTGGGGATTTTAACATCAACATCCTTTAGGTTGTTGACCCTGGCACCTTTGATTTCAATCCATTCCTGCTGCATCTGATAACCTCCTAAAATTGATTTTTTTGTCGAAACTAATATTTTACCATGATGGCGAATCATAAGCAAGAAAAAAATCAAGAGAAAACTTTTCAGAGATTGATGAACAAACCAAAGGGGAAGAAAGCCAACACGCTCTCCTCCCCCCATCATCTTCCTATAAAGCCCCGCCTAAAAACTTCGCCAACTCCAGCATTCCGAATTTGCCAACTTCGGCTTCGGCGTCTGGGTTGTAGTTGGTATTGGTATTCACGTCATAAGTGAACACATTGCCCTCAGCGTCCTCGATAAATTCGATGCCGGCCACGTCGATGCCGCTTCCCGCTAGGAATTTCTCGAATTTTTCTATGAGTTCAGGGTGTTTTTTTTCCACCGCTTTGAACTTCATGTCATCCTTAGGCGCCTCGCCAACCGGGCAGAACAAGTCGCCGATTTGGCAAGCGTCCGCCGGGCATAACTGGAAGCCCTCGTCGGTTTTGACCCGCACGGAGTAGATGTATTTCCCGCCAACGAACTCGGCACGGGTAATGAACTGCTCCGGTGAGGTGATGTATTCCTGAATCAAAGTAATCCCGTCAACAGGCTCTTCAAAATCCGGAGAATCCAGGTACTGCCCTAAAGCCTCCAGTGAATAAAACAACTGGACCCCAAGCCCTTTCCCGGCACGGTTATGCTTGGTGATGAAAGGGAAACTTCCTAGGCTCTTGGCGGCTTCTATAATCTGTTCTTTGCCCACGGCAGCCGTGGTTTTTGGCACGCGAATGCCAAATTTTTGCAGCTGGGTATACTGCTTGACCTTGCTCAATTCGTAGACCAGCGCCTGCGACCCATTGTAAACGGTGCGCCCGTAAAATTCCAGCCAATCCAGCACCGCTGCGGCAAGTTCTGGGGCATAACGGTGCCCACGGGTGTGGCTTGAAGCGCTCATCCGACTATAAAAAACCCCTTGCGGCGGCTCCTCATTCAAATTCACGTTCCCCTCGGCCAAATGCCAGTTGCGGTAAGGCAGCTTCAACTCCTCAAGCCGCTTCGTCAAATGCTGCGTCCACTCGTCGTTCTCATGGATAATATGGATCATCATAGTCCCTCCCAAATCAAATTTTCCCTTCAATCATCTCACAATTCGCTGGTTTTTTCAACGGATTTAGCTTATACTATACAAAAAGGAGGGAGAGCATGAAGCGAAAAGTCATTTTTTTAACGAATATCATGCGGGTAAATGCTGCTCAAAAACAGCGGATTATTCAGAATCCAGAATTGGAAGTGGTCTTTAAACATTCACATGAGTTGGACGATGCGGATTTCGAGGATGCCGTTGCCGTTATTGGCAACACGAAGCCATCCCGCCTGCGGCTATTCAAGAAACTGGAATGGATCCAGCTATACAGTGCGGGGGCCAATGGCTATACCGACGAGGGGGCACTCCAGGAGGGGGTCATCCTCACCAATGCCACCGGCAGCTACGGGGTGGCCATTTCCGAGCACATGCTGGCACAGGCCTTGATGCTCCAAAAAAAGTTCCACCTGTATTTGGATAAGCAGCGCCGTCAGGACTGGAGCCATGAGCCGGGCATTATCAAATCCATCCATGGTTCCACCGTGGCCATCGTCGGCCTTGGGGACATTGGGACCGCTTTCGCAAGATTGGTCAAGGCATTAGGGGGCTACACCATCGGCATCAAACGCACGGTTTATGGGGACGAGCAGTTTGTGGACGAGGCCTATCCCATCACTGAACTGGACCAGGTTTTAAGCCGGGCCGATGTGGTGGCTGCCAGCTTGCCGAGCACCCCCGAAACCCACAAGTTATTCGACGGGGAAAAGTTTGCCGCCATGAAAGACGGCGCCATCTTCCTGAACGTAGGGAGGGGAACGGCTGTTGACCTGGAAGCCCTTTGCGATGCCCTGGAATCCGGCAAATTATGGGGGGCATCCCTCGATGTGACAGACCCCGAGCCTTTGCCAAAAGGGCACCGGGCATGGGACACCCCAAACTTGGTCATCACCCCCCATGTTTCCGGGAATTTTTACTTGGAGGAAACGTTCAACCGCTTCATCGACATCGCCGTGGAAAATCTTGGGCGCTTCGCCAAAGGGGAACCCCTCCTAAACGAAGTGGACTTTGCCACAGGCTATAAACGGAGGAATTGACATGAACCATAAATTGACAAACGACGGGTCGTACCCCATGATTGAAATCACCCTAAGCAAAGGCGAGGAAATAATGATTGAACGGGGAAGCATGGTATACCACCATGGCGGCATCAGCCTGGAAGGGAAAATGAACAGCAATAGTGGCGGCTTCGGTGGCTTGGTATCTGCACTGGGGCGTTCGATGGTGAGTGGGGAGAGCATGTTCATCACAAAAGCAAAAGGAATGTCAGATGGCGCCCGCATCGCCATCGCCCCGGACGTGCCGGGAACCATCAAAGCCCTTGAGGTGTCCGCCAACCAGCAATGGCGCATCAACGACTCGGCTTTCTTGGCCTGCGACACCACCGTCGCCTACGAAATGAAACGGCAATCCGCAGGAAAAGCCCTGTTCGCCGGGACCGGAGGCTTCTTCATCATGGAAACGAGAGGCTCGGGAACCCTCTTGGTCAATGCCTTCGGCGACCTGTTGGAACTGGAAGTTGATGGCAAGAAACCACTAGTGGTGGACAACACCCATGTGGTCGCCTGGAGCGGGGGGTTAAGCTATAACATCCAAGTCGCCTCCGGCTCCTTCGGCTTCAAAACCGGCGAGGGGCTGGTCAACGAATTCAACGGGCGGGGGAAAGTCCTCATCCAAACACGCAATGTCAGGGGATTGGCAAGCGCTATCAGCGCCCATATCCCGAAAGGATAAGCCAAAAAAGTGCCATGAGGTGGGGAAATTTTCACTTCATGGCACTTTTTTTGAAATTTTTGTAACGAATCCGCATTTTGAAAGTCATATAAGTGAGAACTTCAATCGAGTTTCGCCCACCTCTACAGGATGAAAACTGACCTTTCATGCCCTCACCTCTGGGAAACCCGCCCAGTTGTGTGGGCATGAAAGGCACAATTTCCATCCTTGCGAAAGCGGGCGGGCTACACATCTTAGAAGGGAGGTGAACCCATGGATTTTGAAAAAATATATGCCGACTACTTTTTGGTGGTCTATAAGTACATCCTGTCCCTTTGCCGCAATGAAAAAATTGCCGAGGATGTGACCCAGGAAACCTTTTTCAAGGCCCTGAAGAACGTGGACAAATTCAAAGGCGAATGCAAATTGGAAGTCTGGCTATGCCAAATCGCCAAGAACCACTACTTCACCCAGCAAAAGATTAAAAATTTATAGTAAAATGCAGTCCAGTGATTTTCCTCGCTGGACTGCATTTTTTTTAACGGTAAGAAATAGTTTTTTCAAAAACTTCATGTATCGGGATTTGCAGGTCAGGAAATAGCGGGGTGCTAAAGTCAGTGACAACCAGTTCTTCTTTTTCTTCTTCTGTCATTTCAATGATTTCATGCTCGGGGAAAAACGTGTAGATATTTTCAAGCTTGTACACATCGCCTTCTAATAAATAAATTTCTAAAAAATGGTTCAAAGGGTCAACAATCCAGTATTCAGCAATCCCGGATTTAGCGTACAATTCCATTTTATATCCCCTGTCATTTTTGGCTGTGCTTGGGGAAAGTACCTCTACCACTAAATTAGGTGCCCCGTGAATCCCATCCATCTGGATGATTGAGGGATTGCAAATAACGGCCATGTCAGGTACCACCCGGTCTTTGTCACTCAGAAATATTTTTGTCCCATCCGGGAATACGGTGCAAAGGTTGCCCCTTAAAAAATTTCGGAAAATCCCATAAAGATTCCCGGAGACCAGGTTATGATTAACGGTTGAGCGGGGTGACATGCTGATGATTTTACCATTTAACATTTCATTACGGTATCTTTCCTCGATTAATGGGTTCATGACAACACCTCTCTTTTCTACATTATAGCACATCCAAGACGAATAATGAAGCAAACCACGCTCCTAGGACACCTCAAAAAACAACAGTCCTCACCAAAAAAGCTCCTTCCATGTCGGTAGGAAGGTTGAATAAACTAAAACTTTGTCAGCTGTAGGCAGAAACGGGAGTTTTTTGTCTGTGACGTGAAAAATACAGATGGGTGTTTTTGCAAGTTTTTGGCGCATCTATTTCCAGAGGTGAAAAATTTAGGTATACTTCGGTTGTATTTGAAACTAAAATCACAAAAATGGGGGCAAGACAGAATGAAATTCACTAAAATCACAACAGGGGCAACATTGGCAGCATTGTTGCTAGCAAGCAGTACCATCCCAGCATTGGCTTTTGAACAAGTAACACCGACTCCGCCAGGTGCCCACGTGGCAGTAAGGACAGAGGGGATTATCCGATTTGAAACTTCCAATGCACCAGTAGCACCGGTTGACCCAACGACTCCGGAAGAGGTCGTGGTTCCAGGAACCGTCGACCCAGAAACAGGGATATTCACGCCAGATGAGAACGCAACGCCAGGGACGGCAGGGCCTTTGAGCATCGACTGGGCTTCCAATTTCGACTTTGGGACGCTGACGATTGCCAGTACATTTGAAGACCGCCATGCGGCTTTGCAAGTCATGGCCGTGAACACGGCTGTAGCAACTGAAGATGAACCTAATCCAGCACCAGTTTGGGAAGTAAGGGATGTGCCGAATTTCGTTCAAGTTACGGATTCCCGTGGTACGTTGGTAGGATGGAACTTGAGCGTCCGCCAAGCGGGTCAATTTGCAACTGCCCGCAACGCAGATGGCACCTTGGCTACTGGGGCATTTGAGCTGGCAGGTGCTGAAATCACCATTGACAATATCCAACATGATTCAGCCTTCGACTCTGAAGGAGTGACAGTCCGTGGCACTGCCCTTGTCCTTGACGGCACAACCACTGCTCCACTCATGAGTGCAGCGGCGGGTTATGGTGCAGGTACCCACATCCTTCGTTTCGGTGAAGATGAAGCAACAGCTTTACAATCGGTCACATTGTCAATCCCAGATTTCACTACTGTAGTGGCTCAAGATTACACCACCGACTTGATTTGGTCATTGGCGAACGTGCCGTCCAATTCATTGAATTAACCATCCACTGAAACACAAGATGAACATTAAGATCCACCATTAGGGGAACCCTCCCCTTTTGGCAGCCACCCAAAGCTTTTTGGATGGCTGCCAAAAAAGGAGGTTGAGGATGAAACAGTTTAGGAAAATAATCATGGGAATTGCCTTATTGATGGTAGTTGGCGGGGGGCAGGTGTCTGCGGATGCACCCCCTCCCAGTGAAGATAGCGATGTGAGCATTGGGTTTTACGGGTATTGGGTGCCGCCTGAAACCGAAGGGGATGAACATCCTGAAACCGATTTGGAAAGCAGCCCTGAAAATGAAGCGGGTGACCGCCCTGACGCTGGGGATGGGAACGACCCTGAATCCGTATGGGATGACCGCAATGCTTCGGCTGCTGGGAATTTGCCGGCAACGGGTGGGGCTGCTATGCTTTACCTTAGGTTCATTGGAATTGGCTTGCTGGTCTTAGCTTTGGTTTTTTGGATTTGGAAGAAAAAAGGGTCGAAAACCTTGTCGCTGGCCCTAGCGGCATTGGGGCTCATGGGTGCCGCCACAAGCGGAGAAGCCACAGCGACAGCTTTGCCCCGCCAAGGCCATGTCACCTTTTATGGCAATGGCCTCACCTTGGAACAGGTGGACCCCATCAGTTTCGGGGCGAAGGAAATCGTCAACGTGGACATGGTCTACTATGCCCTGGCCGCCATGGATGAGGATGGGAATCCCCGCCCCCATGTGGTCCAGCTCTCTGATTTTCGGGGCACTGGGCAAGGTTGGTCGCTACATGTGCGCAAGAATGGCCCTTTGGCCAACGAGGACTTGGAACATGCTATTTTGGAGGGTGCTGAAATCCATATCCTGAACTCGGAAGCGGTATCCTATAGCGACAACCTGGCGCCAAGCACCTTCGATATCATCTTGGATGGAAGCGGTGCCCTGCAACGTGCCAAAGTGGCTGCCACCGATGAGGGGATGATGACCTGGTTGAAAGTCAAGGATGACGTCGCCTTCATAGATGGCACTTGGCGAAACCGCAACATCCAGTTCCACATCCCGGGGACGACACCCCGGAGTGCAGGGAATTATTACACCGATATGACATGGATACTTTCCAATGTCCCGTTATAAATAACGAAGGAAATTTAGCATCATTTAGCAGAAAGGAAGTCGGAGGGCTATGAAAACCATAAAATACCTGGCACTTCTGGGATTCGCGGGGGACTTGTTGCTGAACTCGCTGGGGGTCGCGGCACTGGTCGCCAACACCCAAGCAGCAGGGGGATTGTACGAAATGGAGGACGGACCCGTCGCCTATGCGTATGAAACCGATGGCTATGAGGAAGCAGCCGAATATGAAGTTGAGGCCGAAGGAACCGATGAATTCTACGGATACGAAGCATATGGCGAGATTTACTATGACGAAGAATTTGTTGAATACGGGCCGGATGACATAGAAACTGAAGAAGTCGGCGGATACGGGGAATACGATTCCAAAGGCTATGGCGACGAAGAAGTCGAGGAAACCGAATACAGTGAGGATGAAGAAGTCGAGGAAACTGAATACAGTGAGGACGAAGAAGAGGAGTTCCAACTGGTATTCATTTCCCGGGAAATAGCCGAGCAGATGAGCGACGAGGAAATCCGGGAATTAGGCGGGGATGTCATGGAAACCGAAGTTGAAACCGTCCGTCCATCAGGTAGGTCCATGGTGGCGGAATCTGCTACTCCATGGAGAAACCTGCCACCATATAATTCCTGTCCCAACTACAATGCACAGGGCAATAAAATTGTCGATGGGGTAGTTGTTGACGGTGTCCAATGTGTTAGCAGTGGAGCAGCTTTAAATGCCGCATGGAATAACAATGATGTCCACCGGATTATTATGGTGGATAACATTACGTTAACGGCAAGCACCTTGACAACCCGTCGGACCAGCCTTGAATTTGATGGGAATGGCCGCCGCCCAGATGGCCGCCCCAGTGGGATGGGGCCCAATGGTGATGGGTTTACTTTAACACGCCCAGCAACAGAGGCTACATTGAATTTAGGTATAAGCATGGGGACAACAAGTGAGGAAACTACTGTTGCTACTCCTGATGACATTGGTTATTTTGAAAATGGCGGCGGCAGTTTGCTTCATTTTCATAGTGTGGTTATTGCAGGACAACAATCGTCTGGTGGTGGAAGTAACACTGCTTTTAACGGTTTGATTAATTCGAATATTCCTTTTGAAAATGTTGGCACTGCCACAACTCCGCAAAGGCGCAATCGGACGGGAACATGGCGTTTTAGGTTTGGGAACATCCGGATGACTAACTTGGATGTAACCCATGACGTTCAAACAGGGCGGGTAACGGATTGGGCGGTACGTCCTGGCACCGACAATTCGCTACACCGTTTTATGCGTGCCCCCCAATCGGAAATTACTTTTTATGGCGATGTTTTACTGAACACACGCCGCCAAAATTTTTATGCAGGTAAAATTTTATTTGAGGATGACACCCTTTATGTTGGGCATATTTCATATGCCCCAAGCAACTTTTATGGAGTCTTTTGGTTTAATATGAGAATGCACGCACGGACGACTGGGTCTGACCCTTCTTGTGGCCGCCCAGGCTACTTGACACTTCCAGTAGAAAGGCCGACAGCAGGGACAGGTGAGAACCAAACCGACTGCCGAAATAGTGTGGTATTAGGAAGAGGTGCGAGAACTTATTTCACTTCTGGCTCTACTGCGACACATGCCCCAACGGTTTTTGGGCATTGGCGTAATATCATCATTGGGGATAACGCTTCTTTTGAAACGTCTCAAAATGCACCGGCGATTGCTTTTGAAAACAACATTGCCAACACAGGAGGCGCCCCGTCCCTTGCAGGTGTAGAAACCATCAATGGGGCTACCCAAACTGTCCGTGTTCATCATGGTGGACGATTGGTTGCCAGCCGAAACAATAATGGCCAGGTGATTTCCAATAGTAGCCCCAACCACAATACGTCAAGTACCGGAAGTGCCGAAGCAAGCAATGCTTTGATAGATATTCGCTCTGGTGCAACTTTGAAAGTGGTAGGTTCAGCCAATACAACAGGGGCTGGAAATACAGGAGCCATAATCAACCTAACAGGTACGAATAACAGGTTGCAAGTGGCAAAGGGAGCAAATGTGGACCTTCGCAATGAGAGCGACCTGAACACTGCCCATATTTTCAATCGCGGATCAGGGGCAAACTATATTTTTGAAACCCCAAGCGAAATCATTCTATGGACAAATGGAGCCGATACAGGCGGGACAGCCCAGGCAAACTCCCGGAATGCAACCTATTCCTTTTCGGGTGTGGGGGATTTAAGGGTTGTGGGGACTGCAACGGAATTTGGCTCACTAGCCGAAGGATTCCAACCCAACCTTCCGACCCTAGGCAACCCGGACCGCTTCCGCCGGTTAATCACCACCCCTCAAGGCACTGCCATCCAGTCCCTTGAACCGGTCAATTCCTCGGACACAGAAATCCGTGGGACGGTGGCTTGGCCATCAATCCCAGTCAGCCTTGGGACAGGGAATGGGATAATCGGGCGGCAACGTGAAATGCGTTCCCTTCAAAGCGACCGGCATGACGTGTTGTTAAATGATTCCTTCAATCCAGAGTGGGTTTATACGGAAGCGGATGACGAGGGGAATGTTGAGCAAGTAGCCGGTGACCCGGTTTGGGTCCGAATCAACCCAGATGGGAGCTTTATTTACAGCGACCCTTATGGACGGAACCAACTGCAAGGGAGCTATATCCTAGCCCGTATGCACCTTCGTGATGAAGGGATGACAACCCGTGTCCTGGCGTTTGAAGCGGAGGATGAGGAAGCAAGGCAAAATTTAGGCTGTCTTTATCAGGATGACGAAGATGGATGTTATTATACCTATTACGAAGACGGGCGTCATGAACTGGGGTTCATCACTGCTGAGCGAATGCGGATGATGACCGATGAAGAAATCATCGCCGAAGGCGGTGGGATCATTTCCAATGGGCAACCTGTTGCCCGGTTGGGGCGCTTATTCCCTGCCTGGGCAGAGGAATCCCCTCATAACTCATGCCCTAACATCAATGGCAGTGGCAACTTTGTTGTCAACCTAGCTGTGCTCCAAGATGCAAATGATCCAGCAAGCGGGGTTATCTGCGTTGGGAACGATGGCATATTTACCTATGCCCCAGGTGCCAGCCAAACCGTACGAAATAACGTGGCTACCGCCAACAACAACCGTGCCACAGGCCACATGCAGGCAGCTTGGAGCAACAATAATATCCGCCGCATCATCATGATGTCGGATATTACTTTGCAATCAGGGACAACTGGTTCCTCCACCTCAACAGTCGGCGGGAACCCTGCGACTGTTACCTTCCCAGCAAACAGCCATGGGTCTGCTACCCTGCGAAACACGAGCCTTGAATTTGACGGTAATGGCACCCGACCTGATGGCCGCCCGAGTGGGCTTGGAGCCGGTGGCGACGGGTTTGTTTTATCCCAAGGAAGCGGGCAGCACTCCTTTAACTTGGCACCGTATATTGGCAGTGGCTCGACGGCTACGTATGTCGCCAACCCAACAGATTCGGTCGATTTTGCCAACGGTGCTGGCGGGCGCGTCCATTTTCATAGCGTCGTCATTCACGGGACTGCCACCATGTCTTATGGCGCGAATGGTCCCCACCGGGGGGTCATCAACTCCTCTTTAGGATGGGATGGGGCTTATGATGGCGGGAGTGCCGCTGTCCCTAATCGCATCAACCGGACCGGGACTTGGCGTTTCAGGTTCGGCAACATCCGTACCAATGGCTTTGAAAACATCGAGCGCGATCCCATCACGGGGAGGATTACCGACTGGGATGTACAAACAACGCCTGCGAACTTGCCTTCCATTGCCCGTTTGACGAGGGGGCAACAAGCCGAAATGACTTTTTACGGGGATGTGCTGCTTAACACCCGTGCCGAAAACGTGTATACAGGGAAAATGCTTTTGGAGGATGGAGCCCTTTATGTGGGCAACGTCAATCGCTCGACTTTTTCCATCGTGTGGTTCTCAGCAAGGATGCATGGCCAAACCACAGCAGCAGACCCGTCTTGCGGGAACCTGACCTTGCCAGCGGAAAGACCAGTTGCAGGGGCTGGGGAAAACCAAACCGATTGCCGCAACAGCCTGGTCCTCGGAAGCGGTGCCCGGATGTATCTGACCAGCACTTCCACCGGTTCCAGCTATCCGGCTGTCTATGCCCACTGGCGCAACATCATTGTTGGCGAGGATGCCGGCTTTGAAGTATCCACCAACAACCCAAGCATCGCCTTCAGCAGTGGCATCTCCAACACAGGCGGCATGGCTTCCATGCGTGGGGTTACCCAAACCATCCGTGGCCATCTGGGAAGCCGCATCATCGCCACCCGCCGAAGCAATGGGGTGGTCATCCATAACCAAACCTCGAACATCAATAGTGCCGGCGGGGCAGCTGCCCAAAATGCCCTCATCGACATCCGGCCAGGAGCCCAGTTCTTCGTCTTGGGCGCTGCCGCCGGGGGCACGGGTGCTGCGGATGGAAACACAACCAATTCCATCATCAACCTGGTCAACGGAAGTGCTGCCAACCCCAACGTTCTCAACATCGAAGGGGCGGCCACCGTTGACATCCGCAATGAACACACCGCGAACACGGCCCGTATCTTAAACCGTGGGACAGGGGCGGAGTACCGTTTTTCCAACATCAACGAATTTGTCCTTTGGACCAATGGGACGGTTGGTCCGGGTGGTGCTGGTGTGGCCAACACCACAGGTGGGAGCCATCAGATGAATACCCGCCACCCATCGTTCATCGTCCCGGATGTCCATAACCTTGCCATTCGGGGGACCGGGGCTGATGGGATTGTGGCACCGGGGCAGCCCATCGAAGGCATCCTTCGGGACCCGGGGTTGGTCTATAATAACACAGGCACCGTGGCAACCGCCCTCAACACGGGCCGTTTCAGAAGGCTTGTTGCCACCAGTGACATGCCTTATGCCCACCTGACCGATGCCATCACCGATGCCGACCAAACCCTCCGCGGGGAAGTGGTCTTGACCCATATCCCCATCAGTGACGGCTTCGGGAATGCCTCTGTCGGCAATGGCGTGCGTTTTCGCCCTCTCCTAGCGGGAAGCGGACGGCATCGGGTGATTATCGACGATTCTTTCGGCCATCACCGGCTTGTGCCCAATCCCGACGGGACCTTCGCCCATACAACTGAAGGGTTGCAAGTGGCAGGCACGGTCATTGGCGCGCGGGCTATCAGGTTAGAGCCCGACGGCAGCGATAACTATACCCAGACCGACCCTACCCAAGCCACCGTCCTCGATGTCACCCCTCCAACGCCTGCCACCATCGATTTTCAGGTGAGCACCCAGACCACATTCCTATCCGGGACCGCCCCAGCAGATGCAAAAGGCGCAATTTTAGAACTTACCCGTGGGGAAACGGTGCTGACTTTTTATCCGGTGATTGAAAATGGCACTTGGCGGGTGGACTTTGATCCGGGGACTTTGCAGGAAGGGGACAGCCTTCAGGTGCTCTTATACGATGAAGCCACTGCATTGACAGCGTCGGACTTTGCGTTTGAGCGGGTCGTGCAAAATCCAGCATTAGGGATACCCGCCACCCACATAGGAAGCCCTCGGGGAAATCTCAACCCAAGGAACGCAGCACTCAGTTACCGGGACGCAACAGGGGAATTGGCGTTCTTGCCAGGGCCTATCACCATCGTCCAGGCAGCCATTTTCCCAAGGGACCCGGAAGCGCCAGGGGAAGATGTCGTCCCAGTGATGCCAAATCCAGAATACCCAGGGGAACTCATGCCCGTTCCAGCTTTGCCACCGGGTGCCCTGCGGATTGACTTCGCTTCCGCATTCAGGTTCGAGAATGTCGCCATTGGAAGCGTCAAAATCAGCCAACCGGCACTGCCGCAACCCATCCTTCGGGGAGGTGAGCTTGCGGAAACCGATTTATGGGTGCAGGTGACCGACCAGCGGATTTCAGGCACGCCTTGGAACCTGCAAGTGGAAATGGAAACCCCGTTTGCCAATGGGGAGCACGTCCTGACCGCCGCCGAGGTCCTAATCAGGGAAGGCCGCCATCATCGGGCCAATCCGGAATTTATTCGGGACATCCCTAACCTTATTAGGCTCGGCCAGGGGGAAGGATGGCAACAAGTGATGTCAGCAAGCGGGGAGGATAGGGCAGGCACGCACCTAGCCATCTTCGACCCAAAAGAAGTCACCTTCAACTTGCCGAACAACACCGTCGTCCGGCAAGGGGATTACGTGGCAACCTTCAGATGGCTGCTGGCAGACACCGTCCCTAATGTAAATTAAAAAGCAGCCAATCCCGAAAAACCATTGGGATTGGCTGCTTTCCATTCTCCCAGTTCATCAATCCCCAAAAAGTTGCATAGACTAAAAACGGTAGCCAACGGAGTAGCCCTTATGGTAAAATAAAGTTAAGAATGGGCAACAAGAAATCGGGCTATGAATTTGGCAATCAGGGACACAGCATTTACTTACATGATGACAAGGGACAAAAGATACACGGCGCAGGCATACAAGGCACTGACGGGTAATGAAGTCGATGCCGACAAGATTGAATACTACTCCCTAAAGGACAGGTTTGAAGGCGCGCCAAGGTATAACGACTTGGCGTTCGTGGTCGACGGCTGGCATATGATGATTCTCATCGAACACCAATCAACCATCAACCCCAACATGTGCTTTCGCATGTTGGAATATTTTGTCTACTTACTCGACCAGTACATTAGGAAAAACAAACTGAATAAATTCGGGGTCAAGGAAATGAGGTTGCCCAAAGCGGAGTTTTACATCGTCTATAACGGCGACGAACCTCTTAAGGAAACTTCCTGAAACTGAATCTCGGTTCAATCACCGCATCAGCAGAAGTCCTTGACATCCATTTTGAAAACTTAAAGGACAAAAGCAAGGACAACGCATTGGCAGGCTACGCAAGGTTCATTGACTTTTCAAAAAGCATGGGCGTAATAGATGCCATCAAGGCAACAAGGGAAGAGGGATACCTTCCCCAATTTTTCCAAGAAGAACAGTTCAAAATAGTTTCGGGGATGCTTCAAGACGATATGGATGAATCCCTAATCAAAAAGTATGCAAAAATCACCGACTAACGCTTGGCGGAAATTAAAGCCCAACTTAAAAATTAACCTACAATTTCGATACCCGAAACCCCGCAAGCGATTTTCCTTGCGGGGTTTCACTATGAAAAAAGGGACTATCCCAGATGGATAATCCCTAATTCAGTTCGGGTTATTTTCGCTTGCGTTTCATGATTAGGATGACAACGATATTGGAAATAACGAGGACGGCGACCCCTGCGGCGATGTAGGCCCAGGTCCAGTCAGTGACGTGGACGATTTCCACATCGAGGGCGTTCAGTTCCTCGGCGACCTCTGCGTCGATAGTGAAGGGTTCTGAAAATTCCCAATATTGATCACCTGATTCCAAGCGTAGGTTCAGTATGTAATCACCTGCTTGAAGTGGCTGCCCCGCAAGGCGCAAGGGGAAGTCCATGTTGGAATGGGGTGCCATCTGCATCATGTTTTGGTACACTTCAAGGACGGGTTCGTCTTGTCCCACCCGGTACAATACCGCTTCGATTGCCAGTTCATTGACGAAGCGGGGCGTGATGTTTTGGATGTTGGCCTGGATGACGTTTCTGCGGTTGATCTGGCTTGGGAACACGTCGTTGACTGTTAAATCCGGGACAATCGGGTCTTGGTTGTTGCGAAGCAGGATGGCAACCACGAACGCAAAACGGTTGCGGATGGAAACCCCGGCATCACCAGATTCCTGCCCCTCGTCCTCTTCCTCCAGCTCCTGAAGGGTCAACCCCCCGGCTAAGATGCCATCAAATTCCTCGTCGGGCATGTTCACCTCTAATTCTAAAATCACGCTGGACTGGGCTGGGATGGTGATGCTTTCCACAGTGGTCACCACGTCTTCCATGCGAAAACGAAGGTTGGAATCCATCGCAACGTCCCGCGGGCTGTACTCCACGACCCCATTATGGTTGGTAGTAGCGGTGGCAATTTCCGGCACCACGGTCACATCCCGGTCCAAATCGTTCCATAAATTCAGTTGCAGCACTTGCTGCCCGCCTGGTTCCACTAAAACATCAAAGAACGTCACCCCCGGCGTGACCTGGTTGTCCGGGATGATAGCCTCGATGGCAAAGGTGAACTCCGATGCCAGTGCCTTATACATGCCATGTGATGCGAATTGGCTAAATAATGCCAATGCCAATAACGATATAACTGTCTTTTTCAACATATCAATTCCTCCAATTGGTTAGGCACATCCTATGGCCCATTAAAAACAGGGATAGGATTCAGCAGGTTTCCCCACCAAAATTATCGAATTGATTGTACCATAGGAGCTTGGGGTAAGTAAATGGCTATTTCTAAAAGTTTCCAAGCCTAAGTAGCAATTTTCGGGAATGTGCTAAAAACAAGCTGCATTTTGTCGAAAGGCATCATAAAACCCACACGAAGCGGGAAAGGTGTCCTTAAATGTCAGCTATGAGAAACGCACCGTATCGTGCTTTTTTAGGATTCGACAAAAACTTGCTTCGTTTTACAAATTCACACATAAAGTTAAAATTTCGCATAAAAATCTACATATAGTCCTTTTTTTCGGGATAAATGGAGAAAACTTAGTTAAAATTGGTATAAACTGGGGGGGGGGGATATACATCGCTTGATTCGTTTGATATGATGGTGATGCACCAATCAAAGACAAAAAGGGAGAGATTATCTTATGAAATTCACACAAGTGACAAAAAGTGCTGCCCTGGCAGCTGTATTATTGGCAGGAGCAACTTTGCCGGCCTTGGCAATGACCGCTGCCCCAGGAAATTTAACGCCAGTAACGACGACAGGTACAGTCCGTTTTACTGCATCAACTGATATCATTAGTCCAGTTGATCCGACCAACCCAGGCGAAGAGGTTACTATACCAGGATTTCCAACACCTGGGACTAACGGGCCACTGAGCATCGACTGGGCATCCAGCTTTGACTTCGGTTCCGTCCCCATTACATCAGCGGCCATTGAAACATTCGCCGCTCCACAAGTAGTCGTGTCTGCGACGGGTGTACAAAGTGAGGTGCCTAACTTCGTCCAAGTTTCCGATTTGCGCGGGACTTTGGCGGGTTGGACGTTAAGTGTTCAGCAGTCAGCACAATTTGCGACTTCAGACGATGACGTGCTAACGGGTGCAGGAATCAGCTTATTAAACTTGCAGCACGCTTCGACTTCAACAGATGCACTAACTATAGCGGGTAATACCACCTTAGTACCAGGAACATCCGTAAATGTGATGAGTGCCGCTGCAGGCTACGGCGCAGGAACCCATGTGTTGCGTTTTGGAGACCAAACCACAAGGGCAGCCTCTGTCCGCTTGGACATTCCAGCGAACACACCTATTTTAGCTGCAACCTATACGACTGATTTAGTTTGGTCATTAGCCTCTGTGCCAGGTAATGTTAATACAACTCCAGGCTATCCAGGAACCATTAGCCCAGGCGCACCAGGAACCCTTCAGCCAGGGCCAACTCCTCCACCAGGGGACGGTATTATTCCAGACCCACAGTTACCACCAGAGTCAATTTAATAACAAACCTAAAAGGGTGGGCGTGCCCACCCTTTTGTAATGTCCCTGAGTTTTTTTGCAGGGGGCATGTGACCTTATCTAAAAAGGAGGTTGAGCATGAAGAAATTAGGAAAGCCCCTGATGGCATTAGGGATGCTGTTGGCCATCGGCGGGCATCAAGCAACGGCGGCGGCCCCTCCTAGCGGGGATAGCGACGTGAGCATTGGCTTTTACGGCTACTGGACGCCCCCTGAAACGGAATCTGGGCCCATCATAACTGATGAGGAGACCAACCGTGAAATCCATGCGCCAGACAGGCCGGAAATTGACGGGAACAACTTGCCACCGGGTGCCCGCCCAGAAACTGGCACCGAAAGCCGTCCAAGGCCAGGGAACTTGCCGGCAACGGGTGGGGCGGCCATGCTGAACCTTAGGTTCATAGGAATTGGCTTGCTCATCTTGGCCCTCCTGTTTTGGGCCTGGAAGAAAAAGAAATCAAAAACGTTGATGGTGGCTCTGACCGCCCTGTGGGCCTTCGGGGAACCAAATGCGGTTTCGGCAACCCTTGCAGTCCAACAATCCGCCCATGGGACAGTCGTTTTTTATAGCAGTGGCCTCACCTTGGACCGGGTTGACCCCATCGCCTTCGGGTCGGCTCAGATCGTCAACGTGGACATGGTCTATTACGCCCTGGCCGCTCGGGACGAAGATGGCAACCCCCGCGCCCATTATGTGCAGCTCTCCGATTTTCGGGGCACCGGGCAAGGGTGGTCCCTCCATGTCAGGAAGAACGGCCCATTGGCCAACGAGCTTTTGGCCCATCCCATTTTGGAAGGTGCTGAAATCCATATCCTGAACTCGGAAGCGGTATCTGCCAGTGGTGCCTTGGCGCCAAGCACCTTCGATATTGTGCTCGATGCCACAGGCGCCCTGCAACGTGCCAAAGTGGCCGCCACCGATGAAGGGATGATGACCTGGTTGAAAGTCAAAAACGACGTCGCCTTGATCGATGGCACCTACCGAAACCGAAACATCCAGTTCCACATCCCGGGGACAACCCCAAGGAGCGCTGGCAACTACTACACCGACATCACCTGGATCCTTTCCGATGTCCCGTTATAACTAACGAAGAAAAAGAGCGGTATTTTACGAAAAAATAGGGGTGAGCAATTTGAAGAAGAAATTTAAATACCTGGCGCTCCTCGGCTTTTCCGGCGACCTGTTGCTGAACACCCTGGGGATTGCGGCCATCGTCTTCGGCACCCAACGCATCCAGGTCATGATGGAAGGGATTGGCAGGGGCGGGGGAGCCGCCGCCACTGCCGATGGGGCCTATGATGGCGACCCTTTGGAGGATTATGGCTACGATGGCGCGTCTGAGGAAGGCTATCCATTTTATGAGTACGAAATTGATGACGAATTAACCGAGGAGCCGGAATATGTGGCGCCCGAATATGCTGAGGAATTAGTCGAGGCTTATGAGGAATCCGAATATGGCGGTGAATACGATGCCGAATACGAAGTGGAATACGATGCCGATGATGGGTACGGTGACTATGGTTATGTTTATGAACCAGATGACGAGCCTATTGGCCGTGCCCGTTTCATGGATTCAGAGGACCCGCTATTATACCGAAGCATGGCAAGAACCCTGTCGGACGGGGACATCCTCGAAATGGGCGGCGGGATTTTGCCCCACCGTGCCAATGATTCCTGCCCGAACATCAATGCGGACGGTAACTTTATCCTGAATTTAGTGGTGCATGAATACGATGGCTATTGGAATAGCGGCGTAATTTGTGTCGGTGACGATGGGCGGGCTTCCTCGGAATCTGCCAACCTTCACCGAGCAGCCGGGCATTTGCAGGCGGCATGGAATGACAATGCGGTCCGCCGAATCGTCATGATGACGGATGTAACCCTGGTTGGGCGCACGGAAACCGATGAAACCTATGAAATGGTGGATGAGGTGCGTATCGTGATTTTCCCGGCTAATAGCAATGGGGACTCCACCGACCGAAACACGCCTTTGGAAGTCGATGGGAACGGCCGCATGGCTGGCCGCCCAAGCGGCCTTGGCACTTCTGGCGATGGGTTTATCCTGACCCGTCCCGCATCTGGCCTGACTTTGAATCTAGGTATCAGCGTGGGGACAAGCAGCACGGTTCCTACGGTTGCCCTGCCTGATGATGCGGGTTATTTTGAAAATGGCGGGGGAAGCCTCCTTCATTTTCACAGTGTGGTGATACATGGGGCTTCCACCACCGGTGGCGGGCAATATCCAGATACCACCGACAGTGCTTTGATCAACTCATCCATCCCTTGGCAAAATGCCGGGACACCGGAAACGCCCCAGCGGCGAAACCGGACGGGGACGTGGCGCTTTAGGTTCGGCAACATCCGGACATCCAATGTCTTGGATGTCGCTTGGGATGGCCAAGGCCGCGTCAGCGGCTGGAACATCCCAGGCGGTGGCGGGCCTGCCATCCAACGTTTAGTCGTGGCACCGCAGGCATCCGTTTCTTTTTATGGGGATGTGCTGTTAAATACCCGCCGCCAAAATGCCATTGCCGGCCAAATTTTAGTGGAGGACGGTACCCTTTATGTGGGGAACACGTCCACCATGGGTGGCGCTGGGTCGCCGTTTTATGGGATTTTCTGGTTTGGGATGCGGATGCATGGCCAAACCACGGCAGCCCAAAGGTCTTGCGGGCGCTTGACGGTCCCTTCAGGGACGGATTGCAGTAACAGCTTGGTCTTAGGCCAGGAAGCAAGGGTTTACACGACTTCCACCATCACGGCCAACACCCATTCACCGATGCTGACGGGCTTTTGGCGCAACCTGATTATCGGGGAAGGCGCCTCTTTGGAAACCTCTCAAAACGCACCGGCCATCGGCTTCAATAGCGGGATTGCCAACACCGGCGGCCCGGGGAATGTCCATGGGGCGACCCAGCTGGTCCGCATCCATGAAGGCGGCCGCTTAGTGGCTACCCGCCATGGGATTGGGCCTGTCATAACCAGCACGCCGGTTTCAGTGGCAGCGTCTGGGATTTTGGCAGCACCGGCCCAGGGCGCCCGCATGGAAATCCTTGAGGGGGCAGAGCTTCACGTCATTGGCTCCTATGCCGGCGGGCTCATCAACCTCACCTCTGGGGACGGATACCACCCGAATGTCCTTGAAATCAACGAAGGGGCACTAGCAGATTTCCAAAACTTAAATACCGGAGATGCCGCTCATCTGTTTCAAGCAGGAGTTGGCGCTGAATATGATATCAACCATACCGGCGAGGTCATCCTTTGGAACCCAGAAGGCGCTATGACAACCCATTCGCACTTTCAGGGGACGCTTGCTGGACTTGGCGCTTACCGACGGCTGGTGGCGGTTCCTCATGGGACTTACATCAGCCATGTGGACGAGATTACCGAGGGCGATGTGGTCATAACAGGGCAAGTGTCCTTGGCACAGATACCTTCTGGAGCGGTGCATGGTGCCATCCGCCAACCGATAAGCATGGTGCCCCTTCAAGGGCGGACGCTCCTGCTTAACGACGCATCCGACGGGGCATGGGACAACGTTTACGACGAGGACGATGATGAATTCGTCATCTACCGGGTGCCGGGCGAATACCTACGGGTAGCCATCAACGCTGACGGGAGCTTCTCCCAAGCCGTAGAACCCCAAGACCCAGACGCAATGGTGCTATTGCGGTTAGATTTATCGGACGGTGGCTTTGGCGTGGATGTCCGGGCGCTGCCACGGGTGCCGCAACTTCGGCCCGGGGAAACCTACCATCCCTTTGAGGTAAATTGCCCGGATTTTGACCCGACGGTGCCGAACAGGAACCCCATGTGCGGGGCGCTTGAGTTCGGTGAAGAAATTTTTGGTATGACTTATGAAGAATTATTGGATTTGGGAATTGCCTTGCGGACAGCGGATGGCACCCAAATTACACGTGAAAACATGCCTTCTGCACGTGGGAGGGTATCCTCAAGAATGGCCCAAGGACATAATTCTTGCCCGAATACAGTTCCGGGTACCGACTTTATTATCATAAATACGGTGGTCAGTGGCACGATGTGCGTCGCCAATGATGCCGGGCTTCCAGGGAATACCGACCTTGAAAGACAGGCGAACAATGACCGTGGGACAGGGATGTTGCAACACGCATGGAATAACAATGCCGTCCGTCGCATTGTACTGATGGATGACATTACAGTAGCAGCCAGGACGGCGACAGGGACTAGTACCTTGTCTATACCGGGACATGGCGTTGTCCAGACGTTCCCAGCCAATAGCAATGGGAATGCCGTGACCCGGACCCAAGATTTGGAAGTCGACGGCAATGGCCGCGACCCTTATGGCAGGCCGTCGGGGAACGGGCGTGACGGGGATGGGTTTGCCATCATCCACCCGGGGCTTCGTTTTGCTACCTTTCAGTTAGCAGCATCGCCAGGTGCGGCCGGTGGGGCTAGCGGCATGGGTGCTACCCCGGCCGACACGGTTGATTTTGCTAACGGGGGTGGAAGCCTGTTGGAATTTCATAGTTTGCTTATAGAAGGCCATGGAACGTTCGCAGGTGGGGACGGTGCGACAGGCACAAATGCGGGTTCAATTGCGCTTATCAATTCCCGCGTGACACATAACTGGGGCCAAAACAATGGTTCTGGGATAGCAACCTCACAGAACCGCCATTGGGCGGGAACGTGGCGGTTTAGGTTTGGGAACATCAGGACAACTAACATTACGGTTGACCATGACCCAGTAACTGGGCGGGTGTCTGATTGGAATGTGACTGCTGGCGGAGTCGGAATCAACCGATTGGCGAGGATTCCTCAAGCCGAGGCGACTTTCTATGGGGATGTGCTCTTAAGTACACGGGCACAAAACTTTTATCTTGGAAAAGCCTTGTTTGAAGATGATTCCCTTTACGTTGGGAACGTCCGGGCGGGGAACTCCCCGATGTTTTTCTTCCAAGCGCGAATGCACACCCGAAGCACCGGCTCTGACCGCTCTTGTGGCAATTTGACGTTGCCAGCGGAACGCCCGAACGAGGTGACAAATGCCGCTTCGGTCACCGCAGACCATGTCACCGACTGCCGCAATAGTTTTGTCATGGGTCGAGGTGCAAGGGTTTACCTAAGCCGGACGAACAACGGTGCAACAGATAACAATTACCCAGTGGTCTATGCCTACTGGCGCAACTTGATTGTTGGGGATGATGCCCGTTTTGAAGCCATGCAGCCGAATCCGGTCCTTGGCTTTACTGCAGGGATAGCCAATACAGCTGGCGCGGCGCCTTTGGTGGCAAGCACCCCGACGATTAATCATGCCACTCAAACCATCCGTGTCCATGAAGGTGGTACCTTGATGGCCACCCGCCGCAATGGGATGGGCTACGGGGCTGTTGCGCCAACAGGTAATGCTGATACTATACCGAGGCCGGGCAGCAATGGGTCTGTCATCAACAGTTCGACTGCCCACAGTGCGGCTATGAATTTAAACAACCAATTTGCCCAAAATGCCTTGATTGACATTATGCCTGGCGCCCATTTTTATGTTATCGGCAGCAACAACAACAGCCACATCATTAACCTTGCGGGAACTAACAACACCCTTCGCATTCGTGAAGGGGCTGTGGTGGACATCCGCAACGAGGCGGCAGGGCCGCAGTCCCGGATTTTCAACCGGGTGGAGGGTGCCAATTACCTTTTTGAAGGAAGACAGGACATCCTGCTGTGGACCAATGGGACCGGGACCGGTGGGATGGAACAAATGAATAATCGTCCGCCATCCTTTATTTTCCCGCAAGTGGACCATATGAGGATTACAGGGGTATCGGGCGCAAACGACGTTGCTGGAATCAATACATCGGTTGAGGGCCTCACTAATGCCTTGGCGAACCCTGGCACGGTGGCAGGGAATACAGGGACAGATATTGCCAACCGAAACACCGGCCGTTTCCGCCGGATTGTCACGACGACGAACTTGCCAACAGCCCGCTTGACGGATGCGGTGACCGATGCTGATGTTTCCATCCGCGGGGAAGTGGTTTTAGCACAACTCCCAGAGAGCATCGGGGTTCAAAATGCGGTCCTTGGCGGTGGGTTCCGTCCTTTAGTGGCGGGGCATAGCGGCGTGCGGGTCAGGCTGTACGATACCCACCATCCAGATGAACCTGTGGACATTCCTTATTATGAAACGATCAATGGGAGTGTCCCGCAGCCGCCTGTCGGTTATGTCCAAACGGATGGGACTTGGGTGCATGAAGACCCTGTTGGACGCTTTCAGGAGCGGGGCAACGAGGTTAGGGCCTATGCGGTGAGGCAAAATACTGCGACAGGGGCCGAAACCCTGGGTCATGGGATGGAATATCCTGTCCTTGACGTGACCCCGCCGAGCCCTGCCGGGATTGCCACCCCATACCTCCACGTCGCAAGCACCAGCATAGATGGGACAGCCCCGCTGGATGCCATGGGCGTGGTGGTGGAAATCAGCCGGTTCAATGAAGCTGCTGGCGCTTATGAAGTGGTGCAAACGCTGAGTGCCGAGATTTATGGTGCTGAGCAGGCAGGTTATGAACTAGAGGCTGAAGAGCAAGAAAGCGATGACCAGCCCGGTGCTGAGCAAGTTTGGTCTGTTCCAATCCCGGAAGGCACCCTCCAAGCAGGCGACCGCCTGCAAGTGCTCCTTCATGACGGTGCTGACCAGCTGACGGACGCTGATTTCGACTTCCCGTTGGCAACAGAGGGCAGGCGGGTACCGGCGACGCATCAAGCCGCTCCCATTGGGAACCAAAACCCAAGGGTTGCCGCACTCCCTTACCGTGATGCTTTATTTATGGTTGGGCCGACGATGACGGTGCTTCCCATGGAAGCGCCGAGGAACCCGGATGGCTTGCAACCGGTGGTTCCGTTGGACCCGCCACAGCTGCATCCAGGTGCCCTTCGCATCGATTTCGCCTCTAACTTTAGGTTTGGGGAAATTGTGATCGGCACAGGTGCCCTAAGCGCAACGGCATACCCGCAAATGGTACTCCCAGAAGGGGCCGACGAGCCTGTTGAGAGCGATTTATGGGTGCAGGTGACCGACCAAAGGCAAAATGCAACAGGTTGGAGACTTCATGTGGAGATGGACCAGCCGTTTAGCAATGGCAACCACGTCCTGACAGGGGCCCAGGTCCTCATCAGGCAAGGCCGTCGGCAACGGGTTTATCCATGGACGGAATCCAGTATAGGGGAAATTCCCCTGAGAAACATTGTCGTAGCGCCAGAGGAGCGTGTGCAACTTGTCATGTACGCCACTGGCGATGAACGGACGGGCACACATTTGGCTAGCTTCGACCCGGCCCATGTCACCTTTGAATTGCCGGCCAACACCGCGGTCATGCCAGGCGACTACCAAGCGGGCTTCAGATGGACTTTAAGCACCACCCCTTTAAATAATTTGGAATAATGCTACGGCAACTACCTTGATTGGAAGGGTAGTTGCCGTTTTTTCATCATTCCCCGAAATTTTGCATATAATAAAAACGGTAGCCAACGGAGTAGCCAATATGGTAAAATAAAGTTAAGAATGGGCAACAAGAAACGGGGCTATGAATTTGGGACAAAAAGACACAGCATTTACTTACATGATGAAGCAAGACCCGAAATACACAGCCGACACTTACAAAGCATTGACAGGAAAATGGGTCAATCCTGAACTGATCAAGCCATTCAATCTAGGGGACCGGTTTGAAAAATCCCCCCGGTACAACGACGTGGCATTCCTCCTTGACGGTTGGAATCTCTTGGTCTTGATTGAGCACCAAAGCACCTTAAATCCCAACATGTGCTTTCGGATGCTAGAATATTACCTCCATCTAGTGGACCTATACATCCGGGACAACAACCTGAAAAAGTATGCCACCAAGGAAATGGTGCTCCCGAAAGCGGAGTTTTACGTGGTGTACAATGGCAAGGCACCCCTTAAAAGCGAAATCCTAAAACTGGACTTAGGCTCCATCTATGCCGAGGCGAAGGTCCTAGACATCCATTTCGACCAACTAAAAGACAAAAGCAAAAACAACGCATTGGCGGGATACGCGCGGTTCATCGAGCACGCAAACTCCATGAGCGTCAAGGAAGCCATCCAAAAGACAAAAGAAGAAGGTTATTTACCTGAATTTTTCCAAGAAGGGAAGTTGGTAAACATGTTTGCGGAGATTTTCTCTTATGATAACGAGTTGAGGTACGAAGGGCGAATGGAAGGGCGAATGGAAGGGAGAATGGAAGGCCGAATGGAAGGGAAGCAGGAAGGAAAGCAGGAAGGGAAACAAGAAGAACAGTTTAAAATAGTTTCGGGGATGCTTCAAGACGGTATGGATGAATCCCTTATCAAAAAATATGCAAGCATCACCGACCAACGCTTGGCGGAAATCAAAGCGCAACTTAAAAACTGACATACTGTCTTATACCCGAATCCTTGCGGGGGTTCTTCATACGGAATAAATGCTACGGCAACTACCTTGATTGGAAGGGTAGTTGCCGTTTTTTTTATACATCTTTGTCGAATTATGTAAGAGGTGTATGAGGGTGGTACAAAATTCGACAGCCTTATTAACATCGTTTGGCTTTAGTGGTATGATTAAGGGCGTATATTGATAGGGCGGTTGCCCGATGCCATGTTTGAAAAACGCAGAAAAATAGCAGCATTTCACATAAAAAGGAGCGTGGGGGCTTATGAAAAAATTGAAATACTTGGCACTCTTAGGACTGGCGGGGGACTTGTTGCTGAGCCCGTTGGGGCTGGCGGTCGCCGTTTTTGGAAGCCAGTACAGGGGAGGGATAGCCGAAGAAGTTTATGAGGCCATGGACGTTGAGGAATATGAACCTTTGATGGCGGATGAGCGCTTATATGATGTTTTTGAAGAGGATGGCCTTGAAATTTCAGAAGAGGAGTACCTTTATGAGGGGCGAGATGTGGAAGCGGAAGATGCAGATGCGGGTGATAGCGACGAGCTTGTTTTCCTCACCCGTGAAGAGGCGCTGCTTTTGTCCGATGAGGAAATCAGGGAATTGGGCGGGGAGGTCATGGAAGCCGAGCGGATTTCACCTTTTGCGAGGCATTTTGGCGATGAAAACGTGCCTTGGCGGGAGCTTGCGGCTTACAATGCCTGCCCGAACCGCAATGGAGATGGCAGCTTTATTTTAAATGCCATTATTGTTGACTCGCCGAATGCAGAGGGTACAAATGTTGCAGCTACCCAATGTGTCAACACCGCTGCCGCGTTAAATGCTGCTTGGAACCATAATGCAGTCAGACGGATTATCATGATGGCTGACATTACATTGGCAGCCAGTGATGCGATCACCCGCAATACCAGCCTTGAATTTGATGGAAATGGCCGGCGCCCGGATGGCCGACCCAGTGGGAACGGGGCTGGCGGGGATGGGTTTACCCTGACCCAGCCTGCGTTGACCCATACGCTGAATCTAGGGGCAGCCGCAGGTGCCGGGGGCGCAGAAGTTGGGCTTGGGCTAACAGCGGTTACCAACGATACCGTGAACATCCCCTTCCAAGACGGCGGGGGGGCGCTCCTGCATTTTCATAGCGTGGTGGTGGCCAGCCCCTCGACGGCTGGCTTAACAGGAAATCCCGCTGGGGCAGCCTTCATCAACTCCACTGTCCCCTGGTATTATAGCAATAATCCGGCAGCTCCAGCCCGGCGGAACCGCACGGGGACATGGCGTTTTAGATTTGGGAATGTCCGCTCCAATGGGGTGGCCATTGAGGGGCGGGATGCCATAAGCGGGCGAGTGACCGATTGGTCCATCCCGCAAACCAGTGGGCAAGCAGGCATCCAGCGTTTCCTTCGGGCACCCCAAGCAGAAGTCACTTTTTACGGGGATGTCTTGCTGAACACCCGTGGGCAAAATGCCTATGTGGGCAAAGTCTTGGTGGAAGATGACGCCCTTTTGGTAGGAAATATGTCTGCTGGCTATAATGATTTTTATGGGAACATCTGGTTTAATGTGCGGATGCACGGGGAAACGACAGGTTCGGATCCATCCTGTGGGCGCTTGACCGTGCCTGAGGGAACGGACTGCCGCAACAGTGTCGTCCTCGGACGTGGGGCCAGGGCGATTTTTACCTCCACGACGGCTTTGTCCCATGCCCCTGCCGTCCACGGACATTGGAGAAATTTGGTCATCGGGGAACAGGCAACTTTTGAAACTTCCCAAAATGCCCCTGCCATTGCGTTCAATAGCAACATTGCCAATACAGGCGGGATTGAATCTGTTCGAAATGCCACCCAAACGGTACGTGTCCATTCAGGCGGGCGCTTGGTGGCGACCCGACGGGATGTGGGGCCGGTCATCCACAATGTGGGACCTAATGTGACCAATGCCGGTGGCTTGGTAGCTTCCAATGCCTTGATTGACATCCGCCCTGGCGGGGAGCTTTACGTGCTGGGCAACACTACGGCAGCCTTGATCAATTTGACGGGAATCAATAACCGGTTGCAAGTAGAAGCTGGGGCCCTTGTGGATCTTCGCAATGAAAATGCAGCTGGTACGTCACGCCTGTTTGAACGTGGTGGCAATTATCGATTCGAAAACATGGGTGAGGCCATCCTTTGGACGACGTCAGGGGGAAATGCCATGAACACCCGCCCTGCAACCCATTCTTTTTCCCATGTGGCTGATTTAGCCATTACGGGGACGGCTGCGGCTGGGATTGTTTCTAGCGACCCTGGACTTCAGTCAACGTTAAGGGGCACGGCTAACTTCCGCCGTCTGGTCACCACCACACAGTCCCCAACCATTAGCCACATCGAGCCTGTAACCGAGGGCGATACAACGATTAGTGGTCGGGTCATTTGGCCGGATATCCCGGTAAGCCTTGGGGTGGGGAATGGGATCATCGGGCGAGGCATCCCGATGGGTCCCCTGGTGGGAAGCTTTGGGAGATCCATTTTACTAAATGACACCTTCCATCCTGCATGGGTCCGACAATACAGCTATGCAGAAGGTTATGAACATGAGGAGCCTGAACGGTATTTGTCTGGGCTTGTCCCGGGAAATGCCTTAACGGTTCCCCTTGACGAAGATGGCAGCTTTACCCACGCTACCCAGCCCCAAGAGGCAGGGGCTTACATCATGGCTCGCTTAAACGACGGGGACGATGGGGTTTCCACTTGGGTCTCTTTCCCTGAGGACGGTATCGGGGAGGGGATGGTTTTTGACCCTGATTACGATACCTACGACGAAGATGGACAAGGGTTGATGTTCATCACCTCGGCTGAGTCCAGGTCTTGGACGGACCAGCAAGTCAGGGAGGCCGGCGGCGGGGTGTCACGCCCAGCCCCTGCCATTAACCCGCAGTCTCTGGCAAGGAATACGGTACCATGGCGGGATTTGGCCCCCCACAATGCCTGCCCCAACATCAATGGGGACGGCAGTTTCATTTGGAACCTCGCGGTGCTGCAAGACGATAACGACCCTGCAAGCGGGGTCATCTGTGTCGGAAACGATGGGGAGTTCCCAGGTACATCGGCACTGGCCGCCATCCACAACGGATACCGGGCCGCTGGGCACATGCAGGCGGCTTGGAACAACAACAATATCCGCCGCATCATCCTGATGTCCGATGTTACCTTCCAAGTGGGTTCCATTGGTGAATGGACCTCAACCGCTGGGGGAAGACCGGCTTTGACCACCTTCCCAGCCAATAGTTATGGCGGGCTAGCCACGCGAAACACCGATTTGGAATTTGATGGCAACGGCCGCCGCCCCGATGGCCGCCCTAGCGGAAATGGCCAACTGGGCGATGGCTTCAGGCTCATCCAGCACAATTTAGCCAACACCTTCAACCTGGCCCCCGCAACTGGTGCCGCTGGCGGTACGGGAGCAGGCATTGCGACCCCTGCCGATGCAGCAAATTTTGAATTTGGCAATATCCACTTCCATAGCGTGGTCCTTTACGGGACGGCCTTCTTTGGCGTCGGTGGCGGGACTGGCGGGAGTGGTGTCATCAACTCGTCGGTCTACTGGGCGGGTGGGTCCTGGCAGGGAGGTACGGCAGCAACGCCGACCCGGGTCAACCGCTCTGGGACTTGGCGCTATCGCTTCGGCAACATCCGCACCAACCAGTTCCAAAACGTTGTCCATGACCCGATGACGGGACGGGTGACGGATTGGACGGTACCAACGAGTACCAACCTCCAGTCCATCACCCGACTGACCAGGGGACAACAAGCCGAAATGACTTTTTACGGGGATGTGCTCTTGAATACCCGTGCTGAGAACGTGTATACGGGAAAACTGTTATTTGAGGACGATGCCTTATATGTGGGCAATGTGAACACCTCCGATTTCTCCATCCTTTGGTTTTCCGCCCGGATGCATGGGCAAACCTCAGGGTCAAGCCCATCTTGCGGCAACCCGCAACAGATGACCCTGCCAGCCGGTGACGATACGGATTGCCGAAATAGCATGATTTTAGGAAGAGGGGCCAGGGTATTCTTGACTTCCACTTCGGGTGCTTCCCATTACCCGGCGGTCTATGGCCATTGGCGCAACATCATCGTCGGCGAAGGGGCAGCTTTCGAGGTGTCCAGCAACACGCCTAGCATCGCTTTTAGTTCGGGGACGGGCAATACCGGCGGTGCAGAGGCATTGCGTAGGGCGAGGCAGATGGTTCGTGTCCATGATGGCGGCCGGTTGATGGCCACCCGTCAAAACAACGGGGCCGTGATCCACAACCAGTCGCCCGACATCAACACCTCAGGTGCCGGGGCCATCCAAAATGCCCGCATCGACATCCGGCCAGGCGCCCAGTTTTTCGTGATGGGCTCGGCGGTTGGGGATGGAGGGCAAGGGGCTGGAAACAATGCCCAATCCATCATCAACTTGACCAATGGCAGTGCCGCAAACCCAAATATCCTGCAGGTGGATGGGGCGGCCACGGTGGACATCCGCAACGAACACACGTCAAACACGGCACGCATTTTCGACCGCGGGGTAGGTGCCCACTACGAGTTTTATGGCATTAACGAGTTCGTCTTGTGGACCAATGGGACGACAGGACCGGGCTCTGGGGCTTCCTTTACGACTGGTGGCACCCACCAAATCAATTACCGTGAACCGTCCTTTATCATCCCAAGCCTTCGTGCCCATGAAGATAACCTTGTCATTAGCGGCACGGGAGAGGCGGGGATTGTTTCCACGATCCCTGGTTTGCAAAGCACTTTGAGAAATCCCGGGTCTGTACTTAATAATACAGCGGCAGGGGCACCATTTGCCAACACCGGCCGTTTCAGGCGGCTCGTCGCCACAGCCCACTTGCCATATGCCAGGCTGACCGATGCGGTCACCGATGCAGACCATACCATCCGCGGCGAAGTGGTACTGACTCATGTGCCCTATAGCACCGGCTTTGGGAACGCAGTGGTAGGCAGTGGGATTGCTTTTCGCCCCTTGTTGGCGGGAAGCGCCAGGCACCGGATATTGATTAATGACTCGTTCCATACAGACATTGATGCCCCCATTGAATTAGTACCTCAGGAAAATGGGTCGTTTGAGTACACAGACCCAGAAAATCGTCTGCAACAAGCAGGTTCTACGATTGCCCTTCGTGCGGTCAGGCTGGATGGCGAAGGGGGCATCAACTATACCCAGTCCATCGAGGAACGCTCCTCGACCACCGTCCTCGACGTGACCCCGCCAACCCCCGCCACTATGGATTCCCAAGACATCAGCACCGTAACCCCGAGGCTTTCCGGGCGGGCGCCAAATGGTGCCGAGGGAGCCATCATCGAAGTCAATGGGATTCACAGATGGTCGTCAGCCATTGACGAAGAAGGCCGCTGGTCCGTCGACATCCCCGAAGGCAGCCTTAGGGATGGCGACACGGTTCAGATCCTATTATTTGACGGAGCTGCACTATCCGAGTCCGACTTCGACTTTTCACAGCCCACAGCGGGCATCCCGGAAACCTTTCGTGAAGATTTCGGGAACCTAAACCCAAGGGCAGGGGCGTTGTCCCATAGGAATGCTAGCTTTGCCCCGGGGCCGACGGCCACCGTTAGGGAATTTACACCTGTCGGGCCAAGGGATCCAGACACTTTTGAAGAGGTCATCCCATTGGTGCCAGACCCTGACAACCCAGGGGAATTCATCCCATGGGAGCCTGCACCCGCAGGATTTTTAAGCATCGACTTCGCCTCCGCCTTCCGGTTTAGGGATATTGCCATCGGAAGCGGGAGGATGGTAGCCCACGCCCTTCCCCAACCCCTCCACCCGGATGGCCATACCGATTTATGGGTACAGGTGACAGACCAAAGGAATGTTGCCACAGGTTGGGATCTGCATGTGGAGATGGACAGCCCGTTTACCAACGGGAACCATACCCTTACAGGGGCCCGGGTCCTCATTAGCCGGGGCCGCCAACGACGGGCCTATCCGGTTGGTCAGGAGACCCCTATCGGGGAAATTTCTCTTCGGCATATTGCCCTGGGCGAAGGCGAGGGCTTGCAACGTGTCCTGTCCGTCATCGGCGACGAGCGGCTAGGGACGCATCTGGCAACCTTTGCCCCAGAGGATGTCATCTTCGACCTCCCTGACAACACAGCCGTCATGGCAGGCGACTACCAAGCCAGCTTCAGGTGGCTATTGAGCAACACGCCTTCTAATGTCAATCCATAACGTTCCAAAGCCCTGCCGTGCTTCTTCACGGCAGGGCTTTGGAACTTTTTTTGGTTTTTGTATAAATTCCGAAAAAAAATCCTTCAGGCATATTGACTACGGGGCAAAACATATTATAATAAAGTAGGTTTAGAAATAGTAAACAGCGAGTTTAGCGCAGGAGGACACTATGAACATCGGAGAAAAAATCAAACGGTTGCGGATGGAGCTTCAGCTGACCCAGGCAGAGCTTGCGGACCGGACCGAACTGACTAAGGGTTACATTTCACAGGTGGAGCGAGATTTGGCTTCGCCGTCGATTGCAACATTACAGGATTTATTGGAAGCACTGGGGACGAACTTGGGGGAATTTTTCTCAGGGGACGAGTCGGACCGAAAAGTCGTGTTCAAGAAGGCGGACGTGTTCGTCAAAGAGGAGCCGGATTATGGCATGGCCATCAACTGGATTGTGCCAAATGCCCAAAAAAACGAAATGGAGCCCATCATCATCGAGCTTGAAGCAGGCGGGATGTCTTATGACGACGAACCCCACCATGGCGAGGAATTTGGCTATGTGTTAACAGGCGAGGTGGAGCTAGTACTTGGACAAAACCGCTACAAAGTAAAAAAAGGGGAAAGTTTTTACTACAAGGCGGACATGGAGCACATGATTAAAAACAGCTCCAAGGAGCCAGCGACCATTTTATGGGTGGCGATGCCACCGACGTTTTAGGGGAGAGGCGTTAGGGGAGCCAATCTAGCTTTACACACCACTCCGGGGGGAAAAGTGGGCGGGGTCCCCACCTTTTGAAGAAAGGTATCTACCTTTAATGGGGTGATAGGGGAAAGCATTCTGTGGGAAAAGCACCCACGCCATGCTGTCCCTCCAGCCACACATTTCCCCCCTGCGTAAACGGGTGTGTTCAGCCTTTTATTCCATCCAGTTCCGCAAGCCATTCCGAGGAAAAACTTGACCTTCCGAGTCGCCGATTCTGGGAAAACCACCCAGCTTCGACGACTCTCCAGGCACAAATTTTTCCTCTCCATGAACGGGCGTGCTGCACTTTTTATTCAGGGGGGATTTTTATGTTGCAAAAAAAACCGTTGATTACCATCCGCAACTTAACCAAGGAGTTTGATGGGGAGGTGGTTTTGAAGGGGATTGATTTGACGATCCATCAAAATGAGTTTGTGACGCTTTTGGGGCCTTCAGGCTGCGGGAAGACGACTTTGCTTCGGATTTTGGGGGGCTTTGAACAGCCTTCTGACGGGGAGGTGCGCTTTGAAGGGATTGATTTGACCCAAATCCCGGCCTATAAGCGGGAGGTCAACACGGTGTTTCAAAAATACGCCCTGTTTCCCCATCTTGATGTGTATGAAAACATTGCTTTTGGGCTGCGCCTGAAGAAAGTCCCGGAAGCTGCCATTATGGAAAAAGTCAACCGGATGTTAAGCCTGGTTAAACTTGACGGCTTCCAAAAACGTTCCATTACGTCCCTTTCCGGGGGGCAGCAGCAACGGATTGCCATTGCCCGGGCGCTTATCAACCAGCCTAAGGTGCTGCTTTTGGATGAGCCACTTGGGGCATTGGATTTGAAGCTTCGCCAGGAAATGCAGTATGAACTCAAAGAAATGCAAAAGGAACTGGGGATTACCTTTATTTTCGTGACCCATGACCAAGAAGAAGCCCTGACCATGTCGGATACCATCGTGGTGCTCAACGAGGGTCAAATCCAGCAAAAAGGCTGCCCTGTGGATATTTACAATGAGCCCAATAACCGGTTTGTGGCCAATTTCATCGGGGAGAGCAACATCGTCCCCGGGGTGATGCCCATGGACTTGCGGGTCGCCTTCGAGGGGCAGACCTTCCACTGTGTGGACCGGGGGTTTCGCCAAAACGAAGAAGTGGACGTGGTCATCCGCCCCGAAGATCTGCAGATTGTTCCCGAGAGGGAGGGGGCTTTCACCGGCGTGGTGGACAGCGTGATTTTCAAGGGGGTCCATTATGAGATCCTCGTGATGGTAGGGGACCGGGAATACGTCGTCCACGCAACGAAGTCGGCTAGCATCGGCTCCAAAGTGGGCTTGTTCGTTTCGCCTGAGGACATCCATGTCATGAAGTGGGGGGGCGCCTGATGGATACCAAAAAACTGAGCTACCCGTACCTCGTGTGGATTACCTTGACCATTTTGGTGCCCATGCTCCTGATTTTTCTTTATAGCATCATCGAGCCGGGTCCAGAACCGCTGACCTTCCAGTTTTCCCTTGCCCATTACCTGCGGGCGCTTGATGGGCTTCACCTTCAGGTCCTTTGGGGTTCATTCGTCATCGCCCTTGCTTCCACGGCGGCCTGCCTGCTCATCGGTTACCCGGCGGCCTGGTTCATTTCCCGCTTGAGGGCCCGCAGCCAGTCCCAGGTCATCCTGCTTTTGATGATGCCCATGTGGATCAACATGCTTTTGCGGAGTTATGCTTGGATGACCATCCTTAGCCGCAACGGGATCTTGAACAGTGTCCTTGCCTTTTTCGGCCTGCCGGAGCAAAACCTCCTTTATACGGATTTTGCTGTCATCTTGGGGATGGTGTATAATTTCCTTCCGTTCATGATCCTCCCGATTTACACGGCCATCCTGAAAGTGGATGCAAACCTGGTCGATGCTGCCCGGGATTTAGGGGCAAGCCCTGGGGAAACGTTCCTAAAAGTAATATTTCCCCTTAGCATCCCCGGCATTATCACGGGGATCACCATGGTATTTTTGCCTTCCATGTCCTCTTTCGTCATTCCCCAGCTATTAGGGGGCGGCCAGTTCCTCATGATCGGGAACCTCATCGAACGGCAATACCTGCTGACGGGCAACTGGCATTTTGGTTCTGCCCTCGCCATGCTTTTGATGGCTTTCATCCTGTTGTCGGTGTGGCTCATGAAGCGCTTCGATCCCAAGTCCATGGATAGCGGGGAGGGGGTCATCCCATGGTGAAAAAACTTTATTTGGGGCTGCTTTTCTTCTTTTTGTATGCCCCCATCATCGTGTTGATGGTATTTTCCTTTAACGAATCCCGCTCCGGCACGGTTTGGACGGGCTTTAGCCTCACATGGTACGAAGAGCTGTTTAGGGACCGGCGGATGCAGGATGCCTTTCGGTACACCTTGCTGGTAGCGGTGATTTCCACTGCCGTCTCCACCTTCATCGGGACCTTCACCGCCATTGGCATCCAAAAACTGCGTCCCAAATGGCAGGCTTTCGCCCTCAACGTGAATTATTTTCCCGTTATCAACCCCGAAATCGTCACCGCCATTTCCTTGATGATGCTTTACCGCAGCCTGCGCCTGGATTTCGGGTTTGCCACCATGCTCATGTCCCACATTATGTTTAGCATCCCATATGTGATATTGGCGGTGCTCCCAAGGCTTTATGCCCTGGATAAAAACTTGGCGGAAGCGGCCCAGGACTTGGGGGCGACCCCATGGCAGGCCATCGTTAAAGTTATCATCCCGCAAATCCGTCCCAGCATTTTCACAGGGGCGCTCATGGCGTTCACCATGTCCTTGGACGATTTCGTCATTAGCTTCTTCAACAGCGGCGGAGGCGTCACCAACCTGTCCATCGAAATCTACGCCATGGCCAGGCGGGGAATCAGGCCGACGGTAAATGCCCTGGCAACCTTGATGGTGGCGGTGATTTTCACCGTGGTACTCATCGCAAACCGTATCAGCATCAGGAAGGCGAAATCATAAGAACCATGAAGGCGAAGAAAATCACTTCGCCTTCATGATCCCATTAAGATAAAAAAACAGAGAGTTTGCAAACTTGCTGGGTACACTTTGTATCCGGCTTAGGATTTGAATCTAGTCCTACAAGCCGCTCAGGGCTTGTTGCACTTTTTATTTAGGGGGGAATTATGAAAAAACTATTGGGTATTGCATTATTTGTTTTGACGCTTGCCGGTTGCGGCAATGATGGGCGGGAGCAGTTGTTTGTGTATAACTGGGGGGAATACATGGACCCGGAGGCCATCCGGTTGTTTGAGGATGAGTTTGGGGTGCGGGTCGTTTATGACACCTTTGATTCTAACGAAACCATGTATCAGGTCCTGCGTGCGGGGACGACCCAGTACGATGTGGTGTTCCCATCCGATTACAAGATTGAGCGGATGATTTCGGAGGGGATGCTTTTGCCCCTTGATTTTGATAAACTCCCTAATGCCACCCATATCAGCGAAAATCTGTTGGGGCTTGGATTCGACCCACAGAACCGTTATTCCGTCCCGTATTTTTGGGGGACTGTGGGGATTGTCTATGATACCAAAGTGGTGAGTGGACCGGTGGATTCTTGGTCCATCCTGTGGGATGAAGCCTATGGGGGACAGATTTACATGTATGACAGCCAGCGGGATTCCTTGATGGTGGCCTTGAAACTGTTGGGCTATTCCCTGAACACCACGGATATGGATGAACTGGCGGCGGCAAGGGATTTGCTCATCAAGCAAAGCCCCTTGGTCATCGCTTATGTGACGGACCATGTCATCATGAGCATGATTGCCGGAAACGCCGCCCTTGCGGTGGTGTACTCCGGGGACGCGGCCTTCATCATGTCGGAAAACCCCAACATGAACTTTGCCATCCCGAAAGAGGGGACCAACCTGTGGGTAGACGCCATGGTGATCCCCAAAGGGGCTAACAACCCGGATTTGGCCCATGCGTTCATCAATTTCATGCACCGGGCAGATATTGCCGAGATGAACACCCGCCACGTCATGTACTCCACGCCAAATGTTTTAGCATTGGAAGCGGTAAAAGGAGAAGTTTGGGCTGATAATTTCGCTTACAACCCGCCTCGGGAAGTCCTCGATGGCATCCCCATGGAAATGTTTCGTGACCCGGGTGCCTACCTTGAAATTTACGACCGGATTTGGAGTGAAGTGCTTATTGGCGCTAGATAACTTGATGGGAGCCTCTTTGCAGGCTCTTTTTTCATGGGTTTGAGGCAGGCAATCATGTCATGGGGAATTATGGCATATAGTGTAAAGACGAAAAACGATCAGGGGGATGGCCGGGATGCTGGAAGAAGCCAAAGCAAGGGAACTGAAATTACTTGATATGATTCAGGCAATCAGCCTTCGCACCACTTATTCAGATGCCTATAAAAATACCCGCGCTAAAATCAGGGGGCTTGATTACGTGGGGCAAAAGGGAACCAATGTCTGGAAATTCCTCATCTTTGGGGACAAAGATGCCATCAGGGAACGGTACGCCCCGCCGAAGGAACCTTTGGCATCCCCCCGAAAAATCGAGTTCATCATTTTGGAGAAATTTGTTTCCGGTTGGGTTGGAGGTCTGGATTTCCACGTGCTCATCGTCGGCAACCGCTTCAAAAAAATCGAAATCCCCACCTCCAAATACCTGTTTTACAAGCAAAAAAAACAAGACCCATTTTTAGCCTATGGCTCCATCCTAGAGCGCATCAACCGTTATTTCGACCTGCCCTATCTGGACTTCGCCTACATCCTGGAGCAGTACCAAAACCTATTGAAAGTCCGGGGCCTCATGGTCAAGGAACTCTCGGCGCATTTTGAAGTGGGCCGCATTGTTGAACTCAGCCACAAAAACGAAAGGGCACGCATCGAACAATACCCGGACAAGGTGAAGGTGTGGCTGAATGCTGCGGATTTCCTTGATTTTAATGGGCTTGTCGGGGGCGAGTGGGTGTTTTACCACCGCATGAAAGGAAAAAGGGGCTGGGTTGCCAAACATACAGCCCTGTTCATGTCCTATGGCGATAGGCACGCAAATACGTTCTAAGAAAGGGGTGGGATCATGCCCAGCCATTTTTCAAACCTAGTCAAGACACCGTCCATCCAGCAATTTGCCCAAGGGGGGCGATATTTCAGCGGCGCGTTATCTTACATCATTTCAGCGACCAACAGCGGGACATCGGCGGTGGCGCCTGGGAATTTCGTCAGGACCGACCACATGTCCGTACCTACCAACTTCCAGTCTTCCCAGCCCGTCGCCATCATCAACAGGGGAGAGCCAACGCCTGTCCCAGATGTAGTTTATTTCCATAAAAGCGCAAGCCCGCCCGTTGCCAGCGTCGGGGGCTTATTGAAGTATACTTTTGCCATTAAAGGCGGCCTGGACATGGACCTTGAGATAACGGATACACTCCCTAACCACACGGCGTTTAAAGAGGGGAGCGCCACGTTTACGGTCAATGGCAAAACGAGGCCGGTGGCCAACAGCGGGACCCACCGGGAACTTTTGTTTTTTATCCCTCAGCCTAAACTGGACGGGGAGACGGCATTTCTCAGTTTTTTGGTGCAGGTGTCCCCGAAACTGCATTGCCCCCATTGCATTGTCAATGCCGGCACCTTGACTTTTGGGCTACGCCAGGTGGTGAGCAATGTGCTGATGACATCTGTGCGGCCGCCTTACGCTTCAGCTAAAAATACCGCCTGCAAGTTCTTGCGCCCCAATCAGCTGGTGCCCCTAGCAGTGTCTTATTCAAAGCCCAAGACGAATGTACCGAAACAGGGAATTTTGCTCATGGCCAATTGCAATTACCAAATCCATTACACAGCCACCCTTTGTTCTGAAAAGGCTGGCACCGTTGCCCAGGTGGTCATGAAATCCAATCAAAAAAAAATTACTTGCTCCCTTCAAAGCGTTGCCCTCGGGGTTTATGGCAAGGTAGTGGTCTCCAAAACCTTTTTCTTAAAGATTGGCTCGAAAAATAGCATGCTGACCCTGGCCCATCTTGGAAAGGACGAGATTGCCTTTAGGGAAGTCTTGATTACGGTCGTCCGCAGCGATTAATCCTAACAATTATGGGATTATGCCTTTTAACCTGCTGCTATTTGTGGTATAATACATCCTTGAAATGAGAAAATTAAGACTACTTTCTTGAGGGCTGTCCCAAGGTCCTTGCCTGTTTTGCCACAATTCCATGAACCAGAGGTGACATCATGTCATATTTATATTTCCAGCCACACCAAGAAGGAATCATTTCCGACCTGTCCTTATTCTACTGTGGGGACAGTTCCGATGAAAAGCGCAATGCCTGGGGACCGGGTGTCCGCGATGTTTATGGGTTTTATTACGTAACGGAAGGGGAGGGGTACCTGATCCTTGATGGCAAGGAGCATCACATACACGCCGGTGATTTCTTTATGGTCCCGCCGAAGCACGTGGTCGCCTACCGCCCGGATGCCCACAACCCATGGCAATACATTTTCATTGCCTTAAATAGCAGCCGCATGGAAGATTACCTTGGCCGCATCGGAGTCAGCTATAAGACCCCATACCGAAACGTCGCGGCAAAAGAAGCCCTTTACGAGTGTTTCCAGCGCATCCTGTTTGCCAAGCATTGTCCCAATAGCCAAGATTTCCAGGCCCTTTCCGGGTTTTATTCCATGCTATCGCTGCTCATTGAATCCTGTGACGGGGTCATGGTCCAAAAGGAAAATGTCAACCGCCAGCAGGCCTATGTGCAAAACGCCATGGACTTTATTGAAAAAAATTACACCCAGCCCATCAGCGTAGAAGAAGTTGCTGCCTTTGTGGGGATCAACCGCAAATACTTGACGCGCTTGTTCCAAGAAATCACCCACGATTCACCGAAGCATTTCTTGATGAACTTCAGGATGGACAAGGCCCGGGAGCTATTGAAAAATTCCGAGCTGAACATCAAAGAAGTCTCCCACTCCGTCGGCTATGCAGACCCACTGGTTTTCTCGAAAGTGTTCAAGAAAATGGTAGGGACCTGCCCGCGAGAGTACAGGGGAAGCCAAGACTGATCCATGGCAAAAAAGGTTGGTTGCAACATGGAAAGGCACCTTTTCCCAACGGCTTAAAAAGACAATAAAGGGTACCCGGCAAGTTGGGTGCCCTTTTGCTATTTCAGAACATCTAGGAATGGGGCTAATAGGCAAACTCCTTGCCCCTAAATGAATAAAAATTGTAGAAAAAACTTGAAAATCCGCCGGATAAGGGGTAAAATAGGTATATACCAATTTTGGTTATGCCCAGGCTGGCTTCCCTCCAGTTAGATGGCATAACACAATTCGAGGAGGCTTTTCACATGATTGGATTATCCATTTACCCAGAGCGGTCCACGTTTGAGGATGACAAGGCATATTTGGATTTGGCGCATAAGTATGGCTATAAAAGGATCTTTACGTCCCTGCTTCAAATCAATGGCGACAAGGAAGAGGTCATGAAAGGCTTCAAGAAAGTCATCGATTACGCCAATTCCCTTGGCATGGAAGTAATGATCGACATCGCCCCGCATCTTTTCAAGCAGCTGGGCATTTCTTATGACGAACTTGGGTTTTTCCATGAGATGGGGGCTTATGGGATCCGCCTTGACGTGGGTTTCACCGGTGCTGAGGAAGCTCGCATGACAAGGAACCCTTATGGACTTAAAATCGAGATCAACATGTCTGCCGGCACGAAATACGTGGACCAGATCATGGCCCATTCCCCGCGCACGGACAACTTGATCGGCTCCCACAATTTTTACCCGATGGAATACTCTGGCCTTGACTATGATTTCTTTGTGTATTGCAGCAACCAATACCGGGCCCACAACATCCGCACGGCGGCATTTGTCAACGCACCAAGTGCCACTTTCGGGCCTTGGCCCACTGCCGATGGCCTATGTAGCCTGGAAATCCACCGGGAACTTCCTATTGCCACCCAGGTTAAGCATCTTCTCCTAACCGGGCTGATCGATGACATCCTGATTGGGAATGCCTACGCCAGCGAAGCGGACCTAAAAGCGATGGCAGAGGCTTATAACGCGCCACATCCGACCGTCAAGGTCAAACTTAACGAGAACGTGACTGACGTTGAACGCAAAGTACTGTTCGGGCAAGTCCATAGCTACCGCGGGGACCGCTCTTCTTACATGCTGCGTTCGACCATGACCCGCATCATTTATGCCGGCGAGGATTTCCCGGCCCATGATACCCGCGACATTACCCGTGGGGATGTGATCATCCCCAATAAAGAATTTGGGCATTATAATGGCGAAATGCAGATTGCCCTCAAAGAAATGAAAAATAAAGGGCGCATCAACATTGTCGGCCGTGTCACTGACGACGAATTGTTCCTGCTTGACTTCCTTCGCCCATGGTCGACGTTTAAACTAGCAGAAGACAAATAACCCAAAAGTGGCCATCCCGAAAACCGTTGGGATGGCCGCTTTTATTTGTTTTTTGAAATAGCAAGGGCTGGCTGGTCCAACAGCAAGCCCTTGCTATTTTTTTTATTCGTCAATTTCACGAAACTCCCCTTCTAACACATCGCTTTCACCGATGCTCCCATTAGGGGCAGGGGGGTCATAATTGAAATTTCCCGGATGCCCGTAGGTCATGGAAATACCACCTTTAAAAAAACGAAGGAAAGGGTAGCAGATTACCAAAAAAGATAAGAAGAGATAAACGCCCCTGCCCGTATAAAGCGCGGAGGCACTTAGGATGAGAGCCAGCAGCCATGGGAGTTTGAGGGACAGTTTCCCTGGGCGGAGGAGTCTGGTGAAGCTGGTGGAGATGATGCTGATGCCGGCAATCCACATGATGAGCGGGCCGAAAGCGGTGAAAAAGATGAGGGTCAGTATGATAAAGACGATGAGGCTGAAAATTCGGTTCATAAGGGTAACCACCACTAAATAAATAATTAAAATTATACCACTTTTTTTGGGGAAGTGGAACACCTGAAGCCCGGGTGTGGACTATCGGCCAAAAGTTTAAGGATGATGGTCTGGGGCAAAGGCTTGAATACCTTGTGAAAATTTCGGCATAATAGGAAAGGTCAGGATGCCTTTGAAAATTATTTTTAAAAAAATTAATAAAAGTTGACGAAATTTTTCTTAAGGTGTATAATCAAGTTGTTAGCGCTACTAAAACTTACAGTTCGAAGCGAGGTTGATAAAACGTGCTAGGAAATTTAACGACAGAAACACGCAATGCACGAACGACGGACTTGGACGGATTGTCCACAGCGGAGTTGCTTCAGATTATGAATGAGGAGGATGCCCGTGCGGTTGAGGCGGTGAATCGGGAACTTCCGGCGATTGCCGAGGCCATTGAAGCCATCGTCAAGGTACGGCTTTCAGGCGGGCGGCTCATTTATATGGGGGCTGGCACCAGCGGGCGTATTGGCTTGCTGGACGCAGTGGAATGCCCGCCGACATTCGGGACCGAACCTTCAGAAATCGTCGGGCTGATTGCTGGCGGTGAAAAAGCATTCATCAAAGCGGTAGAGGGTGCTGAGGACAGCCGGGAACTAGGTGTGCAAGACCTGCACGGAATCAGCTTCGGGCCTGGGGACATCTTAGTCGGGATTGCCGCCAGCGGGCGTACCCCTTATGTCATCGGCGGCCTGGAATATGCTAATAGCTTAGGTGCTGAAACGATTGCCCTTGCCTGCAACAAAGGGTCGGAAATCGGCAAACATGCCAACATCGCCATTGAAGTCGAGGTGGGCCCGGAAGTACTGACTGGTTCGACGCGCCTCAAATCAGGGACAGCACAAAAGCTGGTCTGCAACATGCTGTCAACAGCTTCCATGGTTAAGACCGGCAAAGTATATGGCAACCTGATGGTGGATGTCCAGACGACCAATGAAAAACTGGTGGAGCGGGCCAAGCGGATTATTATGGCCGCCACCGATTGTACGTTTGACGAGGCTGGAAAGTTTTACCAGCTCAGCGGCAAAAAGCCAAAAGTAGCCATCGTCATGATATTAACGGGGGCAACCCATGAGGAGGCAACCGCTAATTTACAGGAAAGTGGCGGCTTTATCCGGCAAGCCATTTCAAAAAAATCCAAATAAAAAGGAGAACACCAATATGAATAATTTTACGGCCTTCCTTGAAGAAAAAGTTTCCGGCCCCATGGCCAAATTGTCCCATCAGCGCCATATCCGCGCAATCCGTGACGGGATAGTTTCAACCATCCCCTTTATCATCGTAGGGAGTATTTTCCTTATTTTAGCCGCGCCTCCCCTGCCCGAAGGCAATGCCATCAGGGACTGGCTCCTTCAGTATTCCGGGCAAATGATTTTGCCATTTCGCGTGTCCATGTTCATTATGACCATTTATGCCACCTTCGGCATCGGTTATAGCCTGGCCCAGTCTTACGACCTGGATGGGCTCAGCGGTGGGCAGCTGGCACTTTTGGCCTTATTGCTGACGACCCTGCCAAGTGCTGTTGAAGGCATGGGCTGGATGCTTCCTTTGGCAAACCTCGGGGGTGCCGGGCTTTTCGTCGGTATGCTCGTCTCTATCTTCGCCGTTGAAATCCAGCGTTTTTGCAAGGCGAAGAACCTCACCATTAAAATGCCCGATCAGGTGCCGCCTTCCGTTTCCCGATCCTTCGCCACCATTATCCCCGCAGCCATTGTCATGGTCATCATCGGGGCCATCACCATCGTGTTCGGCGTGGACCTTCATAGCCTGATGATCCGCCTTGTATCCCCAATCGCCGTTGCAGGGGATTCCATTTTCGGTGCCTTGTTCTTCACTTTCCTTAACAGCTTCTTCTGGTCATTTGGGATCCATGGCTCCTCTGTTGTCGGTGCCATCGCCCGCCCGTTTTGGCTCATGTACTCCGAAGCCAATGCCGCAGCCGTTGCAGCTGGCACCCCATTGCCATTCGTTGCACCGGAAACTTTCTACCAATGGTTCGTTTACATCGGCGGTTCAGGCGCTACCCTGGGAATGATTATCGCCGGGCTGATCGTTGGCCGCTCCAAACAGCTTAAAGCCCTGAGCAAAGCATGTTTAGTACCAGGATTGTTCAACATCAATGAACCGGTCATTTTCGGGATGCCTGTCGTATTGAACCCTATCCTCATGATTCCATTCATCATCGTACCCCTTGTGAACGTCCTCATTGCCTACACCGCCACATCCATCGGCTGGGTCAACGCAACTTCCGCCATCGCGCCATGGACATTGCCAGCACCCATCGGGGCCCTTATTTCAACAGGCGGGGATGTGCGTGCCGTGTTTTTGACCCTGATCCTCATCGCCTTATCCGTCGTCATCTACCTGCCATTCGTCCGGATTTACGACCAATCCTTATTAAAAGACGAACGGGCAGAAATCACAGAATAATTTGGAATCATGCTACAACAACTTGCTTCCCCGAAATGGGCTTGCAGGTTGGCATTATCAACTGGAAGAAAACTTGTTCAAGGTTTTCTTCTTTTTACAGGCAGGAGGTGTCGGAAGCGATGCAAAACCCAAAAAAAAATAACCTGACGTTCAAAGGTGCCTTTGTGTTCTTTTTGGCAACGGCCATCATCAATTTGATTTTCAACCCACTGCTTCAAAGTTTTGGGATGGATGTGCGCCTGAGCGCCTTTTTGGTGAACACCCTGGGAATCAGCGGCTCCCTTTCCTATGTGCTGCTGAAAGTGAACCGGGTTGCCAGCACAACCAAGCAAGCGGGTTGGTGGATAGCGGGCATTACAGCCGCCACCGCCTTGATTTGCTACGCCACCATTTATCTTCAATTATAAACTGCTTCAAGCCAGAAATGACACCATCTAGCCGGCAGATTTCGTCCAGGACCTTCGTCACCCTTTCGCACACGATGCTTTGGCATCGCTTTGCTACAGGCTTCCTCGACCTGAACAAAATCCGCTCGGTATCTGATAGCCATTTCTAACTCTAATCAGTCAATTAGGAGGTGCCTTATGGGCTATGTAATCGGATTGATGTCCGGGACTTCCCTGGACGGCATTGACGCAGCCTTAGTCGACATCCAGGGCAATGGCCGCCAAAGCCAGGTAAGGCTGGTGGATTTCCTGACCCTTCCCTTCACCCCGGCCGAAGTGGACGAAATCATGGCCTGCATGGATTTAGGGCAGTCCAATGTGGCACGGATTTGCAGCTTAAATTTTTCCCTCGGTTATAAATTCGCCGAAGCAGCCAAAGCGGTATTAGCCCGTAATGGCATCAGCGCAAGGGAGGTGCTGGCCATCGGCTCCCATGGTCAGACCCTCTACCATCAGCCTAAACAAGAAGGGAACCTGGTCCCATCCACCCTTCAGGTAGGGGAGCCTGCCGTTATCGCTTATGAAACCAAAATCCCCGTGGTGTCCAATTTTAGGACCATGGATATGGCGGCAGGCGGGCAGGGGGCCCCATTGGTTCCCTATACGGAATGGCTTTTATATGGGGATGCCGAAAAATCCCGGCTGCTGCAAAACATCGGCGGCATTGGCAACGTGACGCTCATCCCGAAAAATTGCGGGCTGGACGAGGTGATCGCCTTCGACACAGGTCCCGGCAACATGGTCATGGACGAAATCTGCAAGTTGCTTTTCAACCAAAATTACGATAAGGACGGGTTGCTGGCAGCCAAAGGCACTCTCAACCAAGGAATGCTTTCGGATTTACTGTCCATGCCCTACATTTTAGAGGCCCCGCCCAAGTCAACCGGCAGGGAGCTGTTTGGCAAGGAATTTGTGCTTAGGCTTATAGAAAAATACGCCCATGTGGCACCCTACGATTTGTTGGCTACTGCCACTTATTTTACAGCCAAGTCCATCGCCCTTAATTACGAGGCCTTCATCTTCCCCGACTATCCCATTGACGAGGTCATTGTCGGTGGCGGCGGCAGCTACAACAAACAGCTGATGGCCATGCTTTCTGAATTGCTGGAAGGAAAATGCCGCGTCATGGCCCAAGAGGACTGCGGCTATTCCTCGGAAGCCAAGGAGGCCATTGCTTTTGCCCTGTTGGCCAATGAAACCATGAACCATATCCCAAGCAACGTCCCCAGTGCAACCGGAGCCAAAGAGGCCGTTGTCCTGGGCAACATCACAATTATTTGAAACGAGGTGGCGACATGAGAAAATTAGGTATTTCCATATACCCTGAACATTCAACCGTGGAACAGGACAAAGCATACATCGCCTTGGCCCACAAACACGGTTTTAAGCGGATTTTTACCTGCCTATTATCGGTAGAGGGCGACAAGGAAGCCATTTTAAAGGAATTCAAGGAAAGCATTTCTTACGCAAACGAATTAGGGATGGAAGTTTTGGTGGATATTTCCCCACGGGTTTTCTCCGCCCTGGGCATTTCCTACAATGACCTGTCCTTCTTCAAGGAAATGGGGGCTTATGGCATCCGCCTCGACCTTGGCTTTACGGGCCACGAGGAATCGGTCATGACTTACAACCCATATGGGCTGAAAATCGAAATCAACATGAGCAACTCCACCCCTTATTTGGATCAGATCATGGCCTACAAGCCCAATACCAGCAACTTGATTGGCTCACATAATTTTTACCCTCACCGTTATGCGGGGCTTTCTTATGGGCATTTTGTGAAATGCAGCCAAAATTTCAAGGAACATGGCATCCGCACCGCCGCCTTCGTCAGCTCCCACGACGCGACTTATGGCCCATGGCCGGTAACGGAAGGGCTTTGCACCTTGGAAATGCACCGCACCCTGCCCATCGCGGTTCAGGCAAAGCATTTATTTGCAACAGGCCTTATCGATGATGTGCTGGTTGCCAATGCCTATGCCTCCGAGGAGGAACTTGCCGCCCTTGCCAATGTGTTGAAACAGGATAAGCTCACCTTCGGGGCAACCTTGCACGAAAGCATTACGCCCCTTGAGAAAAAAATCCTCTTGGAAGAACCCCACTTTTACCGGGGCGATGTGTCCGACTACCTGATCCGCTCCACCCAGTCCCGGGTCAAATACAAAGCCGAAGAATTTAAGCCGGGGAATACCCCGAATATCCGCCGTGGGGACATCCTCATTGAAAACGAGCGGTACGGGCAGTACAAAGGCGAGTTGCAGATTGCCCTAAAAGACATGGAAAACTCCGGGAAAACCAATGTTGTCGGGCGCATCAACGAGGAGGAAATCTTCTTGCTGGACTACTTGGAGCCATGGGCGAAATTCCAGTTTGAGGTGAACTAGCATGGGCTACATCATCGGCGTGGACGCTGGCGGCACGAAAACCGAGGCCATCGCCTACGACCGCAAAGGTTGCGAACTGGCACGGTTTTCCAGCGGGTTTGGGAACTTGTTGGTGGATGCGGGACTTGCCATGAAGCATATCCAAGAAGTCATCGAAGGCTGCCAAAACCAACTTTTGGGGCAATCCTGCGACTTTATCTGCTTGGGCATTGCCGGGATTGAAGCGGGGATCCACCGGGAAGCTGTGGAAATTATGCTAAAACCCCTGTCCATCCCTTTTACTCTCATCAACGATGCCCAACTGGCCCATGGGGCGCTCTTAGAGGGCAAGGATGGCATATTGGCCATCTCCGGCACCGGGTCGGTGGCTTATGGGAAGCAGGGGGCCGAAACAGGGATGACCGGTGGCTGGGGCCATCTTTTAGGGGATGAAGGGAGCGGTTACTGGATTGCCATCGCTGCCATCAAAAGCATGATTGCCAGGGAAGAAACCGGCCAGCCTCTAGGCATATTAGGCCAAAATATCCTTGCCCATTTAGGGATTTCAGGGGTTTCCCAGCTGAAAAAAATGGTCTATCAGGGGACGAAAGGGGAAATTGCAGCCCTGGTCCCCGTTATAGTGGCAGCAGCCAAATCAGGTGATGGGGAAGCCCAGGGGATATTGTCTGCGGCGGGGATGCACCTTGGGGAAATGGTCCTGCGACTTGCCCGGTTATTAAAAATGCCCCCTGACCTTAAAATTGCGGCGAAGGGGAGTATCTTAATGCAGATTGAAGCTGTTAAAGGGGCATTCAAGACAACCATCCAAAGGGAAATCCCGGATGCAGCCTTTATTTTTGAAGATATCCATTCGGCAAAAGGGGCTTATTTTTTATCCCCTACCAGAAAGGGTGAGTAAAATTTTAGATATTTTGACCCAAATCGAACTGGTGCAGGGCGACTTGCCAGTTTCCGAAAAAAAAATCGCCCAGTACATCCTTCGTTATTCAAAAGAAGCCGCCCGGATGTCCATCAATGAAGTGGCAGCTGGGGCAAATGCCAGCAGCGCAGCGGTGGTGCGGTTTTGCAAATCCCTGGGACTTAGCGGTTTCCCCCAATTAAAAGAACGGCTTTTGATGCAGCTGGGGACAGGCGTTCCCATGGGCTATTCTGACATCGAAGCAAATGAGCCCATTGAAACCCTGATTGAAAAAAAACTGGCGAACACCCTCCAAACCTTTCAAGACACCGCCAGCCGCCTCGACCCCGAAGAAATTGAAAAAGCCGCCCGCTTGCTGGGGGATGCCGACCTGATTTACCTTTATGGCATGGGGGCATCCCTTTTAGTGGCAAAAGATATTGCTGCCAAATGGAACCGGATCGGCAAAAAAGCCGTTGCCTCTTCTGAACGGCACCTGCTTTTGGCGACCATGGTTGCCCAGCGGGAACATGCTGTGTTTTTTGGGATTTCCTACAGTGGCGAGACCCAAGAAGTCATCCAATTGGCAAAACAGGCCCACCAGCTGGGGATGCCTGTCATCGGCCTTTCAAGCACAGGCAAAAATGGAAACAGCCTTTCCCGTGTGGTGGATGTCTGCCTTTTGACAGCAAAAGCCCATGAGGCCGGCATGAGGCTGGGTGCCACCAATTCCCGCTTCGCCCAGCTCTTTGTGGCGGACCTGGTTTTATCCGCCTACGCTTCCGCCAATTACGAAAAAACCATTAAGCACCTGCAAGATACGAAACTGCATATCGACCAGCTGAGAAAAATGTAATTCCCATTTCTTCGGGCTGCGTCCAAATGACCGCAAGGTTAATTGGACACAGCCCCTTTTTTGTTGGCTGATTTGACCGGACCTGGCAATATGTGATAAAATGTGATGTCAATAAAACATTTGGAAGAGGTTATGAAAATGGATCGCAATTTAGCACTGATGGAAGAACGAAAAATTAATGTGGCCGTGGATGCCCCCTTTGAGGAAGTCCTTGGCAAGCTGAAAAAGGCGGACCTGAAGCGGATAACGGATTCCCATGGGCTGGCCCGCACGGCAAGTCTGACCAAGTCCCGCCTAAACGCGCGGATTTCTGAATCGTTAGGGAATACCGGCCGTTTAGCGTACATTTTATATGGCATGGATGATTTGATGCTTGCCGATTTTACCGCACTGGCGAAAAAGGATTTCCTGCAGGGAGCGGCCTTAAAAGGCGAGGGGCTTTCGCCGCTTTTGGACCTGGGTTACGTCTATGCCCAAATGAATGATGGCGACACGGTTTTGGTCATGCCCCAGGCAGTGAAAGACGCATATAAGGCCATCAACCAAAAAGAATTCAAGGAAGCCAAGGCGCGTTTTGACCTGGTTTACGACTATTTGAAGGGTGCTGTGAACCTGTACGGGATTTGCACGTTCCCCCATGTGGCAGGGCTTTTGAACCAACAGCACGATTTGGGGATTGATGCTGAAGAAGCCCTGAATATCCTTATTTGCAAAATGACTTTCCAGCCGGACGTGGTAAGCTATGGGCCGCTCATGGTCCATCCTGCCCTGATAGATGGCGATAGCGATGAAGGGGTAAAAACCCTTGCATCGGTGCAGGGCGACAAACCTAAATACATGCCGACCGCTGATGAAATCTTAAGTTATGCCAAGGACACCCTCTCGTTAAATGAGGAATTGATGGCGGTCCAAAGCTTCTTGGAGACTGCCTTCCCGTCCCAGGACTGCCACGCCATCACCGAGGAAATCGCCATGGCCTTCCCTTATGGCTTTACCCCAAAGGCAGCCCTCGTCCCATTGCAGCTTAGGGGCCTTGAATTAGATGGATACGGGGCCTCCCAACAGTTCTTCACCCTAGTACAAGGTGCCTACCTAAAAGCCCGGACGTGGGAAAACCGGGGCTTCACAAGCCAAGAAGCGGTCGGCAGTGGACATTCCCAAAAACCCGTGGTCATCCCTTCCTTAGCACCCATCCAAAAAGAAAAAATCGGTCGCAATGACCTTTGCCCATGCGGAAGCGGGAAAAAATTCAAAAAATGTTGTAATTAGTGCTTGCAAAGTGTCGAAAATGATGGTATACTTATCAAGTAGCAGCAGGAGAGGTACCCAAGCGGCTATAAGGGGCCACCCTGGAAAGGTGGTAGGCTGGGCAACTGGTGCGTGGGTTCGAATCCCATCTTCTCCGCCATCATAGCAACTAAGCTTCGGCTTAATATAGACATCCCGTCAAGGAAGAAATTCTTTGACGGGATTTTTTCATAAAGGGTACCTCTAATAACTCAAATCCACCGGGGAAAGCGAGTTATTAGAGGTGCCCTATAATACATCGCCATATCAATAGGCTTAAAGTCCACTAGAGGGGGTTAGGTGGATTTGCTTCTATAAGCGTGGGGGAATGCATATAATTCAGTAATTATAAAAATCAAGGAGGAATCCATATGTTAAGCCCCGAAATCGGACGAAATTTTGAAAAGGTGCGGCTCGTTGTCGTCCAACCTGAGGACAATGTGTATTTTGACAAGTATTATACCAACCCGTTAGAAGCTGTGAGCAAATTCAACTATTACTGTCAGCTTGCCAACATCAGTTACAAAAATGTTCCAGAGTTCATCATGTCCCGCACAGACAAGTATAACGAGATGAGCGCTTATTTTCCCCACAATGAGGAGAATAAGGGGAATAATTCGGGATTTGTGCAAGTGTCCATGTATTTTGAGGTTGCCTCATAAACAAAAAAAGCCGGGAGTCGGCTTTTTTTGTTTATGAGGCATTAAAGCTTGATGACCTTAAAACAAATTTCCTTCACTAAAATCCCATGCCTGGAATAATTTTTCAGCACTAAAGCCTCAGCCTTGCAGCCAGTTTGGATAAGGGTTGAGAAGTGAACCTCGCCACTGCCAGGGGCATCTGCCCGTTTTAAGGTGGTCATGGAAGATGGGACTGGCGCACCAGCAAGCTCAAGCCCAAGGGTAGCAGAGGTGAAAAACTTGTCGCAGCCGATGGTTGCCCTTGCTGTGACTTGATAGCAGCTATTCGGTTCAAGGATAAAAACCCGTTCCCCGCAGCCACAGGTTTTTTGGCGCCCTGAGTTTTTCACAGTGATGGCGGTGCCGGACTTTTTGCAGATGGCAACAGGGATGATGCCCTGGCTTGGGACTTGCTTGCACGAACAGCAAGTAGCGGTCACGGCATGCTGCCAATCCACAAGTGGCGGATAGGCATCAATTGCTGTAAAGTCCCCAACGGTTGCCATATTGGCACCTAGTTGCTGGCACACCTCCGCACATTCGTCCACCTGTACTGAAAATGTTACGGTGGCAGTCCCGCCCGGTGGGATGCTGCCGCCTATGGAAAGCACCAAATCCCGGTCATCCCCATTATTGGTCACCATCCCAGCGGATGAAGTGGCATGGCCGATAAATTTCAGCCCATCAGGCAAGCTATCTGTCACCGTAAATGGAGCGCCAATTGGCTCATTGCCAGTGTTGTGGATGGTCACTGAATAATCGAACACCCCGCCTGGCTGGACGGTGGCTACATTGGACGTTTTGGTCACCGCCAGGCTGCCAGAGCCAATGGCAGGTGATGGGGAAAGGGCGCTTTGGGCGCTGGAATTTCCTGGGTCAACGGTCACAAGGTTATCCGCTAAAGGCCCGCTCGGTGCGTTGCCAGACACCCTCACTGGAAGGATCACCGTACCGCTTTGCCCGCCAAGCAGGGGAGAATTGATGGATAGGTTCAGGTTTTTGTTGTCCCCCATGTTGGTCACGGTCCCAAAGCTTGCCGTCGGCAGCCCATCAAGGGTCAGGTAATCCGGCAGGGCATCGGTTATCGTCAGCGTATTGCCCGTCTTGCTAGTGCCCAGATTATGTATGCTCACGATGTAATTGAACGAACCTCCAGGGCTTGTTTGGGCAGTATCTGCTGCTTTTGCCACGCTGATATTGGAAGCGATAATTATGGGTGGGTCAGTCTGTGTATCGGAAACGGGGTCGCCGCTATTGCCAGGGATTACCGTTGCGGTGTTGGGAGCCAAGGCTCCCGCTGGTGCATTGGCGGCTACTTGTACCGGCAACGTAATCAGTTCCGCACCATTAGGGGGGATGGAATCCCCGACGGTGAGGGTCACGGTCCCATTAATGGCATTGGTAGTTACCTCCCCGCCACCGCTTGAAGTCCCCCCGCCTAAATAGGTGATGTAATCGGGGAGGGCCTCGGTGATGGTGTATGGATTGGCGGTAGGCCCGGTCCCATGGTTTTTAATGACAATCCCATAGGTGAACGTAGCGCCGGGGATGGCGGTAGAGCAGCAGCTGAACTTGTGGATGCTCATTTGGGGCGTTCCCGGAACCACGGTGGGCGGGGTATCGTCCGTGCCACTTGCTGGGTTGCCTCCGTTGCCAGGGGCGATGGTTGCCGTATTTTGGGCAAGCACCCCTGGCGGGGCATAGGGGTCTACGGTAACAGGGATGACCAATGCGTCGGATTGCCCGGCACCGATGCTGCCGCCTATGGTGAACTCCAGGTTTTGGGAAGTCCCGGAAGAAACCACGGTTGCCCCGGATAAGGTAGTTGCCCCGCCATTATAAGACAGGTAATCCGGCAGGCTTTCCGTCACCGTGTAAGGGTTGGCAGTCGCCCCATTGCCGATGTTGTTCAAGGTGATGACATAGTTGAAGGTGCTGCCTGGGGTGACGTCTTGGGAACAGCTGGTTTTGGTGACTTCCATATTTGGCCGCCTGTTTTGGATGCCAGGAGGGGATTCATCCGTCACAGTAGTTCCATTCCCGCCATTGCCGGGGTCGATGGTTGCCGTGTTTTGCCCCAAGGCCCCTTCTGGGGCATCGGCCGCCACGGTCACTGGCAAGATGAGGACATCGGCACCGCCCGCTTGGATGGCGCCATTGACTTGGATGGAAACGGTGCCGGCAGTGCCCGATACGGATACCGGTGTACCGCTGGCTGTAGAGGCCCCGCCTGCATACTGGACAAAATCCGGCAGCTCCTCGGTTATGGTATAAGGGTTGGAAGTAGGGCCCTGCCCGGTGTTGTTGAGGGTAATCAGGTAGTGGAAGCTATCCCCGGGGTAAAGGTTGTTGGCCATGCTCATTTTTTCCGCCATCAAGTTAGGAGGGGTTTCACCCACCACGGGCGGTGCCTGGTCCTGTCCCGTTGCCGGCTCCCCACCATTGCCGGGGCTAGCTACGGCTGTATTGGTACCCAGGGTGCCAGGAGGGGTATCCGGGTCCACCTTCACCGGCAGGATAATGATTTCGCTGCTATTGGCAGGGATGGAATCGGCGATGTTGAAAGTGACCTGCCCGGTAAGCCCCGAAGCCGTGATGAGCCCGCCCCCACTGGAAGTCCCGCCAGGTTGCAGCGTCAAATGGGGGGGCAGGTTTTCCACCAATTGGTAAGGGTTGGCGGTCGGTGCGTTGCCGAAATTATTGAGGGTCACCACATAATCAAAAATTTGTCCAGGTTCCACGCTTTCGTTCACGTTATCGTTTTTCGTCACCCTTAGCTGCGGCGTTGGCAAGGTTACCGTCGGCGGGTTTGGTTCGGTTGAAGTGGCAGGGCCGCCCCCATTTCCGGGTTGGACGGTGGCAATATTGCTGCCAAGCTGCCCTGCCGGGGCATTGGGGCTGATCAAAACTGGGATGGTGATGGTCTCGCATCCGCCAGGTGGGATGGAATCGGCTACCAAAAAGACAGTCTGCCCAGTGGAGGTATCCTGGGTAACGGTACCGCTGCCGGAAGAAGTGGCACCGCCTTGGTAAACCATATAATTTGGCAGCGCGTCCACCACGACATAAGGATTGGTAGTGGGCGCATTCCCACGGTTGCAGGCCCTGATGTTGTAATGGATGGTTTGGCCGGGGAAAACTGCTGACTGGTCATTGGTTTTGGAAACGTCAAGGATAGGTGCCGGCGCCGGATCGACGGTCGGGGGAGGGGAGTCCGTCCCTGTTGCCGGGGTGCCATTATTGCCGGGGTCGATGGTCGCGGCATTTTGCCCCAAGGGGCCCGGTGGCGCACTGGCATCCAAAGTGACAGGGATAATCAGGACCTCATAGCCCCCCACCGGGATGGAATCGCCAACGGTGAGGGTCATCTGCCCAGCAGTGCCAAAGTTGCTGACGGTGCCACCACCTGAGGATACCGCCCCTCCGGCATAGGTCAAGCCCGGTGGCAGGCTTTCTGTGATGGTATAAGGGTTGGCAGTGGGGGCGGTTCCTGTATTTCGGACACCCACCACATAATTGAAGGTCTGACCCGGCTTCACATGGGACAGGTTGGATGCTTTTTGCACGGTCAAAGACGGCACAGGAGGTTTGCTCACAACAGGTGGCTGGTTATCGGTTCCCGTTGCGGTCTGCCCGCCATTGCCCGGGGCCATCGTTGCCTGGTTTTGCCCAAGGGGGCCGAGGGGCGCATTGGCATCCACCACTACGGGGATGGAAATAATATCGGCATTCCCGGGCGGGATGGCATCATTCACCGTAAAGCCAATGTTGCCGGTCGTGTTGCCATCATCGGTGACGGCCCCTCCTCCGGTGGAGGTTGCCCCACCGGCATAAGTCAAGTAGTCAGGCAAGAAATCCTGGATGGTATATGGGTTTTCAGTCGCAACTGCCCCGGTATTGGAAATGGTCAGCAAGTAGACCAGAGTTGAACCCGGAACCAAAGCCCCGTTGGCAATGTGGGTTTTTACGACGGACATCACGGGAACCAACGAAGGAGCTAGGGTTGTTACCAACGGCGGGTTCGGGTCGCTTCCCGTAGTGGTATTGCCCCCATTCCCGGGGACGATGGTAATTGTGTTTTGCCCGAGGATGCCGGAAGAATTTGGGTCTATGGTGACGGGGATAGTTATGATGGTTGCAGCCCCCGGCTGGATGTCGCCCGCAACGGTGAAGGTGATTTCCCCGGTGCTATTGCCGTCGCCGGTAACGGCCGCCCCGTCGCTTGAAGCTGCCCCGCCGGCATAGGCAACCCCATCGGGAAGCCCCTCGATGAAGGTATAGGGGTTGGAAGTGGGGGCGTTCCCCGCATTGGCAATGGTCACGATGTAGTTGAAGGTATCCCCTGGCGCCACGGTCTGGGCCGTATGGTTTTTCAGGACATACACAATGGGCGCATTGGGTGCCATCACCGTTGGCGGGTTGGCTTCCACGGCAGTGGAAGGGTTCCCCCCATTGCCGGGATCCACCGTGACTGTATTTTGCCCTAAATTGACGGTGCTTCCTCCTGAGGAATAAGGGGCATCCTCCGAAACGGTTACAGGTATGGAAATGATCCGGCTCTCACCAGGGGGGATGCTATCCTCCACGTTCAAATCAAGGGACAGGCCAGTAGCAGTGCCGGTGACGGCACCCCCGCTGGAAGTGGTCGCCCCGCCGGCATAGGTCAAATAATCAGGCAGGGTATCGCTTACAGTATAGGGGTTGGCAGTGGGCGCAGTCCCGTTATTGGTCACCGTCAGCAAGTAATTGAAAGTCTGCCCCGGCTGGACGCTGGAAAGGTTATGGGATTTCGCCACGTCAAGGGATGGGGTAGGAAGCGGTACCATCGTTGGCGGCGTATTGTCCGTCCCTGTTGCTGGGTCGCCGCCATTGCCTGGGGTCACCGTTGCCGTGTTGTTGGCGAGCATTCCCAAAGGCGCGTCATCAGATACGGTTACGGGAAGGGTAATCACCTCGGTCCCCTGATTCGGTATGGAACCATTGACGGTGAGGGTAATGGTGCCGGTCGTGCCATCGGGAGTGACAGATGCCCCGCTGCTTGCCGTGGGAATCCCGGTCAGGGACAAATAAGCTGGCAACGAGTCGGTCACGGTGTACGGGTTGTCCGTTGGCCCGCCCCCGCTATTGGTCAGGGTCAGGGCATAATTAAAACTTTCCCCGGGCTTGATGCTGGCAACATTGGCAGTTTTTGAAACGTTCATTAACGGTGGCGCAATGACGGCGACGGGAGGGGAGATGATGAGGGGGACATTATCGGTCCCCGTGGACGGATTGCCCCCATTTCCGGGGGTTACGGTAGCGGAGTTGATGTCAAGGGCACCAGCACTGGCATCGGGGCTTAGGGTGACGGGGATGGTTATCAGGTCCACGCCCCCGCTAGGGATGGAATCATTGACAGTAAAAGTAATGGTCCCAAAATCCCCATCATTAGAAATGGCCCCGCCACCGGTTGAGATGGCCCCGCCCGCATAGGTCAGCCCATCAGGCAATTGCTCTGTGACGGTGTAAGGGTTGGTGGTTGGTTGCTGGCCGCTATTGATGATGGTCAGGGCATAGGTGAAGGAATCCCCTGGATGAAGCGGGTCAGGGGCGGTATGGGTCTTGTCCACATCCAGGATGGGCGGAAGGGCGGTAATGGTCGGGGGCAAACAGGTGGCAGTCACCGGGTCGCCGCCATTTCCAGGGTCAACAGTAATGCTATTGATTTGAAGGGGGCCTGCCGGGGCATCAGGATCCACGGTCACCGGGATTTGGATCAGTTCCGTCCCGCCTGGAGGGATGGAATCCCCCACGTTGAAGGTGATGGCACCGCTGTTTTGATTGCCAAGAACCGTCCCGCCCCCCGTTGAAGTCGCCCCGCCATTATAAGTCAGGTACGGGGGCAGGCTCTCGGTCAAGGTATAAGGATTGGTGGTGGCAGTCTGTCCATTATTGGCAACGGTCACCGTATAAATAAAGGAATTGCCAGGATAAAGGGGGTCGGGGGCGGAGTGGGTTTTCAGGGCGCTTAAATCCGGTGCCGTGGCAGTGACAGTGGGTGGGTTGTTTTCCGTTGCGGTGATGGGATTGCCATCATTGCCAGGGGTCACCGTGGCGGAGTTGGCAGCCAAAGGGCCTACCGGGGCATTGGGGTCGACCCGCACGGGGATGGTCAACAATTCGGTACCCCCTGCCGGGATGGCATCGGATACATGGAAGGTAATCACTCCAGTAGTGGCATCGTTGGTAATGATACCGCCTCCTGATGAAGTTGCCCCGCCCGCATATACCAGGTTGCCTGGGAGGGTGTCGGTGACGGTATAAGGGTTGGTGGTGGGGCTTTGCCCGGTATTGACAATGGTCAGGCTATAAGTGAACCAGTCGCCAGGCGTCAACGGGTCAGGAGCGGAATGGGTTTTCACCACCGCCAGCGCCGGAGGGGAACTGGCCACATTCACCGTGTTGTCGGTGGCATGGGTAGGCGAGCCACCGTTACCGGGGATGGCGGTCACGGTGTTGTTAAGGGAGCCTGGCCTGGCACTGGCATCCACCGTCACCGGGATTTTAAACAGGGTGGTTTCCCCTGGTTGGACGGTGCCATTGACGGTGAAGATGACATTGCCCGTCGTCCCATTGGTGGTGATTACATCCCCCTTGTCATCGGTGACAGGGCCAGTGATGGTCACCCCCGGTGGCAAAAACTCATTGAGGAAATAAGGGTTGGTCGTGGGGAAGTTCCCGGTACAATCATTGGTCACAGAAACCGTATAAAGGAAACTGTCCCCAGGGGCTACGTTCCCCGTTGAGGTGTTGCCTTTGACTACATTGAGCAAAGGTGTCCCCATCTGGACAGGGCCTGAAGTGGCGGGGATATTGGTTATCCCGTCGGGGGTGGCAACGGCCGTATTGGTAAATGTGGTGTTGGCCGCATTTTGGGGGACCTGGACATTAAAAGTGACCGTCGCCGAGTCCCCGGGATTCAGTTGGGTTGGGAACGTAAAGACAGGCGCAGTTGCCGTCCCGGTGGCCGTTACCGGTGACAAGACCCCGTTAATGGAAGCATCCACGCTGCCCGGTACCATCGTCAGCCCATTGGGCAGCGGGTCCGTAATGAAAAAGTTGGTGGTGGGCGCATCACCTTGGTTGGCAATGGTGATGGTATAAGAAAACGTATCCCCAGGGTTCACCGAATCGGTGCTGGAGACCTTGGAGGCACTTAACGTCGGGGTGCCCACGATGGTATTGCCCGACGTGGCAGGCACATTGGTGGTTCCATCCAGGGTGAAGTTGGCGGTATTGGCAATCACCGTCCCATTGGGCGCATCCGCTGGGACCTGTACCATGAAGGTGATGGTCGCCGAATCCCCGGGCTGAAGGGGACTGTCAAAGGTGAACGTGGGGGTTGCGGCTGTCCCGCCTGTTGTTACGGTTGCCCCAACGCCATTGAGGGAACCACTGACGCTTCCACCCATCAATGTCAAACCATTGGGAAGCGGGTCGGAAACCAAGAAATTGGTAGTCGGTGCCGTCCCATTGTTCATGACCCGCAGGGTATAAGCAAAAGTCCCGCCCGGCACCGTAGAAGGGGTGCTTGCCGCCTTGCTAGTGACCAGGTTCGGTGCCAAGGTGTTGTAATAGTTGATGTCCAGGTTGTTCAAAACCTGCTGACCGCCGGAAATGGAGGTTGGCACCTGGATATTGGGTGTCCCCGAAAGGGAGGCAGCCCCGGTGAAAGTTTGGGGTGAATTGTTGCCGGAAAAAACATTGTCAGCGGCAACAATCAAGTTCCCATAAGCCGTGCTATTGGGCGGGTAAGGATACCCGGCGGCATAGGCAGGTTGGTTATAAAGAGCCCCCGCAGACCCCCCAAGGGAATCGGTGGTGGTTGCCGTATTGCTTGCAAACGTTGATCCAATGACATCTGACTTACCCGTAGCGACATAGGCTGCCCCGCCAAGCTGGGCGGAATTGCTTTGGAAATTGGAGAAGTTGATGATGGATTTTTCGGCTGAGTCGAGGTAAATGGCCCCGCCATTGCCTGTCGGGGCGGTATTTCCCTGAAAATAAGACTGATTGGCCCCGAAGTGGGCATCGCCCCCAATAAAAATGGCCCCGCCATTATATCCTTGCCCGCTGGCGGTATTGTTGATAAACTGGGCGCAGGACACATTGACCGTCCCCGACCAAGCCTGGATGACGGAGCCGCCGCTTCCTTGTTGGTTGCGGTTGTTATTGTTAAAGAGTGGGTAGTCATAGCCCGATTGCCCCGCACAGTTCCCAAAAATGTTAACGGAGCGGCTGCCATTAACAGCGTTTGAAGAAGGTGAGTCCCCATTGACCACGATGGCTGTATTGAATCGGCTCATCTGCCCGCCATCCATATTAAGGGTGGCATTCCCCAAGTTCCCATACAAAACAACCCCGTTGTTGGCAGAAGGTATGAGGTTGTCGCTTCCCACCCCATCCATCGTGCTGCCGGGGTCCATGATAACGACGCCCTGAGGGACTAGGATGGAAGTCCCTTGCAAATGTGCCCCTGTGGCAAGGGTCAGGACCGGGTCATTGGCAAGATGGGTGGGAGAGGTGCCATCGCCTGTTGGCGTCCCTCCATCCCCGTAAGTCCCACCCGTCCCATTGAGCACGATATTGACATTGTTGACGTTGACATTTTGCAAGATCAGCCTCCCGTCCACGTTAAGGTTCGGCCGATTGGCAGAATTGGGGTTCATGGTAATGGTGGAACCCGGAGCGGACTCGATTAAAATGTTCTTCGTCTGTGGGATGTTGATATGCCCGCCGGCATAGGGATCCGTAAAGTTGCTTCCCAGGTCGATCACATAAGGGGTGGACGGGTTGTCCGGCGAGTTGTTGATGGCATTTTGCAGGTCGTCTACGGAATTGACGGTAATGTTTGCCATTGGTAGCACTCCTTTCTCATCCCTAAAGTATATGCCGCATTTTGCCGTAAAATGATGATTTGGGAAATTTGCTCGGGCACTCCGCTGCTGGGAACGTGGGGGAAGGTATAAATCCACTCACTTAGGGGATACTAACGGTCATAATCGTTACTGGAGGAATCGCCATGAAAAAGAAAACCTTGTTAGCCGCCCTGGGGCTCTTTGCCTTAATGATTGTGGCCTGTTCATCGGGAGGGGATAACACAAAAGAGGGAGGGAGCCCGACCCTACGGATAGCCACGGAAGGTACCTATGCGCCCTTTTCTTATCATGATGAAAGCGGTGAACTGACCGGCTATGACGTGGAAGTCGCCAAAGCCGTCGCCGAGAAAATCGGCTATGAAGCCCAATTCGTGGAAGCCCCATGGGATGCCATGCTTGCCGCCTTCGATGCCAATCAGGCGGATGTGGTGTTCAACCAAGTGGGGATTACCTCCGAGCGCCAGGAAAAATACCTGTTTTCAGACCCGTACTCCTATTCCCACATGGTGCTTGTCACCAACAAGGACAACAACTCCATCAAGGGGCTTGATGACCTGAACGGCAAAAATGCCGCCCAGTCCCTCACCTCCAACTTTGCGGGGGTTGCAACCGAACATGGGGCCAACCTGGTGTCCGTCAACGGGTTCAGCCAGGCAGTGGACCTTCTCCGAAACGGGCAGGCCGATGTCACCCTAAACGATGATGTGGCCTTTTTGGATTACCTCAAGCAGCAGCCGGATGCCCCATTAAAAATCGTGGCCACCGCCAAGGAAGGGGTTGCCTCTGCCGCTATGATCCACCAAAGCGACACGGAACTCCACGTTAAAATCAACGAAGCCTTGTCAGCACTCCGCGCCGATGGCACATTGGCGGGGATTTCCGAAAAATTCTTTGGCAAGGACATTTCCAGCGACAGTTAGGAAGGGATTGTTATGCAAAGGCAGCTTGAGATTATTAGGAATGCGGCACTGCCACTGCTGGAGGGATTCATCCAGATGACGGTGCCCCTGACGCTGGTTTCGTTTATGCTGGGGATGGCAATCGCTATTGTGGCAGCCCTTGCAAGGAACTCCAAGTCCCGGATCTTGCGGGGGATTTTCTTCTTTTACGTCTGGGTCTTTCGGGGAACCCCCCTCTTGGTCCAGCTGTTCATCATCTTCTTCGGGCTGCCACGGGCGGGCATCCAGTTCTCCCCCTTCTCGGCGGCAGTCCTGGCATTTAGCCTAAACACAGGGGCCTATGCATCGGAAGCCATCCGGGCGGCGCTAATGGCAATCCCCATCGGGCAACAGGAATCGGCGGCATCGCTGGGCATGGGCCAAGGGCAGATTTTAAGGCGCATCATCGCCCCCCAAGCCTTCAAGATTGCCCTCCCGCCCCTTTCCAACTCCTTCATCTCCTTGCTCAAGGACACATCCCTGGCCGCCAGCATCACCATCGTCGAACTCTTCATGGCCGCCCAGCGCATCGCCGCCACCACCTACGAACCCCTCCTCCTCTACAGCATGGTCGCCATCTACTACCTTGTAGCCACCACCTTGCTAACCCTGCTCCAAGGACGGATGGAACGACGGATGAATCGTTACTAGGAGGGAAACTATGCTCAAACTTTCAAACCTTTCCAAATCATTCAATGGCAATCCCATCCTCCAAGGGGTCGACCTGGAATTTGCCAGCGGGGAAACCACCGTCATTATCGGCCCGTCGGGCTCGGGGAAATCCACTTTGATAAGGATGATTGACTTATTGGAAATCCCCGATACAGGGGTCATCGCCACAGACAAAACCCAAATCGAGTTTCCCGCCACCCTGAAATTTGACCAGATGCGAAAGCACCGCTCACAATTCAGCATGGTATTCCAGCAGTTCAACTTATTCCCCCATAAGACCGTCTTGGAAAATGTCATGGAAGGCCCCATCACCGTGAAAAAAGAGCCTAAAGCCGCTGCAATGGAAAAAGGGAAACAGCTGTTGGAGCGGGTCGGCCTGTCCGAGCGGATGGACCATTACCCGAAACAGCTTTCCGGCGGGCAGCAGCAGCGGGTCGCCATCGCCCGGGCCCTGGCCATGGAACCGGAATACATCCTATACGACGAGCCTACCAGTGCACTGGACCCCGAACTGGCCCAAGAAGTCTTGGGGGTCATCCAGTCCCTCGCCCGTGAAGGCAAGTCCCAGATCATCGTCACCCACAACATGTCCTTCGCCGAAAAAGTGGCGGACCGGATTATCTTCATCGAAGGGGGTACCGTGTTTTACAAGGGCACCGTCGGGGATTTCTTCAAGAACCCAGATGAGCGCATTCAGCGCTTCGTCGCACAATTTACTTAATAGTTAGCGCTTTACCGACAATTTTTTTCCCTCATCGCCTACAACTATGCTACAATAGGTTTATCATGTCAACTAGGGGGACTTCCCATGTTTAACGAAGCGTTTTGGTTTTTAGCCCTGCTTTTTCTCATTGGCCTGGTGGCCCGCAACAACTCCCTGATGTTTGCGGTTGGGGTGCTTTTAATATTGAAACTGACTTTTACGGGAGATATGCTTTTTCCATACCTTAAGCGAAATGGCATCAACTGGGGCGTCACCGTGCTGACCATTGCCGTCTTGGCACCCATTGCCACAGGGGACATCGGCTTTCGCCACCTATTGGATGCCGTCCGGTCCATCAATGCGTGGGCAGCAGTCCTTGCGGGGATTTTCGTATCCCTGATTGCCCGTGACGGCGTCCGCCTGCTTAATACGGACCCCACCATCACTACAGCCCTGGTCTTAGGGACGGTCTTATCAGTGGCGGTGTTTAAAGGCGTGCCGGTCGGCCCCCTCATCGGGGCGGGCATCGCCTACTGGCTCATGCAGCTGATTAATGTCTTTAAGTGATGGTCGTTGACTGGGAAAACGCCCGCCCACGACCATCGCTTACAATATGCTTATTTTTACTAGGAGGAATTATAGATGTATGGAGCAATAGAAGCTGGGGGCACGAAGTTTGTCTGTGCCGTCGCAGATGAAAACTTAAAAATTACCGAACGTATTAGCCTGCCAACGACAACACCGGAAGAAACGCTGGCGCAGGTTTTTGAATTTTTCGACCGCTTTGACCTGGAAGCCATCGGCATCGGTTCTTTTGGTCCCATTGACACCACCATCGGCTCGCCCACTTACGGGCATATCCTTTCCACACCGAAACTGGCATGGGCCAATTATGATTTTTTAGGGGCAGTGAAAAGCCGTTACAACATCCCGGTAGGGTGGACCACCGATGTGAATGGTTCTGCCCTTGGGGAATATGGGCTTGGTGCCGGGAAAGGATTGGATTCCATTTTGTACCTGACCGTAGGGACTGGAATCGGTGGTGGTGCCATCATTGACGGCAAACTCCGTGAGGGCCTTGAAATGGGACATATCTTATTGAAAAAACATGCCCTGGATGATTTCAGCGGGACTTGCCCTTACCATGGGGGTTGCCTCGAAGGCCTGGCAGCAGGCCCTGCCATCGGGGAACGCTATGGTATCAAGGGGGCGGAATTAGGTCCTGAGCATGAAGCCTGGGACATGGAAGCCTACTACCTCGGCCAAGCCCTCATGAACTACGTCCTCACATTGAACCCACAACGTATCATACTCGGGGGCGGCGTCATGAAGCAAAGCCAGCTCTTCCCAAAAGTCCGCCACGAACTGGAGCTGTTGATGCAAGGCTACATCAACCTGCCTGATCTGAACACCTTTGTCGTTCCACCTGCCTTGGGTGATGATGCAGGGATTACAGGGGCCTTGCTATTAGCTAAAAACTCAAAATAACCATTGCGAAGGACCAGAATGGACTGGTCCTTCGCTTTTTTGACCGAAAAAATACCGCAAAATGGTGGCAACTTTCGTGAAAACGTGTTATGATAGGGTTACCAAAAAGTTGCGAATATCGTTCGCATTTGCGAATTGAAAGACTAATGGGAAATCGAAGCGATGGGAGTTGCATGAAATGAAAAAATTTTTAGGGGAAGATTTCTTGCTGAAAAATGAAATTGCCCAACAGTTATTTGAAAGCTATGCCAAAAAAATGCCTATTATCGACTTTCACAATCATCTAAGCGCCAAGGAGATTTACGAGAACAAGCAATTTGAGAACATCAGCCAGGTTTGGCTCGGCGGGGATCATTACAAATGGCGCGCCATGCGGACGTTGGGAGTCCCTGAAAACCTGATTACCGGCAATGCCAGCGACGAAGAGAAGTTCCATGCCTGGGCGAAGTCCGTGCCATACCTGATTGGAAACCCCCTGTATCATTGGACCCACATGGAATTGCAGCGCTATTTCAACATTTTTGAAACCTTAAGTGAAGAAACGGCTACGGAAATTTATGCTAAGTGCAATGGCTTGCTGCAACAGGAAGGGTTTCGTGTCCGTGGTTTATTGGAAATGCAGCAGATTGAGGTGCTCTGCACGACGGACGACCCGACCGATGATTTAAAGTACCATCAATTAATTGCCAAAGAAGAAGGTTTTGGCATCCAGGTCTTGCCGACATTTCGTCCCGATAAGGCAGTCAACATCGAGTTGAGCTGGTATAACGACTGGGTTGACACCTTGTCAAACGTGGTTGGTTTTAGCATAAACTCCTTAGAGGAATTATTCAGTGCCTTATCCCAAAGGATGGATTATTTTGTAAATGCCGGTTGCAAAGTGTGCGATAATGGGCTGGACGTCTTTGCCTATGCCCCCTCTACCCTTGAAGAAGCCCAGGAAATCTTCCAAAAAGCCCGCCAGGATGTGAAGCTATCTGAGGAGGAAGTGGAAAAATATAAAACCCAGGTCCTTTATTTCCTCGGGAAAGAGTACCATAAGCGAAATTGGGTCATGCAGCTTCATATTGGTGCCTTGCGAAACAACAATACCCGGATGCTGAATCTGCTAGGGCCGGACACCGGTTATGATTCCATCAACAACTCTTTTAATATTGCAAAATTAGGCAATTTCCTAAATGACTTGAATCTGGAGGACCAGCTGCCGAAAACGATTATCTATGACTTGAACCCGGCGGACAACCACAAAGTCGTGACGCTGATGCAATGTTTCCAAGACGGGGTAACCCCAGGGAAACTCCAATTTGGGTCGGGCTGGTGGTTCATGGACCAAAAAGACGGCATGATTGACCAAATGAAGTCCTTGGCGGCCAATGGCGTGTTGTCCCAGTTTGTGGGGATGCTCACTGATTCCCGCAGCTTCCTGTCATTCCCGAGGCATGAATACTTCCGCCGGATTTTATGCCAGCTATTAAGCGAATACGTCTTGGAAGGGGAATACCCTAACCAGATGGAATTTTTAGGGCGTGTCGTTGAAGACATTTGTTACCATAATTCAAACCGTTACTTTGGCTTTGGGGCAGGGGCTAAGGCATTGCCCCAGTTAAGTGGGAAACTCCATCCAAGGACGTCCCGCCCGATTAAATTCTTGCAGTTTGGTGCTGGGAATTTCCTGCGCGCCTTCGTGGACGGGATGCTTCAGGAAATGAACGGACAGGGCATTATTGACGGGAATGTGGCAGTGGTGCAGCCGACCCCTCATGGGCGAAATGCAGAAATCCAAAAACAGGATGGGCTTTACACCCTTATCTTGGAAGGGATTCAAAATGGGGAATATCATGCCAGCACCCAAGTCATTGACGTGTTGGAGCAGTTCAACAATCCGTTCACCGATTTTGAAGGGTATCTAAAGCTTGCGGAAAACCCTGACCTTGAGTTCGTGTTTTCCAATACGACGGAGGCTGGGATTGTCCTAGTGGAAGATGACGATATCACTGCAACCCCTGCTGCTACGTTTCCTGCTAAAGTGCTCCAGTTTTTGAAACATCGCTTTGACGTGTTCGGCGGGGCTATGGACAAAGGGCTTTACTTCATCCCATGCGAGCTCATTGACAATAATGGGGACGAACTCCATCGCTGCGTCCGAAGGCTGGCAGAAATCAACCACCTTGGCGGGGAGTTCCTTGATTGGCTAGACACTGCCAATACCTTTACCAACACGTTAGTCGACCGCATTGTCCCAGGGTATCCAAAAGAACGGGAAGTTGGGCTGTCCCAGCAACTGGGCTACCAAGACAATAGCATGGTCATGGGGGAAGTGTTCCACTTATGGGTCATCGAGGACCGTAATGGAATTTCCGAAAAATTGCCAGGGCATAAAATCGGATTGAACATGGTGTTTGCCAAGGACGTCAAACCGTATAAAATCCAGAAAGTCCGCATCCTTAACGGGCTTCACACCTTGATGGTCCCCGTGTCGTACCTCAAAGGGTTGGATACGGTAAGGGAAAGCATGAACGATGAAGCCCTGTTCCAATTCATCAATCAGGCGGTCGAGCAAGAGTTGATACCGGCAACCGAGCATTATATCCCGAAGGACGAGTTGAAGGAGTTTGCGGGCAAGGTTTATGACCGATTCAACAATCCACAGGTCCATCATGAATTGATGTCCATCGCCCTGAACGCCACTTCTAAGTTCAAGGCTCGTTTGTTGCCAACCGCGCTGGACTATGTGAAGGCCAAAGGCGAGTTCCCAAAACGCACGTCCTTTGCCCTGGCGTCCAACCTGGTGTTTTTTAGGGGAATCCGTGAAGATGGGGAATACATGCTAAAAGACGAAGAGCGGTTCCTGGACTTTTACAAAGGGCTCTGGTCACGTTATGATAAGGGTGAGGCGACGGTGGCAGACATCGTCGTGGCCTACCTTGGCTATGCCTCCCACTGGGAACAGGATTTGAACCTTATCCCCAAACTTAAAGAAACCATGACAGGGCAAGTTCAGTTGATTTTAGAAAACGGGATGGAAGAAGCCTTGAAGGCGTTGTAGGATAAAAAGGAGGCAGCCATGAGGGATTATATTAAATTGCACGAAAAAGACAATGTTGTCATTGCCTTGAAAGAGTTGCCAGTTGGGCACCAGATTGAGGTTGGCGAAAATGCCATCACCTTGGCGGGGGATATCCCACCGGGACATAAGGTTGCCATCAGGGAAATTGAACAAGGTGAGGATGTTATCAAATACGGCTTTCCTATTGGCCATGCTTCCCAACCGATATTCATTGGGCAACATGTCCATACCCATAACACCAAGACCAACTTAAGCGAATGCCTGTCTTATGAGTACAAGCCTAAGCTTCAGGAAAAGTTTAAAGGGGTGATGGACAGGGAAGTGGAAGTGTACCACCGTAAAAACCAAGACATAGGTATCCGCAACGAGTTATGGATCTTGCCAACCGTCGGCTGCATCAACCGCATTGCCGGGCAAATCAGGGAACGGTTCCTGCGGGAAACCCCCGACCTGTCCATTGATGGTGTCCATGTGTTCGAGCACGCCTTTGGCTGTTCGCAAATGGGGGATGACCATGAAACCACGAAGAAAATCCTGCAAAACATGGCGCTTCACCCCAATGCGGGTGGCGTGCTGGTGGTAGGCCTTGGATGTGAGAACAACCAGGTTGCCGAGTTTAGGGACACCCTTGGGGACTATGACAAAGAGCGTATCCGCTTTTTAATTGCCCAAGACGAAGAGGACGAGGTTGAGGCGGGGCTTGAACAGATGAGGGAGTTGTATGCCATCATGCAAAACGACCAACGCTCCAAGTCCTCCCTTAAAAATCTTAAAATCGGCTTGGAATGTGGGGGCAGCGACGGGTTTTCAGGCATCACTGCCAACCCGCTTTTAGGCTATCTGTCCGATTACATCGTCCAAAGCGGTGGCACGACGGTCCTGACTGAAGTCCCAGAAATGTTTGGGGCAGAAACCATCCTCATGGGGCGTGCACAAAACGAAGAAGTTTTCCAAAAGACAGTGGGCCTCATCAATGACTTCAAGCAATATTACGAGCGAAACAATCAAGTCTGTTACGAAAACCCTAGCCCAGGGAATAAAAACGGCGGTATTACGACCTTAGAGGATAAATCCCTTGGGTGCACCCAAAAAGCGGGGACTTCCAATGTGGTGGACGTTGTGGAATATACCGGGCGCCTAAGGAAAAACGGCCTCAACTTGCTTCAGGGGCCTGGGAATGATTTAGTGGCAACAACCGCCCTCGGTGCAGCGGGCTGCCATCTGGTGTTATTTACGACAGGGCGGGGCACCCCTTATGGCGGCTTCATCCCGACGGTCAAAGTATCCACCAACACTGACCTGGCAAAGCGAAAACCCCATTGGATCGACTTTGATGCTGGAAAGCTCTTGACATTCACCACCGAAGAAGTGCTGGAGGATTTTATCAATTACATTTGCAGTGTGTGCAGCGGTACCTTGACGAAAAACGAAGAAAATGGGTTTCGAGAAATTGGGATCTGGAAGTTTGGGGTCACGTTATGAGAATCAACCGGACTGCAAAGAGGACCGTGGAAATTTTGGAACTGGTCGCCTCCAGTATTAATGACTTGGCGTTAAAGGACATTGCCCAACATTTGGGGATGCCCAAAACGAGCGCGTATGACATCCTCTCCACCTTGGTCCAGTGCAACATGCTTTACATTAAAGACCCGCAGCTGAAAACTTATGCCATCGGGGTAAAGTCCTACGTCATCGGCAACAGCTATTCCAAAACTTCCCTGCTCCTTCAAAGCTCCCACATCGTCATTAAGGACTTGGCGAAAAGCACGGGGATGCCGGTGCTTATTGTCAAGGAAAACAGTGGTGAAGCCATTTGCACCCTAAAACAGGAACCGCCCCAAAAAATCATTGCCACGCCGGAAGTGGGGGACAGGGGGGCACTTCATGCAACTGCTGCCGGAAAAGCCATCCTGGCTTATGCTAAAAACCAAGGGGCTTTATTGGAAACCATCACCATGGAGCCACTGACCGCTTACACGGTGACGGAACCTGCTGCATTGATTGCCCAGCTTAAAAAGGTTAAGGAACAGGGATTCGCGGTTTCCGACCGGGAAAACCTAAGCCATTGCTATGGCATCGCCGCGCCGATTTTCGACCATCAAGGTGTGGTATCGGCTGCCGTGGAAGCCTACGCCCTGTATAGGGAAGATTACCACCCAGGGAAAGATATTGAAGCCATCACGGAAGCAGCCCAAAAAATTTCGGGGCTTTTGGGATGGAAAGGCCACGTATAAGGACAAAAAAAATCTCACAAGTTAGGAAGGAATGTCCTTTCAATCTTGTGAGATTTTCATTTTTTCAGTGGCGCGGGTTCAGTCGGCGGCACTTTTATTTTGCCCATATCCTTTTAAAGCGATAAAATTTGTCCCCCATGCAATCAGCCCCATGGTGAAGAAGGGAAGCAAAAATGGGATGAGCAGAGAAACCAATAAGATGCTTCCGGACCAAGCCAAGATGGCAAGGGAACGCAGGGGATGGACGATTGCCAGGGCAAGAACATGCTGGAAAACCTTTTTGCTTCTTAGTTTGAAATGGCTGTAAGCAGGGAACAAATGGGCTAGGAAGAAGAGCAGGAGGAGCAATCCCATAAAAAACGGGATAGCCATGGCCATTGGGATTTCGTTGATATGATAGGTGAGGATGCTGAAATTAATCCCGACGGCAGCCAGCACGAACCCTAACAAAATCCCGATTACGTTCATGGGGATAAATGCCTCCTTGTAAAAGGCGTAAAAAGTTTTGAAGCCGGAATCCCTATCCCCTAAAATCATGTTCCGGGAAACGGAGAAAAGGGCGCTGGTCGCTGGCATGAACCCGAAAACCCCAAGGCCCATCAAGGTGAAAAGCAGCCAAGTCAGGGTCAGCAGGGCAACGCCCGAAATCCACTCGCAGGCGGAATAAATCTTTAGTATGACGGTATTGGACAAATCAGGTCCCTCCTTTGGGAAATAGGGTCAGTAAATTTAGTGAATAATTCAGGAATCTCATGTCGAGCCACTATAAAAATGGGCATTATCTGCTCGCTAACCGAACGGTAATCGCTTACTTTTTAAATTATACCTTATTTAATTGTCAAATTACAGCGGAAATAGCGGATTATACAAAGGAAGTAAAAATAGTGTAAAAAATCCAAATGAAGCCACTGGATTGATAACTGGAAGAAAAAGGCTTGTGTGGAAATCGTTTTCACTGTATCATGTGGTTATAGCCGATGGGAACCGTTTTCAAAAACCGAAGGTTATCCGAAATCGAGCCGGGTCGAAAAGTTCCTGGTATCCAAAAAAGAGGAGTGGTCAAGTATGAATTTTAAAAAATGGTTGGGGGTCGCAGCTGCGGCTTTGGCGACAACAAGCCTGGCAGCTTGCGGGCAAGGGGCAGGAAATGATGGGGACGTCGTCCTCCGAATGGCATGGTGGGGTTCCCAAACCCGCCATGACGCAACGGTTGCCGTCATTGAAATGTTCGAGGAGCAGCATCCTGGGATTACCATCGAGTATGAGTTCTTTGCGCCGGATGGTTACTGGACGGCCATGAACACCCGGGTTGCCTCTGACGATGTGTGGGACATTTTCCAAATGGGGGGCAACTTCCAGCAGTACATGGACCAAATCCTTGATTTGTCACCGTTCATCAATGATGGGACGATTGATGTTTCCCGCACTAACGATTCGTTTTTGGATACCACCCGCTTTGAAGGCAAGCAAGTGGGGATTTCCAACGGGGTCAACGCCAATGGGATTGCCATCGACCCGGCTATGTTTGCCGCAGCAGGAGTAGCTATTCCAACAGAGGATTGGACATGGGATGACTTCACAGCCGCTGCCCTGCAAATCCATAACCGATTAGGGGTCTATGGGAGTTCTGCCCTGAGCGATTTCATCGCCACCACTATCTTGATTACCCAATCCGGTGCCAACTTTTTTGACCCGGCGACTAATTCAACCACATTAGGGTTTGACGACCCTTCCAAATTAGTCCCTTATTTTGAAATGCGCCGTGACTTGGTCCAAGCGGGTGCCTTCCCAGACTCTGGGACGCTTGCCACCATTACTGACATTGAAGGCGATTTGTTGGTGACGGGCGAGGCGGCCATGACCTGGGTGGCTTCCAACCAGTTCCCGACGGTTGCCAACGCCGCAGGGCGCGACTTATTGCTCCTTCCCCTTCCAAGGTTGAGCAGGGCTGGCGACAGCGGGATGGGGTTGACTTCTTCCCAGATGTTCTCCATTTCCAGCAGCTCCGACCATCCTGAGGAGGCTGCGAAATTCATTAGCTTTTTCCAAAATGACGAGGAAGCCAACCGCATCTTAAACGGTGAGCGCGGGGTTCCCATCATGTCCCACATCCGCGAACTCCTGCAACAAGGGGCTGATGCCAACCTGATTGCGGTTTACGACTTCGTTGACTTGGCAGGGCGCTTGGACACCCGTTCCGGCAACCCATTGGAATCCCCTAATAACGCCGAAATCCGTGACAATTTTGAATTGTTGCTTGAGCGTGTGGTTTTAGGGCAGTTGACCCCAGAAGAAGCGGCGCAGCAAACCTTTGATTTCGCCGAACAGGTTTTAGCAAGGAACTAATAATCAAAAGGGCTGTTGGGGGGAGTTCCCCTAACAGCCCCCATTATAACAAATCGTTTCGTTCAAGATGGTGGTGCCATGTCGCCCTCATCTTGAACGAAATGAAAATGAAAATTATGACAAAATTCCATACCAGAGGTGACAACCATGCAAAATAGTTTGAAAAATAGAAGTGTGGAGCATAAATCCGAAAAATCGCCCTTTTCCCTTGGGAAATTCTTCAACAACGAAAACACGGTGGGCTATGTGTTCGCAGCACCTTTCATCCTCGGGTTCTTGGCATTTACGCTGGTGCCAATGCTCTTATCGCTGTATTATTCTTTTACCAACTTCAACTTGCGAAGCGAGCCCACGTGGATTGGGCTGGAAAATTACATCCGCCTGTTCCAAGACACCCGTTTCTTAAACTCCGTCTGGGTGACCCTTCGCTTCGTTATCGTATCCGTCCCCCTTCGGCTTGCCTTTGGCTTGCTGGTCGCCTACTTGCTTACACGAAAGGCAAAAGGGGTCAGTTTTTACCGGGCGCTTTACTACTTGCCGACCCTGATTGGGGGAAGCATTGCCGTTGCCATCGTCTGGCGGGAACTTTTTGCCAGGAACGGGGCGGTCAATGTGATGCTCGGCGGGCTTGGGATAGAAGGTGTCAACTGGTTTGGCGACCCGAACATGGCCATGGTTCCTCTGATATTGATGTCCATTTGGCAATTCGGTTCTTCCATGATTATCTTTGCCGCCGGGCTCAAGGAAATCCCTAATGAGCTTTATGAGGCGGCGACGGTGGATGGCGCCAACAAAGTGCAGCTGTTCTTTCGGATTACCCTGCCATGCCTGGGGCCGGTTATTTTGTACAACTTGATCATGCAGACCATTTCAGCATTCATGACCTTTACCCAAGCCTTCGTCATCACTGGGGGAGGACCAAGTGATTCCACTAACTTCGTGGCGCTTTATACGTATAACCATGCCTTCAACTTCTTCAATATGGGCTATGCCAGCGCTATGTCTTGGGTCATGCTGGTTGTCATCGGCGGCGTGACCGCCATTATTTTGAAAACGTCCAAGAAATGGGCTTACAACGATTAAACCAGAAGGGGTGAAGATTTATGGCAAAGAAAAAAATGGGCACAGCCCTTTATCATGTTTTGATTTTGGCTTTCGGGCTGGTGATGGTATACCCAGTCCTTTGGATGGTTTCCGGGGGCTTCAAGGACAATGCAGAAATCCTGACGGGCTCCTTGAACCTGATTCCCTCCACTTGGCGGTTTGAAAACTTCGCCAATGGCTGGCGGGGGTTTGGCGGGATTGGCTTTGAAGTGTTTTTTGCCAATACCTTTTTCGTGGCAACCGTGTCCACCATCGGAACGGTCCTAAGCTCCGCCTGCATTGCCTATGCGCTGTCACGGGTAAATTTCAAGGGCAAGAAACTTTGGTTCGGGGTCATGCTTGCCACCATGATGCTCCCGTTCCAAGTCATCCTGATTCCCCAGTACATCATTTTCCACCGCATGGGATGGGTCAACACCTTCGCCCCGATTTTGGTGCCAAGCTTCTTGGGGCGCGCCTTCTTTATCTACCTCATGATGCAGTTCATGGTCAGCATTCCCAAAGAGCTCGACGAGGCCGCCATTATGGATGGTTGCAATAAATACACCATATTTACCCGGATTATCATGCCCCTTTTAAAACCGGCGGTCATTACCTCTGCCATCATCCAGTTTTACTGGGCCTGGGACGACTTCATGGGGCCGCTCATCTACCTTCAGCGCCCCCGCAACTTTACCCTTTCCATTGCCCTGCGCCAGTTTGCCGACAGCAGTTCCGTCACGGATTGGGGAGCCATGTTCGCCATGTCCACCCTGTCTTTGCTCCCGGTATTCATCATGTTCCTCATTTTCAACAAGCAACTGGTGGAAGGAATCAGCACCACGGGTATCAAAGGATAATGTGGGGAAAAGGCAGGCAAGAAAGGGACATGCCTGCCTTTTATGCTAAAACCTTAACCTTGCTGGGAAGCTAACCAGGACGGTTGGCGCAGAAAATTTAGTGGAAAAATGGCAAATCAGGACACTTGATTGCGGTGATGGCCCAGAAGTATTGTAAGGGATTGCAGGGGATGGTATAGTAATCCTAAGGACAGGAGGCGTTTAAACGTGATAGATAAAAAAAAGTTGGTGTCAAAACATAATCCCCGCCTCTTCGAGGTAAAAAAAGACTCCCCACTAACCGTTGGCAACGGCGAGTTTGCCTTTACCGCAGATGTGACGGGGATGCAAAGCCTTTACCAAGAATATGTTGCGGCCCATATGCCCCTTTGCACCATGTCCCAGTGGGGCTGGCACACCACCCCTGGCTCCAAGGCCTTTACCCTGGCGGATGTGGAGCACACGGCCTATGATTATGAGGACCGGAAAATCCACCTGCCCGTTGAGAAAAAACCAGGCAGCGAGGAAGCCTACCAATGGCTTCGGGAAAACCCCCACCGCCCAAACCTTGCCCGTTTCGGGCTTACTTACAACGGCGAGGAAATCAACCCAGAAAGCCTTGAAAACATCAAACAGGAGCTCAGGTTATATGATGGGCATTTGAACAGCTCTTTTGCCATCGATGGGCACGCCGCAAAAGTCGTGACGGTATGCGACAGCGAATCTGACATCCTTGGCTTTAAACTGAGTGCGGACCCAGAGCTTTTCAAGGTAAAACTCTGCTTCCCTTATGGGAGCCATAACATGTCGGGCTCTGATTGGGACTCCCCGCAAAAACACGAAACTGCCATCATCAACCAAGAACCGCAGTCAGTGCTTCTGAAGCGCCAGATGGACGATGCTGACTTTTATGTGGCCATCCAATCGGAGTCGCCTTTTGAACTTCGGCAAACGGGTCCCCATGAGTATGAAATGTCCTCCATTGCGGAGTGGGAGTTTACGGTCAACTTTTCCCAGCAAGCGCCACAGTTGCAGCATTCCTACGAAAAAGTTTCTGAAAATTCGGAGAAATGGTGGTCAAATTACTGGGAAACCACGGGGCTCATCGACTTTGAAGGCTCCGCCGACCCACGGGCGCAGGAACTGGAACGCCGCCTGATATTATCCCAGTATTTGCTGGCCATCCAAAGTGCAGGAAGCCTTCCTCCCCAAGAAACCGGCCTTACCTGCAACAGCTGGCACGGGAAATTCCACCTTGAAATGCACCCTTGGCACAGCGCCTGGATGCCACTTTACAACCAAAGCAACCTGTTGAAGCGTTCCCTGCCATGGTATGAAGAAATTTTGGATAAGGCGAAGGGGAATGCTGCTAAAAACGGCTTCGTTGGTGCGAAATGGCCGAAGCAGGTAGCCTATGATGGCATGGATTCCCCATCGCTGATTGCCACCGTCCTAATTTGGCAGCAATCCCACTTGATTTTCATGTTGGACTTGATTGAACAGGCAGGCGGCGGCATGGGCATCATCGAAGGATACTGGGAAACCATTGCCCAAACCGCAGATTTCATGTGCGATTACTTGACGTATAACCCCGAAAAAGAGGTTTATGAGCTGGGTGCCCCCATTATCCCTGCCCAAGAGGAGCATGACCCAAGGAATGTCAAAAACCCCACCTTTGAAGTGGAGTACTGGCGTTATTGCCTGGGGCTTGCCATCAAATGGGCTGAAAAGCTTGGGAAACCCCACAGCTGGCAGGGCTACTACGAAAAAATCACCCCGTCCCCAGTGGGTGGGGGCTGTTATTTGGCCCATGAAAACTGCCCGACCACCTTCGAGGACTTCAACCGCGACCATCCGTCGATGTTAGGGGCGTGGGGCTATATCCCCAACGACCGGATGGATGAGGGCATCATGCGGGAAACCTTAAATAAAGTGTTGGAAGTCTGGGATTTTGAAAGCATGTGGGGCTGGGACTTCGCCCTTATGGCCATGACCGCCACCCGCTTAGGGCTTCCTGATTTGGCAATGGACATCCTCATGATGGACACCCCGAAAAACGACTACGTTGCCAGCGGCAACAACTTCCAAAGGCTGCGCACCGACCTCCCCCTTTACCTGCCGGGCAATGGCTCCTTATTGCTGGCAGCTGCCTACATGGTAGCCGGCTTCGAGGGAAGCGGTAATTTGCCGGGTATCCCGAAACAGGGATGGAAAGTGCGTTACGAGAACTTGTTGAAGTCTAGAGGGAACTAGTGATGGAAATAAAAATCTTGTTGCAAGGGCAGGAAATCCAAGTGGTCAATGGACAGGCGTTGTGAATGGACAAAGATTTACGGTTAATCTAGGCTCAAACGGGGTGATTCGCTCCGTATTTCCAACCCCATAATGTGGGGAACGGTTTCTTTACAACATTCTTTACGGGTTTCCGAGGTTGGACACACCGCTATCCCATTCGAAAAACAAGAACAATTTCAAACCTTAAAAACATTTATTCAAGGAAAAAAAGGTGGTTTAGCTAAAGAAATTGAAGGGTACTCACAATTGGAAATAAATGGGGTATCGCTACTTGATAATCAAAGCGAATATAATTTAGCAAGATATTGGGAGCTGCTGCTTATTGAAATTGAGAAAAACCTCAAGTTCGATAAAGCGGTAAACTTGAATCTTAACGGATTTCACTCATCTTTCGAGGCTATTAATAGCCATTCATTGCTAGTTGCCTTCAATTATAAAAAGACTGTAGTAGATAAAGAACTGTTTATTTCGTGTGTATTGCTACAGGCGAACCTATTGTTCTCAACATTAAACGAGTTGCAGCTCGGAGGTGATTTTATCTACCATTATCAACTGGATCAGATTAAGCGGATACAATTTCAAAGGGCTGAAAGCAGAGGGGGATAAGATGAAATCCAGGCGGGCTTCGATATCTAAATATCGTTCCTCCCCCGCAGGCTGGTCCGTGCGTTCTTCAGTTTCTTGACATACCCCACAGGGGTCGATTCCGTGTATTTCTTGAATACCCGTTCAAAATAAGCCACGGTGTTGTAGCCGGTTTTTCCCGCCACGTCTTCGACGCTTAGCTGGGTGTCCTCGAATAGCCTCCTGGCAAGCTGCACCCGTTGGATGTTGATGTACTCGTGGACGGTCATGTTGGTGGTTTCCTTGAACACCCGGCTCAGGTAGCTTTTGTTGATGAAAAGTTCCCTGGCGATGATATCAAGGGAGAGGGGTGCGGATAGGTTTTGCCCGATATGGACGATGGCAGATTCCACCACCGCACGGTTTTCCTTCGGGGCTTCGTGGGTTTGGCGGACGAAATGCGCCACTTTGTTTTCGGGGCGGGTCAGAAAAATCATCAGCTCCGAAATTTTCATGGCAATCATGGCCTCATAGCCCCCGTGCTTGTCCCGCGCTTCCCATATCATGGCACCCAGCAGGTTCTTAAGGTAGGGCTCATGGTCTTTCTTGACCTGAAACACCCCTTCAAGCTCTTGGAAAAAGGCTGCTAAAGGCTGCTTTAACATGGTGGAAATGGTCTTGCCGAAGTGGTCGGGATGCAGCTCGATGAGCACCCGGTGGTGGTAATCGCAATCTTGGAAACAAGAGCGGTGGACTTGGGAGGAGTTGATGAGGACGAGGCTCCCTGCCTTTATCCGGAAACTGTCCTGCCCAATATAAAATTTCCCCTCCCCTTCAAGGAGATAATAAATCTCGCATTCAGGATGAAAATGCTTGTCCGTCATGGTAAAAGGCCCGGTCCGCATCGTTTCCTCAATGACAAAATAATCCGTTGAAAAACGCAAATTCTTATCTTTTGGCATGGGTGTCAACCCCCTATAATAAAAAGTGGAGCAAGCCCGTTCATGGAAGGGGGAAAGGTGTGCCTGTAGAAGCGTTATGACGTGGGCGGGTTTCCCACAGAATGATGATTTGGAAGGTCACCTTTCACCCTGGAATGGCTTGCAAAACTAGATTGCATAAAATTCAAACTCAAGGAGTGTGTTCAGCATGAAATACGAAAACAAAAAAGTCAAAGACATTAAAATCGCTTATATCGGTGGCGGGTCCCGTGGGTGGGCCTGGACGTTCATGGGGGATTTGGCACTAGAGCCTGACATGGGCGGCACCATTGCCCTTTACGACCTGGACTTTGATTCCGCCAAGCAAAACGAGGTCATTGGCAACAAGATTTCAGCCAATAAGGATGCCGTAGGCAAATGGGATTACCAGGCAGTAAAAACGTTGCCGGAAGCCTTAAAAGGCGCCGATTTCGTGGTCATTTCCATCTTGCCGGGGACATTTGACGAAATGCATTCCGATGTCCACCTGCCGGAGCGCTTAGGGGTTTACCAATCCGTTGGCGATACTGCAGGACCTGGCGGGATTATCCGCTCCCTTCGCACCATCCCTGAATTTGTCGGATTCGCCGAGGCCATCAAGGAGCACGCCCCAGAGGCATGGGTCATCAACTACACCAACCCCATGACCATTTGCATGAAAACATTATACCATGTATTCCCGGAAATTAAAGCCTTTGGTTGCTGCCACGAGGTCTTTGGTACGCAAGAGGTGCTAAAAGCCGTCGCTGAGAAGGAACTAGGGTTTGAAAACGTGGACCGCCGTGACGTTTTGGTGAATGTGCTAGGAATCAACCATTTCACTTGGTTTGACAAGGCTTCCTATAAAGGGGTGGACCTATTCCCAGTCTATGAAAAATTCGTGGACGAAAATTTCGAGGCGGGCATCAGCACAGAGGAAGAACATTGGGCCAATTCTAGTTTCGCCTGCTTAAACCGGGTCAAATTCGACTTGTTCAAAAAACATGGCTACATTGCCGCGGCCGGCGACCGCCATTTGGCTGAGTTCGTGTCATCACAGGAATACTTAAAAGACCCTGAAACGGTTGAGGGCTGGAATTTTGGGTTGACCACTGTGGACTGGCGCAAAAATGATTTGCAGGAACGCGGACAACGAAGCCAGCGCTTGGTGGCAGGGGAGGAAGAATTCCCATTAAACCACTCCGGCGAGGAAGGGATTTTGCTAATCAAAGCCCTTTGCGGGTTGGAGCAAGTGATTTCCAATGTCAACATCCCCAACACCAACAAGCAAATCCCGAACTTGCCGGCCGATGCCATCGTGGAAACCAATGCCGTTTTTGAACGGGATTCCATCAAGCCGATCATCGCCGGGGAGCTTCCTGAGAACTTGCTTAACATGATTGGCCCCCACGTGAAAAACCACGACCGTATTTTGGAAGCGGCTCTGACCCATAACAAGGAACTTGTCCTAGAAGCCTTCCAAAACGACCCGCTAATCAAAGGACAGGCCTCTGCCGAAGAGTTGCAGCAACTAGTGGATGATATGATTAAGAACACGTTGCCAGCATTGCCTGCCGAGTGGAAAAAAGCCGTTTAAATAATAAAATACTATCCAGTTGTGCAAGCCATTTTTAGGAGGAAGACCATGTTAACAGCAAACGACATCACCATCCGCGACCCTTATGTCCTCGTCCACGAGGGGAAGTATTACATGTATGGGACCCGCAGCCATTTGACGTGGAAGCAGCCAGAGGATTTGTCCATCCAAGGGTTTGACTGCTATATCAGTGAAGATTTAATCAACTTTAGCGAGCCGGTTGAGGTGTTTGGGCGCCCAGATAATTTTTGGTCCGACCGCAATTTCTGGGCACCGGAAGTCCATGAGTACCAAGGGGCATTCTACCTGTTTGCCACTTTTATCGGCCCTGGCCGCCGACGTGGAACCCAGGTTTTAAAGGCGGATAACCCGCTGGGCCTATTTGTCGAACACTCGCAGGGGCCGCTCACGCCTGCTGACTGGGAATGCCTGGACGGGACGCTTTATGTGTCCAAGGCAGGTACGCCTTACATGGTGTTTTGCCATGAGTGGGTACAAATTAAGTACGGGACGGTTTGCGCCGTGGAGTTGAGTCCTGATTTGTCAACGGCTGTGGGCGAGCCTTTTGAACTTATCAATGCTTCCCATCCTTCTTGGGCGGATGGCGATGGCGGCAAAGACCGCTACGTCACCGATGGACCGTGTTTTTACCGGACGAAGACCGGGGAGCTGATTATGTTTTGGTCCTCCCTTAAAAACGGGGAGTACGTGGAAGCCATTGCCATCAGTTCCAATGGGGAAATCGATGGCCAGTGGACGACCCATGACGAACTGCTTTATGATGCCGATGGCGGCCATGGGATGGCATTTACCGGGCTTGACGGGGAACTTTACTTCACCCTTCATGCCCCCAATGTGAATTACAACGAGCACCCGGTATTCATGAAACTTAAAGACCTGGGGGACCGTGTCCGGGCAGTATAAACTTTAGATTGGGTACCTTCAGGGTGCCCAATTTTTGAAAGAGGGTAATCCCATGAGGGAAAAGTTGATCGAGCAGCTGTCCAAGGTGACCGCAGAGGAACAGGCTTTTTTGGATGGCGGCGCAGGGATTGATTATGGCCTGTATGGGCAGCAGGGGCTGATTGAATCTGATAAATTGCTAAAAAGCGGGAAGCTGGTGGAAATCCGCCCCCATATCCGGTTTGCCCATTTCCCACCCCATCGCCACGATTACATTGAAATGGTTTATATGCTCAAAGGAAGCACTACCCATGTGGTCAACGGGCGGGAATTGGTGCTTGAAGAAGGCGACATCTTGTTTTTGAACACCCGTGCCGTCCAGGAAATCAAGCCAGCCGGGGCTATGGACATCGCCATCAACTTCATTATCCTTCCCGAATTCTTCAACTCCATGGTGACGCTCCTTGACGGTGAAAAGTCACCCTTCCACGATTTTTTGATGGACAGCCTCATGGGGACTTCTGCTAATGCCGACTACCTTTATTTTAACGTGGCGCTGGTGGGGACCATCCAGAACTTGGTGGAAAACCTTCTGCACCGTATCCAATCAGCCGATGGCAGCAAGCATCAAATCATCGGAAAAACCATGGGTCTCCTCTTTTTGGAGCTGATGCACCATACGGATTTCATTGCGTTCGAGCATTCCGATGTGCGGGACAGGCTGGTGATGGACGTGCTGAAATACATCGACCTGCACTATCAGGAGGCGACCCTGACGGAGCTTGCACACCGGTTGAACTACGATTTGTACTGGCTCAGCAAGGAAATCAAGAAGCAGTCCAAAAAGACCTTCAAGCAGTTGCTGAAGGAAAAGCGGTTGTCCGTAGCGAAACACCTGTTGAAAAATTCCACCCTGACCATCGACGAAATCATCGCGTTGGTGGGCTACGAGAACACCAGTTATTTTTACCGGCTATTCCGGGAATCCTACGGGGAATCGCCGGGTGAATTTAGGGCAAGTGGGGCCTAACCCGCAAACTCCCTATTGTAATCCCTTTCAAGTCTTGTTATAATTGAATTATCGGCAAAAGCGTTTACCTGGGTAAGCGTTGAAACGTTTGCACTTTTTAACCAATTGAGTTCTGTAAGCCACGAAGTGAACGGGCTTGCTGCACGTTATAACAAAGGAGAGTTTATGATGAAACCATACCACGACAAAACATTGTCGGCGCAGGCACGGGCAGAGGCCCTGGTTGCCGAGATGACCTTAGCGGAGCGGGCTTCCGTCCTCAATTACCGTTCCCCAAAAATCGAACGCCTAGGAATCGAGGAGTACAACTGGTGGAATGAGGGGCTTCATGGGGTTGCCCGCGCGGGGACGGCAACCATGTTCCCGCAAGCCATCGCCTTGGCGGCAACATTTGACCCACAGCTTTTAAAAGAGGTTGGCGAAGTGGTTTCCCTTGAAACCCGGGCGAAGTACAACAGCTTTACAGGGGAAGGGGACCGCGACATTTACAAGGGATTGACCCTATGGTCGCCCAATATCAATATGTTTCGCGACCCACGCTGGGGCAGGGGGCATGAAACTTATGGCGAGGATCCGTTTTTAACCGGCGAGCTTGGGAAAGCCTTCGTCAAGGGTATCCAAGGGGACGGACCGACCATGCGGGCGGCGGCTTGTGCCAAGCATTATGCCGTCCACAGCGGACCGGAAGGGGTCCGCCATACTTTTGATGCCATTGCCACCCCAAAAGAGATGGAAGAATATTATTTGCCCCAATTCAAAGCCTTGGTCGAGGATGGGGTAGAAGGGGTGATGGGGGCTTACAACCGCCTTAATGGCGATGCCACCTGCGCATCCCCTTTCCTTATGAAGAAACTGGAGGACTGGGGCTTTGACGGTTACTTCGTTTCTGACTACCGAGCCCTTGAGGACTTTGACAAAAACCATAAACTGACCAATAACCAAGTGGAAACAGCGGCGATGGCTATCAAGGCGGGTTGCCATGTCTGCGCAGGCTACGTTTATGAAAAAACAATGGAAGCCCATGAACAAGGCTTGCTAACGGATGAGGAAATCACGAAGGCGGCAATTGCGTCCATGCGTACCCGTATCCGTTTAGGGGAGTTCGATTTGGAGCATGAATACCAAAACGTTCCATTGGATGTGGTTTCCTGCAAAGAACATAAGGAAAAATCCCTGGAAGCCGCCCATAAATCCATGGTGCTTTTGAAAAACAACGGGATTTTGCCACTGGATGCCAAAAAATACAAAACCATTGCGGTCATCGGGCCCAATGCCAATAGCCGGGAAGCGTTGCAGGCCAATTATTTCGGGACTGCCGACCGTTACCACACGTTCCTTGAAGGGATGCAGGACGCATTCGACGGGCGTATCCTTTATTCTTTGGGTGCCCATCTTTATAAAGATGCGACCACGCCTTTGGGGCTTTACAAACACGATAAGATTTCAGAAGCGGTGGCTATGGCGAAAGCATCGGAGCTGGCAATCTTGTGTCTGGGGCTTGATGCCGACCTTGAAGGAGAGGAAGGGGATGCGGGCAACCAATTCGCTTCCGGCGATAAAATCGACCTCCGCTTGCCTGAGTCCCAGCGTTTGCTATTGGAAAGCGTCCTTAAAGTTGGGAAGCCGACCATCGTCGTTCTCGCCTCTGGTTCTGCCCTGAACCCTGAAGCAGACGGGGCCGATGGCATCATCCAAGCATGGTACCCCGGTTCAGAAGGCGGGACGGCGCTGGCGGACATCCTATTCGGGAAAGTGTCCCCATCCGGAAAATTGCCGATTACCTTCTACGAAAATGCTGAGTTGCTGCCCCCATTTTCAGACTACTCCCTGAAAAACCGCACCTACCTGTATGCGGAAAATAACGTCCTGTACCCATTTGGCTTCGGGCTGACGTATTCAAGCGTACAAGTCACCTCCCTGGATTTTAAAGAAGGAAAAGCCCTTGCAACCGTAACCAATACGGGGAATTATGCTACCGATGAAGTATTGCAAACGTATATTAAGGACAACCAATCCGCCCATGCGGTCAGGAATGTTAAATTATGCGGCTTCATTCGGGTCCACCTGGAAGTTGGGGAAACCTTGCAGGTGGAAATCCCATTGGACAAAACAGCCTTCGATGTGGTGGACGAACAAGGAAACCGCTTCGTTGATTCAAGCCATTTCACGTTATATGCAGGCACTTGCCAGCCTGATACCATAAGCGAAAAACTAAGTGGCACAGCCTGCCAGGCACTGGAACTCCGTTTGGCGGGAACTGGCAAACACATTAGCGTAGGCGAACCAGTTGTAAGCGCAAAGCAAGCAGGTTGATGACAAGCAAATAAGGACGGTAAAACCCCTAAATACCGTCCTTATTTTCTTTTGCCCTGCAAGGTATAATAAACCCATAGAAAGGGTGTGTTGGCGATGGCTTATTACTTGGCGATTGACATTGGGGCTTCCAGTGGGCGGCATATGCTTGGAAGGCTGGTGGACGGGAAGCTGGAGCTTGAAGAAATCTACCGCTTCCCCAATGGGATGGTGAAACAAAGTGGGTCCCTCTGTTGGGATATGCAGGCACTGTTCCAAGAAGTCCTCAACGGATTGGAAGCCTGTGCCAAACTTGGAAAAATACCCACCTATATGGGCATCGACACCTGGGCGGTGGATTATGTCCTTCTTGACGGGGCGGATAAGCAAATCGGGGAGGCCATCGCCTACCGCGACCACCGGACAAAGGGGATGGATGCCAGAGTCTATGAAAAAATTTCCGAAACGGGGCTTTACCAGCGCACGGGCATCCAAAAACTTGAATTCAACACCATTTACCAGCTCATGGCGGACGACCGGCTAAAAGCCGCCCAGTCGATGCTGATGATCCCCGATTATTTGAATTTTTTATTGACAGGCGCCAAGGCTTCCGAGTACACCAATGCAACCTCTACCCAACTCATCCATGCCAAGGTGCTGGATTGGGATTGGGAACTTATTGAGCGGCTAGGATATCCAAAAAGGTTGTTCCAACCCCTTAAAAAAGCGGGATCTGTCTTAGGTGGCTTCAAGGAAGACATTGCTGAAAGGCTTGGCTTTGATTGCACAGTCCTCCTACCTGCCACCCATGATACCGCCTCAGCTGTGGTAGCGGTGCCAAGCAACGAAGAAGAAGTCTTGTATTTAAGTTCGGGGACTTGGTCCTTGATGGGGGTGGAACGTGAAGTTGCAGACTGCTCCCCACAAAGCCAATGCTTTAATTTTACCAACGAAGGCGGCTATGCCCATCGGTTCCGTTACCTGAAAAACATCATGGGGCTTTGGATGGTGCAGTCCTTGAAAAAAGAACTCCATGACCGGTATTCGTTTTCTGAGCTGTGCCAGTTGGCAAGCCAATCCACCCTGGCATCTCGGGTGGATTGCCAGGATAACCGGTTTTTGGCCCCAGATAGCATGATTGCCCAAATCCAGCAAGCGTGCAGGGAAACCGGGCAAGCCATTCCAAGCAAGCCAGGTGATTTAGCAGCTGTTGCCTACAACAGCCTCGCAGATTGCTATGCAAAAACCGCCCGTGAAATCGAGGTTTTGACTAAGACAAAATACAAAGCCATCCATATCATCGGCGGGGGTGCCAATGCAGCCTATTTGAATGAAGCAACAGCCAGGGCAACGGGGAAAACGGTCTATGCAGGGCCTGTGGAAGCGACCGCCATCGGCAACCTGGCGGTTCAGATGCTGGCAACAGGTGAATTTGAAACATTAAGCCAAGCAAGGGAAACCATCGCAAGAACATTTGAAATCAAGGCATTCGAGGTGAAAGATATGATAACAAGCAGATACGAACAAGCTAAGGCACGCTATGCAGAAATCGGGGTGGATACGGACAAAGCCATCCAAACCTTACAGGAAATCCCTATCTCCATCCACTGCTGGCAAGGGGATGACGTGACTGGCTTTGAGGGCAGTGCGTCCTTGTCGGGGGGCATTGCGGCAACAGGGAATTATCCCGGGAAGGCGCGGTCGCCCCATGAATTGATGGCGGATTTGGACAAGGCACTCAGCCTAATACCAGGGACGCACCGGGTCAACATCCATGCCAATTACGCCATTTTCGAAGAAGGGGAGCAAGTTGGGCGAACAGAACTGGAGCCCAAGCATTTTTCCAAATGGGTGGAATGGGCAAAGGTTCGTGGGTTGGGGCTTGATTTCAACCCGACGTATTTCTCCCATGAACTGTCCGCGGTGGCAACCCTGTCATCGGAAGACCCTGGAATCCGTGGGTATTGGGTGGAACATGGGAAGCGCTCCATTAAAATTGCGGAATATTTCGCAACGGAACTAGGAAGCCCGAGCCTGTTGAACATTTGGATTCCTGACGGATTCAAGGACATCCCCGCTGACCGGATGGGGCCAAGGGCGCGGCTGAAGGAGTCCTTGGACGAAATCATTGCCATGGATTACGACAAGTCCAAAGTCAAAATCGCCGTGGAATCCAAGGTCTTTGGCATCGGCATGGAGTCTTATACGGTAGGTTCCCATGAGTTTTACATGAATTATGCGGCCCAAAACGGCCTTTTGTGCCTCTTGGACAATGGGCATTACCACCCGACGGAAACCGTGTCCGACAAAATTTCTTCCATGTTGCTGTTTTCTGAGCAGGTCGCCCTCCATGTGACCCGCCCGGTACGCTGGGATTCGGACCACATTGTCTTGTTGGACGACGAAACGAAGGAAATTGCCAAGGAAATCATCCGCCACGGGCACGAACGGGTCATCTTGGGGCTTGATTTCTTCGACGCTTCCGTTAACCGCATAGCGGCTTGGGTGATTGGGGTGCGAAATACCCAAAAAGCTTTGCTGAATGCCCTACTGATGCCCCACGGCCATTTGAAAGGGTTGCAGGACAGCCGCCAACTCACAGAGCTATTGATGACCCAAGAAGAATTAAAGACGTTCCCGATGGGGGATGTCTGGGATTATTTTTGCAAGGAATTGGGCGTCGGCACCGGGATGTCATGGTTTGCCGAGGTACAGGAATACGAACAGCAGGTGCTCTCAAAGCGGGGGGCACAGTTGAAGCCAGTTAAAATAAAGGATGAGGTTGTAGCATGATTTCAAGAAAGGAGAACTAACATGGGAATTTTGGATTTTGAATTTATCAAGGGATTTGCCCGTTGTGCCGCTGATGGGGCCGCTATGGGATGGCATGAGCGCAATGGGGGGAATATTTCCTATCGCTTAAAAGAAGCTGAAGTGGCATTGTCTGCACCCTACCTTTCCGATGTGTTGCCGTGGCAGGCCATTGGGACTGAGGTTCCCCATTTAGGCGGGGAGTATTTCTTGGTGACGGGAAGCGGGCGGTACATCCGCAATGTTGAGCTTGATCCGGAAGGCAATATCTGCATCATCGAGCTGGACGAATCGGGTGAAAATTACCGCATCCGCTGGGGGCTTCGTGGCGGCGGGAGGCCAACTTCCGAGCTGCCATCCCATTTGATGAACCATCAGGTGAAATTTTTGGCAACAGGCGGCAAGCACCGGGTCATCTACCATGCCCACACGACGAACCTGATTGCCCTGACCTTTGTCCTACCCCTCAAAGACGAGGTCTTTACCCGTGAATTATGGGAAATGATGACCGAATGCCCAGTGGTATTTCCCCAAGGGGTAGGGGTCGTCCACTGGATGGTGCCGGGCGGCCGTGAAATTGCGGTCGCCACTTCCAAGCTGATGGAAACTTATGACGTTGCCATCTGGGCTCATCACGGGACATTCGTTTCAGGGGAGGACTTTGACCTGGCTTTCGGGCTGATGCACTGCGTCGAAAAAGCCTCCGAAGTTTTAGTGAAAGTCCTTGCCATGGGCGGGAAGCGCCAAAGCATAACCCCGGTCGATTTCAGGCAACTGGCGAATGACTTCAATGTGACGTTAGAGGAACGGTTTTTAGCATAAAACGGTAAAAAAGGATGGGTATCAGACGATTGAAAAATCGTCACAGCCCATCCTTTTTTTATTCGCCTGCTTCTTCTTGCAACAAAGTAAGTTTTTCTTGCAACCGCGCCTTCTCAGCCTCGCTTTCAAGAAGGGATTCCCGCAACGCCTCAAGTTCTTCCAACTCTGGGAGGAATGCTTCTTCCGAAGGTTCATCAGCAACTTGGCTTGCCAGCTTCGCCCTTAAAACTTCCAACTCCTGCTTCAAGGCTAAAATTTCATGGGTCGCCCCAACGGTTTCAGGGAGTGCCTCAAGTTCAGTGCCATCGGCATCCAAATGAATTTCAAGCAAAGCCGAATGCCGGGCAAACAACGCATTGTGTTTTTTTGTCCGTTGCTGCATCCTCTTTTTGACTAGACTTTTGTTTATAAAAGGACTATAATTAAGTAGGTTAAGTATGGCAGGGAATCCGTCCTTGCCTGTACATATTTGTTTGAAAAACAGCATGGCTGCCAAGCCATGACTGGATTATAGGAGGTTTTTCCATGCCACAGTACAAGTTTCCTGAAAATTTCTTCTGGGGTTCGGCAGCGTCCGGCCCGCAAACAGAAGGTGCCGCAGCAGTTGGCGGGCGAAAAGATTCCATCTGGGACTATTGGTACAAGACGAACCCTGAAAAGTTCCATAATAATGTCGGGCCCCAAAACACGTCCAACTGGTACAACCAATATAAGGAAGACATCCAGCTCATGAAGCAGACCGGGCACAATTCCTTCAGGACGTCCATCCAGTGGTCCCGTTTGATTCCCGATGGCGTAGGTGAGGTCAACCCTGAAGCGGTGGACTTTTATAACCGGATCATCGACGAGATGATTGCCAATGGGGTGGAGCCTTTCATGAACCTGTTCCACTTCGATATGCCCATGGCCATGCAGGAAATCGGCGGCTGGGAAAACCGTAAAGTCGTTGATGCCTATGTGGAATATGCTAAAACCGCTTTTGAATTGTTTGGTGACCGGGTGAAATTCTGGGCAACCCATAATGAGCCCATCGTCGTTGTGGAAGCTGGTTATATGTACGACTTTCATTATCCCAATGTGATTGATTTCAAGCGTGCCGTTCAAGTGGCCTACCACAATGTATTGTCCCACGCCCTGGCGGTGAAGGCTTACCGTGCCTTAGGATTGGACGGCAAAATCGGCATTATCCTAAACCTGACCCCGTCCTACCCACGTTCGGAGGACCCAGCTGACGTCAAAGCGGCCCATATCGCCGACTTGTTCTTCAACCGTTCCTTCCTTGACCCAGTGGTCAAAGGCGAGTTCCCGGCGGAGCTGGTTGAAATCCTGAAAAAACACGACATGTTGCCAGAGGCTGACCCAAAAGACGTGGCAGAAATCAAAAACAACATCATGGACATCCTTGGGGTCAACTACTACCAGCCAAGAAGGGTCAAAGCCAAAGAAACACCGGTTGACCCAAATGAGCCATTCATGCCTGAATTTTACTTCGACAACTATGAAATGCCAGGGCGCAAAATGAACGTCCACCGGGGCTGGGAAATTTACGAAAAAGCCATCTACGACATGGCCATCGACATCCGTGACAATTACGGCAACTTCCCCTTCTGGATTTCTGAAAACGGCATGGGTGTGGAAGGGGAAGCCAAATTCAAAAACGAAGATGGCTCCATTGATGACGACTACCGCATCGAATTTATCTCCGACCACCTGAAATGGCTCCATAAAGCCATCGACGAAGGGGCCAACTGCTTCGGTTACCACTTATGGACCTGCATGGACAACTGGTCTTGGACCAATGCCTACAAAAACCGTTACGGGCTCATCGAAGTCGACATTTACGACAACTACAAGCGCCGCATAAAAAAATCCGGCAAATGGTACAAAGCCTTGTCCGACAACAACGGATTTTAAAAATTTTTTTTAGCCATGAAAGCCCTGTGCTCTCGTGGTTTTTTCATGCCCAGATTACTAAAAATGCTGAAAAGTATAGACATTTACAAAAAAGGGCTTACTTTTCGTGACGGGATGCGGTACAATAAAAGGGATAAAATAAAAATGGTAAATGAGGGAGCTTCGGACATGGAAAAAAAAAACCAAAACAAATACAACCAGATAGCCAAGGAAATCCGCCAGCGCATTTTCACTGGCACTTACCCATTGACCCAGCCTATCCCGGATGAAATGAGCCTTGCCAAAGAATTTTCATGTTCAAGGATGACCATGAAAAAAGCGTTGGAGGTTTTAGTCCTTGAAGGCCTCTTGTACCGAAAGCGCGGGCATGGGACTTTCATCATTAAATCTGCGCTTAAAGATGACAAGTTCAACATCCCTTTCGATGAAGTAGATGGGTTGACAGCACAATCCCCAGGAAAAAAGGTCACTAGCAAAATCCTGAAATTCAATGTGGAGTTCCCGGATGGGGAAACCCAGGAACGGCTTAATGTGTCCAAGGAAACACCGGTCTACAACATTTCGCGGGTCCGTTACGTCAACGATGAGCCTTTTGTCATTGAAAATTCCTTTTACCCGACCACGGTGGTCAGCGGCATTACGGAAGAAATCCTTCATGGGTCGCTTTATTCTTATTTCAAGGATGACCTGCAACTGGGGTTTGGTTCCACCCACAAAGAGGTGCGGGCCTGCCAGTCGGATGCCCATGACCGGGAGCATTTGAACTATAGCGTGGACAGCCCCGTGTTGGAAGTGACCCGGGTGGCTTATCTCAACAATGGGATTCCCTTCGAGTATTCCAAGGCGCGCCATCACTTCGACCGCTTCACCTTCCGCGTCGTAAATGTGACACGCTCGTAATTTACAAATGATGGGTTTTGTAATAAAATAGAGGTGTGAACAAAAAGGTGGGATGCTTTATGGCAAAGAACAATCAGCCCGTCCAAGTGTTTTTTGGGAACCGGGAAATCAGCAAGCTTAAGGAGCGCTTGGAGCAGGCAGGGCTTAAGGATGCCCTTTTGATAACGGGGGCCAATGTCCAAAAGTCGGGGTTGGCAAATCAAGTGAAGGAATTGGCAGGCAGCAGCGTCTTGGAAGTTGCCATCGCCAAGCCCCCAAATGCGTCGGTGGCAAACATTGACGAAATGGTGGGGCGCATCAAATCCCTGGGTGCCAAATCCATCATCGCACTAGGGGGTGGCAGCATCATCGACTTAGCAAAAGCGGTAGGGGCGGCATACAGCCAAAACCTTCGCGGTTCGGAGATGCTAAAACAACCGGACATTATGACAAGCCTTCCGGTAGTTGCCATCCCAACCCTTTCGGGCGCTGGGTCCGAGGTCACCCGTTTTGCGGTGATTGCTGAGGATGGCGGCGAGCCGGTACTCCTTCAAAGCGATGCCTTCTACCCTAAAATCGCCTTGGTTGACCCAAAGCTTACTTATTCGGCTCCCCCGAAGGTGACGGCAATTTCTGGGATTGACGTCATCGTCCATGCCCTGGATTCCTTAGGGAGCGTCCGTTCAAACATCGTATCTGAGTCATTGGCGCTCAGGGCGGCAAGGATGGCGTTTGAAAACCTGGCGGCAGCCGTCGAGGACGGGGCAGACCCTTATGCCAGGGAACAAATGGCAATGGCAAGCCTGTTGAGTGGGACTGCCTTCTCCCTGACCGGAACGGCGGGTGCCTACGCCTGTTCCAAAGTGCTGGTCACCCGTTATGGCATCCCCCATGGGGAAGCCTGTGCGTTCACCTTGGACACCTGGTACCGGGTCAACGCCCAAGTCAAGCCAAAGCTTGACGATTATGCCAGGGAAATGGGCTTTGAAGATGCCGATGTGTTGGCAGACGAGTTTGCCCGCCTGAAATCTCTCATCGGGCTTCGCACCACCTTGGAACAAATCGGTGTTTCTGAAGGCGAACTGGACGAAGTGGTGGCCTGGACCATGGAAACCCCAAACATCTTAAACGCCATTGCCAATATCGGCGCCGAAGGCGTCAGGGAAGTGTTTTTAAGCAAGCGTGCATAATGATGAGCCTATGAAGGATGGATCGACTGCCTTCATAGGCTTTTTTCGTCTTTCGACAAAAAATCTCCACGTATAACCAGATTTGGATAAAACCATCGGAAATGGCACTCAATTTGGCGAAATTCCTGAATCGCTTTGGAAGCGCAGTACTTTTTTGACGAATTCAGGTGAACTTGTTGACAAACCAATAATGATAACGTTATAATTTTAAAAGTTAGTTTAATATACAAACTATCTTCGTGGCAGTTTGTGCCTGAGAGGAGTGAAAAAGTTTCACATAAACAGTGAAAAAAATTAAGGGTATTTAGGGAAAAACAAAAAAAAAAAAAGAAACCCCTTGCATTATTGCTAAAAAAGTTGTATACTTAATGCATACAACTAGTAAGCGTTTTACACACCTCCTTGCAAAACTAGGGGTGGTGAGTGGATTACCCACACACAGTTAGTTTAATCAACTGACAAGCTTATGGGGATGCTTACGTTTTGGCTTTCGGATTGAAAAGCCGTAGCAAAGGAGGTGCCCCTGTGGGCAATGTATTCAGTTTAGATGGGAAAATGTACAAGATAGGGACCGTGTTATGGGATTTCGTCGTCGCCGGCCTTTTATGGGTTGTATTCAGCCTCCCAATCGTCACCATAGGGGCATCGACCACAGCGCTCTATTATGCTTTTACAAAAAAGAGCGCGGGTGAAGATGATTTTATCATGAAGGGGTTTTGGAAAAGCTTTAAAGCCAATTTCGTTAAAGCGACTGCCATCTTCTTCATCATCGCTGCTGCCACCTTTGTTTTGTGGATGAATATTTTTATCCTTGGACAGCAAGATTTAGGGTGGTTGAATGTGCCGGTCACATTCGCCTTATATTTCGTCTTGATGCAGATTGCTTTCATGTCAATCTATGCCTTCGGTATTTTGGCCAGGTTTGAAATGACAGCGGTTGGCGCATTAAGGGCTGGCTTGTTCATGGCTTACCGGTATTTCGCCGTAACCGTGGTAAATGCCTTGCTATTGGCTGTTGCGGTGTTGGGCAGCATGTTCATACCGGAAGTTTTAGTGTTTTTGATTGGCGGGTATATCTGCTTGTCATCTTCGCTGCTGGTAAAGGTTTTTCGCAGGCACGACCCGGACTTTGGGAAGTTGGCTTAAAAGAAGTTAAATAAAGTTGCTCTAAGGAGAGGTTGAGTTCAATGAATAGTACTGTTAAACAAAGCAAGGCCCTTGTGGGGAGTAGTTCAAAAGCAGATCGCATCAGCCAGATGAAAGGGTACTGGTCCCGTCACTGGATGTTATATGTCATGCTATTGCCGCCCGTTGCATTCTTCTTCGTGTTCAACTACATGCCAATGGTCAATATCTTAATCGCGTTTTCACCAAATAACGTGGTGCTTCCCGTACTTGAAACCGGTTGGGTAGGATTTGCCAACTTCGAAACGGCGTTTAGCAACCATATTTTCATGGGTGCCATCCGAAACACCATCATGTTCAGTGTACTGGACTTGGTCGTTGGGTTCCCAGCACCGATTATCTTAGCATTGTTGCTGAATGAGCTTAAGTTTGAAAGGTTCAAAAAAATCACGCAAACCATCACTTACATGCCCCACTTCCTTTCTTGGGTCATCATGGGTGGGATGGCAGTGTCCTTGTTCTCCACCAACTCCGGGGCAGTCAATAACCTGATTGTCGGAATGGGCGGGGAAGCAATCCCTTTCATTGAAACCCCTGTTTATTGGACCATCACCAACGTCTTGATGTCCATGTGGCGCTCTGTTGGTTGGAATACTATCATCTACCTAGCTGCCATCACCAATATCAGCCCTGAATACTACGAAGCGGCTGAAATGGACGGTGCGTCAAGGCTTCGCAAGATGTGGCACATTACGTTGCCAGGTATCCGCCCGGTTATCGTCACGTTGCTAGTGCTTACCATGGGAGGTATCTTAAATGCCGACTTGTCTAGGTTCATCGCTATGGACAACGCCTTTGTCCGTACTGTTTCAGAAGTTATCCCTACTTTCGTTTATCGCTGGGGGCTTCAGTCCATGCAGTTCTCCCTTGCCGGAGCCATCGGTATTTTCCAATCCGTTATCGGTATGACCCTATTGTTGTTCAGTAACTGGTTGGTTAAGAAATTAGGCGGGAATGGATTCTGGTAATTAAATTAAGCAGTTGATGAAGGAAGTAAGAAGGAGAGTTCAAACGATGAGTAAAAAACGAAAAAAACACTATACGAAAGCAACTACACCAGGTGACATCGTCATTGTTATCCTAATGGTCATCCTTGCCCTGTTATGCATTCTGCCGGTACTTAACGTGTTGGCAAATGCCTTGTCAAGCCCTGAGGCAATCATGCGCCGCGAAGTTACCATCTTCCCGGTGGAGCTCCAGACCCAGGCCTTCGCCAGCATCATCGGCGACAGCCGCTTCATGTTCTCCCTAGGGTGGACAGCCCTTATTACCGTTATTGTAGTCATCCTAAACTTGGTGATGACAGTGCTAGCTGCTTACCCGTTGACTTACAATTCCTTAAAAGGCCGTAAAATCATCTCATTTTACATGATTTTCACCATGTTGTTTGGGGCAGGTTTGATTCCAACGTTCATGCTTTTCCGTGACTTAGGGTTACTTAATAACCCATTGGTCTTGATTTTGCCAGGGATGCTAGGTGTGTTCAACATGATTTTGATGCGCAACTTCTTCTTAGGGATTCCTGAAAGCTTGAAAGAGTCAGCAGAAATTGATGGTGCCGGGCCAATGACCATCCTTTGGAAAATCTATATTCCCCTATCCTTGCCATCTTTCGCAACCATCGGGTTGTTCGTGGCAGTAGGGCGCTGGAATGGTTTCCAGGATGCTTTGTTCTTCTTGACGGCAGCACCTGATTGGCATCCTATCCAGATGCTTCTTTACAACATCACGCAAAATGCAACCCAGGTTGACGTAGCAAGCCCAGGTGGGGTGAGCGTCCAGCAATGGGGAGCCGCCATCCGCAATGCAGCAATCGTCGTAGCCATGGTGCCAATCCTTTGTGTGTATCCATTCATCCAAAAGTATTTCGTAAAAGGTGCAACCCTTGGAGCGGTTAAAGGTTAAGTTGAAAATAAAAGCCATGTGCATTCAAAGTAAAAGCTTTGTCGTAAGCCGCACCCAGGTGATAGGGGAGGAGAACTTTCCTTTCATGGGCTTTTAGAATGATTACCCCGATTGGGGATGCCGAAAAGGCAATAATTCAAATTTTAAAAGAAAAAAGGTTATGGGAGGAATTAACAATGCGTAAAACAAAATTTGTTGGAATGTTCGCAGCTCTAGGCTTAATGCTGGCAGCTTGTGGGCAAGGCACAGATGCACCAACTGAACAAGCAGGTTCGGGAGAAGCCGTTGTATCAGAAACAGGACTTGATGAAAACGGAAGGTTCATTGAAGCACGTACCATCACTGTAGGTGTTTGGGACCGTGGGAATGACATCATGGGTCCAATCGCAGAATCTGGATGGGCTGAATGGATCCAAGCAGAAATCTTGGAGCGCCACAACATCATCGTAGAATTCGATACAGTACCACGCTGGGATGAAGGTTCCGTACAATCCACTGCACTTGCAGCAGGGACTGCGGCAGACGTAGGCTTTACATTCAACAACGGTATGGTTCAAACCATGGCTGGAATGGGCGGGATGCATAACCTTCACCCACTTCTTCAACAATACCGTGACCTATTGCCAAACTTATTTGACTTAGTAGGGGAAGAGTTGCTATATTGGAACTTTGATGCAACAACTGAAGAACTTTGGAGCTTGACTGGGCGACGTACACTTGATGGTGTCAACATGACCAATACGTTTATCCGCCAGGACTGGTTGGAAATCTTAGAACTTGATGTACCATCAAACCTAGAAGAATTTGAAGCTGCGCTTATTGCTTTTCGCGACAATGCAGACATCCTGCCTGGAAATATTGACGGAAGCGTTGTTCCATTCTTTGCTGACAGCGATGTGGCATGGGGGACACGTAACCTAATCGATTCCTTCATCGACCCAGATATCACTGAGCGCGAATGGTTCATCCGCGACTTCGACGACCGTCGTTTCATGCATGAAGATGCAGTCCGTGAAGCAACACGCGTCCTTAACCGTTGGTTCAATGAAGACTTGATGTGGAATGACTTCGCTTTAGAAGAAGCTTCTGTCGGGCAAGACTTGATCCGCCTTGGGAATGTTGGTTCTTTCACTGGTAACTGGAACGCACCTTTCTCTAATGGTACCCGCTTCACTACTGACATGCGCTTGAATGCAGGCGAAGATGCTGACTGGATCCCAGTTGCACCATTCTTGAATTCCAATGGCGAAGCCCGTTCCATGCAACCTGAGCGCACTGGTGCATTCGCATTCTTGCCAGCAACCAACACTGAGCCTTTGGCTACCCTTTTATACATCGACTTCATGTCTAGCCCTGAAGTACAAAATGTTATCCAATTCGGTTTAGAAGGTGTCCATAACGACCGCACGCCAAATGGCGGATTTGCAATGCGCCCTCAAGCTGAATGGCCAGAAGATATGCAAATCGTTGGTACAATGAACTCTGATATCTTCCCATTCATCTTAGGCATCCACTTCGACCATAACGAGCAAGCATGGCTTGAAACAATCGCTGCTTCTTTCGAAGGCATCCGTCCTGAGCAAGTTGATGCATCCCTTGAACTTGCCAATAGCACGCACACATTAGTCCTTCAAAATGCAAGCGAAACACGCGCAATCTCTGCAGAAGAAGGAATGTCTGAGCCACTTAACGATGCCCGCCAAGTACTTCTTCATGCAGTTATCGGTGGAACATCTGTTGCGGATTTCGAAGCTACTTTCAATAGCATGTACCAAAACTACCTAAACTTAGGTGCACAGCGCATCATGGATGAGCGTGCAGAAGCTTGGGTTGAAGCATACGGCGATGTTGACTGGATTGCTGACGCTGAATAAGCATTAATATTAAAAACCCTGCAAAGGCACGCCTTTGCAGGGTTTTTAAATCTGTATAGGTTAGGAAATGATGTGGAAAAAATGTAAAAGACGTGAAAAGTATTGACAACGGCTACATGAAAGCGGTATACTATACTTAGTTAGTTTGACAGACAAACTATTAGTGAATTATAACTCAATGGCAACAACTACAATCAATGAAGGAGGTTGGGAGTGAATTGCCGAGAGGAGAATGGATGACGGATCGGCAATTGATATAAAAGGAGGGGGATTATGGAACAAAGCGCCAAAAAAATAACAAGCGTACCTACTGGGATCAGTAAAGCACAGGAATTCATCGACCAAAACATCCACAGGAACATTACCTTAAAGGAAGTGGCAGACCATGTGTATTTGAATGCCAATTACTTCAGCGTCCTGTTTCGGGAATGGGTGGGCATCAATTTCAGTGAGTACATCACCCAAAAACGGTTGTTGCTAGCCAAACGTAAGTTGCTCGAAACCGACCAATCCATTGCCCGGATTTCTCTTTCGATCGGTTACCAAACGTCAAAGTACTTCACCCATCTCTTTAAAAAACATGAGGGAATGACACCTACTGCCTATCGGAAACAACTGAAAAAAGCGAGTTGAAATACGACAAAAAATGCAATTGTGTAGCAAATGTATAAAATAGCAGGGCTTTCGAGAAATGTGGTGGAAACGCTTGAAAACATGTCTTAAGTCAGGTATACTCGAAACATAAGTTGGAAAGCGCTTTGCAAAAATGCAATTCACAGGAGAGCGGAAGTTAAAAGGAGGATTAACCTTGGAGAACGATAATTGCTGGTTAACAAAACCTTCAGCTGAAGGTTTTAAAAAATATAAAATTATAGGGGCATCAGTTGTCTTGCAAACTGTTGAAGAGGAAATGTCTGGCCTTGACCCGAATACAAATGAAACATTCTTGTTAGGAAAAATCGACAACCTGCCAGCCTCAGCAGTTGGGGGCTTGGCTATTGATGCGATGGGGAACGAAGGTTACGCTATTAAAGACTTAGGCGACCAAGTTATCGTTGCAGCAAAGACAGACGCAGGAATCTTATACGGGGCATTTCATTTACAGCGGTTATTGAAACTAGGGGAATCCTTAAAAGGCATCGACTTGCTTGAATCCCCTAAAAACCCGGTCCGCATGCTAAACCACTGGGATAACATGGATGAAACAGATTTCATGGGAAGCGTGGAGCGTGGCTATGCCGGAAAATCCATCTTCTTTGAAAATAAGGATTTCATCAAAGACAAAAGCCGCCTAGTGGAATATGCCCGCTTGATTTCTTCCGTTGGAATCAATGCTATCTCAATCAATAATGTGAACGTTCATAAGTTGGAAAGCCAGTTGATTACCGAAAGGTTCTTGCCAGACGTAGCAGAGATTGCTGGAATCTTTAGGAGATATGCGATAAAGATATTTTTAAGTATCAACTTCGCCAGCACGATGGATATTGGGGGGCTTCAAACAGCAGATCCCCTAGACGAAGGTGTCAGGCTTTGGTGGAAAGAGAAAATGGCTGAAGTTTATGCGGCAATCCCGGATTTTGGTGGAGTCGTCGTAAAGGCTGATTCTGAAGGGCGCCCCGGTCCGTTCACTTATGGCCGTACCCATGCAGATGGGGCCAACATGTTGGCCGAAGCGTTGAAGCCATTTGGAGGGACAGTCTTTTGGCGCTGCTTCGTTTATAACTGCCAGCAGGATTGGCGTGACCGAAACACAGACCGTGCACGTGCCGCTTATGACCATTTCATGCCCCTAGATGGCGAGTTCAGGGACAATGTCGTCCTTCAAATTAAAAACGGGCCGATTGATTTCCAAGTCCGCGAACCTATCTCCCCACTCCTTGGCGGGATGAAAGATACCAACCAAATTTTAGAATTCCAAGTTACCCAGGAATACACGGGGCATTCACATGATGTTTGCTTCCTTGTCCCGCAGTGGAAAGAATACCTTGACTGGGATACCCACTCCAAAGGCGATGGGTCGACAGTAGCTAAAATTGCCAATGGAAGCCTCAACAACCGCCAAATCGGTGGGATTGTTGCAGTTGCCAACGTGGGTAGGGACTCAAACTGGACCGGCCATAAATTAGCACAGGCTAACCTATATGGCTATGGCCGCCTGATTTGGGACACGGATTTGAGCCCAGAACAAATTGCTGATGAATGGGTCAAGCTTACTTTTGGCTTAGAACCAGCAGTCGTTGGCAACGTCAAGGAAATCCTGAAGGGGTCATGGCCGACTTACGAAAAATACACCGCACCGCTTGGTGTTGGCTTCATGGTTCAACCGCACCTTCACTATGGGGTCAATGTGGATGGATATGAATATTCGCCATGGGGGACCTACCACTTCGCCGACCGCCACGGGATTGGCGTTGACAGGACGAAGTCGACAGGAACCGGCTATAGCGCCCAGTACTTCGAAAAAAACCACGAAATGTTCGAAGACCCAACGAAGACACCGGAAAACATGCTCTTGTTCTTCCATCATCTACCGTACAGTTTCAAGCTTCGTTCCGGCAAAAAGCTGATCCAGCATATTTACGACACGCACTTTGAAGGGGTAGAGGAAGTTAAAGCATTCCAACAAAAATGGGACGAGTTAGAAGGCAAAATCGATAAGGCAAGCTTCCACAACGTCAAAGAACGGCTTAACCGCCAGTTGAACAATGCAACCCAGTGGCGCGACCAAGTAAACACTTACTTCTACCGCAAGTCTGGGATTGAGGATGAGCAGCGTCGCACGATTTATTAATTAGAAATGTAAGGGGGCAATTCCTATGCAAGCAAGTAAAAAGTTATCGGGGATGAAGATAAAGGACCATGATGGCAACGAAGTCGTCATACCTAAAACATCTTTCGGGAAAAAGGCAACAAAAGGCTTCAAGCAAAACTGGCAAATCTATTCCTTGCTATTACTGCCATTGATTTGGCTTATCATCTTCCAATACATCCCTATGGCTGGTAACGCCATCGCATTCCGCCGGTTTGCACCGGGTGGGAGCATCTTAGGTGAAACGTTCGTTGGTTGGCACTTCTTTCAGATGTTTTGGGCGGACACCATCTTCTGGCGCGTATTTTGGAACACGGTTATCCTTGGGGTGGGGACGCTTTTGTGGACATTCCCGATGCCAATCATCTTCGCATTATTGCTAAATGAAATCAAATCCAAGAAATTCAAGAAAGTCGCACAGACGCTATCTTATTTGCCCCACTTCCTGTCTGTCGTCGTCGTTGTTGGGCTTATCCAGCAGCTGACCCGTACCGCAGGCCCTATCAACAACTTGCTTTACTCCTTAGGGTTTGAGCGCATCCCGTTCTTGATGCGTGCTGAGTGGTTCCGTACAGTATTCATCACTTCCCGCGTATGGCAAACGACGGGTTGGGGAACAATCCTTTACCTAGCGGCACTTACCAACATCGACCCGACGTTATACGAAGCGGCCATGATGGATGGTGCCAACCGCTGGCAACAGACGTTGTTCATTACTTTACCGGGGATCGCACCTACGGTCATCACTTTGCTTATCCTAAATGTTGGATGGGTGCTAGGCGTCAACTTTGAGCAGGTGCTTCTGCTACAAGACCCGCTTACGTTCCGCACGAGTGACATTATCGGAACTTACTTGTTCCGCTTAGGGATCGAGCAGGCGAACTTTAGTTTCGCAACAGCAGTTGGTTTATTCCAGTCCCTGATCGGTATCTTCTTATTGACCATCACTAACTTACTATCAAAAAAGTTAACAGATACCAGCTTGTGGTAGAAAGGGGAGGCAGTAACATGAAAGAATCATTAGGTTATAAAGTATTCAAAGTTTTCAATTATAGCATCATCACTGGCTTCGTATTCCTCTGCCTGTACCCATTCCTGCAAATCATCGCCGAGTCATTCAGTAGCGAATCCATGATCCGAGGGGGTCACGTCAACTTGATCCCCCGACAGTTCAACACTTGGACCTATCAGGTCATGATGTCTGACCCGTTGTTTTGGATTAATTACCGGAACACATTGGTCTACACTGTAGTTGGGGTGGTCATCTCCATGATTTTGACGACCATGGCAGCTTATGCCCTGTCTAAAAAAGACTTGATGGGACGCGGCTTCTTCTTATTCTTGTTCGCCTTCACCATGTTCTTCTCAGGCGGCTTGATCCCAACCTTCATGCTTGTCAGGAACTTCCTTGGATGGGCAAACACCATTTGGGCGATTGTTATCCCAGGTGCTATCGGGGTATTTAATATCCTCATCATGAAAACATTCTTTGAAGCCTTGCCAAAAGAGCTTGAGGAAGCGGCAATCATTGATGGCTGCTCCCAAATGGGGGTATTCATCAAAATTATCCTTCCCCTTAGTAAAGCGGTTATTGCAACCCAGGTCCTGTTTTACGCAGTCGGCGCATGGAACGCTTGGTTCCCGGCCTTATTGTATATGCAAGACCGCCAGCTTCAGCCAGTCGCCATGTACCTTCGTGGATTGGTTATGGGGGCAAACAGTTTGACAACGGGTGCCATGGCTGAATCAGGTGCCGGTCAGCAAGGGGTTAGCCAAAACGTGGGTGCGGTAGCGATTATCTTAACGTCGCTACCCATCATCTCCATCTACCCATTTTTACAGAAATACTTCGTAACAGGCGTTACACTTGGAGCAGTCAAGTAAAACTAAATTAGGGAACTTCGGATTGGGCCTTGCGTCAAGTTTGCTTTGGCTTAATCCGTTCCAAATAAAAGAAAATGTAAGCCCTCACCGTGAAGGCTCTCAGTTTCGACACTACCCAAAAAAACTAAAACTATGATAAGGGGGAACATTCACATGTTCAAAAAACCACTAGGAATGAAAAAAGCACTCGGATTATTAATCACAGCTTCAGCATTGGCATTAGCTGCATGCGGGCAAGACACCTCAACTCCGGCAGAAACTTCAACTCCGGCAGAAACTGGAAACAACGGCGGAGCGGAAGCAGTAGCAGGAAACGGGATTGGGACGGCAATGACAAACTTCCAAGTTGAAGATCAGTTCTTCTCGGAAACGCCCATGGATTTATCTTTGTTATTCCGCCAGCTGGCAGAATCGCCTTGGCAAAATGATTGGATGATGGTTGAGCGCCTACGTGAGTTGACAAATGTTAACTTGGCATCCAATACGACAGCTATCCTTCATGATGACTTCGCCCAACAGCGCCAGTTAATGATTGCCGCAGGTGACGCACCTGAGCTTATGCCATTCATGTACGGGCAGTATGTAGCTCAGTTCGTAGCTGGTGGGGGATTGCTCCCAATTACAGATTACATCCAGCACATGCCTCACTTCAATCACTTCTTGGATTTATGGGATCTTCGTGACGAGTTTGAAACTACTCGTCAAGCAGATGGGAACTTCTACCACCTGCCAGGATTCCAAGAAGACATCCGCGTCCGCTTTACCATTGCTATGCGCCGCGACATTTTGGAAGATTTAAACTTAGAAGCACCAACAAATTGGGATGAAGTTGCTGAAGTTTTAGCAGCAGTTGAAGCGGCTTTCCCTGGGACTGTCCCTTACCAAGCAGCATGGGGTGGGGATGCCATCACTAACATTGCTGCCCGAACTTTCGGTGTCCGTTTCGGATGGGGTCTTGGAAATGGTTTGATCTTAGACCACGCAACAAACACACATAACCACATTTCACAAATGCCTGAAATGCGTGACTTTACAGAATACTGGGCTGGCCTAGTGCGCGACGGATTGCTTTTACCTGAATCCATGGCTGGTGGATTCAACGAAGCATGGGAAAACTTTGTCAATGGTTATTCTTTCGCAGTAGATACTTCCGGTGCAGGGATGCATGCTTCACTTTCCCGTGACATCCAAAACTTAGTAGCAGACGGGATGACAGGCGGGCCATTCGGAATCGACGAAAATACTACCCTTCTGACATTGCCAACACCTAATGGTCCTGCTGGATTCGTTGGTGAGAACCGCTTGAACAACGGTTTAGTACTTAACAGCTCTATCCGCGAGCGTGAGGACTTCATTGCCATTCTTCAATTCGTTGACTGGTTATGGTACTCTGAAGCCGGGCGCGAGTTCTCAATGTGGGGTATTGAAGGTGAAACTTTCGAGTGGGTTGACGGACGCCGCCAGCTTAAAGAAGGATTTACTAACCCATCGTGGACATTTGGTGGAAACATCGAGCATGCTGACGAGTGGCAACAAATGCAGCGCGACCTTGGCTTCAGCGAAAATGTTTGGTTGCCATCCATGGGTGCTTCCCGCGAGTTGACCATCTCTACCATGTCTGAAGAGCTTCAAGAGCTTCACATGCTGAATGCAACACGCGTCCAGGCACCATTCAACCCAGGCCCTCCATACAACGACGAAGAACGTGAAATAGCATCTGGTATTGCAACAGCTGTTACTGACAACACAAATGCAGTTGTCCGCCGCTTCATCGTTGGGGAACTTGAATTGAACGATGCAAATTGGAACGAATTCGTTGTCCAAGCAGCACTTGATATGGGCGTAGAGCGTCTATTGGAACTTGCTGACGAAGCACACGTACGCGAGCGCTTGAACTAATCATCAATAACAACACAGGGATTTGCAGGCTTTCGGGCCGCAAATCCTTTTTTCGTGGTTTTTTCCCGAAAATTCATGAAATCTCCACAAAAAAGTGCTATGATTATACTATGTATAAATAACAAGGAGGAGCTCATAATGGCTCGTATTCACGATTTTACACAAGGAATTTTTAGCATCATCACCCAAAATATCTTTTTCTTCATTAAATCGGGTTTTTTTTTCATCCTGTCGATTTTGCCAACCCTCATCTGGATTTTATTCGTGGAAAGGAGCATGCTGGACCTTTTATTTCTTTTTTTGATCGGCCCAGCTGTGTCTGCCATTTGTCGCTTGATGATTGACTATATTGAGACGGACTTTAGCAAGGATGATTATCCCGATGGGGCAAGGTATTTGCACCATTACCGAAAAAACTTTAAAGAGTCCCTCACTTTCTGGATCCCTTATTGCGTGCTGATGTTCATCCTAATGACGAACCTGCAAGGCTACCAATGGGGACATGCTTATTTGCAGACGGCCATGACGGTTGTGTATGTCCTGTTCATCGCCCTTTTGACTCTGTTTGTGGGCTATTTCTTCCTCATCAGCTCCAAATACAGCTTTCCCATTCCGTCCCTGTTTCGCCTAAGCATGTATTACATCTTTACTTGGATCAAAAGCACCTTGGGCATCGTCGCCGTCTTGTTCCTCACGATGGCAAGCATCTATTTTTTCAGCGAATGGCCAGCCCTTCTCCTTTCAAGCCCCCTCGCTTATATTTTGGTCCGCTATGCCTACCCGGTCCTGGAAAATGTAGGGGAATACTTCGTTAAAAAATAACGGGATAATTGGAAGTCTTCACCAAAGAAAAGGCTTCCTTTTTCTTTGGTGGCGTGATAAGATTACATAGACGCACCCCAAGTGACCCGAATCTACTTGGATATGGAACATGCGGGGTGCCCTGCATCTAGTTGGGAGGTTAAAACGTATGAAACTAGCAAATATATTTCAAAACGGCATGGTCTTGCAACGGGACGTGCCCCTTAAATTTTGGGGGACGGCAGCCCCTTGCTCGAAAATCGAAGTGTCGGGCATCCAGGTTATTTCCCGGGAAACAGGGGAGTGGGAGGCGACCCTTCCTGCCCTTCCTGCCGGGGGTCCCCATCAGTTCAAGTTTAGCTGTGAAACGGGTGATATCATCCTTGACGACGTGCTCTTAGGGGATGTTTGGCTTTGCAGTGGGCAATCCAATATGGAACTTCCCATGGTACGGGTCAAAAGGGCATTCCCCGGGGAGGTTGAAAATACCATCAACCCACAAATCAAGCAATTCCACGTCCCGGTAAGCTATGCCTTTGACGGGCCGAATGCCGAAATTCCGGGGGAACGGTGGATTTCTGTAACCCCCGAACAGACAGATACGTTTTCGGCAACCGGTTATTTCTTCGCCAAAAAAATCCATCAGGAACTGGGCGTGCCTGTAGGGATTATCCTGAGCGCCGCCGGGGGGACGCCCATTGAAGCTTGGCTTAGCGAAACATCCCTTGAAAAATTCCCTGAACACCTTCCAGAACTCCACCAAGTCAAAGGAACGGATTATGTTTCCCACACACAGGCGTCCGACGCTGCCTTTAATGCGGAATGGTTTAGAAAATTAGATGCTTACGACCTGGGCTTGCACGAAAAGTGGATGGAGCATGGCTTTGATGATTCCCAGTGGCAGTCCATTGACTTGACCCATAACTGGAACGATTATTCAATCCTTCAGGAACCGGGTGCCATTTGGCTGCGCAAAGACTTAGAGCTTCCCGAAGGTGAGGGTAAAATTGACTTGGGCACCCTTGCTGATGCGGACTTCGTATATGTGAACGGGACATTGGTTGGCTCCACGGGCTACCAGTACCCGCCACGGATTTATCCTATCCAGGCAAAAGCAGGCATCAACACGGTTGTTATCCGGATCATTGCCGGGCAAAACATCGGAGGGTTTACCTTCGGGAAGGACCGCCACATCCAAATTGGCAACCAAAAAATAGCGGTTGACGCGGGGTGGAAATTCAAGCGGGGCATTGCCTTGCCAAAACAGCCGTCCACGACCTTCTTCCAAAACTACCCAACCGGTTGCTTTAACGCCATGATTGCCCCGTTGCAAGGGCTTGGGCTTAAAGGCATCCTTTGGTACCAGGGGGAATCCAATGCGGGGAATCCCGACGGTTATGGGGAACGCTTGAAAGAACTGGTTGCCAGCTGGCGGGAGGGCTTCGGGCAACCAGGGCTTCCATTTATCGGGATCCAACTGGCCAACTGGAACCACCAGGGGCTTAACTGGGCTTATATGCGCCAGGAGCAAGAGCGGTTGCTGGAACTTCCCAACACGGGCCTCGCCATCGCACTTGGTGCAGGGGAGCATAATGACCTCCATCCTTTGGATAAAAAGACTGTGGGGCAGCGGCTGGCGTTGCAGGCCTTGAAAGCCGCTTATGGCAAAGGGGTGACAGCTGATGGGCCGAAATTGGTTTCAATCGACCAGGGCCTCGGGTCCATCACTTTGGAGTTTGACCAAAAACTTGAGGGGCGCCCTCAGATGGAATTGGAGATTGGCGACGCTGTTGTGCCCGCTAACGCACGAATCGACGCAAACGCTGTTATTTTGACAGGGGTGGGGCTTGAAGCTGCAACCTATGTCAGGTATGCCTGGTCCAACGACCCGGATGGGCTCCTCTATAATGGGGAAAAACTCCCTGCTGCCCCGTTTCGGATGCCCCTAAGCCGGTCCCAGAAACCTGAATTGTAAGCATTTTACGAAAAAAGGCGAAAATAACGAAAAAAACTTAGTTTATTGACTAGACAAAGTCCCTGAATCGTGTTATTATTACATTGAGGCACAGGGAGTTGTGCTAGTTAATGAAAAACGAGAGATCTTAGAGGAGGGTACTACCCATGACTTATTTCCCAACAGTTGGAAAAATCAAATTCGAAGGCGTTGAATCAAACAACCCATTCGCTTACCGCCACTACAACCCAGAAGAAGTTGTAATGGGGAAAACGATGGCAGAGCACATGCGCTTTGCTGTTGCTTACTGGCACACATTCGCTTCTGACGGAGCAAAAGGACAAGACCCATTCGGTATGAAGACAATGACTCGTCCTTGGGAATCAACAGATTCTATGGAAGAAGCTCGTCAAAAAGCATATGCTAACTTCGAATTCCTAGAAAAATTAGGTGTACCATTCTTCGCATTCCACGACCTTGACGTTGCTCCTGAAGGCAACTCAATCGAAGAATACCACCGCAACCTTGATGAAATCGTTGCTATCTTCAAATCTGAGATGGAACGTACAGGAATCAAATTGCTTTGGAACACTTCAAATGCATTCTCTCATCCACGTTTCGTGAATGGTGCTGCAACTTCTCCAAACGCTGACGTTTACGCTCACGCTGCTGCACAAGTTAAAAAAGGCTTAGAAATCGCTAAAGAATTAGGCGCTGAAAACTACGTATTCTGGGGTGGGCGCGAAGGTTACGAATTCCTTCAAAACACGGATTACAAATTAGAGATGGACAACCTTGCTAAATTCTACTGGATGGCTATCAATTACGCTCAAGAAATCGGATACACTGGACAATTCCTAATTGAACCAAAACCGAAAGAGCCGACTAAGCACCAGTACGATTACGATACTGCAACTGTAGTAGCATTCCTTAAAACTTACGGATTAGACAAGCACTTCAAAATGAACTTGGAAGCTAACCATGCGACTCTTGCAATGCACACATTCGATCACGAAATCCGTGTTGCCGCAAGCCATGACATGTTAGGTTCATTAGATGCCAACCAAGGTGACCTATTGATCGGATGGGATACAGATGAGTTCCCAACTGACTTGACTGCTGTTACACTTGCTTGCTACGAAATCATCAAAGCTGGTGGACTTGGAACTGGTGGAGTTAACTTCGATGCGAAAGTACGTCGTTCTTCAACTGACCTAGAAGACCTATTCTTAGCTCACATCGCTGGTATGGATACATTTGCACGCGGGTTCAAAGCTGCTGCTAAATTGATCGAAGACAAATTCTTCGAAGATATCGTAGCTAACCGCTACTCAACATTCCACAACTCTGAAATCGGTAAAACGATCTTAGACGGAACGGCTACTTTCGCTTCTTTAGCTGAGTACGCAAAAACTAACAACACACTTAAAGTTGTTTCTGACCACTTAGAGTACACTAAAGTCCGCATGAACGAGTACATCTACTCCCAACCGACTTCTACTCCAAAAAGCAACGAAATCATCAAACACTTAAACGAAAAAATCTCTGGTGCTGATTTATTAGCTAAAACTTCACAAGAGGCTGTTTAATACAAAATAACCTTGTCGGGCGCTTTGTTTTAGAACAAGGCGCCCGATTTTAGTTTTTAAAGAATGAAACAAACAGGGGAGACTTGAAATGAATAGGGTAATTAAGATTCTTAACGGCGTAATGATTTTATTACTCATTCTATTTCTATGGCACCGTGAAATGCAAGTTCGACTCTGGCTATCACTTATTATTTTTGTGATAGCAACTATTTTGTTTATTATTGTTTTGGTTAAAGAAGGTTGGAAAGCTTATCACATCTCAAGGTATTTATTAGGTTTATATACGCTTTTTACCTTAGTGGAAATAGACATACCTGTCCTTATTCCACTAGGACTTGTCGGAGTGAGTTATTTACTCGAATGGGGTTTAAGCAAAAAAAGAAAGGGGAATCCAAAATGAAATACGTATTAGGCGTTGACCTGGGTACCAGTGCCGTTAAGGTTATCCTGGTTAACCAATTAGGTGAAATCAAAGGGGAAGCAACCCGCCCGTATCCATTGTCCCATCCGGCTCCGGGATATTCTGAGCAAAATGCTGAGGATTGGGTGACTGGGACTATCGAATCCATTAAAGAAATTATGGATTCAGGTGTAGTAAATGCCGCAGATATCGAAGGATTAAGCTTTTCCGGCCAAATGCACGGGCTAGTATTAGTTGACGAAGCAGGTACACCGCTTCGCCCAGCTATCCTTTGGAACGACGTGCGTACAACGGCACAGTGCCAAAAAATCAAAGAAGTAATGGGCGAAGAACTGACGGCGTTAGTTAAAAACCCGGCTTTAGAAGGTTTCACCCTTCCAAAAATCCTTTGGGTCCAAGAGCACGAGCCTGAAACATTTGCGAAGGCCACTCAGTTCTTGCTTCCTAAAGACTACTTGAGCTACCGTTTGACAGGTGCCCGCATGATGGAGTTCTCCGATGCGTCCGGTACGTTGTTATTTGACTTGACAACCAACACTTGGAGCCAGACGGCTTGCGATAAGCTTGGCCTTGACATCTCCATCTGCCCGCCACTTTGCGGTTCTGATGACCAAGTAGGGACAATCCTTCCTGACATCGCAGCAGCAACTGGTTTATCCACTGAAACGAAAGTTTTCGCTGGTGGGGCGGACAACGCTGCGGGTGCCCTTGGCGCTGGTAACGTATCTGACGGCATCGGGGTTTGTTCCATCGGGACTTCCGGTGTGTTCTCGGCATTTGAAGCGACTGGCAACCAGGACTTCGGCCTGAAACTCCAGTACCACAGCCACGCAAAGCCCAACAGCTATTATTTGATGGGGGTAACCCTTGCTGCTGGTAATTCCCTGAACTGGTTCAAGGAAACTTTTGCCAAGGATAAGTCTTTTGCCGATATGCTAGCCAATGTTGGCTCAATTGTACCTGGTTCAAATGGCTTGATTTTCACTCCTTACATCGTAGGGGAACGTTTCCCGCACGCTGACGCCCAAATTCGTGGGTCGTTCATCGGGATGTCAGGGACCCATGGTTTCGACCACTTTGCCCGTGCCGTGCTTGAGGGGATTACCTTCTCTTTACGCGATGCTTTAGAGCTTATGCGTACCGCAGGGAACAAGCAAATCAACAAAATCATCTCCATCGGTGGCGGCGCGAAAAACGAGGACTGGCTTCAAATCCAGGCTGACGTATTCAACGCAACGGTCATCAAACTGACTTCCGAGCAAGGCCCAGCCTTAGGTTCTGCCATTATTGCTGCCATGGGTTGCAAATGGTTTGACTCTTACGAAGCCTGCATCGAAACGTTCATCGGTTACGAAAAGGAATTCACGCCAATCCCTGAAAATGTTGCCCTTTACGAGGCGGCTTACCAAGTATACACACAAGTTTATGCGGCAACCAAATCGTTAAACGAGCAATTGGCACCCCTTCGCGATGTGAAAAAATCAGTCGTGAACAAAATCAGCACGGACCTTGAAGTTGAAGTTTCTGAAAAGGAATCAGCATAAAGGAAAGTAATTATCGCTTACAATTCAGCTTCACAAAATTAAGTCATGAAACGACAAGATTTTTTGGGGCGGTTGTGCTATAATGTAAAAAGTTTGAGCGGTTTGCAGACGTGTCATTTATACGTCAGGCAACCCGTGATAATGGAATAAAAAAAGTTAAAATGGAAATCCGCTGGTGGGCTACACCAGCAGGTTGCCAGATTAAATTTGAGGAGTGAACCATGGAAAACTTACAGATTGCCGCAAACAATGTACGTAAAAACATCGTACGCATGATCCACGAATCCAAATCAGGGCATCCTGGCGGATCGTTATCAGCAGCAGAAATCCTGACTTACCTTTACTTTAAGGAAATGAACGTGGACCCAGCTGATGCGAAAAACCCTAACCGTGACCGCTTCGTCCTGTCCAAAGGGCACGCAGCACCGGTACTTTACGCAGCTTTGGCAGAACGTGGCTTCATTTCTGAAGACATCCTTCCAACCCTTCGTAAAATCGGTTCCCCACTTCAGGGACACCCGGACAGCAAAAAAGTAGAAGGCGTTGACGTTTCTACTGGATCCCTTGGACAAGGTGTTTCCAATGCCGTGGGTCTTGCGCTAGGATCAAAACTTGATGGTTCCACTTCCCGCGTTTACACATTGCTTGGCGATGGGGAAATGCAAGAAGGTTTAGTATGGGAAGCTTTAATGTCAGCTGCCCATTACAAATTAGATAACCTGGTTGTATTCATCGACAACAATGGCCTTCAAATCGATGGCAAGAACGAAGACGTTATGGACCTTGGCGACATCGAAGCTAAACTTAACGCTTTCGGATTCAACACACACTCTATTGACGGACACTCTTACGAGGCGATTGAAGCTTCCCTGAACAATGCCCGTGAAACTAAAGGAAAGCCAACAGCAGTCCTTTGCAAAACAATCAAAGGACGCGGAGTTTCTTTCATGGAAAACAGCCCGGCATGGCATGGTACAGCACCAAGTGCAGATGACTTGGCAAAAGCAATCGAAGAATTATCCCAGGAGGTGACCGCATAATGGGTTTAGCAACACGTGAAGCATACGGTAAAGCACTAGTTGAACTAGGGGCTCAAAATAAAAATGTAGTCGTACTTGATGCGGACTTATCCAAATCAACAAAAACAGCTGACTTTGCAAAAGAATTCTCCGACCGTTTCATCAACGTCGGGATTGCAGAGCAAAACTTGATGGGAATTTCTGCTGGCCTTGCCAACTACGGGAAAATCCCATTCGCTTCCACTTTTGCAGTATTCGCAACTGGGCGTGCATTCGAAGTTATCCGCAACTCCATCTGCTACCCTAAGCTTAACGTTAAAGTAGCGGCAACACACTCAGGTATCACAGTTGGTGAAGATGGTGGGTCCCACCAGTCTGTTGAGGACATCGCTTTGATGAACTCCCTGCCTAACATGAGCGTTTTCGTTCCAGCTGACGCACGTGAAACTGAGCAGGTCATCAAATATGCAGCTGAGCATGTTGGGCCTTGCTACATCCGTTTGGGCCGTTTGAATGCAGAAGATATCTTCGATGAATCCTATGAGTACCAATTTGGCAAAGGGGTTCAGATCACTGAAGGATCTGATGCTACAATCATTGCTACTGGTTTAATGACAGCTATGGCACGCACTGCTGCGAACCAGCTTCGCGAGGAAGGCATCAACGTCCGCGTGATCCACATGCCAACCATCAAGCCAATCGACCGCACCATCATCGAAAAAGCTGCCCGCGAAACGAAATTCATCCTAACTTGCGAAGAGCATTCCATTATCGGTGGATTAGGTTCAATCGTTGCTTCCGTAACGTCTGAAACTTACCCGACAAAAGTTGTAAAACTAGGGATGAACGACGTTTTTGGTGAGTCTGGGACGCCAGCTGACCTACTAGAAAAATTCGGTTTAACACCAGCAAACATCGTTAAAATGGTAAAAGAGCAGTTATAGAAGCGGCAAGAAAACCACTTCCCCCTTCTGAGATGAAAATTGGGGAAGGGTTTGAATCGTACACTTCTAAAAGCAAACGCTTAGGTTGAGGGTTTTATCGAAGATTTAACCCTCTAACCTACCAAATTATAAAATATCAGCATATACAATCGCCCCTGAGGGGGATTGAATGAAAAGGGAGAGAATAATATGAAAATTTTCATCGATACTGCTAACGTTTCCGAAATCCAAGCTGCTAATGACCTAGGGGTTATCTGCGGTGTAACGACTAACCCATCTTTGATCGCTAAAGAAGGACGCAACTTTGAAGAGGTTGTTACTGAAATCACTAACATCGTTGACGGGCCAATCTCTGCTGAGGTTATCTCTTTAGATGCTGAAAAAATGGTTGAAGAAGCTAAGGAATTAGTAAAAATCCACCCGAACATCGTTATCAAAATCCCTATGTGTGCAGAAGGCTTAAAAGCTACTAAGCAATTGACTGCTATGGGAATCAAAACGAACTTGACTTTAATCTTCACGCCTACACAAGCACTTCTTTGTGCACGTGCTGGTGCTACTTATGTTTCCCCATTCTTAGGGCGCGTTGACGACTTAAGCCAAGATGGCGTGACTTTAATCCAAGACATCGTTGAAATCTTCAACACTCACGGAATCACGACTGAAATCATCTCTGCATCTGTTCGCCACCCTATGCACGTGGTACAAGTTGCTAAAGCCGGTTCCCACATTGCAACTATCCCTTACAATGTCATCACTCAAATGATCAGCCACCCACTTACAACTTCAGGGATTGAGCGTTTCCTTAAAGACTGGGAAGGTTTATCCGCTTAATCAATAAAAACCCAATAAGTTAAGGGAGCCTCGGCGCACGAGGCTCCCTTTTTCTAAAAACAACTAAGATAGCGCTTTATAATTTAGGGGTGATAAAATGATGGTAACAGACCGTTACTTGATTAGGGAAATGAATGAAAAACTGGTGCTTCAGACCATTATTGATAAAGAACTCATTTCAAGGGCAGACCTTGCCAAAGAGACCAAGCTGAATAAAGCAACGATTTCTTCCATCGTGTCGGCCCTCCTTGAAAAAAAGTTCGTCCTGGAAGTTGGCAGTGGCGAGAGCAGTGGGGGGCGAAAGCCAATCATGGTCAAGTTGAATGACCGGGCAGGCGTGACTTTAAGCATCGACCTCGGGCCCAAATATACCTCCTTCATGTTTTCTTACTTAAATGGTGAAACGGTCATGGAAAAACGGCTCATCAGTTACGTCCACTCGGTAGGGACTGCGAAACAACTCATCGATGATGAAATTGGCAATGCGGCTATCATCCTTAAGGGGACGCCTTATGGCTTAGTGGGCATCTGCATCGGCCTTCATGGCATTGTGGATGACAACCAGTTGCTATTCTCGCCATTTTACAGTTTTGATAGCATGGACCTAAAAAAAGGGCTTGAAAAGAAGTGGGGGGTTCAGGTCTTTTTGGAAAACGAGGCTAACCTTTCCGCCATTGGCGAATACAAATACAGCATTTCAAGCCCTAACCTGATTTGCCTGAACATCAAATATGGCATCGGGGCCGGGATTATCCTTAATGACCAGCTTTATAAGGGGGCGAATGGGTTTGCAGGGGAGATTGGCCACGTCATTGCCGTCCCTGATGGGCTCCGCTGCTCGTGTGGAAACGCTGGCTGTTTGGAGCTTTATGCCAGCGAATACAGGATACTTTATACGTATGGGCAGCACTGCGAGGAAGAGGACATCAGTTTTGAGCGGTTTTTAAACGATTATGAATCCGGTCATCCCGCGGCTATAACTGCCCTAAAGGAATTTGTCAAATACATCGCCATCGGCCTTAACAACCTGATTACCAGCTTTAATCCGGAGGTCATCATCCTCAATTCCAAGCTGACCAGCCAAGTGGGCGGCATGATGGAGCAGGTTAACGATGAAATCAAGTACCGCCTGAATGAACGGATCAAAATCAGGGCCTCCACCTTATCCGACCGTTCCCTCCTCCTTGGCGCCTCGTATTTGGTTTCCCGTGCCTTTTTAGGCCTATAGCCGCCTGTAAGCCAGTTGCCAACAAGTTAAAGGGGTTAGCAGAAGCCTCTGGCAAATAATCCATTCTATTCCTGCACCTCCTAATAAGTGGAGTAATACCAAGAAATAATAACCATATTTGACAATTTATCTCATTTAGACCTTCGAAATGCGAAAATAATTCGCTAAATCCATTGAAAAAATGTATAATCCATGTATAATAAGTATATACTTTTAATTTGGAGGTTAGAGAATGTTATTCAGTGATAAGCGTTATGGCAAGATTTTGCTAGCAGCAACTGGTTTAATTTCTTCCACTATATTAGGTGCATGTTTCAAAGCGCCCGAAAATGAAACCGAAACAGCGGCATTAGCCCAAGAGGCTTTGGGATTTGATGCTAAAACCGATGGCGTGGAGGAATCCCTGGCTGAAATGGAAGCCTTCGCAATGGACATTGACGTTTCGGAAGATGCCACAGATGCAGCAGGAAAAGCTGTTGCCGGAATCGATGTGTCCGATGCATCGGGACAAGGAGCTGCAAAAGAAGAAAATTCCACCCCCTCTACACCATCAACACCAAAGCAATCCCAACCGGTGCCAACAGCGCCAAAAGAGGAAAATCCAGCTGCACCGGCGCCAAAAGAGGAAAAACCAGCTGCACCGGCTCCAGTAAGACCAGTTGCGCCAACCCCTGAGGCCCCAGCACCAGTTGTACCAGCTCCAGAAGCCCCATCAACAGGCAGTTTTGATCAGCAAGTAGCAGCCATCGTCTTTGATTTGACCAATCAAGAGCGGGCAAACAATGGCATGGGTACCTTTTCAAATGATGGTACTTTAAAAGCTGTCGCCCAGGAAAAATCAGTCCACATGGCAAACCTTGGCTACTTCAGCCACAATGCCCCTGATGGAACCACTACTCATGATTGGCTTCGCGGTAGGGGATGGAAGGGCTCCGCTTGGGGTGAAAATATTGCCAACTTTACTAATATGGGCAGCGCCCAAGCAACTGCCCAAGCCATCGTCCAAGGTTGGATGAACAGCCCAGGCCACCGCGCTAACATCTTGTCTGCTAATTTTGGCCTGTTGGGTGTCGGTATCCAAACTTCAAGTTCAGGCCGTGTCTTAGCGACACAGGTTTTCGGGCGATAAAGCACAGCTAAAAAGCCTGCCACCATCCAAAAAAACTTTGGATGGTGGCAGGCTTTTATCATTAAATGACCGGCATATGTTGCGGGTGAATAGGAGTTATTAGAAGTGCCCAAAAAATGCATCGGCAGAAAAAGTGAAAAGGATGAAGCATTTTTGGGGGCTTCATCCTTTTCACTTATATATGCAGCAGCTCCATCAAGTCATCGGTCGACATGGAGGTTATGGTACCGTCGTTGCCTTCGACAAAGGTGTCGGACAGGTGTTTTTTCATGTCCTGTAGTTGGATGATTTTTTCTTCGATGCTGTTTTTCATAACCAGCTTAAAGACCTGGACCATGTTTTTTTGTCCCATGCGGTGGGCCCTGTCCGTCGCCTGGTTTTGGGCAGAGACGTTCCACCAAGGGTCAAAATGGATGACGGCTTCCGCAGCGGTCAGATTCAATCCCGTACCCCCGGCCTTTAAGGAAATCATAAAGACGTCTGCCCGGCCTGCTTGGAATTGGTTGACCAGGTCGCGGCGCTTGTCTTTATCGGTTTGTCCGGTTAACGTAAAGAAGCTGATGCCTTCTGTGGCCAGTTCGGTTGCAAGCAAGGGAAAGACGCTGGTGAAGGAGGAGAACAGCAAGACCTTTTTATTGTTTTCCCTCAGGGTTTTAATCAATTCCACACAGCTTTCAAGCTTGGAACTAGGGGTGTCGATGTCCTCAAACACCAACCGGGGCTCGATGCAGATTTGGCGCAGGCGGGTGAGCATGGCCAAAATGGCAATTTTATTGATGGGCTCACCATTAGGCATATCCTTCAGTTCGTTATTGGCCTGAAGCAAATTGGCAAGGTAAAGCTTGTTTTCCTCTTCGCTAAACTCAATGGGCAGCACATTCTCAATTTTATCCGGAAGTTCCGTAAGCACTTCTTTTTTCGTCCGCCTTAAAATGAATGGTGAAATTAACCGTTTCAGGGCAGCCTGTTGCTCGGCATTTTTATCCCGCACGATAGGCCCTTCGTACTCCTTGCTGAAATAACTGTAATTGTAAAGGTAGCCCGGCATCAAAAAGTCAAAGATAGACCACAGCTCAGCCAGGGAATTTTCAATGGGGGTCCCGGTGAGGGCCAGCTTGTGGCGGCCTTTTAATTTCTTGACTGCCTGCGCACCCTTAGTCTTGGGATTTTTAATGTACTGGGCCTCATCCAGGACGATAATGTGGAATTTATGCTTTTTATATAACTCAATATCCCGCCGGATGTAATCATAGGAAGTCACCAGCACATCGTATTTTTTCCAATCCTTGATGAGGGCTTCCCGGGCCGGTGCCGCCCCATAGACCACAGCCGCCGACAAATCCGGGGCGAACTTCTTGATTTCCTCTTCCCAGTTTAAAATAAGGGAAGCAGGGCAAATGACGATGCTGGTGTTCTTCGGGGATTTTGTTTCCCTGAGGAGAGTGATGGCCTGAAGCGTCTTCCCAAGCCCCATGTCATCGGCTAAAATCCCGCCAAAGCCGTATTCCCCTAAGGTCCTTAGCCATTTATAACCTGTTTTTTGGTAATCCCGCAACAGGGTATCGAAACCCTCGCTCAGTGAATAGGCATGTTCCTTCACATTTTCAAACCGTTTGATCATGTCCTTGAACAGCTGGCTGCGTTCAATTTGAATGAGCTGATGGTCGCCCTCCGCCCGCTGGTCGATAGCGAACGCTCGGTACATGTCAACCTCCACCTGGCCATTGGCAATGTCATTGGCGGAAACGCCGTAGCTATTTAACAGGGCATCCATTTCCCCAAGCCCTTCCGGGTCCAAATAAAGCTGCTCGCCGTTCTTCAGGCGGTAAAACTTCCGCTTGCGCTTATAAGCCCCCAGCACCTGTGCCAGTTCGTTTTTCGGGATGTCGATGGACTCGATATCCATGGCCAGCAAGTCGTTTTTCAGGTTCACCCCGATGGAGAAGGAAATCGGCCGCTTATTGCCAATCTGCTTTAGGGCCTCGCTGATGAACACCTGGCAAAACTGCTGCAAATAAGGGATTCCCCGGCGGACAAACTCAATCCCCTCATCGGTTCCGGGGTCCAAATACGCATAACCTTCCTTGACCGTCGCTTTGGCCAGCAAATAATTCTCAAGCTTGCGGGCCCCCACGGACAATTCGGAATTTTTAGGGTCAAAAGCCTGGCGCACCTTCCCATCGCTGTAAACGTATTCCATATGGAAGCGGATCATGCCGTCGTCGTCAATGTCCCCGAATAGTTTTATGCTATCTTCTTCGCCTATTTGAAACTGCTCATCCACCGTAAAATACTGCTTGGTGTCGGATAAGACATAATGGTAAAAATCCGCCCAGTGGCTCTTAGGCAGGTAAAGGTGACCGCTTCGCTCCACTTCCCTGACAAAATCGGCGGCCTTGCCCATTTCATCCCATGGGGTTTGTATCAGGGTGTTGTTTTTGAAGCGGTATAAATGTTTTTTCCCAAGGAAGGCGTCCATGGGCAAATCCACGGTTACCCGGTAATGGTTCTCCTCTTCATGGATGGCCAATGGGGGCAGGAATTGCCCTTGTTCCACTAAAAAGTCCCGTTCCGATAAAGGCAGGCTTTGGCATAATCCAAAAAAATCATCCATTTGCGATAATGTTAAATCCATCTCATTTTGATAGTAAAAATCGTTGTGGCGGGCAGCCTGGCGCATGAAGGCAATCAGCTTTTGGGACGTTTCCGTGAAGGCCTGCTCCTGATGCTTGAAGGCCAGCTTCTTCCCGTAGGCAACCATTTCCCCCTTATCCACCTGGTTCAAGAAGGCGGGTATCCGCTTGAGGCTGTAAAGGGCCTTGTCGCCGACCTTAAACTTAAGGTAAAGGGAACCCTGCTCGAACTGGGCGCTCACCACGAGTCGGTAAGACCTAGGGGCAACCACCGCCTCGATTTCCTCGTTGGCGCTTTCCTTGTAACGTTCGATCAGGTGGATGGACTTCTCTCCTAAGCGGATGATTTCCGCCAGCCGCTGCTTTTCCTCCCAAATCCGGCGCTGCTCCAAATAGGTGAGGTAGGCAGGGTTTTCATAAGCGTAAGGCAGCTTTTTGATGCTGCTTTTGTTGATTTTGATGACAACAGCGATTTCAAAGGAAGTAGCCTGGAAATTATAGGGGTTGTTGGTCCAGTTTTCCAAGATTCGTCCCTGCCCATCGATGATCAAAGTGACAGCCATCTTGTCGTGGGTATCGAAATAGGCTTCCGCCTCAAACCGGTTGTCCGACACTTGCTTTAGGGTCATTTCCTGCAATTTCCCGTCTTGCAGGATGTGGCGGGCCTTCGTCAAATAATTTTGGTACATTGGGGTAATGTTGGCCATTTCCGCCGTAGGGATCTTAAACACATGCTCTCCTCCTGTTCTTCTTCCTTTAATTTTAGCAAATATTGGCGGATTATGCAATGTGATGGTATTTCAATCAAAAGCGTTGGCGTGGAGGGGGAGGCCGCTAAAAATCCCTTCCTTTTGGTCAGGGCCTTTTCATGCTGTGAAATTTTCAGCGGTTCCAGGTGGCATCCCTGATTTTTTTTTCTGCAATCGGAATCCCAAAAACACCATTTGTGAACAATTTCCCTTAAATTACAAATTTCGACAAAATACTCAGTGAAATTCCAATAAATTCAGATGCGGGAATGTTGTACGGACTTATTATTAAGGGGATTTCGACAAGTGGCATAATGAAGGTGCTTTACAAGTTGAATTATACAATTTTACCTGTTATTTCCATAAAATTTACATAAACTGGTGGTATAATTCTCTGCAACACCTACACGGTGCTTACGGGCTTGGGTAGGATGATTGGAGGAAAAATTTATGGGATGGAGTGCATTCACAGAGTTGCCTGCTTTTTGGAAGCGGGCATTCAAAATGATCCTGGCATTTGCTATGGTAGTGGGGAATATGCCCCTTACTGCGGCATTTGGCCAAAGCGATCAACAGTCGCCTGACGTTGAATCCGGTTTCGAATTTGAAACTACTTTCGACGAGTCAAGGCTTACTGCATTGGAAGAAATCCAGGCAGAACGTTTAAACCGGGGCCTTATTGGTTTCGAAGGAAATTATGAATTGCCAGAAGACGGGACGCCAGTCAGCGTTATCGTCGTCTTTGAACATAGCCCCGCACCGGTTCAGGTGATTGAAGCGCAGCTTGCCGGGGAGCCATTGACTTTGGCAGAAGCGGAAGCCATCGTGGAAGAAGAGCATGAGCTGTTCGCCGAAGAACTGTCGGAAGCATTCCCACAGGGACGTGCCCGCAACTTGCCAGGCTTTGAAATCAACTGGGAGTACCGCGAGGCTTTAAATGGCGTCAGTATCACCATTCCAGCCAACCGCCTGGAAGAACTAGCCAACTTTGAAAGCGTCCGCGCGATTTACCCCAATGTGATGGTCCATTTGGACCCGGTTGATTTTGAAGCATTAGATGAAGCCATCAGCGAATCCCGCAACCCACGCGGGATGGCCCCGGGACGCGAGTCCATGGGAGCAGATGAGCTTCATGCACAGGGGATTACCGGAGCAGGGATCTTGGTTGCCGTATTGGATACAGGGGTTGATTATTTTCACCCGGCATTCCCGCCGGCATCCTTTCCAACATTGGCACAGGCGCAGGCACTTAACCCTTATTTGCCGAATGAAGCAGGGATGAATCCTTGGGATTCAAGCGAAGATGCTGAATTGTTCTTCCTTGGCCGCAACTTTATTGATGATGTTGCGTTATTCCCAACGTTAGCAGGAATGGAACTTGGGGAATTTGACCCGATGGAAACCACCTATGCTATGTGGCGCCATGCCAATCGTTTCGGGACAGTACCAAGGACTAACCCAGACGGCAGCGGAAACTTCTTCACTAACCACGGGACTCATGTCGCAGGAACCATTGCCGGCCGGGATTCCGGTGAGGAGAATGGGATTTTAGGGGTTGCCCCGGATGCCCTGATGATCCATTACCGCGTCCTTGGCCCTCGTGGCGGCGGTGCAACCGATGGGATCGTAGCAGCGATCCAGCAAGCCCTTCGTGATGGCGCGGATATTGTCAATATGTCATTAGGCGTTGCCAATAACACGCCAGCTGGTTGGCCGACGACAACAGCGGTCAACAATATCAAGCTTGCCTATGAGCACATCGTCATGGTAGTCGCTGCCGGCAACTCCGGTACAGGCTTCCATACCGTAGGTTCCCCGGCAACAGCTACCACAGCAATTTCAGTCGGTAACATCGTTGAAGCTGGTTACGTTGGCCTTGAAATGGAAGTTGGTGGCGAAGCTTACGACCTTCGTTTCGGAGCGACTAACCCGTCTTGGTTTGAAGTCGGGCCAAATGGCAACATCGTTACGAACATTGAAACAGCTATAGCTGACGAAGCTGGCAACTATCAGTTATTTGCCTTGCCACGTACCAACGAAACCAATGGTTCAGTTGGGCAAGCCCCAGGCGTCGGTGTAGCGGCTGACTTTGCTGAACTGGAACGGATCCATGGCCGCGACGCTTTGGAAGGTGCCTTTGTCTTGGTCCGCCGTGGAGCCCCATTCGTCGCAGTAGCGGCATCGGCAATTGAACTTGGCCTTGGCGGTGTCATTGTCATTAACAATGATGATGCCAATAGCACAGGCGGCGTTCCGGCACTGGATCTTCCTTATGTATTTATCGGACTAGGGGAAGGTTTGGCACTTTATAGCCGCATTCGTGAAGCCAATCCGGCAACGGCTGCCTTTACAGGGTTTATCCATTCACCATTTACATTAAGCGATACGTCTTCCCGTGGCCCTATACAGCAGAGCTTTGAAATCAAGCCTGACCTTGGTGCTAACGGAACCCGTGTTTTATCAGCTGTGCCTGCCTGGTGGCTTGGGGATGGCGGTGGCGATGACTATACGGTCGCCTATGCATTTGCTAATGGTACTTCTATGGCAGCGCCGCACGTGGCTGGGGCAGTTGCCCTGATGATGGAATATAACCGTGACTGGACCAATGAGGAAATCAAAGTCCGCTTAATGAACACGGCAACCCCATTCGACCGTGGCCTGAATTTCTCGGTATTTGAAACAGGTGCGGGTTACGCTAACGTATTGGCGGCAATCCAGGCAGACGCGACGGTTTCCGTACATTACGACCGGGTAGCGACTGTCCATGGGACGCCATTTGCCCGCCAGCCTTTCCAAACTGCCTTGACTGGATCTTTCAGTTTCGGTGGGATCAACACTTACTTTGGGGATGAAGGGATTGAACGTACCCTTTTGGCGACGATTGATAATAACCAATCGTATGCTAGGACCTTCTCTATTTCCTATGAATTTGTCTTAGGGGGCCGTCAGGTGCAAGCCCCTGGTCAGTATGTTTCCCTTGAACTAAGCGAGAATATTGTACAGGTTGCCCCTAATGGTTCTACGGACTTTGACGCAACCATGGTTATCACAGCTGGTGCGCCACTAGGCTTTTACGAAGGCTTCATTACGGTAACAGAAGGCGATGCTGTCATTGCCCGCTTGCCATTTGCCGGGGTCCTGACTTATGAGCGCCCAACCTTGCATGAAGTGGCAACTGCCCGTCCGGTTATTTCACTGGGCGCTGCAAGGCAAAACACCCAAGCCGGCCAGTTGGCAGTGTACTTCACGCCAAACTACGGTTTTGCTACTCAAATGTGGTTAGTGAGGGATGTTGAGGGGATCAACGAAGGAAACTGGGATTCCCCAGAATTTGCGGATGCCTACATCGGCTTTGTCGGGACAAGGTTTGTTCCTAATGCCACGCAAAACTTCATTGGCCAGCAACACCGTGCGGTCTTATTCCAAGGAACTTACGCACAAAGCCCTGCCGCAGGATACTTCCCGGCAACTGGAAGTTATCAATTGACAGAGGAAGGCGATTATTTCATCGTTATGGAGATTTTCCGTCAAGTAGCCGGAGGATTCCAGCAAGCAGAAAATATCCTAGTGCCATTTTCAGTGGACAACACAGCCCCTGAACTGGAAATTAATGGATTGGAAGTTGTTGGAGGGGAAAGCGATGCCTTAATCGTAGCCCTAGACCCAACTGATATTAACCCAGCAGGCGATGTGGTGCTTACAGGAAACGTTTTCGATGCATGGCTAGAAGTTGCGGAGGAGCGTGGCTTAAGCTTTGATATCTGGAACGAAAATGCCCCATTTGGCCCAGCAGCCGACCAAAGCTTCAACGCTGTCTTGGTTCAAGTTGGAACCTCTGCCCCAATCCGTGCAGAGGTTGATAGCGAAGGCAACTTCACCGTGACGTTGGAAGGCATTGCAGATACATTGCCAGTCAATGTAACCGTAACGGCAGTAGATAACTACTCGGTGATCCCAAGGGTGAATGGCCTACTTGGGTCTGGATCATTCCCTAACCTGGCTGTAAATGGATGGGTGAATACCCTAGCCCAAGGGCTTGTCTTAGCAGAAGCAGGATTAAATGCCTATTTGCGCCCAAGTATTTTATGGGGAGTCAACCATCCTCAAATGAACGATCATCTATGGTCGGGTCTAAATGCTTCAGTTATCCGTTTCAGCTTAACATTGGATGGCCAAGTGGCCGAACCAGGGGACACACCTGGATTTGATGGTGAAGACCGTGATATCTCAGCAGACTTTACAGACCCTGGTTTCGAATGGCGTGTCCGCCACATTATGGGGCTTGACCGCGATGAGCCAATCATGCTTTCAGCGGCTCGCGAAGTGACCCTTCTGAACATGAACTCAGTCAGCATCCAGCCATTTACGCCAATCCGCAACTTTGATGGATTGGAGCACTTCTACAACTTGCGTTACTTGGTTGCTATGTCCTTCCTAGCCCAGGACGTCACAGAAATCGACCTGTCGGGCAATCCGAACCTTGTCAACTTAAACCTTCAAGGTGCTGGGCTGCGCTCCATTGACTTGTCAAATAACCCGAACCTTCGTGAACTAGGATTGGCAAGCCAGCAAGGCCGCCATTTGACGGAGTTGGACGTTTCAAACAACCCGTTATTGATTGCGATCCAAGCCAACCAAAATTCGATTGCATCCATTGATTTGTCAAACAACCCGTTGTTGCAATTCCTTGAGTTGAATCAAAATGCGTTGACGGAAATCGACCTTTCAGGCCTATATTATCTGGAAACTTTAAACCTTTCAGGTTCTAATCCAACGCAATTTGCACCTGGTGAGAACCGGATCGAAGAAATCGACCTATCGGACCTTTCAGCTTTACGCTTCTTGACGATTTCATCAACAGCGCTTGAAGTCCTTGACCTTTCAGAAAACCTTGCCTTAGAAACCTTGACAAGCTCGGCTTCACCATATCTGCGCTCGATCATCTTGCCAGAAGGTGCGCCAAACTTGCGTACAATTACTGCAAACAATAATGCGGTGACGGGCACATTTGAGCTAAGTGATGCACCAAACTTAACCAGCGTTACCCTATCCTCAAACGCACAGCTACCATATGGGTTTACAGGGCTTGTTCTACGCAACAACCCAGCCTTGACCAATGTTGTTGCAGGAAACAATAACATTTCTTACATCGATTTCACAGGAAGCGATGCTATTACAACATTAAACTTGAATTTAAATGGGCTTGAAAATATTGCCGTTGCTGATTTGCCAGCGGGACTGACCCACCTACAATTATTGGGGAACAACCTGGAAACTGTCCACATTGGCGATCATGCAAACCTGGTAGAAGTCAACGTATCTTCCAACCAGATCACAGAATTCTCCATAGGCAATGTACCAAACCTTACGCAGTTGATCATTAGCGATAACCGTATTTCAGGCCACTTAGACCTGACTGGCCTGCCGTTATTGAACCGCTTGCCAGCGAATAATAACTACCTGACAAGCCTTGATGTCACTGGCACTAACTTAGGTAATGTCACTGGCTTCCTATTCAACTTTGGTGGGACGCTGGATGTCCGCAATAACTTGTTGACTGGCCCGGATGATGTGGCTGGCTGGAGGACCTTGCCTTTAGAAATCGGCGTAGGACAGGTGGCATCCACATTTAGGATGTGGCCGCAACGGGAAACAGAAACCCCGCCAATCCAAGCACCGACCATCGACAGGAACTTAGTACCAACAAAAATTACAGGAGTTGTTGGCGAAGAATTCTTCTTCAGGTTCTTCTCTGATTCTGTAATCCCGGTAACTTGGACCGTCGACTGGCCACATGAAGACCAAGTCGGCCTGACCTTGCAACCGGACCTTAACCGTGCCGGCTTCTTATATGGCGTGCCAGCCATGGCAGGCACTTGGGAATTTGGGGTAACGGCAACCAATGCACAAGGGGCGGATAGCGAAAGGTTTATCCTGACCATCCTTCCTGCTGAGGAAGTCATTGAAACCAACCCAGAGATTACTGAAGCCTTCACCGACCCAGGATTTACAATCCGTGTCCGTCAATTGCTAGGACTAGAGCAAGGGGCACCTATCTTCTTGGAAGATGTCCAAGGGGTAACGGAATTGAACTTAAATAGCATTTCAGTATCACCATTTACACCAATCCGCAATTTTGATGGCCTGCAATATTTCAGCGATTTGGAAGTATTGATTGCCAGCGGGATGATTGCCGAAGCCGATAGCATTGACTTGTCAGGCAACCCGCAAATGAGGATCCTTCGCTTACGCGAAAATAACTTTACCTCCATTGATGTATCCAATCTCCCTTACTTGGAAGAATTGGATGTGAGCTTCCAACGTATGTCCATCTTAGGATACCTAGAAGCCCTTGATGTCACCGAAAACCCTGAATTGAGGATTTTGCGTGCCGGCAATAACCGTCTATCCGAATTGGATTTGGCGAATAGCCCGCAACTTGAAATCCTGGAAATCCAGATGAATGACATTTCAGAAGTAGACCTGAGCCTGACGCCGAACTTGCGTGAGCTGGATGTGACGGGGCAGGCTGTTACGGCATGGAACCCATCAGGCCGCAACCAGATTACGCAATTGGATCTTTCTTATGTGCCGAACCTGCAAATCTTGACTGCTGGCGGATTGCCGCTGACAGCTTTGGATTTATCAGCTAATGTGAACTTAGAAGGATTTGTCGCCAATAACTTAGCGCAACTGGAAACATTCACATTGCCAGAAAGAGCACCGTACTTACGTAATTTCACTATGATCAATAGCGGCTTGACAGGAACTTTTGATTTAAGCAATGCACCGTCGCTTACCCAAATCAGCCTCGGTGGCAATCGAATCGAATCCCTGATCTTAAGGAACAACACAGCACTTACAAATGTATTAGCTGCCAACAACGCACCAATGACAGCATTCGATGCCTCTGGAAGCCATGCTTTGGCTAACATTAGTTTGGGCGGTAATTCCGTGGAAGCATTTGACTTTGAAGCCTTGCCGGATAGTGTCCACACGCTGAACCTATTTGGGAATAACTTGACAGAGGCTATTGTCATCCATCCGAACTTATCGACTAGCTTAAACCTAAACAATAATAATTTAGAGTCTGTTGACTTTACCCAGGCACCGGGTGTGACCGTTGTTATGATGCATAATAACCAAATTACAGGGGAACTGGATTTCACAAATAATCCAAGCCTGCACCGCCTAGATATCCACAATAACTTCATTACCGGAGTGGACGTAACCGGAACCCAAATCGGGACCGTTCCTAACTGGCTAGGTGTCCTTGATGTAAGGACAAACGAAATGACCAGCCCTAACGACGTTATTGGATGGCGCGACCTTCCAATTGCAGTAAACGGGAATTTCTTATTCTGGCCACAACGTAATGTTGAAACCCCAACATTTGCTGCACCAGTGATTACTACAACTGAAGTGCCAACCGGTGTTGTAGGCGAACCTTTCGAATTCTACTTCGAAACTGACAGCGAAGTTGCTGTGGAATGGGAAGTCATCTGGCCGCACACAGATAATATCGGCTTAACTTTATGGCCGGATGATTACCGTGCAGGCCGTTTATCAGGTATTCCGACACTGCCAGGTTCTTGGGATTTCGGTGTCCGTGCCATCAACATCGCTGGATTTGATGAGGAATGGTTTACGATTACTATCCTTGAGGCAGCGGAAATTACCGTCCCTGAAACTGATTTAGCCCGACAGGAATTGCAGGACTTGGTAAACCGGGTCAATGGGCTCGAATTGAACCCATCCCATTTCACCAACGAGACCTGGTATGCGTTGGAAACAGCGCTGGCGAACGCATTAATGACGCTTCAAAATACCGAAGCCGAACTTGCAGCAATCCATGCGGTTATTTATGGCCTTGAGTCGGCTTTGGAGAACCTGGAATTTATCTCCTTGCCAGTCGCAGAAATAGTGAATGCCCTTTCCTTCTTAGTAGGACGTATCGACGACCTTGGATTGGAAGCTGCAAACTTCACGGCGGATTCTTGGTCTGAACTCCAAAAAGCATTGGAAACTGCACAGGCATTTGTGGAAAAACATGCTGAAACCGACTTCGATGCTTTAACCGTGGATGTGCAGATTGCCATTGTGGCAGAAGCCACCGCAGCGTATGATGGCATATTGGCGGCCCTGGCTAATTTGGAAGCGGCCCCTGAAGTTATCACTGCGCCATCTGCTGAAGAACAAGCGGCATTTGAAGCATTAAGGGATTTAGTGGACACCATCCAACAGCAAAAAGCTGAGGGTGAATTATTGCCAGAAAGCCATAAAAAAGCAAGCTGGGCTGTGTTTACCCGTGCATTGGAAGCAGCGGAAGGCCTATTGGGGCAATTCGGTGAACAGTCGGTGAGCGAGGAGCAGTTGACGCAAGCTCTTGATGAGTTGACTATGGCATTTGCAGCCTTAGAACTAGTTGTTAATATCGACAACGACGCATATGAAATTGAACTTGCATTGAGCGAACTACGCGACCTCATTGAGAGCAAAGAAGGACGCAAAACAGAGTTGGACGCAAGCCAGTTCGAGGCAACAGCATGGGCTGGATTTGCAGCGGCCCTTGAAAATGCCCGTGAAGTTGTCGCTTACTTTGATGGGTCAGAGGAGATGTCAGCGCCAGTAACATTCTTAGGACGCTTATTCAACCGTTCCATCGTTGCAAGTGCAGCGACACCATTAGAGGACTCGCTAGCAAGGATCGCTTCGGCAATCACAGGATTGGCCGAAGCGTATGCAACCTTGATGGATTCTTTGCTTCCAGCAACGGGCGATGACGATAGCACGGAAGCGCCGTCAGAAACCGAGGAAGACGATAGCACGGAAGCGCCGTCAGAAACCGAGGAAGACGATAGCACGGAAGCGCCGTCAGAAACCGAAGAAGCTGACAGCCCGGAAGGGAACCAGCCTTCTGAAGGTGTGGATGCACCAATTGGAAATAACAGGCAAACTAGGCCATCACAGGCAGGGAGCCCAACCCGCCCAGGCAATAACTTGCCGGCAACAGGCCAGGCGGCATCTGTCCTTGTACCACTAGGGATTACCCTACTTGGGGCAGCTGCTATGGTGAAAAAAATTAAGAAACAATAGCACTAAATATAACGAAAGCTGACTACGGTATTTCCGTAGTCAGCTTTTTGGGGTATATGTAGTTTTTCAAGTTAATAATCGAAATACCACAAATTGGAAGATAAAAGAAGCCGTTTTTGAATGGTTGAGAGGCTTAATCCTGAACAAAGGACAACGCTTAGAATTGTGAAATAAAGATTTACAACAAAAAAGCAAGCGTTTTTATTTGAAGTTTGCTCCTCATATACTATACTGTTTTTATATGAAAGGGGTTGCTAAAAATGCAGATTCATCCAGTCTTAAAAGGGTTTAATCCGGATCCGGCGATTTGCCAGGTGGGGGACAATTATTGCATTGCAATATCCACTTTTAAGAGGTTTCCAGATTGGGGCCGACTTTAAGTATTTCAAGTATAAAGAGCAATAAAGCCAAGTGCCTTTCGCAACTCGTTTTCGGGAGACACTTTTGGGCATACTACGCATATGCTATTTATAAAGCCCATGTAAAGGAGTGGTTGCTATGCCTTACATTCAAATGGTGGAAAGCACCAAGCATTACCAAAGCGGGGAAGTTGAGATTTTGGCCAATGACAAGGTGAGTTTTGAAATTGAGAAGGGGGAGCTGGCGGTGATTTTGGGGACATCCGGTGCTGGAAAATCCACCGTCCTGAACCTTTTGGGCGGGATGGACACCAACGACGGCGGGAAGATCCTCATTGATGGCACCGATATTTCGGGATTCAACGAGCGGGAACTGATTACGTACCGCCGCCACGACGTGGGCTTCGTGTTCCAGTTTTACAACCTCGTCTCCAATTTGACCGCCAAGGAGAACGTGGAACTGGCTTCTGAAATCGTAAGCGAGGCCCTTGATGCGGAAATTGTGCTAAAAAACGTCGGTCTTGGAAGCCGCATTGACAATTTTCCCTCTCAGTTGTCGGGAGGGGAGCAACAACGGGTCGCCATCGCCCGGGCCATTGCCAAAAAGCCCAAAATCCTGTTATGCGATGAACCCACAGGGGCCCTCGATTATCAGACCGGCAAGCAGGTGCTGGGGATTTTACAGGACATGAGCCGCCATCACCAGTCCACCGTCATTATCGTGACCCACAACGCTGCCATTGCCGAAATCGCCGACCGGGTCATCCACATGCATGATGGAAAGGTCAAACAGGTTCAGCACAATCCAAAGCCGAAAAGCATCCAAGAGATTGAATGGTAGGTGGCAGCCATGAAAAAATTGAACAAAGAAATCCGCAAGACCATCACCAAGTCCAAAGGAAGGTTCTTTTCCATCTTCAGCCTGATGGCGTTGGGGGTGTTCGTTTTTGTGGGGCTAAAAGTGGTAGGGCCTAACATGCGGTTGACAGCGGACACGTTTTTTGATGAGCTTAATTTAGCACAAATTACCATTGCCTCGACCTATGGCCTCGATGGTTCCGATGTGGAGCTGATTCGGACCTACCCTGGCATCCGGGAGCTGGAACTGGGTTACTTTAAGGATGAATTAATCAATGGGACATTTCAGGCATTGCGGGTCTTTTCCGCTCCCGAAAACATTTCCCTTTATGAAGTGATTAGCGGGGAAATGCCTGTAAGCATTGGGGAAATCGCCCTCGATTTTCTAATGGAAGGGGAGTTCGAAATTGGCGATGCCATCACCCTAGGCGATACTTCCTACCAAGTAGTCGGCTTCGTCAGGTCCGGCGAATTTTTAGACCGGAGCCATTATGGGCATACGCACATCGGGACCGGGGATTTAAGCGGTTTCGGGGTCATCGTCCCCGAAAATTTCGATTCCGATGTTTACATGATTGCCCGGCTCACATTCGATAATTTAGCAGGGATGTCGGCTTATGACCCGAATTTCCAACCATTGACGGCAGCCCATCAAACCGGGCTTGAAACGCTTCTGAAAAACCAGCCGCAAAACCGCCTTGATGCGTTAAAGATTGAGCCACAACAAGAAATCGGCCAGGCCAGGGAGGATCTGCTGGCCACCCAAAGGGATTTGCTTGCAACTTACGATGAATTGTCGGGACAAATTTCCCAGTTGGATTTAGCGGGCTACCCAGCCCCAACCGCCCTACAGGAAGCCTTGGCCGAGGTGGAGGATGGGCTCCAGCAAATTGCCGATGGATTGTCAACCCTAGCCGAAAACCAAGGGGAATTGGATAACTTGGCACTCCCAGCATACACCGTGGGCGACCGCAAAAACTTTCCCGGCTACCAGTCCTACTTGGAAAACTCCGAAAACATCGACACCTTATCTAACGTATTCCCCGTCTTTTTATTCACCATTGCCGCCCTCGTTTCCTTGACCACCATGACCCGTTTTGTGGAGGAGGAGCGCAGCCAAATCGCCCTCCTCAAATCGCTGGGCTACCCCAATGCCAGCATCCGCAAGAAATTTTGGGTGTATGGCCTGGTGTCTGCCAGTGCGGGTGCGGCTCTTGGCACCATCCTCGGGCACCTGATTTTGCCACGGATAGTATTTGACGCATACGCTGCTTCCAGTACTTTGACGGACTTGCGGCTTACCTTCTCCCCCTTTTGGACAGCCGCCGCCTTCTTGGTCGCCATCCTTTGCACCGTCGGCTCCGCCATGTGGGTCGTGGGCGGGGTGCTTCGTGAACGTCCGTCCCATTTATTTGCAGCCAAACCCCCGAAGGCCGGTGGGAAAATCATGCTGCAACGGCTGCCCTTTATTTGGAAGCGGCTTAATTTCACCTCCAAAGTGACAGCCAGAAACCTGTTTCGGTACAAAAAACGGATGCTCATGACCATTTTCGGGATTGCTGGCTGCACGGCCCTGCTCATTATGGGCTTCGGCATCCGGGACTCCATCTCAGGCATCGCCGCCCGTCAATTCGGGGAGATTATAAACTACGATATCCTCACCATCCAAGACCCCGAGGCGGATGGCGAAGGGCTTTCCCAGTTGCTGGCTTCCCCTGAAATCCACGACTACAAACCGGTCCACGTCCAGGAACTTAGACGTATGAATGGCACAACCCGCCAAACCATCACGTTGATCGTCCCGCAAGATGTGGATAGCTTCGGGGAATTTGTTGACCTTCGTGAACGGGTTTCCAAAAATCCACTGACCCTTGACTCTGGTGAAGTTCTGTTAACGGAAAAGCTAGCTGATATGATGGGCCTTAACGTGGGGGATAGCTTCACGCTGCAAACTGCCGATAATGAAGAAATCACCTTCGTTTTGGGGGGGATTGCCGAGATGTATACAGGGCACTTTCTATTCATGTCACGTCAAACGTACGAAGAGGTTTTTAGCATTCCTTTCAAAGAAAATGGGAATTTGGTGCGGTTCAATGGGCCTGTGGGTGATGAAATCCTAGTCCGTTTCATGGATACCGCGTCCGTCATTGCCCTCAGCCAAAACCGCTTCGTCATCGAAAACATCAATTCGTTCTTGGCCGGGATGGACTCCGTGATGGTGGTGCTCATCGGGTGCGCCGTACTTTTGGCGGTGGTGGTCATCTACAACCTGACCAACATCAACGTGTCCGAGCGGATAAGGGAGCTGTCCACCATCAAAGTGCTGGGCTTTTACCACTCGGAAGTCACCCTCTACATCTACCGCGAAACGATTTTTTTGTCCATTATCGGTATTGCCGTGGGGATTTTTTTGGGACAAATGCTGCACCGTTTCATTATTTTAACCTTGCCTCCGGACCAGGTTATGTTCGATCCTGCCATCCTTTGGACGAATTATCTCCTGTCGGCGCTCATCACCTTAGTGACCACATTGCTGCTAAGTTTCATGGTCCACGCCAAGTTGAAAAAGGTAGACATGTTGGGTGCCCTTAAAGGGAATGACTGATAATAAAAAAGAACTTTCTCCCTCGCTTAGAGGTGAAAGTTCTTTTTCAAAATAATTCCAGTTTGGCGGAAATTGTGGTACAATGGCATGGTAGAAAGTTTTATGGACGGCAGCAGGCTCATATCCTAGGAAAGGAGACATTGGTCAACTATCTTGGGAGGTGATGCCTATGCTATACTTTTTTGTGGGTGTTGCGTCTGGAAAGGGGTAACATCATGACAGTTGCAGAAGCATTGAACCTAATGATCGCATTCGCGACATTAGTGCTTATCCTGCTTAAATATGTCAATGATACAAAAAAGTAACCGTCCGCTTTATGAAACTTTAGCCAGTTTCGGACAGTTACTCCTGTAATAAACCGGGCTTGCTACCGTCTTTGAAACGGATCTGCCAGGAAAGGGTCGCTATTACCAGTAGCGGTCCTTTTTTGATTATATGCATATTGTAGCATATTTATGTGAGTTTGCACAATAACCCTGCCACTATTTTTAAAAATATTGATAAACACATGAAGAATCAGCAAAAAAACGAAACCGTTATCAGAAACATCTATACATTTTTTAAGCGGTATGGTATACTTAGTTTATCTAAAAAACAAAGAGGATGGCATGGCCCGCTTAGGGGCAGGCTATTCATCTAATAGGAGAGAGTACCATGCAAATGACATTCAGATGGTATGGCGAAGGCAACGACCCGATTCCTTTGTCCCATATTAAGCAAATCCCAGGGGTAACCGGTTTGGTTTGGGCCCTTCATGACGTCCCAGTAGGGGAAGTTTGGCCAATGGACCGGATTTTGGAAGTGAAAGGGCAGGCTGAAAAAGCCGGCTTTAACATCGATGTAGTGGAGAGCGTCAATGTCCACGAGGACATTAAACTGGGCCTTCCAAGCCGCATCCAATTAATCGAAAATTACAAGCAGACCATCCGAAACTTGGCTCAGGTAGGTGTTAAAGTAATTTGCTACAACTTCATGCCTGTGTTTGACTGGACGCGGACGGATTTATTCAAGGAACTTCCTGATGGTTCCAACGCCCTTTTCTTCGAGAAGGCCAAGACAGTGGATGTGGATGTTACCGAAGTGTTCGACCGCATTACGCAAGGTTCCAAAGGGTTCACCATGCCTGGTTTTGAGCCGGAAAAACGCCCGCTGATCCTAAACTTGTTCGAGCAATACAAAGGCATGACCGAAGAAAAAATGTTTGAAAACCTGAAATTCTTCCTGGATGCGATTATCCCGACCTGTGAGGAATGCGACATAAAAATGGCCATCCACCCGGATGACCCACCTTGGGACATTTTTGGGCTTCCACGTTTGATTAAATCCGAGAAAAACATCCAAAAATTTCTCGACCTGAACCCAAGCCCGTACAACGGTTTGACTTTATGCTCCGGCTCGCTGGGAAGCGGGACGGAGAACGATGTGGCGGCTATCATTCGCAAGTTCCACGACCGCATCCACTTTGCCCATATCCGCAACGTGAAGCATTTTGACAATGGGGACTTCATCGAATGCTCCCACCGCAGCTGCGACGGGGATGTTGACATTGCCGATGTGGTGAAGGCTTACCATGAAGTAGGTTTTAAAGGCTATTGCCGCCCAGACCACGGCCGCCACATTTGGGGTGAAGAAGCCCATTGCCGCCCTGGGTACGGATTGTATGACCGTGCTTTAGGGATTATGTACATGTGGGGCGTTTGGGATGCGCTGGAACAGGCACAGCAACGACTAGGCAACATCAAAACCAGCGCATAAATCGCTGATTTTGATGTTGCCCGTCAGAGGGCTCGCTTGCGCATCGCAGGAGAAAAGGGAAAGAAGCCATCGTTTTTTTCTTTCACAAGTTCCAATTAGGTTTTGCACAAGAAGTAAATCTGCAACTTTGGCAAAAATTGAATTTTAAAATACATGAAAGGGCGAAGTGGTTTTCTTCGCCCTTTCAATGAACGCGGGGTTATATTGTATGGAACTGACATTATTGGGAATTAAAGATAAACAAGCATTTGCGGACGCTGGCATCGCTTTGCCGGCTTATGACATAGAAAAAATGGTTGAAAACACCAAGCAAAACCCGAAATGGGCCCATTTTGGTGCCGGGAACATTTTTAGGATTTTCATCGGTTCCGTTGCCGACGATTTATTGGCATCCGGCGACATGGACACGGGGATTTCCTGTGTGGGGCGCTTCGGCACCGACCTGTTGGACCAGATTTTTACCCCTTATGACAATCTGGTTTTGGGGGTTACCCTAAAAGCCGACGGCGGGACTGAAAAACGCGTCATCGCCTCCCTTGCCGAAGGCCTCACGACGGGGACGGACCGCCTGAATGCCATTTTTACGAACAAAGAATTGCAGATAGCATCGTTCACGATTACGGAAAAAGGGTATGCCCTTACAAATTCAAATGGGGATTACTTCCCGTGGATCGCTTCCGAAATGGAGGCAGGGCCGGCAAAGGCGACTTCGACGATGGGTGCTGTTTGCGCTGGGTTATTTGAACGATACTTGGCAGGCGCCCATCCAATCGCTATAGTTTCCATGGACAACTGCTCCCATAATGGGGACCGGTTGCGGGATGCGGTGGTCGGCTTCGCTAAAGAGTGGCAGGCCCGTGGCTTTGTGGAAGCAGGCTTCGTGGACTACCTATTAAGTGAAAAAGTCTCTTTCCCATGGTCGATGATTGATAAAATCACACCGCGTCCGGCAGAGTCCGTCGCAAAAGAACTTGAAGAGGCAGGGCTGGTCAACATGGCTCCCATCGTGACCTCATCAGGCACATACATCGCACCGTTCGTCAATGCGGAGGAGCCACAGTACCTGGTCATCGAGGACAAGTTCCCCAACGGGCGGCCGCCACTTGAAAAAGCCGGCGTTTACTTGACGGACCGGGAAACGGTCAACAATGTGGAACGGATGAAAGTGACCACTTGCCTGAACCCGCTCCATACAGCGTTGGCGGTTTATGGCTGCGTGTTGGGCTATGACCTTATTTCCCAGGAAATGAAGGACGAGGAACTTAAAAAACTAGTTTGGCAAATCGGGCCGGTCGAGGGGATGAAAGTCGTGACCGACCCAGGCATTTTATCGCCACAGGAATTTGTGGAGGAGGTCATCAACGTCCGACTGCCCAACCCATTCATGCCAGATGCGCCACAACGGATTGCCACCGACACATCCCAAAAAGTGGGCATCCGATTCGGGGAAACCATAAAGTCCTACGTGGAAAAATACGGCGATGCCAAAAAACTCAAAGCCGTCCCGCTGGCCATTGCCGGCTGGTGCCGTTACCTTCTAGGGGTTGACGACGAAGGGCAGGCTTTCGAAATCTCACCTGACCCGATGCTTGATGAACTGAAAGAAAAAGTCATCACTATTGAAGTGGGCAATCCGAAATCCTACAAGGGGCAGTTAAAGCCGCTCCTTTCCAATAAAGCCATTTTCGGCATCGACTTATATGATGCCGGGATTGGGGAAACGGTTGAGGAAATCTTCGTGGAGCAACTGGCAGGTCCGGGTGCAGTGCGTAAAACCTTGCAAAAACATCTCTAGGTGTTCATAGAAAGGGACAGAAAAAGCAACCCACTTTTTCTGTCCCTTTCATGTGGGTAGATGAATGCCCTTTTGTTGTTATGGAGAAGCACCTGGCCTTTTTTAGTATTTGTCACTAAATTGTGGTAAAATAGAGGTAAGAAAATCACAGAGGAGGGGCATCATGAAAAAACCATTGCCGATTGGGGTAGAGAATTTTGAGAAAATCATTGAAGAAAAAGGGTATGCCAAGGAACTGGAAGCCGACGGCTACAAAAACATCCGCCGATTCGGGATTGCCTTCAGGGGGAAAGAATGCCTCATACTAACGGGGGATATTCATGGCTGAAATCCTTAATACCCCACAAAAACGCAGGCAATTCATTTTTAGCTACTTGATTTTCACCCTAAATGGCATCCTGGCCCTGTCCATCGGGGCGCTCCTCCCATACCTTCGGGAAAGCCGGGGACTGAGTTATCCCATCATGGGCCTTCTCGTCAGCCTCCACTCCGTCGGGAACCTGTTTTCCTCCTTCACGGCGGGAATCCTCCCCAAGTACATCGGCCGAAAAAAGAGTATCCTGTTGTTCAACAGCTGTTACGCCCTGGCATTTTTCTTGATTTTAACGACCCGGGGGGAAGGGCTGCTGCTTTTTTCCTTTCTTTTAACCGGCATCGCCAGGGGGGCCACCAGCAACTTTTGCAACCTGGTCATCAACGCACTGGCACCTGGCAAGGCATGGCTGTTGAGCGGCCTTCACTCCATGTTCGCCATCGGCGCCTTTGCCATGCCCCTCATCGTCATGGGCTTTGCCGGGCGGGATTGGCGACACGCCCTTTATTTCCTAATGGCAGCGGGGCTTTTAAGCTGGCTCCTCTACTTATTTATCCCCTTGGAAGTCGCTCCAATCAACCGAAATAAAATAGCATTCAGCCGCAGCTTCCTTAAAAATCCTACGTTCTGGCTGGTCACACTGACCCTCTTTTTCTACCTCGGCGCCGAACAGGGAGTCATCGGTTGGCTCGTCACCTATTTTCGCGGCATGGGTGCCCTGAGCCCGGAACTCTCGCAAATCATGGCCAGCGCGCTATGGGTGATGATCCTGATCGGCAGGCTCCTCACGGCATTACTCGCTACCAAAGTGTCGAGGGACAAGCTCCTTTTGGCCATGGGAGCAGGCTTGCTGATTTTTTTTCTTATTCTAATTAATGCTACCCAAACGTCGTTCATCGTCATCGGCATTAGCGGTTTCGGCCTAAGCATGGCGGGCGTTTACCCTACGGTGGTGTCTTATGCCGGTGCCCTCATCAAGGAGAACCCCCTGTCGTGGAGCTTCATCCTTACGGGCGCAGCACTAGGGGCTATCATCATGCCCGCCATCATCGGCTTCATCGCGGAAAGGGCCGGCATCTTCTATGGCATGGCCTCCATCGGCGGGGCGCTCATATTGAGCTGTTTATTCTTTGTTTTTTTGATTAGGCAAAAATAAATTAAAAACGTTACCAAAAAGCCTTTTCATTTGGTAAAAACTGTGTTATAATGAGTTTATTGCAAGACAGAGTGGGAGTGCAAGGAAATATCCCTTGTACGCCCGTCTTAGGTTAGAAGCTAGCCTTCTAATCCAAAACGGGCGCAAAAGCCCGCTCATCCTCCTTCATTTGTTTAATAAAAGAAACTCTTACCTAAAAGCCCGTTGCTGTCCAACGGGTTTTTTAGAGCACTGTATAGGGATGTTTACGTCAATTGGGAAACGTGTTACTAAAACTTGAAAGACGATTTGAATATAATCTTAAGCTGGGTTCCTTTCCCGAGTGCGCTTTCCAGATGGATGGTTGCCCCGTGGATGTTCAGGATTTTCTTGACGATGGAAAGGCCTAGCCCATTCCCGCCACGGGCGCGCTCCCGGGATTTGTCCGCTTTGTAGAAACGCTCGAATATCCGGAGCTGGTCGTCAGGGCTGATTCCTATGCCGTCGTCGGTGATTTCGCAGGTGATTTCCCCGCATCCATGGGCTAATTTTACGGAAACATTCCCACCAATCCCGGTGAATTTAATAGCATTGGTCAGCAAGTTGATCCACACTTGCTTGAGCAGCTCCGCATCGCCCACAAGGGATGTTTTCGGTAATTCCACATCCAAATTGATGCTTTTTTCAGACCATTGGGGCTCCAAAAGCAAGAGGGTGTCCTCCAGTTGCCGGTCCAGGCGAAATTCCTTTTTTTGCACCTCTTCCAACGCTTCCAGGGCAGAAAGGCGCAATAAGTTTTCCGATAAGCGGGACAGCCGTTGCCCTTCATCCAGCAAAATATCGGCATATTCTTGTTGTTGGGTGGTGGCAGCCCCGTCCCGAAGGAGCTTGGCATAACCCCGGATGGAGGTGAGGGGGGACTGGAACTCGTGGGAAACGTTGGAGATAAACTCCTGTTGGATGGCTTCCCGGTTGCCAAGTTCCCGCGCCAGATGGTTGATGGTATCGGTCAGTTCCTTCAAGCGTCCAGTTTCATCCTCAAGGGTCACATTGAAATTCCCCTGGGAAATCGCTTTAAGGGTACTGATGACATTGAGATGCCACAGCTCGTGCTCGCTGAAATTGAAAAACTTCTTGGCGATGGCAATCCCCCCATTGAGCAGGCAAAGCAAAGTAAGGAGGAAAATCCCTGAAAAAATAGCGAAAGTGCTAAAACGGGACGGCTCTCCCCAAATGGAAAAAAGCAAGTCCAGGATAAAATACCCGATAACCAGGGAAATGCCCGACAGCAAAATGCCCCAACAGATAAAGCGGACTAGGAATTTATGCTTATCCTCCATGACTTTCCTCCAAACGGTATCCGAGGCCCCGGATTGTGGTGATTTTTATGCCTGACGTATCGGCTGGGAAGCGGGTGCGAAGCCTTCCAATGTGGACATCAATGGTCCGTTCATTTCCTTCAAAGTCCCAGCCCCAGACTTCCTCGATGATGGCATTGCGGGAAACGGTTTTCCCTGCCTGTCCAGCTAGCCTGAATAACAGTTCAAATTCTTTTAAGGGGATGTCTTGGCGTTTTCCTTCAATGAGGACGCTGCTGCTGGTTTCATCAATGGTCAGGTTGCCCACCTTCAGCGTCCGTTCACAGATTTTCTTATACCGTTTCAAAAGCGCCCGGGCTCTTAGCACCAATTCCTCCGGCTCAAATGGTTTCACCAAATAATCGTCCGCCCCCGTGTTGTAGCTGTCGATTTTGGCACCCATCTCGTTTTTGGCAGTGAGCATCAAGAGGGGCAAATCCTCGTTTTGAAGCCTCGCCTGCCTGCAAAAAGCCAGCCCATCCATGACGGGCATCATAATATCCACCACGCACAAATCGACCACCTGGTCATACAAAATATCCAAAGCGGCCTCCCCATTATCCGCCTCCAGCACCCGAAAACCGGCGTTTTCCAATACCGTCACCACCAATTTTCGGATGTTTTGGTCGTCGTCAATCACTAAAACATGGTTCATAAGCCACCTCCCGAAGTAAAATAATATCAGCCCAAAAACCGGCTGATATTATTATAAGCGAAGATGTGGAGATTTAGCACAAATTCAACAATGGGACTGCTTTTGGGAGACTCGGTTTCAAAAAAATTAACCTTGTCTGGATAATGTCCGAAAATGAACTTTATTTTAGTTTGTCGTTTAAAATTGACATTTTTTTTATCTTATTTAGGTTATGATAGATTTAATCATCGTCAGTGAAAGTCAGGAGTCACTACGGAGATAAGACTTTAGGGTACTTCTAATAACTCCAATCCACCTGGATTTGCGGTCTTTTTCCGGGCACCCTTGTAGCCCACCAAAGGAGAATACCTTCCTGCGGAAGGGCGGGGACCCTGCCAGCAAAAATGCCATGAAGCTCCACTTCACCACAATGCTCTTAATCTTTATTGCGCCGAGGAGCGCAACAGAGTGAGCACCGTAGAAGCATTTTCACTTCCTCGGCTGGACGAAAAAATCCTCGTAAATGCGGGCAAGGCTCTTACGGTTTTCTTGTTCTGAGGAAGGTCACGCAGTGAGTACCGTAGGAATAAAGCGAGTTAAGGGAGGTACCCTTTAATCAATATTAATTTATCGGAGGATATTGAATGAAAAAGATCTTAAGTGTACTCTTAAGATTGGCAATGATGTTTGCCAACCTTCAAGTTGTTTCTGCAAGCCCTAATCATATTGTATTGAATGGTACCGAATTACCTGTCGTTATCCTTGAAGATAATGAAATGGTCAGAATCTTAGAACACAGGGATGGATTGATAGCAGAGGTACAGCAGAAACCAATCCTCACGAGTTCACAAGAATCTTAAGAAGTCTTTCAGTTCGGGTAAGATAATGGAAAGCCAACATCTTGAATTGATAAAGAAAGAACGTTCAAAGTTGTTAATGCCTCCTGGCACGTATGTTACGCGTAATCCCTTTGTAATAGAAAACTTTCTTCTTTTTCATGAAGAAGGACTGGATAAAGCAAATTTAGAGACCTATGTTACTTACCTTACTCAGCTAGATGAAGAACTAATTGGTTATGCGATTCAGCAATTCTTACTCCTTTTGCAGGATAAGAATTGGCCTGGAAGTCAAATGGCTTATAATTTTTTGATTAACTCGCACCCAAATATATATATGGAAAAATTGGAAACATGTTTTGAAGTGGCGTTAACGCTTGAAGATTTTGACTGGATTCTTAATTTATATGAATTAATGGTAGAAAGCTCCATTGATGAAAGGGATTTTAAAAATTATACATTATTCCGAAATTTAGTTGAAAAAGTTAATTCATTGGGTTAATAACAATTGTAACTATTCAGCCACTGGGATTTTCTAGTGGCTGAATAGTTACTTAGATTTTAGACCTAGGTCGGACACTCTCTTCTGAAGCTGGAAATATGCGGGACTATACCTGGTCCGAAGGAACGACAATTGTTGTTATTACTACAATGCGCGGTGTGGCTTTTGCAAGAAGCCGAGTCGGCTTGCAATAAATAAAAATCCCTCCTTCGCAAAAGCGAAGGAGGGATTTCCATAATTAACGTGAGTAGAACTCAACGATTAGGTTTTCTTGGATGTCAGCGAATACTTCAGAACGTTCTGGTAAACGTAAGAAAGTTCCTGTTAACGTGTTGTCATCGAAGGAAACGAATTCAGGACGGTGGATTGTCGCTTCAACAGCAGCTTTGATAATGTCAAGGCCAGTTGATTTTTCGCGGACAGAGATTTTTTGTCCTGGGTTTACTTGGTAAGATGGGATATCAACGCGGTTTCCATCGACTAAGATATGTCCGTGGTTGACTAACTGACGTGCCTGGCGGCGGGTCGTAGCTAAACCTAAACGGTACACTAGGTTGTCTAAGCGGGATTCAAGTAAGTAGATGAAGTTCTCACCTTGTTTACCTTGTAATTTCGCAGCGCGGTCAAAGGTACGGCGGAATTGGCGCTCAGTCATACCAAATGAATGACGAAGTTTTTGTTTTTCTTGTAATTGCAATCCGTACTCGGATATTTTCTTACGTGCCTGTCCGTGTTGTCCTGGTGCGTAAGGGCGTTTTTGTAATTCTTTTCCTGTTTCTAGGATAGAGTATCCTAAACGACGGGAAATTTTCCAGCTAGGTCCTGTGTAACGTGCCATTGCTAAAACCTCCATTGTTTGTTAGATTGTATTTGCATAAACAAGGAGAAGATTTTATCCATGCTTTGGGCTAGATGAAAGTCCCATACCCTCGCCTTTGCAGCCTAAAAGGTTATCGGTATGCCATCACTGGTGTGAGGATCCATCTAGGCACCGAAAGCCGATAAATGCTGCCTTCTTATATGCCTTCGAATACTATACCACAGCGTGTGGGGCCTGTCAACACATTTTCACCTAAAGGTGCCTTCTTTTAGCATTAAAAACAGATGAAAATAATAAGTTTTTGTGGTAAAACCCGAGTTTTGCACCTGATTTTGTGAAAAAACACCCCTGAAATGCCTTATTACCAACGGGTTAAGCGCATTCTTTTTGGGATGTTTTTTGCTTTTTTCATTATACACATAATCTTTACTTGACTGGCTTCAGATTCTTGGAGATTTTCTTCAGGTCACCCGCCGAGTACAGCTTCTTTTCCACCTTCATGCCGAAAGACTCAAGCAGGAGGGCCACTTCGCTGTCGTCCGTGTCACAGAACCTGTAGAAGCCCTGGCTTAGTTCCTCCACCCGGAACTTGTTCAGGGCCGCCTGGATTCTGTCGGCCGACAGCCCCTCGCTCCAGGTCAGCTTTTCGTC
>Ga0268261_10000010_pt1 | contig 168642 bp, 142 predicted proteins | sample TergutNc150P1_FD_190353 | JGI IMG/M metagenome (GOLD analysis project Ga0268261, IMG submission 190353) | Nasutitermes corniger P1 segment gut microbial community from laboratory colony in Florida, USA - Nc150 P1 (SPAdes) (version 2) | ecosystem: Host-associated > Arthropoda: Insects >... | reverse complement strand
GGGCTTCGGGTGTTACCAACTTTCGTGACTTGACGGGCGGTGTGTACAAGGCCCGGGAACGTATTCACCGCAGCGTTGCTGATCTGCGATTACTAGCGACTCCGACTTCATGGGGTCGAGTTGCAGACCCCAATCCGAACTGAGACCGGCTTTTAGGGATTCGCTCCACCTTACAGTATCGCAACCCGTTGTACCGGCCATTGTAGCATGCGTGAAGCCCAAGACATAAGGGGCATGATGATTTGACGTCATCCCCACCTTCCTCCGAGTTGACCCCGGCAGTCTCCCATGAGTCCCCAACCGAATTGCTGGCAACATGAGACAAGGGTTGCGCTCGTTGCGGGACTTAACCCAACATCTCACGACACGAGCTGACGACAACCATGCACCACCTGTACACCGACCCGAAGGGGCAACCATCTCTGGAAGTTTCCGGTGTATGTCAAGCCTTGGTAAGGTTCTTCGCGTTGCATCGAATTAATCCGCATGCTCCGCCGCTTGTGCGGGCCCCCGTCAATTCCTTTGAGTTTTAGTCTTGCGACCGTACTCCCCAGGCGGGGCACTTAATGCGTTAGCTGCGTCACGGAAACCGTGGAATGGTCCCCACAACTAGTGCCCAACGTTTACGGCATGGACTACCAGGGTATCTAATCCTGTTCGCTCCCCATGCTTTCGCTCCTCAGCGTCAATAATTGCCCAGAGACCTGCCTTCGCCATTGGTGTTCCTCCTGATATCTGCGCATTCCACCGCTACACCAGGAATTCCAGTCTCCCCTACAACATTCAAGTCCGCCCGTACCCGACGCAAGCACAAAGTTGAGCCTTGTGTTTTCACGCCAGACGCGACAGACCGCCTACGAGCTCTTTACGCCCAATAATTCCGGACAACGCTTGCGCCCTACGTATTACCGCGGCTGCTGGCACGTAGTTAGCCGGCGCTTCTTCTGCAAGTACCGTCACTTTCGCTTCTTCCTTGCTGAAAGCAGTTTACAACCCGAAGGCCTTCATCCTGCACGCGGCGTCGCTGCATCAGGGTTTCCCCCATTGTGCAATATTCCCCACTGCTGCCTCCCGTAGGAGTCTGGGCCGTGTCTCAGTCCCAGTGTGGCCGGTCGCCCTCTCAGGCCGGCTACCCGTCAAAGCCATGGTAGGCCATTACCCCACCATCAAGCTGATAGGCCGCGAGTCCATCCCTTTGCAGATCAACCTTTCCCAAACTTGCCATGAGACAAATAAGGAATATCCGGTATTAGACCCAGTTTCCCAGGCTTATCCCGAACAAAGGGGCAGGTTACTCACGTGTTACTCACCCGTTCGCCACTAATCCAAGAGCAAGCTCTCTTCATCGTTCGACTTGCATGTGTTAAGCACGCCGCCAGCGTTCGTCCTGAGCCAGGATCAAACTCTCCAAACAAACCTACATCACCCCACCCCAACAAAAACATCAGGAAGAAGTGGCTAAAATTCACTTGAAAAACAAGTAATCCGGCATCAAAACCGTTATAAACAGTCCTGTCGCTAAAGTTAAAACTCAGCAAACAAAACCGTCGCTAGCGATTAAAAATGTCCGACTCCACCAACCAAGGAAAGCCGATGAAGTGAAAAAGCTGGTCAGCACACGGGGTGTACCGCCAACCGAGTTACCACCACCACCGCACACAACGATGATGACGGATACCATAAAAATGGCATTAACTATCAAACACACTATTGAATTCTCAAACAACCAATTCGCATAGTTCTACCAACCTATTTTTAGGTGGTTTCCCTTGCGGGTTCCGAAACTCTACCGCGCTTAGATGGGCGGTGTCAAATCGAGTCCAGCACAAAACTGGCCCGTTCGTTAGGAGTTCCGATTGACGGCTGCCGTTCCCGCTTCAGCGGTTCAGGCAACGAGGATTAAACTTACGCCTGGTTCGACCCGTCTGGCAAGTCATCACACTTTTAGCGCCAGCTAATGATTAGTTTACACGTCAAACAAACTCTTGACCTGCACTTTTGATGGATTCAACCTGGTACCACCAGCATCACCACGAGGTCGCCAACCAGCGCGCCCAGTGAAACTGCCACCAAAGCTGCGATCAGCGTTACCAACGTATAGCTAACTGCTTGGCGGACCCGACCAGTGCGAGCCAGGCTGACGGCATCGATCGTGGCAGTGGAAAACGTAGTGAAGCCACCGCAGAACCCGGTTATTAACAAAAGGTTCAGAAAACCGACCCAGGTACGGGCGTTGGCTATGCTATCCGGTAATAGCGCGCCGCCAATTAGAGGCGAAATGCTAGTGAATAGAAATCCGATTATGAATGAACCGATTACGTTTACCGCCATCGTGCCAGCAGGGAATCCATCTACGCGGCGATTGTTTATCAATGTAGAAAACCCATAGCGAGCGACAGCTCCGATTGCGCCGCCTATTGCGACAAACAAAAAACTTAAGTTGCCCATTTGCCCCCCATTGCCATCCCGATAACTGCTGCTAAGGTACCGACAATCAACATGGCAAAAATGTAAAGAATGGCGAGCATTGGTTCCGGTTGAATTGGAGAGGCAATGCTCCACGTTACAAGGTTATGAATATCTAGGGCGAAAGTTGAATAGGTGGTAAAACCGCCGCAAATACCGGTGCCAACAAACAGCCTTATTTGTTGTTGCCTGCGGGACTCGGTACTCTTACTACCTAAATATCCAACTAGAAAACCTAACACCAAACTACCAATAACATTCACAACTATTGTTGCTATAAAGATCCTATTTGTTGGACTCAGCAAGGTAATCCAATAGCGCAATAATGAACCGATGGCGCCGCCTAATGCGACTAGGCCAATTAAGACTGGACTATTCCACCGTGCGGGTGCGAGATTCTGCGACGGAGTCACCTTCGCGTGGGCATTGCCGCCCGCTCCGCTGGCCTTGCTCTTTGGCCCAGCATTACGCGATAGAGCGACCCACTCAGGAAACTGGCGAGCCATTTTCCAGGAGGGCTTGGAACTGGGCTTCGTCTAGCACCGGGATACCGAGCAGTTCAGCTTTAGCGGCCTTGGACCCAGGATTTGCCCCGACGATGACATAGTTGGTTTTCTTGGAGACCGAGTCCACGGGCTTACCACCCGCTGCCCGAATCGCATCAGCAGCTTCCGTACGCGAGAAACTATCGAGGGTGCCAGTAACCACCACGGACATCCCGGCCAGCGGGCCAGCGGACTCAGCCGAGTAATTCCCGGAAGCCGCAGCCAAGGCCATTGCTTCCGGCCCGGGGTGATCAGGAATAGCGAAGCGCACGCCTGCCGACTTCCACCGATTAACTATTTCTTGATGCCAAGGTATCGCAAACCAATTAATAATTGAGTTGGCAATTTCCGGACCGACGCCTTCAACGGCAGCCAATTCGATTTCCGAAGCAGATTGAATCGCGGTTAGTGAACCAAACCGATCTGCTAAAGCCCGAGCAGCCACCGGCCCTACATGGCGAATATTCAATGCGACTAGTTGCCGCCATAATTCCTTGCTCTTAGCAGCTTCTATCTCTGATAATAGCAAAGCGGCAGCGGAAGTCGGTTCCCCATTCTTTTTCCGAAATGGGGTCCGGCGAATTTCAACGCCATTATCGTCAACTCGTGGTAATCCAGTTTCCCAATCTCGGACTACCACTTCAATCGGAAGTAATTCATCAAGTGTTAAGTTGAATAACCCCGCTTCAGTATGTAGTGCAGGTGTAAGCGGTGGTAGAGGTTCAGTCAATGCAGCGGCTGTGACTTCGCCTAGCGCTTCGATATCTAACGCGCCTCGCGAACCAATGTGTTCGACCCGACCACGCACCTGGGCCGGACAAGACTCAGCATTAGGGCATCGTAGATCGATATCCCCTACTTTCATCGGACGTAACTCCGTGCCGCACTCTGGGCAATTCTTTGGCATCACAAAAGGCGAGCGGGGATGGCCGTCATTTGATAGGGCGCTAACTGGGCCGAGAACTTCTGGTATTACGTCACCGGCTTTACGCAAAACAACTACATCCCCAATTTGCACCCCTTTAGCCTTGACGACCTCTTGGTTATGTAAGGTTGCCCGGGAGACGGTACTTCCAGCTACTTTGATCGGTTCCAGAACAGCATAAGGAGTAGCCCGGCCGGTACGCCCAATACCTACCTCAATTGCCAGTAAACGAGTATGCACTTCTTCCGGTGGATACTTATAAGCAATTGCCCATCTGGGAGCGCGGGAGGTATTCCCCAAGTTTTGTTGAGCGGATAGGTCATCAACTTTAATGACGATGCCGTCGATTTCGTGTTCTAAGTCATGCCTGCGGTTTTGGTAATCGGCCACCATTTTGGCCGCCCCGGGATAGCCTTTTGCCACCCGAAAATAAGGCGAAACTGGTACGCCCCAATCGCGTAACAAACCGTAAAATTGAGATTGCTTTTGAAAAGGAATTGGTGATTGGGATGGCCAGTCCAAATAACCGATGCCATGAGCGTAGAAACGTAAATTGCGCCCCGCAGTTATTTTTGCATCTTTTTGTCGTAAGGAACCGGCGGCGGTATTCCGGGGATTTGCATAAGGAGTTTGCCCTGCAGCTACAAGTTGCATATTTAAGGCGTTGAACTCATCTACCGGAAGAAACACCTCTCCGCGTATCTCAACGAGGCCAGGAATATCGTCGCCGTTTAGGAAATGCGGTATCGTTTTTATCGTCTCTACGTTGGCGGTTACATCTTCACCAACTCGACCATCACCTCGAGTTACTCCCCGGGTGAGAACACCATTCTCATAAACGAGTGAGACGGCTAAACCATCAATCTTTACTTCGCAAAGCAATTCAATGTCTGATGCATTTTGACCAGTATCGCGCGCAACTTTGCTAACCCATTGTTCTAATTCGGATAACGAAAATACGTTGTCCAGCGACAGCATACGATCTAAGTGAGATACCGCTGCAAATCCGGTAGCGGCTTTACCACCGACCTGTTTAGTTGGGGAATCTTCGGTTGCGAGTTCAGGGAATTCTCCCTCCAACGTGGCTAGTTCTTGGACCCAACTGTCGTATTCGCCGTCGGCTACCGTGGGCGCATCGTTGACGTAATACGACTCTTGCGCAGCCAGGATTAAGGAGCGTAGTTCCGCTACCCGTGTACGGGCTTCCACCGGCCCGATGCTACTCTGCGACGAGCGGTCCGAGCTTGGATTCAATCTCACTGAGATTGGTGAAGTTATCAATGATGACTACTTGCGCTGGCACATCGGTAAACTCACTGGCGAGATCAGCCGAAGTACACAGGATGTCAGCAGCTTCGGCAGTACTTAGCGCCATTTGGATGTCGGCGGCAGTGACCTGCGCAGTTATCCCCAGCTTGCGCAGCACCTTTTCAACATTCATCTTCAAGAGCACTGAAGTGCCAATGCCTTGACCACAGACGGCGACGATCTTCTTCACGGTTGCTACTTTCTCCCGGCGAGTAGGTTCTGGTTAAAGCATAATCTGAAAAGCAAAATTTAGCTCCCATTTGTAGCAAGTGACGCCAGCGTCTCACGCACTTCCTGGGGAGTCTTAGCACCTATCGCGGTTGTCAGCGTGTCGCCATCTTGCAAAAGCTCAGCTAGCGCCGCCATGATGTCAAGGTGATCGTCGTGATTCAGCGCCGCCAACCCAATCACTAGGCTTACTGGATCGTTTGCCACATTGCCAAAAGGAACCGGTTTAGCCAAGCTCACCCAACTAATTCCGTTCTTCAAAACGGACGATGAAGGACGAGCGTGCGCCAACGCGAAACCTGGGGCGAGCACAATGTATGGCCCCAGGTCTTCGACAGTTTTAATCATGTCAGCGGTGTAAGCCTCAGTAGCCACGCCTTGGACTACTAACGCCGCACCGGCAAACTCCACCGCCTCGCGCCAATCGTTAGCTTGAGCCTGAGTAACGATTGCGCCGTCCGGCAGAAAATCACTCAGACTCATTTCCACGAAGTTACTCGTGCTCAGCGGCGATCATTTCAGCTTCGGAGGACAACTCGTCTACCTTATGGGTAAAGGCTTGCGGGATGTCATCAGATTCCGGGATCGGAGCTTCTTTGACGTAACCGGGGTGAGTGGGGTCTTTTTGATATGCCTTATCACCCTTATGAGGATTCATATCTAGATAAGCCACGCCCTTTTCCCGTGCCTTCTTAACTTCATCCTGCGTGATGCCGTAGTAGGCAGCAACCATAATGTCTTTCATGTCTTGCAACATGGGCAGGCGCGGGTTGGCCGGGGCGCACTGATCTTCATAAGCACGCATGGCCAGCGCATCGAGGTTGTTCATGTAGCGCTCTTCATCAACGCCTTGCTCTTGGAAGGACTTCTCAATGCCCAACCGGGTCGCGAGGTCACGGCAGAACTGCGCGTAATTTTCGACACCCTCAGCCTCAGTTGCGGCTGGCAGGCCGAGCATCTTAGCAAGTTCTTGATACCGCTCAGGTGCCACATACTTATCGGCTTTCGGCCAACCGGTGACCTTGGACGGCACTTGACCGTTGTACCGGATGACATACGGCAAGAACATGGCGTTGGTACGGCCATGAATTAGGCCAAATTGCGCACCGATGGTGTGCGACATCGCATGGACCATGCCCAAGAATGCGTTCGCAAACGCCATGCCAGCAATAGTGGCCGCATTGTGCATCTTTTCGCGCGCCTTATCCAGGTCAGCGCCACCATTCTTCGACTTCTCGATGTTGTCCGAAATCAACGATATAGCTTGTTTACACAAACCATCGGTGTAATCGTTAGCGTAAACCGACACAAAAGCTTCGGTAGCGTGCGTCAAAGCATCCATACCGGAGTCAACTACCAGCTTAGCTGGCATCGTCTTAGTCAGTTCTGGATCAACGATGGCCACAGTTGGAGTCAGCGCGTAGTCTGCCAGTGGGTACTTGAAGCCGGTCTTGTGGTCAGAAATAACTGCGAACGGCGTCACCTCGGAACCGGTACCAGATGAAGTTGGTACGCAAACCAGAGTGGCTTTCTGACCAAGCTGCGGATACTGGAATGCGCGTTTGCGCACGTCAAAGAACTTTTCGCGCAAATCAGCGAAGTCAATCTCCGGGTGCTCATATTTGAGCCACATGACTTTGGCAGCATCCATTGGGGAACCACCGCCGATGGCGATGATGGTGTCCGGGTTGTGCTCCCGCATCCGCTCAGCGCCAGCGATCACAGTCTCCACCGATGGTTCGGGTTCAACATAGTCAAGCACTTGGACAGCGACCTTATTGGGGCGACGCCGAAGCACATCGAGAACCTTGTCCACGATGCCGATGGAACTCATCACCTTGTCAGTAACGATGGTGACGCGCTCGACACCCTTCATGTCAGCCAAATACTGAATGGCATTAGGTTCGAAGTACGTCTTAGGCGGCACCTTGAACCACTGCATGTTGTTGTTACGACGTGCTACGCGCTTCACATTTACCAAGTTGACCGCCGAGACATTGTTGGAAACCGAGTTGTGACCGTATGAGCCGCAGCCCAAGGTGAGAGAAGGAATAAGAGCATTGTAGATATCGCCGATGCCACCTAGGGCGGACGGTTGATTCCACAGAATACGGACAGCTTTAACTCGCTTACCGAACTCCTCGACCAAAGCTCTGTCTTTAGTGTGGATGGCAGCAGAGTGGCCGAGCCCATCAAACTCCACCATCTCTTCGGCTAAGCGCAGACCGTCTTTCTCGTCTTTCGACTTCAGCACGGCAATCAGCGGGGATAGCTTTTCGCGAGTCAGCGGCTCCTGTGGACCGACCGATTTACATTCAGCCATCAAAATGGAGGTATCAGCGGGAACCTTGAAGCCAGCCTGCTCAGCCAGCCAAACCGGAGACTTACCCACCACATCGGCGTTCAACTTGGCGCCAGCGCAGTTTTCCGAATTGGCAGTCACGCCGAAGAAGTAATTCTCCAGTTTGGCCTTTTCATCGGCATTGCAGACGTGGGCATGCATCCGCTTGAACTCATTCATCGTCTCACGGTAAATGTCGGAGTCAATAATGACGGCCTGCTCAGAAGCACAAACGACGCCGTAGTCAAAGCCCTTAGAAAGCACGATGTCATTGACGGCCCGCTTAATGTCTGCATCGCTATGGATGTAAGCCGGTACGTTACCGGCACCCACGCCGATAGCCGGTTTACCAGTTGAATACGCGGCTCGCACCATCGCATTACCACCGGTGGCCAGTACTAGCGCGACGCCTGGGTTGTTCATCAGTTCGGCCGTGGCCTGGATTGAGGGGTGCTCAATCCACTGGATACAGTTTTCTGGTGCGCCAGCGGCAATCGCAGCATCGCGAACTACGGTGGCAGCCTGCACCGATGACTTTTGCGCATTGGGGTGGAAACCGAAAATAATCGGGTTGCGAGTTTTCAGCGCTAACAACGACTTGAAAATAGTGGTTGAGGTGGGGTTGGTAACCGGGGTGACACCGGCGACCACGCCGACCGGGTCTGCGATTTCGACAACACCGTTTAAATCGTCACGATGAATCACACCGACGGTTTTGGTATTTGCCATCGAGTGCGTGACGTGCTCACACGCAAACAGGTTTTTAGTCGCTTTATCTTCGACGATGCCGCGGCCAGTTTCATCTACCGCAGCTTGGGCGAGGGTGCCGTGCTCATGCAGCGCTGCAATTGACGCCTTCTTGACAATGTAGTCAATCTTTTCTTGGTCGTAATCAGCGTACTCTTCCAGCGCGACCAGGGCTTTGTCCACGAGAGCCTGGACTTCGGCCTTTGCATCAACTGTATCGGCTTGCGGCGCCTTGGATTTCTTGGTTTCAGTAACCACCGGTTTCGCTCCTTGGTTGCGAGTAGGTTTCTGACCCAGCCTAACCAAAAGAACCCGAATCGGCGCGTTACAAAACGGTAACGGCGAGTTGCGTTTTTCACAACTCGCCGTTAGGAGGTTCCCACCAAGGGGTTTGCTCTTAAATGCGCTACCAGGCAGAGCCTGAGCGCGGTGAAAGAACTAGGAAATCTCAGACTCGATCAGAGCACCTGGGGTGGTCTTTTGGACCTGCATCAGGAACTCCAAGTTGGTGCCAGTTTCTTTCAACTTGTTCAATAGCAACTCGGTCGCTTGTTGCTCATCCAAAGCACCAAGCAAGCGACGCAGTTTGTAAACGATGGCCAACTCTTCTTTGGAAAGCAGAATTTCTTCGCGGCGAGTGGAGGATGCATTAACGTTAATGGCTGGGTAAATGCGTTTTTCAGCCAGCGACCGCGACAGGCGCAATTCCATGTTACCGGTGCCTTTGAATTCCTCAAAGATAACCTCGTCCATTTTGGAGCCAGTTTCCACAAGTGCAGTGGCAATAATGGTTAGCGAACCGCCACCTTCGATATTGCGAGCCGCCCCGAAGAATTTCTTGGGCGGATATAGCGCAGCCGCATCCACACCACCGGACAGAATTCGACCCGATGCCGGTGCAGCTAAGTTATAAGCCCGCGAAAGGCGCGTAATACCGTCTAACAGAATTACTACATCTTGCCCCAATTCGACTAAACGCTTAGCCCGTTCAATCGCTAATTCTGCGACCGTGGTGTGGTCAGACGCATGCCGATCAAAGGTCGAGGCAATTACCTCACCCTGCACCGAGCGCTGGAAATCGGTAACCTCTTCCGGCCGCTCATCAACCAAAACCACCATTAAATGAACTTCGGGGTTATTAGTGGTGATGGAATTAGCAATTTGTTGCATCATCAAAGTCTTACCGGCTTTAGGCGGCGAAACCAATAAACCACGTTGGCCCTTACCAATCGGGGCAATAATGTCAATAATGCGCGATGACAACTTATTAGCGCCGCCGGTGGTCTCTAACCGCAGGCGTTCTTGCGGATAAAGCGGAGTGAGCTTAGCAAATTCTGGACGCTGTTTAGCTTCTTCAACCGTCATGCCATTAACGGAATCTACTTGCACTAAAGCAGAGAATTTGTTCCGAGCATTACCCGAAACTTCACCTTCGCGAGGTTGCTTAATCGCCCCGACGATGGCATCGCCCCGGCGCAACCCATTGCGCTTTACCTGATTTAACGAAACATAAACATCGTTCGGTCCAGGCAAATAACCCGACGTACGCACGAAAGCGTAGTTATCGAGTACATCAAGCACCCCAGCTACTGGTACTAATACGTCATCCTCGGAGATCTCCGGTTCGTCATTGGCATCGTTACGGCGCTTATTCCGGTCTAGCCGATCACTGCGTTCAGGCCGGTCGTTACGATCATTTCGATCCCGGCTGCGATCGCGCTGCCGACGGCGATCATCCAACCGGGAACCATTGCGGTCCGTCCGATTCCGGTCGCCATCCCGGTCTTCCCGGCCCACCCCGGCCTCGTTTGAGTCGCGGGAGATTCGCGGTTCGCGAGGTTCCCGGTCCACGTTGCTGCTGCGATCGTGACTGCCGTAGCGGTCCTGATGGCTGGTACGCTCCGAATTTAGTGGTCGCTCCTCACGGTTGCGCCGCTCCCCTACCTGGCGGTCGTTGCCCTGACGCTCACCAGAGTATCGCTCGCCGGGAATCGCAGACCGCTCGGCGCGATCCCTATTCTCATACCGATCATTGCGGTCCGTACGGGTCCAGTATTCGCCGCGTTCCCGCCGGGTGTTAACTTCGGCAACCGCGTTAGAAAGTTCTTCTAGCCGAGCTTGGCGATCCGGATCAACCCGTTCCGCGCGTGAACTGCCCGACCGAATCGGGGCGGCTTCGGCCAACTCGTCCAAGTTTATTGCGATGATGGGTTCTGGACGCTCGGTAGTGACCCGATCATGGTTGGCCCGGCCAACAGCTTCGCCGGTAGGCCGCTCAGCGCGACGCGGTTTGCGAACCGGAACACTGGCAGCAGCCTCTTCCCGAGGCGCGCTTTGAGTTGCCTTTGGGCTGGGCGCACTTTGATTTAGTGCCTCAATCAATTCGCCTTTCCGCATCCGGGAGACCCCTTTGACTCCGGATTCGGTTGCGAGAGCTTTCAGCTCATCCAGTTTCATTTTGGCGAGCGTTTCAGCGTTATGTGCCACGAATGACCTTTCAATATCAATTAGCTGAGTCATTTTGCACCGGAATTTTAATTTAGCTTATTACGATGCTAATCAGCTTTTGCTTTCACTCCCCCGGATAACATCAAGCCTTCAAGACAAGCCTAAAAGAGCAATAAATGTGGGTGAGAGTCAAAATAATAAGGTTTGCGCTGCTAAATGCAGGGCAGTTTTGCCTCGGTTCGGCACAGTAGCACGATAAAATAGTTCAAGGCAATTTGGGGTATGTCCGCGCTCCGATTTCATCCACCCGGAGACGCAAAATCCGCCACTCATCAAGATTTATTCCTGAATTTTCCAAAGCTTTCCCAAACGAACTGGACTCGTTATCGTCGCTTCGTAAGGGGGGTTCAAAACCACGTAAATAGTCGTAGTCTGTGAAGAAAGCCAAAACCGTGGGTCCGGCTCCGGAAATCACCGCCGGAATTCCGAGTTCCCGTAACGCAGCCACTACGGCTGCTGACTCCGGCATTACCGCAGCCCGATAAGGCTGGTGTAATTTATCCTCAGTTGCGGCTAAGAGATGTTCCGAGTGTCCGTTAAGTGCTTGGAGTAACAACGCGACTCGACCCACATTGAAAACGGCATCCGCAAAGGGGACTTGGTCTGGCAAAACCGCCCTGGCTGCTTTAGTTGCTAATGAATTCGAAGGCACAAGTAAAACTGGGGAAACCGACCCTTGCATTGGAATGCGTACCGCCTGTGGATTTCCGCCTTCCAGCCAGGAAACGGTAGCGCCCCCGTAGATCGCTGGCGCAGCATTGTCGGGGTGGCCCTCGAATTCCGTGGCTAACGCCAGCACTTGTTCTAGCGGGATTTCGTTGGGGTCCGAAAGTAACCGACGAGCTGCCATAATCCCGGCAACCACCGCCGCAGCAGAAGACCCCAAGCCTCGACCGTGCGGGATGCGGTTCCAACAGCTTAAATCCAGGTTGGGCTGTGCTACCCCAACCGAATCCAAAGTATGCCTAAGGGCGCGCAACACTAGATGATTTTCATCAAGCGGTACCTCGCCTGCCCCTTGCCCGGTCACAGTTACGGTAGTGGGGCCAGGTACTACTTTCACCTCGATCTGGTCATACATATCATAGGCCAAGCCCAAGCAGTCAAAGCCTGGGCCCAAGTTGCCGCTGGTAGCTGGCACCAGAACTTGAACGGCATCTGCGAGAAGCTGCTTAGCCAAGGCCCAACTCGCTTGCAATCGCTACCGGGTCAGCCGTAACGGCCAATGGAGAAACCTCACTGCCATCGAGTTCCCGAAGGGCCCAGGCTGGGTCTTTCAGCCCGTGGCCAGTTACGGTCACTGTAATTGTGGCTCCGGCTGGGACTAAGCCTTGCTCAGCACGCTGCAACAACCCGGCGACCCCGGCCGCGGAAGCTGGCTCAACAAAAACCCCAACTTCTCTGGATAATAGCCGGTGAGCCGCCAGAATTTGTTCGTCGGTAACCGCCTCAATTACGCCACCAGATTCATCGCGAGCGGCTTCCGCTTGCGGCCAAGAGGCAGGCCGCCCGATTCGGATCGCGGTAGCAATAGTTTCGGGGTTATCTACCGGATGCCCTAACACAATCGGGGCGGCACCTGCGGCTTGAAATCCCCACATGGCTGGCCTTTTAGTTGCCACCGGTGAGCCAAACTCGTCCGAAGCATACTCGCTAAAACCTTGCCAGTAGGCAGTGATGTTACCGGCATTTCCCACCGGTAAACAATGGATATCGGGAGAATCTCCCAGCACATCTACGATTTCGAATGCAGCAGTTTTCTGGCCTTCAATCCGAGCGGGGTTGACCGAGTTGACGAGTTCTACCGGGTACTGTTCAGCTAGTTGCCGGGCGATGGTCAAACAGTCATCAAAGTTACCGGAAACCTGTAACAACTTGGCTCCGTGGGCGATGGCCTGAGACAGCTTACCCATCGCGATTTTGCCCTCGGGTACCAGCACCGCACAAACCAAACCAGCTCGAGTCGCGTAGGCAGCAGCAGAAGCCGAGGTGTTCCCGGTAGAAGCGCAGATCACGGCTTTAGCACCTCGGCTGACGGCTGCGGAAATGGCGGCTGTCATGCCCCTATCTTTAAATGAACCGGTTGGGTTTAGCCCCTCGTACTTCACATAGACATCGGCACCAACTTGTTTTGAAAGGGATGGCGCCGGGATTAGCGGGGTGCCGCCTTCCTGGAGCGCCACGATGGACTCTTTTATATAAGACGGCATCCGGTCGGCGTACTCCGTGATTACGCCGCGCCATAAGTTAGCCATTGCCACCCCCTTCTACTCGCAACACCGACACGATATCAATAACGTGAGGCGAAGCCGCAAGCTCGGCCCGGACTTCCGCAAATGCCCGCCCGGAAGCGGCATGGGTAGTAATGACTAGAGTCGCCGCCCCGTTATTGGGCTGTTGGGAAACATCGCCGCTGAGAGCATCATCCTCGGTAATTGGGGTTTGGCTAACTTTTTCAATTGAGATGTGATGCGCCGCAAGAACACCAGCAACTTGGGCGAGCACCCCAGGTTGATCATCAACCACCATCCGAATTTGGTACCGGGAAACTGCCGCGCCTGGTTCGAGAACCGCGAGTCCGGCATAGGCCGATTCGCCGACTGCCCGGCCACCAAGCACCCGGTGCCGAGCCACGGTAACTAAATCTCCAAGTACTGCGGATGAGGTAGCCACGCCTCCGGCACCTTGACCATAAAACATCAACGGCCCAGCGAGTTGTGCCTCGACAAACACGGCATTGAAGGCGCCGCGTACCGCAGCCAACGGGTGCTCCGCTGGGATTAGCGCCGGATGCACGCGCACCGAAACACCAGTCGGAGTGCGTTCGGCAATCGCTAACAGCTTCAAAACTTGACCAGTTTGCGCTGCCCAGGCCACATCGTCGGCAGTTATCCCACGAATCCCTTCGATAGCTACATCGTCAATGCTGACCCGAGTGTGAAATGCCATCGAGGCTAAAATCGCTGCTTTCGCTGCGGCATCCAGACCATCAACGTCCGCCGAAGGATTAGCCTCAGCAAACCCCCGTTCTTGCGCAACTTTCAAGGCGTCATCGAACGCTGACCCATCGGTGGTCATCCGATCCAGGATGAAGTTGGTGGTGCCATTGACGATACCTAGGATACGATTGACGTGGTCGCCCGCTAACGAGTGCCGGATTGGGCGCACGATGGGAATGGCGCCGCCCACAGATGCCTCATATAACAGGTCCACTCCAGCGGCGTCGGCTGCGGCATATAACTCAGGGCCGTGTGCGGCCAGTAGTGCCTTATTGGCGGTCACCACGGACGAGCCATTTGCCAACGCCCGCAATATCAGCGTTTTGGCTGGTTCTAGCCCACCGAATAGTTCGATGACTACGTCTGCGCCATCAACTGCTGCTTCTGCATCGTTGGTTAGTAGCGACTTTGGAATACCTGGGTCTTTAATCTCTTCCGGGTCGCGAACCACGATGGAGGTCAACTCCACGGGCGCCCCAATCCGGGCAGCCAAATGATTAGCTTCACTGATCAGGCCTTTAGCTACCTGGCTACCAACTACCCCGCATCCCAGCAGGGTGACTTTAAGTGGGCTTTTATCTTGCATGAAATTCTCCTAGCCCAAATCCAGGGCCAACATATCCTCAACAGTTTCGCGGCGAACTAATAATTGCGCTTTCCCGTCCGCAACTGCGACAACTGGCGGTTTGGGCAACATATTATAGTTGGAAGCCATAGCCCGCCCATAAGCTCCAGTCGCGGCCATTGCGATGACATCGCCGGCCTTAATATCGGAAGGTAATTGGACTTGGGAAACCAGAATGTCCCCGCTTTCGCAATGTTTACCGACAATTCGAGCTAGCTCAGTGGGAGCATCGCTAACCCGATTGGCCAACTCAACATGGTATTGGGCGCCATATAAAATTGGGCGAATGTTATCGCTCATCCCGCCGTCCACCGAGACATAAACCCTGGTAAACACGCTGCCATCATTGCCGTGTACTGTTACTGGTTTAACCGTGCCGACCGTGTAAAGGGTAATTCCAGCTCCGCCGATCAAGGAGCGGCCCGGTTCGATCGCTATCCGGGGCGGTAGCGTGCCCAAGGCCCGATTGGTGTCGGCGATCGTGGTAGCCAAAGCTTGCGCAGCAATTCGGGGGTCGAGCGGTGTTTCCCCCGGCAGATAGGCGATCCCGAATCCGCCACCCAAGTCTATTTCTTCTACTAACACACCCCGGCGGCGATAGAGTTCGGCTCGGAGCCGGGCCACAGCTTGGGCCGCTGCCACAAAACCGGCCGGGTCAAGGATTTGCGACCCGATGTGCGAGTGCAAGCCGAGCAGTTTCAGGCTGGGCCGATCCAACACTCGATTTAGGGCTTCCATCGCAGGTGAGTCGTGCGACCCTGGCGCAGCGTGGATGCTTAGCCCAAATTTTTGGTCTTCGTGAGCGGTTGAGATGTATTCGTGCGCGCCCGCGTGAACCCCGGTAGTAACTCTGACTAGCACCGGTTGCACTACTCCCTGTTGGGCGGCTATTTCGGCGACTTGGTCTATTTCGCCTAGGGAGTCCACGATGATTTGACCCACGCCACTTTTAACTGCGGCAGTTATCTCTTCCACCGACTTGTTATTACCGTGAAAGCCGATCTTGCCTCCCGGTACTCCGGCTGCTAATGCCGTAGCCAACTCGCCACCGCTCGCCGTATCAACGCCCAACCCGGCTGCCGAAACCCACTTTGCTAATGATTTATTTAAGTTGGCCTTACCGGCGTAATACAAACTAGCTTCGCTGCCGATCGCGGCAAATGCCGATTCGAACGCATCCCGGTAAGCCTGAGCTCTACCAAGAAAGTCACCTTTGTCCACCAAGTAGGCCGGGGTGCCAAACTCCTGGACGAGTTGGGTAACTGGCACGCCAGCCAACTCCATTTCGCCTGAGGCATTGCGCGTCAAGTTTGCAGGCCAGGGCTCACCTAGCCAACCCGGAGCGATTTCTCGCCAATTCTCTGTTCCCATAACTGTCCTTTTTAAACGCGTTATTACATTCGGGTGGGTGCGCTGACTCCTAGTAGATCTAGGCCGTTGGAAAGAACTTGACGCACCGCATCGTTTAGCCATAACCGGCTATGATGCACATCAGTCACCGGCTCATCAGGATAGGGCAACACTCGCCGCGCATTCCCGTCGGCATCTTTAGCCTGATACCAAGCGTGGTAGTCGCCGGCTAAAGCTTCTAAGTAGCGAGCAATGCGGTGTGGTTCCCGCAAGTTAGCAGCTTCAGCCACAACCCCTGGGAATTCAGCTAACCGACCGAGCAACTCAGTATCGGCCGCCCCGTCCAATAACGCTGGGTCGAAACCGTCCGCCCGGTTTACCCCACGCTCTTCCGCGTTCCGGTCCACTGCGCAGGTCCGGGAATGAGCATATTGCACATAGAAAACCGGGTTTTCATTAGTGGCACTTTGCAGTAAATCTAGATCAAGATCAATCGAGGAATCTGCCGCGAACCGGGCTAACGAATACCGGGCGGCATCTACGCCAACCTCGTTAACTAAGTCGTCAATAGTAACCACATTCCCGGCCCGCTTGGACATCCGAACCGGTTGGCCATTCTTAACCAAATTGACCAATTGACCAATCAGGATTTGCAGGTTTTGGTTGGGTTCATCGCCGAATGCGGCACATACTGCCATCATCCGCCCGATGTAGCCGTGGTGATCGGCGCCAAGCATGATGATAACTTCGTCGGCGCCTCGGTCGCGCTTATCCAAATAGTAGGCCACATCAGCAGCGATGTAAGCGGGGTTTGCGTCGGACTTAATCAGCACCCGGTCCTTATCGTCCCCAAAATCGGTGGTCCGTAACCAAGTGGCCCCGGCATCTTCATAGACATGCCCAAGTTCGTTTAGCCGCCCCAACGCCTTGGTAACCGCGCCGGAAGTATGTAGCGAGTTCTCATGGAAAAAAACATCGAAATGCACCCCAAACTCGGCCATAGACTTCTGGATTTCGGCAAACATCTTGGTTACGCCACGATCCCGGAAAATCTCTTGGGCCTGGTCATCGGGCAGGCTGGCGGGCGCCGACTCCCCAGCTTCGACAAATTCTGCGGTCACCTCGTTGGCGATATCCGTGATGTATGCGCCACCGTAGCCGTTTTCCGGGGTCGGTAGGCCGCGCGCGGCTGCCAACAATGATGCGGAGAAGTTGTCAATCTGGGTGCCGTGATCGTTGAAATAGTATTCGCGAGTCACCTGAGCACCCGATGCTTCTAAAATCCGAGCTAGGGAATCCCCGACTGCCGCCCAGCGCACGCCGCCGATGTGGATCGGGCCGGTGGGGTTAGCGGAAACAAACTCCAGGTTGATGTGCTTACCGGCTTCCGCATCGTTCCGCCCGTAATCTTTGCCAGCTTCGACAATGGTGCGGGCTAACTCCCCCGCGCTAGCCGCATCCAGCCGCAAGTTAATAAAGCCAGGCCCGGCCACTTCCGCCGAAGAAATGCCAGCAGTTTGGCGCAACCGTTCGGCCAGCATCTCGGCTAACTCCTGAGGCTTAGCCCCTGCATGTTTGGCCAGGCGCATTGCCACGTTTGTGGACCAGTCGCCGTGCTCCCGCTGCCTGGGGCGCTCCACCACCACGGCGGTAGGCACCTGTTCGGGCGCGAGGTTGAGCGCACCGTCATTCGTGGCATCGGTGATGGCGGCGATTATCGCTGCCGAGACCTCAGTTGGAGTCATAGCCGCCACCCTAGTGACGGCATTGGACAAAACTGTCAAATTGGCTATTTGGCTAGCTTGAGGAGGGTGGCGCCAGCCCCAACTGTTTGGCCTTTGCTGACCGCAACCTCGGTTACGGTGGCTTCACCAGGGCTGACGATCTCATTCTCCATCTTCATGGCTTCCAAGATAACTAGCACTTGGCCGGCCTTTACTCGCTGCCCAGCTTGCACTTTGATGTCTTTGATTAGGCCCGGCATTGGAGCGGGAACCGGCTCACCGGCTGCCGTGACTCGAGGCGCAGCCGACCCAGCGGTTGGCACTGTGGTTGGGGCACCGGCGGGGGCGGGGCGGCGAACTGCAGTTGCCGGACGCCCTGCCGTCGCCGGGCGGGGAGCAGCAGCGGGGGCCGGGCGTTGAGTGGGTGCGGGACCAGGCTGCCGCCCAGCAGCCGCCCGAGTGATATTTGAGACCATCCGCCGCGCGAGGGCTGGATGCTCCGCTAACTCCTCATCAGAAAGCGGCCGAGCCGACTCAATTGCTCCCAGGAGTGCCCGGTTGTCTTCAACCTCAACCTCATAAACTTTGCCGTTTAGGGTGATTTCATAACGCATTGGTTTACCGCTCCCGGATTGATTTAAAGGTTAATTGTTGAGGTTCGACCCGCATGTGATGAGCCACTACAGCCATTAGCAAAGCTGCGGTTTGATCATCTACATCATATTTTTCGGCGATGGTGTAGTCCAGCCAATTATGCTTACCCTGGCTTAAATCCGAACTGAGCGGCTTCGCTCCTTGGTTAGGGATCGGGGCGGCCAACCCTGGATTTCCGCTCGGCGGCAGTGGTGGCTTACTACTCCCAGTTGCGACGTTCCCACTCGCGGCGGTTACGGTGGTATTGCCACCGGACGATGCGGGAACCACCCCGGTTGCCAGCGGTTGCCCGGCGCCACCGGCTGAGTTAGCGGGCGGAGCATCGTGCTCCTTTTCCCGCTCTTCCGCGAATCGCTCATAAACCTGCGGGAACATGGCGTAGCTCAATACATCCTCAGGGGAATGGGCCAGCGTGCCAGCTTCCTTAACTGCTGCCGACCACCCATCAGGCAGGGCATCGGCGAACCGTCCGGTAATGCGCGGCGTATCCCCCAAGGCTTTGGCAATCAGGGCTTCGTTCACTTTCCCTGGCGCGGCTCCATACTCTCCGCGTAGATAGGCTCGGGTTTCTTTCGAGATAACTTTGTAACGCTCGCCTGCTAGCACATTGGCAGTGGCTTGGGCGCCGACAACTTGACTAGTTGGAGTAACCAAGGGCGGATAACCTAAATCAGCCCGGACGCGTGGAGTTTCGGCAATAATTTGCGGAAGTTTATCAATCTGCCCGGCCGCTTTAAGTTGCGAAATTAAGTTGGACAACATGCCACCGGGGATTTGATAATTAAGCGAGTCCACATCAGTTTCGAGCACTTTGGGGTCTAATAACCCTTCTGCTAAATACTTATCCCGTAATGGCTTAAAGAAGTCATTAACCTCTTTCAACTTCTCTCGATCAATCCCGGTGTCGAAGCCAAGTTGTTCCAAACTGTAAACCACGGTTTCGGTAGCTGGTTGCGAAGTACCACCGGAGAACGATGAAATCGCGGTGTCAATTACATCAGCACCTACTTCGACTGCTTTCAGGTAAGCCATAATCGCTAGACCGGTAGTGGCATGCGCATGCACATGTAACCGCAACTTAGTAGTGCCTTTAATCGCAGTAACTAAATCGCGACATTCCCGAGGCGTCATAATCCCAGCCATATCTTTGATGCAAATTGAGGTAGCACCCATTTCCTCAATATGCCGGGCTAGGACAGCATAATTTTCTAGGGTATGCACCGGCGAAGTGGTGTACGCAATTGCTACTTGGGCATCTGCACCTTGTTTAACCGTCTCGTCAACCGCAGTTTCTAGGTTACGCAGGTCGTTAAGCGCATCAAAAATGCGGATGATATCTATCCCATTACCAACCGAGTATTGAATAAACTTCCGAACAATATCATCGGGATAATGTTTGTAGCCCAGCAGGTTTTGCCCCCGCAATAACATTTGCAATTTTGAATTAGGGCACAGTTTGCGGATGTTGCGCAGCCGCTCCCAAGGGTCTTCATCCAAATACCGCATACAGGCGTCGAACGTGGCACCGCCCCAACACTCCAGGGAGTAATAACCGACTTTATCCAGGGTGGGCAAAATGTCGGCGAACTCGTCGTAGCGCATCCGGGTAGCAATTAGCGACTGCGGCGCATCCCGCAGAACTGTCTCGGTAATCCCTACTTTCATGCCTCAACTACCTCGTATTCTTCAACCAAGTATTCGTCACCATCGGCATACTCACCTTCGACTACATAACCATCTCCGCCTACATAACCTTCTTCAACTACATAGTCACCTTCATCGTAGTTTTCATATTCGACGTACTCTTCACTTAATGGAGCTTCACCAGCGATATCGATAGATTCTTCTAACTCATCTCCCGTAGTTCCGCCAGTACCAATCCGGCGCGATATGCGCGATAACGCCACAATAACCGCGTAAATAATTGCCATTACTAAGAAGATTCCAAGCATGCCAAAGAGCAATACTCTTAACGAATCACCAATCATCGAAATCTACCTTTCGCCCTACTCATGCATTAAGAATTAGCCGTCGGATTAAAGCCGCGGGATCAAGCTCAACAAAATACCACCTGCAATAACTGAGGCGATTTGCCCGCCGACATTAACGCCACTGGCATGCATCAGCAGGAAGTTCTGGTTGTCCTCAGCTAGGCCCATTTTGTGAACCACGCGGCTGGACATCGGGAAAGCGGAAATGCCACAAGCCCCAATCATCGGGTTAATCTTGGTTTTGGCGAACAGATTAATGAATTTGGCAAATAGCACACCGCCCACTGTGTCGAATACGAAGGCGACTAGACCTAGACCCATAATTAGCAAGGTTTGCAGAGTTAGAAATTCGTTAGCTTGCATCCGCACTGCGATAGTGATGCCCAATAGAATAGTAATCAAGTTTGCTAACGCATTTTGCGCGGTATCAGACAGGCTCCCTAAGACGCCACATTCGCGCAGCAGATTACCGAACATCAAAAAACCAACCAAAGCAACTGACCGAGGCGCAATTAACCCAGCGATAATGGTTACCATAATCGGGAATAAAATTCGAGTAAATTGAGAAACTTCGCTGCTGGTATAAGGCATCCGAATCCGCCGCTCATCTCGGGTGGTAAGTGCGCGGATAACTGGCGGCTGAATAATCGGTACCAATGCCATATAACTATAGGCCGCCACCACAATGGCGCCCAGGTATTGAGTACCGTAGAAATTAGCCACGAAAATAGAAGTGGGGCCATCGGCTGCCCCAATCACAGCTACCGAGGCGGCATCTTGCAGCGTGAAAGTGCCGGGGAAGAAATGCCCGATGGTGGCCGCGAGGAGTAACGTAACAAAAATGCCGAACTGAGCTGCGGCCCCAAATAACAGCAACTTTGGGTTGGTCAGCAATGGGCCGAAATCAATCATTGCCCCAATGCCGACAAAGAGCAGCAGTGGGAATAACTCGTTGGCGATACCGGCATCGAACAGCACCGATAGTGGGCCTTCTTCCAGGAAGCCGGCATAATTCTGGGTGATTGCCCCAGACAGCGGCAGATTAACCAGGATTGCGCCAAAACCGATGGGGAGCAACAATGCAGGTTCCATGTCCCGCCGGATTGCTAGGTAAATTAACGTGGCCCCTAAGGCCCACATGACCAACATCCGCAACACGTCAAAAAGGCTCATTGAGCTTAATGCCCCGAACAGGAAATCTAGCATCCCCAGACCCTTCACCCCGGAATTATCCTGAACCAAACCTAGGGCCATAGGCGGCAAAAATTCGGTTAGTTGCCCGGCGGTTTTACTCTCCGATTTAGCTGCGCTGATTTAGCCGCGCTGATTTAGCTGTACCGAGAACGCAATCGAATTTACCGGGCGCCAGAGGTGGTGGCTTGGAGAATAACCCTGGAACCTTGATAAGCGACGATGGATTGGCCACTAGCAATGCCAGCCAACTTATCGTCCAGCAGCTCAAATACTACGGAGTCGCCTTGAGTGGTTATCCTCGCGGGCACCTCGCGGCCGTGGGCGCGAACTTGAATACCGGCTAGTAGGTATTGGCCAGACGATGGTGGTTCGACATACCAGACCGGGTCAACCCCAGTAATTTCAGTGACGGTTAGCAACTCGCGCGGGCCGACAGTTACCACGTTAGTTACCGGATCGGCGCTCAACACATAGCGAGGTTGCCCATCTGCCGCCGGGCGCCCAAGGAACAGACCCTTGCGCTGGCCTACCGTAAAGCCATAAGCGCCATCGTGCTGGCCGACTTCCGCACCCGTTTCATCCACGATGCTACCTGGTTGAACTCCGAGGCGATCCCGGAGAAAACCCCGGGTGTCGCCATCGGGAATAAAACAAATATCATAACTATCGGGCTTATTACTGACCGCAAAACCGCGAGCCGCAGCTTCGGCTCTAACTTCCGCTTTAGAGGCAAAGCCGCCCAAGGGGAATACCGAATGGGCTAAACGCTGGGGCCCAGCAACCGCAAGAACATAACTTTGGTCTTTTTCGAGATTGGCACTGCGATGCAATTCGCCGTTAATTAATTGGGCATAATGCCCGGTGGCAACCGCATCAAAACCGAGTGCGTTAGCCCGATTTGCTAGCGTGGAAAACTTAACATGCTCATTACACCTAATACAGGGGTTAGGAGTGCGCCCGGCTTGGTATTCAGCTATGAAATCATTAACCACTGTATCTTGAAACGATTCCGATAAATCCCAAACATAAAATGGAATACCCAATTTATCGGCAACGCGCCGGGCATCTAGGGAATCTTCAATCGAACAGCAGCCTCGGCTGCCCTCGCGGAAAAGTTGGCGGTTCCGCAACAAGGCCATGTGTACGCCGACTACCTCATGCCCGGCCTCAACGGCCAGGGCAGCAGCCAACGCGGAATCCACTCCTCCGCTCATGGCTGCTAAAACTTTCACGGCGGGTAGCCTACTAGACGGCTGGGCGGTTTTGAGCCGCATGCACGATGCCAGGCAAAACTTTAATCAGTTGCTCGACATCTGCAACCGTAGTGGTTGGCCCCAGGGTGAACCTGAGCGAAGACCGGGCATCTAACTCATTTAAACCGCAAGCTAACAGGGCTTCGGAAGGCCGAGCTACTCCGGCGGCACAGGCGGCTCCGATTGAAGCGGCAAAGCCTTGGTTGTCCAGACCAAACAGCAAGGCATCTGGATCACAGCCCGGAAAGACAAACGAGGCGTTCCCAGGAAGGCGGTTAAGGCCTGCGACCCCGGTGAGTTGGGCGGTTGCGATTGTGCCTAATACTCCGGAAATTAGGCGGTCTCGCAATTCCGTTAAATGTTTTTGGTTCGCAAGTAATTTATTCGTAACAGTTTGCAAAGCTACGGCAAAACTAGCAACACCTGGCACATTTAGAGTTCCGGCCCGGATGCCACGCTCATGTTCTCCGCCATGATGCAGCGGTTCAATTGGCAGCCCGCGTTTCACCAGTAAAGCCCCGACCCCCATTGGACCGCCGATTTTGTGTGCTGCGATAGACATGGCATCCACGTCCAATTCCGAAAACGAAATCGGGATTTGACCCAAAGCGGCCACTGCGTCGGTATGCATCGGAATACCAACTGAATGAGCTAATTCGGCTAACTGCTGAATTGGTTGAATAGTCCCGATTTCGTTACTAGCCAGCATTACCGAAACTAATGCCATTTGTTTCAACTGCTGTGGTGTTTGAGGGGCGATAACGCCACTGGGGGTGACTGGGAGGATAACCAAGTCGGCCCCACGCTGAGCCAGCCAACGAGCCGGTTCCAGTACGGAATGATGTTCTAGCGCGCTTACCGCCAAACCAGTTTGGGATGGGTCCCGGGCTACCGTTGCCCAATAAATGCCTTTGATTGCTAAGTTATTGGATTCGGTGCCCCCGGAGGTGAAAACCAACTCAGACGGATGGGCGCCCAAGTCGGCGGCGATAGACTCCCGCGCATCTTCGACAACCCGGCGCGCCGCTTGCCCGGCCGAGTGCAGGCTGGAAGGATTGCCGACTACTTCGGCGGCGGCGACGTATGCCGCCAACGCCTCAGCGGACATCCCGGCAGTGGCTGCGTGGTCTAGATACCCAGGCACCTTCCAATCGTTCCTTTGGTTTTGACAGCGCTCAACCGGCGGAACGAGATTTTAGTTTTTCGGCGGCAGCGGGAAGCACAGCAGCTAAGTCGCCGACAATAAACAAGTCCGAAATTTCCTTGATTGGTGCGTCATCATCGTTATTTACCGAAACCACATAGCGCGAACTGCGCATGCCGCCAACATGATATGGTGACCCGGAAATTCCAGCGGCCACATAGAGGGCAGGTGCCACGGTAACGCCGGTAGTGCCGACGTATTCATCGTACAAACCCTCAAATGCGATATCGCGGGTGACGCCCACGGCGGCATGCAAAGCATCGGCTAGTGCAAATACCGGGGTTAAGTCGCCGTTCACCCCCCGGCCACCAGCGACAATAGTATTAGCGGCAGCGAGTTCCGGCCGTCCAGTAGTGCGCGGCCGCAACTCTCGGCTTATCACCTCAACCGCGGGCACCGGCGCGGCTACCGGCAGCGGATAAATCTCGGGCTGCGTGGGGACCACCGCAGGTTCGGGGGTGACTCCCCCAGGCTGCAATGCCACCACGGCCGGGTCGGTTGAGAGTTCCATCTCCACAAACCACGCCCCAGCAAAGGCGAGCGTAGTAGAACGGAACTTGGCCTCGGTGGCCACTGCAATGCCCGGCTCAGTGCTTTCTGAGGCTGAAGTGATGGTTAAAGCATGAGCCACAAACCCGGCACCCATCCGAGCAGCAGCTACGGCTGCCGCCTCTTTAGCGGCGAACGTTGTCGGTACCAGCAGTAAGTCAGCATGCACCCGACCCACGGCTTCCACTAACACGGCCGATAACACCTCGGTTAGCCAATACGCGTCAGCCGGAATGGTTGAGGGCAATTCAGCTTGATGCACCTGTTCGACGCCATAAGTGCCCAGCACTGCCAATACTTCGAGCGACGGCGCCCCTAGGCAAACTACGTCCACCCGGCCCAAGGCTCGGCCGGCCGTGATCAGTTCCAGAGTTGCCGGGCGGACCTCGGTTACCTCGTTAGTTGGAGAATCGAGTAACACTAAAACGGTGGCGGCCATAGTTACACCAACTCCTTTTCCACCAAAAAATCTACCAACGCCGCTGCTCCGGAACCGGCACCATCGTCATAGACCATTTCGGCATCGGGTTTCGCGGGCACCCGGGCAGTCTCGACCACGGCAATGCGGGAACCGGAATTACCGACCAAAGTCGGATCCAAATCTAGGTCAGCCGCACTCCAGGCCTCAATCGGCGTTTTGCGGGCGGCCATGATTAGTTTGAAATTAGGCGTTCGCACAGTATTAGCTGCGTCGGTGACCGATAACACCGCTGGCAGCCCGGACCAAAGCGTCTCGACTGCTTCATCCACGTGCCGAGTTATGTTCAAGCCCCCGTTAGCTAATGTGACTGTGTCCGCAAAACTCAACTTGGGCCAGCCCAGTTCATTAGCCAAGAGCGCCGGGAGCACTGCGGTTGAACCGTCCGATGACGCCATGCCGAGCACCACTAGGTCAACCGGTTGTTCCGCCCCGAGCTTGCGAATCGCCGCAGCCAACGCGAGCGTGGTGCCAAACAGGTCTGAGTCGGCGAGTGCATCGTCCGTTAACCTAATCCCGCGCCCAACTCCCATTTGGAAAGCCTTACGCAGGGCTAAGTCGCCACTTTCGGGGGCCATTGTAAGTGCAATAACTTCGGACTCTTTGGTTTCGGCAGCTTGAACCGCTGGGCCACCTTCGGTTTCGACCGGCTCGACCGCAGCCGCATCAGCCGCACTGGCCAACTCCAACGCTGCTTCAACTGCATGCTCGTCCAGCTCATTGAGCGTGCTATCCGAGCCTTCGCGCACCACTTGGTGCGAGTCGGAGAACCGCAAATCGCTGGTTACCTCCGGCACATACTTGACTAACACCGCTATCCGCACAACATCGGAGCCTACCCAACCCTTAGGACAAACTGGAAACTTGCTGCCTTAATCGCCATTGCGAGTCTTGTTCCCAAAGCTGTTTCACCCCAAAACGCACGTTTTCCAGGGCATGCGAATCCCCGCTGCGGGCCAGCCAAACGGGGTCGAGCGGTAAGGCCCATTCCTTGCCGACCGGGCTGAGGTTATTCTCCCGATTCAAGCTAGCCACCCAGCCGCCGTCAAGGTAACACCAGTCCACTTTGGCTTTCAATTCAGTTAAGGCACGATGCGGTCGCCCTCCGGTGGCGGCTAAACTCTGGGCCAGCATGGTTCCGTTGAGCCCCAATGGGTCAAAGCTGATAGTGCGCGGTAACCAGGCTGATGCACCGTGGGCTACTGCGGTTAAGGCAGCGTAGGCCGCTAACCCCCCGCCCAATGAATGGCCCGTGACGACTAGCTTTTCCCGATACGCTGGCCTGACCAATGATAACAGCTGAGCAGCTTGTAAAAACTTATCCGGTATTCCCTGGTTAGCAATGGTTAATTCATTTGAGGCGTTATCAAGCTGATTATCTGGGCGGGTCGGCGGGTGAACCAAGAAATAATGATCAATTAAGCTGTCATAGTACAAACGAGCGCCTAAATCTCCAGTTCGGTCATTAGCCGAAGTAAAGGCCCACCGTTCACCGCCAAATACTCCGCTAACGGATTGCGAGGTAAAGACCTCATCAATAGCTGGGCCAAGTAATTCAGTTATCGTGCCCGTAAAAATGGAACGATCAAGATAAACATCGTCGGCTCCGCCATACTCATATGGTTCAGTAAGCATCCCGCAAACGTCTGCCAAACAAAGGTAAGCACGGAAAGCTAAACATTCCGCGAAAACGCACAAAGTAACGCCGCCGCTATCGGGCTTCAGTTAAGTCGAATTTAAGCGGATAGTTTAACCGAGAACCGGCAAACTTATTAGCGCTATCATCGTCAGTTATTTGTGACCAATTATCGGAAAAACCAACTTGCAACGGGATAGCGGCTATTGCGGTGTGGAGCGGGCCACTGGCCGGGCCTTTACCTAACTCGGATTTGAGAACCTGCACGGTATCCACCGTCCAAGCCGGACCCCGATAAATGGCGAGCGCCCGGGCCCAGGCCTCAAGATTAGCGATCGGGGTTTCATCAGGCTGGCCAGGCTGCGATCGCGAATTACGCCGCCCGGAGCGCCGGTGCTGCTCACCCCGGTTGTTGGAAACCTTGGCAATGGTGACATGCGGCCGTGACCCAGCGTGGTTATCGGGCCACAACCCCGCCTCAGCCGCAGCTTCTTCTACCGTGGCCGAGAGTTTCCGCAACTGCTTTTCGCCCGCACCGATGCCAGCCCATAATGTGCGCCCACTGAAGGAGCCGCTACCAGCTAATGAGACATCAAAGGGTTCAACTAAGTTTTCGGACAACGCCCAGGTCAGGGCTTCAAGGTAACCGGGTACGGCCCCATCAGGCACATTGCCGTGAAAGGCCAGGGTGATGTGGCGTTGCTGCCGCGGGGTCCAGCGCAAACCGGCACCTGGGTCGGCCACTAACGAACCGCCAATTCCGCCCAAGGCGCTATCTAGGTGCTGCGACACAGCATCGGGCAACACCACCGCTGTAAACAACCTCACGCCGCAGACGTTACTCGCACAGTGGCGCCAGACCGGGCAAGACCCTCAACAAGTCGCGACCACTTAGCTAATCATGCGAACTGAATTAAGCTAACCCCATGCTTCCAGCCACCATTGCTGCCGAGGTGGAAACGGAACTCATCATTAAACGGTCGCAATTTATTACGAATTTGGCGCCCGTCAAAACTCCGGCCGAGGCGGACGATTTCATCGGGCAAGTTCGCAAAACCCACTGGACTGCTAATCACAACTGCGTGGCCCTAGTGCTCGGCGTGACTGGCGATTCAGCGCGAAGCTCCGATGATGGCGAACCATCGGGCACAGCCGGCGTACCCATGCTAGAAGTACTGCGGCAACGAAATATGACCGATGTGGTAGCCGTGGTGACCCGGTATTTCGGCGGCGTGATGCTCGGTGCAGGTGGTTTAGTGCGCGCTTACTCGTCTGCTGTTTCGACCGGGCTAGATGCAGCGACAATCGTGCAACGGCGCTGGTTGACCCCGGTTTCGCTCGAGGTGTCGCACGCGGAAGCGGGGCGGATTGATAACTGGTTACGGGATTGGGCGGGCACCCACGGTGCAATGCTTGGCGAGACCCAATATCGCGAGGTAGCTACGCTAACTATTTGTATCCCGCCAACGGAGCGGGAAACTTTCTGCGCCGACCTTGCCGCAGTTTCAGCGGGCGCGTTGACGCCGAGTTTCGGGGAAAACCTGATCGCCGACGTGCCGCTCACCTCAGCTTAATCCGGTTGCGGCGGCAGCCTGACAAAGAGTTTCCGTGTTTACCCGATGGGGCGGAACGCGAAACGCCGCACGCCGCACAGTTCCCAAACTCGCGCGGATGGGAGAGGATAGGAGAATGAGCGAAGCTGCAGGAACGGGCACCATCCCCACCCGCCCTGTCGTTCGCCCACTTATGCGGCCGACAGCTCGGCGTTCGCATGTGCCCCCGCTGGGAGTGTGGGCCACTCCTGAAGGGGTAGATGTTGCGGTTACGGCCACCCATGCCACGGCGGTGCAGTTTTGCTTAATTGATATCGTGGATGACACGCTGCCCCACAACGATCCCAAGCGCTTTTCCGAACGCCGAGTGGATTTGGAAGGCCCCACCTACGGCATCTGGCATGGCCACGTTCCCGGAGTTTTACCTGGTCAGCGCTATGGATTCCGGGTTTATGGCCCGTGGGACCCACGAAATGGGCACCGGCATAATCCGCACAAACTTCTGGTTGACCCGTATGCGCGTGGCATCGTCGGTGAAGTGACTTATGGGCCGGAGACCATCGGCTCGATTTCCACCCAACGCGGCGCGGAGGGGCCGGATGCACGCTGGTGGATCGGTGACATGTTCGGCGAGATGGACACGATTGACTCGTTGCCATATGTACCGCACTCAGTAGTTATGCCCCCAATGCCGGCCGCCGCCCCGATGACCCGGCCGCGCATCCCTTGGGCCGATACCGTCATTTATGAGGCCCATGTTCGCGGCTTCACGATGCAACACCCTGGCATTCCTGAGGAGCTCCGGGGCACTTATGCTGGCATGGCGCATCCGGTCACGATTTCTTATTTAAAGCAACTCGGTGTTACCACTATCGAACTGCTGCCCATCCATGCCAAGGTAACTGAGCCTCGGCTAAACGCCTCCAATCTGACTAACTACTGGGGTTACCAGACCCTCGGCTATTTCGCGCCGGAACCTTCGTACGCCACGGCTGCTTCGCAGAAGGCCGGGCCGGTAGCGGTTTTGGACGAAGTGCGCGGCATGGTTTCGCTGCTGCACCACGCAGGTATCGAAGTACTGCTGGATGTGGTTTACAACCATACTTGCGAAGGTGGGGACGACCAGCTCCACCTCTGCTGGCGGGGGTTGGATAACGACCTGTACTACCTGCACAACGATGGCGTACCGAAGCAAACCCAGGACGTCACCGGCGCTGGTAACTCCCTAGACTTCAAGCAGGTCCGCGTAGTCCAAATGGCGCTGGACTCACTGCGGTATTGGGCGCAAGAAATCGGAGTGGACGGGTTCCGGTTCGACCTCGGCGTCACATTGGCGAGGGGGCCGTTAGGGTTCACCCCCAACCACCCGTTCTTGGTGGCTTTGCAAACCGACCCCACGTTATCGGGCTTGAAACTCGTGATGGAGCCGTGGGATGTGGGCCTAGGCGGCTGGCAAACTGGCGGTTTCCCACCCCCGATGGGCGAGTGGAATGACCGATTCCGCGACGCCGCCCGCTCGTTCTGGTTGACCTCGCCCGCATCGGGCATCCAAGGGCGCGCGATGGAAGGGGTGCGCGAACTTGCCACCCGTTTGGCTGGAAGCGCCGACCTGTTTGGCAATTCCGACCCGCCGCTGATCCGCGGCCCGGTGGCCTCGGTCAACTACATCACGGCGCACGATGGGTTCACCCTAGCCGACCTGGTGTCTTATGACTATAAGCACAACTGGGCTAACGGCGAAGACAATCGCGACGGCACCAATAACAACCTGTCCTGGAACTGCGGCGTGGAGGGTGGCCCCGATGAGGACCCGACCATCCTTACCCGGTTCCCCGATGTCATGCCCCGCCGCCGCCGGGAACAACGCAACCTGCTGGCCATGCTGTTGTTGGCTGCTGGCACGCCGCTGCTCACCGCGGGCGACGAGTTCAGCCGTACCCAGGGCGGCAATAATAATGCTTACGCCCAGGATAACGAGATTTCTTGGGTGAACTGGAACCGGGATCAGGACGCCGAGAACCTGCTCGCTACCTCCCGGTTCTTGCTGGCCTTGCGCCACGAGCATCCCGCGCTGCGCGCTGACTCGTTCTACCTCGGCGCCCCCCGTCCCGGCGAGCCGTTCATTGACCTGCTCTGGTTCGATGAAGCTGGGCTGCCGATGGACCGTACCGCTTGGGACGAGCCGGGCCGCCGAGTCATCCAAATGCTCCGCCCTGGCCCCGGTCCCGAAGATGACGATGTGCTGCTGGTGTTGAACGGCGGGCTCGGCTCGTTAGAAGTCAAACTGCCGTCGCCTCTGCCCGGCGCTGGGCCGTGGCGCAAAGTCTGGAGCTCGGCCTGGGAGACTCCGGCCGAACCACCCGCCGCTTCGGTTTCGGTGGTGACCGGCGAAGCGGAACCTGACGAAGGCGGCGAAGAGGTACTGACGCGCACGGTGCAAATCCCGGTGGTGCAGCCGGGTGGTCAGATAATCCGCGAGCCTTTGGTGGTGGCGGTTAAAGAGACCGACGATGCCGTGTTATCGGGCACCCATCCCGATGTGGTGCGGTTACTGGAGTTGAACGTCCAAGTCTTCATTGCGCACCGTCCTCCGGAGTAAATCCGGGCGGTCTACTTCGTTGTCGCATCCGCTTGTGGACCTCTCCAGTCCACGACGCTACAGCTCCGCCTTGCATCCCATCCCGGATTATCTTGCGGCCTCCAAACTTTTATTGGGCTGAGCGTGTGCGCAGGTGAGCGGTATTTACTAGCATTGCTTAGGTGAGCTATGAGCAGCACGGAACCGACCATCCGGCATTGGAGCCGACTTCGCATCTGAAGCCCGTATTGGTTAAGCAGCCGACCCCGCTTCCGACCCCTGAAACGCCAATTGGCCGCATTCCCGTGATTGAGGTTTCGCCGGTGGTTGAGGGTGGCCGTTGGCCCGCAAAAGCCGTACCGGGCGAAGTGATTCCGATTGAAGCCACAGTATTCCGTGAAGGGCACGATGCCGTGGGTGCCACTGCGGTTTTGTATGCGCCGGACGGCACGGTCAAGCAGCGCTCACGTTTGTATAGCTACGAAGACGGTTTCTCCCGGTGGGGCGGCGCCACGTTGCAGCCCGATGCCGAGGGCGATTGGACGTTCGCGGTAGAGGCGTGGAGCGATCCGTATGCCACTTGGGAGCATGATGCTTCGATCAAGTTCCAGGCCGGGGTGGACCAAGAACTGATGCTGGCCGAAGGCAAGTTGCTGTTTGACCGGATGTTGGAGTCCGACGAAGGTCCCCGTACCCGCCGGGCCACTGCGATTTTGCGTGACGCTGCTTACCAGTTGGGCGATGAATCCCGCAGCCTCGATGCCCGGTTCGCCGCCGCCGTATCACCCCAAGTCCGCGAAGTGATGTGGGAGCAGCCGCTCCGCGATTTAGTTTCCAGTTCCCCACGCTTTCCGCTAAGAGTCTCCCGGCGCCGCACCCTGTTCGGCTCCTGGTATGAGTTCTTCCCGCGTTCCGAGGGAGCTTGGCAGGATCACGAGGGACGATGGCATTCGGGCACCTTTGAGACTGCCGCCCAGCGGCTACCGATCATCGCCGAAATGGGTTTTGATGTGGTCTATCTGACCCCAATCCATCCGATTGGCACCCAGTTCCGCAAAGGCAAGAACAACACCCTGGTTGCCTACGAAGGCGACCCCGGCAGCCCTTACGCAATTGGTAATGTGGAGGGCGGGCACGATGCCATCCATCCCGACCTGGGCACTGAGCAGGATTTCAAAGACTTTGTCGGCTGGGCCAAATCGCTAAACATGGAAGTGGCTTTGGACTTGGCGTTGCAGTGCTCACCGGATCACCCCTGGGTTCGGGAGCATCCAGAATGGTTCAAGATCCGAGCCGATGGCACCATTGCTTATGCCGAGAATCCGCCCAAGAAGTACCAAGACATTTATCCGTTATTCTTCGACCTCGACCCGGTGGGGTTGAGTAATGCGATTTATGACGTAATTATGCACTGGATTAATTTGGGGGTTACTTGTTTCCGAGTAGATAATCCGCATACAAAACCACTGAATTTCTGGGAATGGTTATTGGCCAAAGTTCATGAAACTCATCCGGAAGTCATATTCTTATCCGAAGCGTTTACCAAGCCAGCCATGATGGCCACGTTGGCCAAGATCGGTTTCCAGCAGAGTTACACCTATTTCACTTGGCGTAATTCCAAAGAAGAGCTGTCCGAGTATCTGGCCGAAGTTTCTGGCCCGATGGGTTCAGTCATGCGGCCTTCCTTCTGGCCAACCACTCACGACATCCTGCCGCCTTATTTGCAGCACGGCGGCGTAGCTGGCTTTGCCGTCCGAGCCGTTTTGGCAGCAATGGGTTCTCCCACTTGGGGCATCTACTCGGGTTACGAATTAATTGAAAATGTGCCAAGGCCAGGTGTCGAAGAGCAAATTGACAATGAAAAATATGAGTTTAAACCTCGGAATTGGGCAAATGCCGACAACATCGGCATTAAATACTTAATTACTAGGCTGAATGAAATCCGCCGGGCGCATCCTGCTTTGCAACAGTTGCGTGACTTAACTTTGCATTATGCCGATAACGATAACATCTTAGTATTCTCCAAGCGGGTCGCGGCGGAAGATATGCCGGTGGCGGCCGATCCTGACTTGCACACTGCTACTCCCCCTGGCCATGACGATGTCATCCTGGTAGTGGTCAACCTGGACCCTTGGGGCGCACAGGAAGCCACAATCCATCTCGACTTGGCTGCGTTGGGGCTGACCCAGGTGGATGGCCCACCGCATCTGCCGTTCTTGGCTAAGGATTTGCTGAGCGGCGAGCAATACACCTGGTACGAGGCTCCTTTCGTCCGGCTAGATCCGCGCCAGCGGGTGGCCCACATCTTCGAAATCAACCCATAAAAATCGTCTGGCGAGCGTCTGCCTGCGTTATCGTAGCCGCTCGTGCAGCTGCCTGGCATGCATCTAGCCAAACGATTTTTCCAATTTTGGGTTGAGGGATCAGATTGGACAAACTAACAGCTCCTTTATCGGGCGCAAAAGCGCTGACCGGGGAACAAACCAACAGTTCTATTTTGTTTCCGAATTTAGTGATGCCCGATGCCCTGGACGGCGTAATCTTAAAAGTACTGCGCTATCCGGCACCGGTGCCGCATCCCGATGTTGAAGTACCACAGGCATTGCATCGGGTGGGGTTTACCGCAGTCCCTAAGGCCTTAGGCTTCACCACTGCGGAAATACCGGAATTAGGTTTAGTCACCACTTCAATTACCTCACAATTAATCCCCGATGCCGATGACGGATTTGAACTTGCTTGTGCTTACACAAAACGCAATGAATCATTTATAACTCAAGCTGAGAGACTGGGCGAAAACATCGCCGAGTTACATAATGCACTAGCGCTTGCGTTCCCGGAAACTGCCGAACTTGACTTAACTGAATTCCGCACTGCTTTACGCGAAAGAGCAGAAACTGCAATCGCAGAAATTCCCCAGTTAAGTCAATACCGCGATGCCATTTTTAATTCTTACAATAACTTAGCAACCCAAAGTGAACTGCAACGGATACATGGAGATTTGCATTTAGGGCAAATTCTTTATCAGCCCAAAACCGATAAATGGTATGTGTTGGATTTCGAGGGTGAACCATTAAGACCGGCAGCAGCAAGGGCAAAACCTGATTTTGCCGAACGAGATGTAGCTGGGATGATGCGATCATTCGCTTATGCTGCTGCAGTTGGCGGAACGAGCGATCCGACGTGGGCCAATAAGGCCGCTCAAGCATTTATTGACGGGTATCGGCGGCATCGGGAGATAGACAGCATCGTGCTTAATGCGCTTATTTTAGACAAAGCTCTGTACGAGGCGGTGTACGAAAATCGGCATCGTCAAAGTTGGTTGCCCATCCCGCTGGCGGCAATCACACAGATGATGAATAGTGTCCGGTAAACTTTGCTGCTACGCAGCCGCCAATTTTCGCCTGGCGACCTGCGCAACAGGCCCAAACATGGAAAGCTAGAACCTATGAGCAACGAAGCGCTTGGCAAGCCGGTCGCGGCACCTATCACCACCCCGTCCGCTCCGGAACCGCCAGCCCCGCAGGCAGTTGTAACCCAGCCTGCGCCGAGTAAAGCCACCGCAGTTCCAGCCGCTCCGCATCTGGACTTGTCGGCGTACTATTCCATCCCCGAGGGCACGGCCTGGAACCCCCACTCAGTGCTCGGCGCCCATCCGTTTAAGGCGGCCGATGGCAGTGAGTGGTGCGTAATCCGGGCGTTCCGTCCGCTGGCTGATGAGGTCACCATCGTCACCACTAATGGCGAATACAACGCGCCGCACCATGCAGCGGGTGTGTTTGAGGCCGTAGTTCCTGCAGCTCCGGGCGGCGGTGCGCCTACCTATCGCATCCGCACTCGCTACGGCGCCGATTCGGAGACCCAGGCCGACCCGTACAGCTATATGCCGTCGTTAGGCGAGATTGACCTGCACCTCCTGGGCGAAGGTCGCCATGAGGAGTTGTGGAAAGCCCTCGGCGCGAACCACAAAGTTTATAAAGATGCCTTGGGCGAAGTTGACGGTACTGCGTTCACCGTGTGGGCACCCAACGCGCAGGCGGTCCGAGTAATCGGCAGTTTTAACCGCTGGACCCCCACCCTGCCTATGCGATCGCTCGGCTCGGCTGGCATTTGGGAATTGTTTGTCCCCGGCGTCACCGAAGGCGAACTGTATAAGTTCGAGATTAAAGGCCCTGACGGGCAGTGGCGGGGTAAAGCTGACCCGCTGGCTAAATGGGCCGAGGTGCCGCCGAATACCGCGTCTCGGGTATTCTTCGGCAACTACCACTGGGGCGATGAGGCTTGGATGCAAGCCCGTGCTGCCAGCAATCCGTTAGATAAACCCATCTCGATTTACGAGTTGCACATCGGCTCTTGGAAGCTCGGTAAAACCTACCGAGAACTCGCCGAGGAGCTACCGGAATACATCAACCGGATGGGCTTTACCCATGTAGAGTTTATGCCGGTAGCTGAACACCCATTTACCGGCTCCTGGGGGTATCAGGTAACCGGCTACTTTGCCCCCACCAGCCGCTTTGGCACGCCCGATGATTTCCGATTCTTAGTAGATAAGCTGCACCAAGCTGGCATCGGCGTCATCGTGGACTGGGTACCCGCGCACTTCCCCAAGGATGAATTCGCGCTGGCTCGCTTTGACGGCACTCCCCTCTACGAGCACCCGGACCCCCGCCTGGGCGAACAACCCGACTGGGGCACTTATGTATTCGACTTTGGCCGCACTGAAGTTCGCAACTTCCTGGTAGCCAATGCGACTTACTGGTACGAGGAGTTCCACATTGATGGGCTGCGGGTAGATGCCGTGGCATCCATGCTTTACCGCGATTATTCGCGTAAGGATGGTGAGTGGTTCCCTAACATTTACGGTGGCCGGGAAAACCTGGAAGCCATTGCGTTCCTCAAAGAGGCCAACGCTACGGCGTACAAGCGCACACCTGGTGTAATGATGATCGCCGAGGAATCCACTGCCTTCCCAGGCGTCACCGCACCTACCAACCATGACGGATTGGGCTTCGGCCTCAAGTGGAACATGGGTTGGATGAACGACACTTTGCGGTACATGCAAACCGACCCGATGTACCGCCGCTACCATCACGGCGAACTCACATTCTCGTTGGTTTATGCTTTCTCCGAGCAGTATGTTCTGCCGATCTCGCACGATGAGGTTGTCCACGGTAAAGGTTCGCTGCTGAACAAGATGCCTGGTGACCGCTGGAACCAGTTCGCCAATGTCCGCGCGTTCCTGGGTTACATGTGGACCCACCCCGGTAAGCAATTGCTGTTTATGGGGTCAGAGTTCGGCCAAGACCAAGAGTGGTCCGAGGATTACGGGCTGAACTGGTGGCTCAATGATAGCCCGTGGCACGGTGCCTTGTCCCACATGGTCAGCGACTTGAATAAGTTCTATAAAGAGCACCCGGCGCTGTGGGAGCGTGACTTCACGCCCGATGGCTTTGAGTGGATTGACGTGAACGATGGGGATCGCAGCACCTTGGCTTACCTGCGCAAGGATCGCCACGGCAACCCGGTCGCGGTAGTGGTCAACTTTGACGGGCAACGGCACGATAACTATCGCTTGGCGCTGCCCAGCGGTGGCACTTGGACTGAAGCTTTGAACACCGATGCCACCGAATATGGCGGCTCGGGGGTAAACAATGGTGGCTCCATTACCGCCGAGGCCGTGCCTTGGTATGGCCGCGATTACTCGGCTTCGATTACAGTGCCGCCGTTGTCCACGATGGTGTTTGTGCCGACCGCCCCGGTCACGCTGAATCCGGCGGCCGATACGGATGGCCAGGTACCGCCCAACGATCCAGCAGCATAACTAATAGTAAGAAGGCCCGGATAATTCGAAATCCGGGCCTTCTTCATTGGAATTTCGAGGGTGTTTGGGATGAATTGCCAGGCGGAGCAAGAGCGACGTAGAGGTTGACTCCACAAGCGGGTGCGGAGCTGCGGGCGTTTGCACCGTGGTGCAACTTGCCCGTCGGCGTAGCCGTGCGATAACGCAGCAAGTCGCCCAAACGCTCCGAAATTTAGTAATAACCGCGGTTGTACTGGACAGGCCACTCGGCGGCGGGGTCTGCTGAGGAAACCCTTAGTTCATGGGCGGCTCTTAAGGGCCAACTTGGGTCACGCAGAGCGGCTCGGCCGATTAGCACGATGTCGGCATCGCCCTCGGCCAAGACTTGCTCGGCTTGCTTCGGTTCCGTTATCAACCCGACGGCAGCAGTGAGCAGCCCCGTGCTCTCCTTTAGCTCCCGAGCCGCAGGCAATTGGTATCCAGGGCCGACGCCTGGGATGCGAGCGGGCAGCAATCCCCCGGTTGATGCATCAACGAGGTCAACCCCTAATTCTTTGAGCGGAGCCACTGCGGCTGCCACCTCGGCCGGAGTTAACCCACCCGGCAGCCAGTCTGTGGCCGACACCCGGACAAATACGGGCTTTGTCACCGGGAAAACTTGCCTAATGGCAACTACCACTTCCCGGAGTAACCGGGCGCGATTGTCCAGGCTGCCACCGTACTCGTCAGTGCGGAAGTTACTGAGTGGGGATAGAAATTGATGCAGTAAATACCCGTGCGCCGCATGGATTTCAACGGCATCAAACCCGGCTTTATCCGCGTTTACGGCGGCGGCGGCGAAATCATGGATGACTTTTTGGATATCATCGAGAGTCATTTCTTTCGGCTCGGCGTAACCGGGGAACTCCACGGCACTAGGGGCCAGCGTCTCCCAACCTCCATCACTACTCGGCACTGAACCTTGGCTGGCTGCCCAAGGCCAATAAGTTGAAGCTTTACGCCCAGCATGTTGCAGTTGAATCCCCATCGCCGCCCCGTGCTGATGGGCAAACGCGACAATGGGAGCCCAGGCGGCTACCTGATCATCATTCCAAATACCGGCGCATTGCGGAGTGATGCGCCCCTCCGGAGATATGCCGGTTGCTTCCGCTATCAGTAAGCCAAAACCGCCAACTGCCCGCGCCCCGTAATGCACCCGATGCCAGTCGTTGACTACCCCATTAATTGCAGAGTATTGGCACATCGGCGGCAGCCAGACCCGATTTTTTACGGTCAGCCCTAGGATAGTAATCGGCTCAAATAGCAAACTCACAGGTCAACTCTACCGGTCATCCTGCTCGAACGAGATTCTGCGTCTCCGCTTCGGTCCGCGCAGAACTACGGCTCCTAGTACAAGTACAAGGAAAGCTTTTGGCGGGCCTTGATCACCGAGGGTTCGGTTAGCCCAACCAGGTTGAAGTATTCGAGTAGCCGCAAGCGGATAGTCTCTTTGGTATCGGCGTCTGCATCGGGCAACAGAGCCAATAGCCGGTTGAAGGAGCCTTCAGTATTGCCATTAAACAAGTCAAGGTCCGCAGTAGTCAACGCCGATGTTAATTCGCCAGGATGCTCGGCGGCCGCCTTAATTGCCGCATCGTCGTATCCAGTGACTCGTTGCATCAAATGAACGTTGGCCAACCCGGACACGGCCATTTCGTCCCGTGGGTCTTGTTTCAGTGCTTGTTGATAAGCGGCGGCCGCAGCATCCCAATCCCCCGCTTCAATGGCATCGTACGCCTCCTGATGCAATGGTGGTAACGGCGGTTCTTCAGGTTCTTCAACTGCCGGAGCAGCCTCGCCATCGAGCGGCGCACGACCGGTAATCCCATTTTGCTCGGCAGCGGCTAAGACCTGATCCAGCACGGGCCGGATTTCTTCCGATGTCGCGGTGCCCGCGAATAGGGGCAACGGTTGCCCGGCCAATACCGCGATTACCGTGGGCACCCCTTGAACTTGGAAAGCCGCCGCCACTTGCGGTTCGGCGGCCACATCCACCCGAGCCAGTAAGAAACGCCCGGCGAATTCATTTGCAATGGCACCGAGCGCTGTTGCCAGGTCGGCGTTAGCCTTATCGGTCGGCACCCAGAGCAACATGATGACTGGAAATTGCGCCGAAGCCTGCACCACCTCGGGGAAGGTCTCGGTGGTCACGTCCACCACATAGCCCCCGGCGGCTGGTGCCCCACCCGGTGTCCCCGGCGGCGGAGCTACCGGGCGTTGCAGCACGGATAAGTCAACTGCGCCCCGCACCGGGATGTTCGGATATGCCGCCTCACCACTCATGCCGCCATACCTTACTCGCAGCACAGTATGATAACTACAAAAGGGCGTTCGGTGCTTACGGAGAAAACATCAACCGTAGCGGAGAATTTGACGCGCTAGCTTTGAATTCGTGAGCGGTTTTCGTAGTAACAGCGGATGCCCCTCGTATTGCCACGGGTCTCCAAAGGAGCTATTCAGTCGGCGACTTACTATTCTTCAGCAGGCGGGTAAGGATCACTGACTGTGGCGCCAGTTTGGATGTGCGAGTAACCGAGTAACGTAACTACCTGGCCCGACCCCGCAGGCGGAATGTAAAGCGCTACCATGTCAACGTACGATGCAGTCAAGATGTTGGTGAACTGCTGCCCATAAAGCAAGGCTTGCGCCGTCATCGTCTGTGGCGCCAAAACTGCACCTTCGATAGCTTGCAGCCGCTCAAAAGTATTGATTTCTCCCATCACCATCGCGCCCCCATCGGCAGAGCGTACGGCCTTGACCGGAGAGCCTTCTGCCGGGTTGGCAGTAATGTAATAGGTGCCCTCAATCCGTTCGCCTTGTAACGCGGCTTCTTGGGCGGCGCTCCAACCGGCGATGTGAGACCGAAACTCATCCTCACTTTGCGGTTGGAAATTGGCGACGAACGATGAGGCCTCACCGTTGACTAACAGATCGGCGTACTGCCGAATCGCCTCTTGGGGTGACATGACCAGGGTGCCCTCGGCGTCGTCTGCCGGGACCTCGTCACTGCCCACCCTGGGATCAGCGAATGCAGGCATGGTCACCCCGGCCATCAACTGCACCCAGCCCCAAAGCCGGTACGGATCGCGCGCGTTGTATTGTTCCAAGGCGAGTAAGCGCGGGGGTTGTAGTTGATCGGTCACCGCTGTAATGGCGAACAACGTGCGTGGCCAGTGTTCCGTGGTCGGCACGATGAGTTGCTGATATGTGTCTGGAATGACCGTGATTTGACTGTTGTCGTCGCGCACGGCAGCCACTTGGAGTTGCGAGGTCCGCACCGCCAACGCTGGGCCGCTGAGCCGCACGGGTAGCACACTCGGATCGCGAGAATCCGTAGCCGATGACAGCGTTGCCGCCACTTGATCCAGCACCGCGTTAGTTTGGTCTTGGGTGAGCGCTGGCCCGGAAACCGGGGGCGAGGGAGCAGGCGTAGGGAGCGCATCGGGGGCGCACCCGCTGACAATCGAACTCAGCGTCACGATGGCCGCGATGGACGATGCCATCGTCACCTTGGCGGCTCGAGGCGAACGGTTTCTCATCACTCATCCCCCTCCGAATTAGCCTGGTCTGGCTGGACTTGGCCAAACTCGCCGGTCGCGGCCCGGCGGCTGCGGCGGCTGGTACCTTCCAGGCCCCAAGTAGCGCGCCAGTCTGCCGTTTGGATCGGAATGTGGCTGGTGACAGCTTCGGGTTCCGGAATTTGCCGGATGGCGCCGGTAAGGGCTTCCAGCATTTGGGTGTCGCCGGTTTCTTCGGCTACGCGGCGAGCTTCGCGCAGCGCCGAGCGGCTGACTGGCGGGGTGTAGCTCGGGGTCGAGCCAGTGGCTGGAGTTGAAGCCGGAGCCTGAACTGGAGTGGGGACACTCGGAACCGGAGTAGGTGCCGGTGGCGCAGTTGGCAACTCGACGGCCGGGGTCTCCACTGCTGGCGGCACCGGCGGGGCGGTCACCGGCGCGGGCGGCGGACCGGCTGGTGCCGGTTGCGAGGCAAGCGCTGGCGGTTCAACCGGGCGGCGGTTGCGGCGTAAGCCCCAACGATGAGCCCGTTTGGGTTCGGGTGCGGGTTGCGGGGCCGGTTTTGGAGGTACCGGGGTTTCGACTGGTGTGGGCACAACCGTCGGGCTGGAGGCCGGGGTTTCGACAGGCGGCGGTACAGGAATCTGCGAAGGCTCCTCCGGTTCCGGTGCTGCGGTCGGCATCGGTTCTGGTTCGAACGGAACTGGCTCTATTACCGGTTCCGGCGGGAGCGCTAGCCGCTCTGGTTCAGGAATTGGTTCAGGTTCGGGCTCAACTGCCGGTTCAGCCGTCGGTTCAGCCAACGGTGCTGGCTCAACTGCCGATTCTGCCACTGGTTCAGCGGTCGGTTCGGGCTCGGGTTCAACCTGTGGCTCATCGTCGGGCAAGACGGCGAGCAGGTCAGGCAGCGGTGGCCAAACTGGACGGCTCGGCCGGAAGGTCGCCCAATGATCCCCAGTCTCATGCTCCCCAATCTCGGCTTCCGCAACTTCGGGTAGCGGGATCAGCGGTTCAGCCGAAACGCTGGGTTCCGGAATAACCAGTTCAGGCGCGGTTTCTGGAATCTCGGATGGCAGCTCAGTGGGAACCACCGCAGGCTCAGCCAATTCAGGAGCATGCCAGAAGGTGTCGTCGGCATCGTCGGTTGATATCCGGATACCGGGTTCCCAATCGGGTAACGGCTCGCTCGGCGCGGCGACTGCCTCACCCACGGCGCTTTCAATTTGCCGACTCCGAGTTAGCGCGATTGCGCCACCTAACAGGATCGTGGCCAGGCCAGCTCCGATCAGTGGCCACTGATAAGGGGCGGTGACATCGCGCGGCCAAGTCAAAGTCAGGGACGGCGTCGTGGACGTAGTCAGATTGGCGGCTAACAGCACTAGCCCGGCCTCTTGGGGAAGCTCTTCCGAATTCATCGTGACTTCACCAGTTCCGGTCCGCTCAAACAGCCACATATCGTTACCCCGGAGCGATGCCGCTGCCGCATCGGGCTCACTACCGACTACGGCTCGCGAACTGATGCTTTCCCAGGTATTTAGGCCAGTGACCTCGGTAAAAGGCATATTGCCGAGCCAACCCTGCACATCAAGCTGGCGGCCAGCAATTACTACGATTTCATCTTGATCCGGTAAAGTGCTGAACGTAATTTCCGATTGCGAATCAACCAGAGTCACCATACTTGGCACAGTTACAAGGTATCGCGATTGGGCCGAGGCGATGTTTTCGGCGCTTACCTGCTCATGATTACCAAAAGTTGAAGCGGTTATTTTATCGCTTTGCGGCCATAATTGCGGGGAGAATAGCCCGAGAACTGCGGCTATGGAGCCGAGCCCTAATAGGCTCCCTCCAACTATTCTGCGCCGCAGAGAAGAATTGGCCACACCCTTAGTTTAGAGAAAACTAACAAACCCGCATGTCGGCACGCATTATTCGCTCATTTCAATATGTGATAAAGGCCAAACTTCATTGCGGTGGCGTACGATGCTTAGGCTCAGCATTGGGTCTAAGGTTTACTTGGAATGGCCGCGCGGCCGCCCGGTAGGTCGGTTTGCGTGAGTCTTGAGTTTTAGTTGGAGAGGTTCGGCAGTGTCTGAAGAGCGCACACTATTCCCCATCGCGATGCGCGGTTATGACCGGGTGCAGGTGGATCAGCAGATTGCCCGGTTGGAACGGGCGGTTGATCAGTCGCGGCGCCAGATTGAAGCTGCCGATGCGCGTGTCTTGGCCTTGCAAGCCGAGCTATCTGCCGCCCACGCCTTAGTTGCTGAGAACGAGCGTCCCAGTTACTCCGGCCTAGGCACGCGAGTTGAGCAACTGCTGCGCTCGGCTGAAGAGCAGTCCGCTGAGGTACTCGCTTCGGCTAATGAGCAGGCTGCCGAGTTACTGATCCGCGCCCAAGAGGCGGCAGAGCAGACTCGCCACCAAGCCGCTACCGAAGCCGCGGAGACTGTTGGCGTGGCTCGTCGGCACGCTGAAGAGATTCGCGGCACGGCCAACTCCGAAGTGCAAGGCGTTTTGGTTTCGGCACAAAAGCGGGCCGAAGAAATGGTAGCTTCGGCAGAACGCGAAACCGCGATGCTGCGCAGCACTTTCAAAGCTGAAGTGGCCGATCGTAAAGCTGCCCTGGAACATGAAATCGCCGGTGCTAAGGCCGCCGCTGAGCGGGAGATTGCCGAGTCCCGGCAAGCTGCTGACCAAGCTACTGCGGAACATCAGCAAGCCGCTATTGCTCAGGTTAATGAGTATAAGGCGAAAGTTGAACATGAAGCTGCTTCCATTTTGGAGCAGAGCCGGCAAGATGCCGCCAAGACTCAGGCGGAAGCTCATCGGGATACTGCTGCTCGGATTGCGGCTGCCGATGCCGAAATCGCGGCTCAGCAGGCTGCTATCCGCGAAGAGATCGGCGCTGCCGAACGCAAAGCTAATGAGCTGGTCAACAATGCTCACCAAGAGGCAGCGGAGATCACCGCCGCTACCCAAGCTGACATCAATGAGCGAGTGGCTGCCACAGATCGTTTAGTTGCGGAGCGCGAAGAGGCATCCCGTGTTGCATTAATGGAGGCTGAGCGGAAAGCTGCCGAACAACTCCATGCGGCCAATGAAGAATCGCTCCGGATCTCCGAGGAACTTCGGGTCAAGGTTGTCGAGGTGGAACGTTCTACTTCCGAGCAACTGCGCAATGCCAACGAAGAGTCGGAGCGTATTGTCGAAGAGGCTCGGGTACATCGCGAAGAGTCTGACCAAATCGCAGCAGAAACCTTACGTTCTGCCCATGAAGAAGCTGCCGAAGCCCTGCGCGTAGCTCACGAAAAGGCGACGGAAACCGTCCGGTCGGCAAACGAAGAAGCTGCCGAGACGCTCCGAGTTGCTAATGAGACTGCAACCGAAACGGTCCGTGCCGCTAACGAAGAAGCTACTGAGACTCTTCGTACGGCAAACGAAGAAGCAACCAGAACTTTGAGTTCCGCCAATGACGAAGCTGCCGAGACGCTGCGTTCCGCTAGCGAGGAGGCGCAACAGATCGTCGAAGCCGCTCGGACCCACGCTGAAGAAGCTGACCGGGCTACCGCTGAAGCTTTAAAGGCAGCGCACGATGAAGCCGCCGAAATCGTGGAGAATGCTCGACTCCACGCCGAAGCCGCCGAGCGTTCAACGGCTGCGCAGATCCATGCTGCCCATGTGGAAGCAGGTCGGATCATGGAGGAAGGCCGGGTTCGCGCCGAAGACACCGAAAATTCGGCTAAAGGCCGGGTTGAAGCTGCTCACGAAGAGGCCGCCAACATCATCGCTGCTGCTCAGCAAGCTAGTGCCGACAGGTTAACCGCCGTCGGGGCGGAAGTGGCCGAGCGCCAAGAAGCTGCCCGCGCCAAGTTGATTGATACTCAAAACCAAGCTTCCGGCTTGATCGAACATGCGCGGACCAAGTTGGAGACTGCGGAACACGAAGCCGCTTCGCTAATTGAGGACGCTTCGCATCGGGCGGCTAACATCATCGCCGATGCACAACGTGCTGCTGCTGAGCAAGCCGAGGCTGCCGCCGCTGACATCGCAGCCAAGCAAGAAGCTGCTCGAGCCCAAATCTCTTCCGCCGAACTGCAAGCTGCACAGCGCCTCGATGCTGCTGAGCGAGATGCCGCCGAACGGTACGCAGCCGCTAAAGCTGAGACGCAAGAGGTCATCAAGGCGGCTCATGAGCACGCGACCGCCGCTGAGCAACGCGTCGCCGATGCCCTAGTTCAAGCTGAGAAGGTCCGCAAGGAAGCTGATGAATACGTTCGCCAGTTAATGGCTGACGCACGGGTGCAGGCCGACCAAATCGTTACCAACGCCCGGGCTCGGGCCGATAAGTTACTGGCCGATGCACACTCCGAGTCCGAGGCCCAGCGCGCTACTGCCCAGCGGCAGTTCGAAGACCTCAGCCGCAAGCAGGAGTCAATCAAGAACTACTTGGGCGAACTGCGCTCCATGCTCGGCAAAGACGCACAAGGTGCCAACCACCACGATGCCGAAGTTGACTTCGAAGAGGCCGAACACATCGAAGAAATCCAACACGAAGAGTTCTAAGTATCCCCTTCACGTTATTCGTTAACACAAAAGAACCCCGGATTTTTCCGGGGTTCTTTTGTCGTACAGAATCGAGAGTGAAAATTTCCTAGCGGGATGAGATGCCAGGCAGAGCCTGAGCGACGTGGACAAAAGAGGTCCACGAGCGGCGGCGATAACGCAGCAGATCGCCCGCTAGGGAATTTTTACGCACCAGTTAGTTTTTCCCTAAGAGCTGCTAGTGCTTCATCGGCGGCAAGGGTCCCCGTCGCCTCATCAGCCGGAGCGGCGGACGAGTAGGTGGCCGGAACTTCATCGTCGGAAGTAGCTGCAGGGCCAGCGGCAGCGGCAGCGGTGTCAGCCGCAGCGTGAGCCTTGATCTGCTCGCGGTGAGCTTCCCAACGGGCGTGCGCCTTGGCATACTCAGCTTCCCAAGCTTCACGTTGTGCCTCAAAGCCTTCGAGCCACTCGTTGGTCTCCGGGTCGAAGCCTTCGGGGTACTTGTATTCGCCGTTCTCGTCGTACTCAGCGGACATACCGTACAGTGCGGGATCGAACTCTTCGGAGTCGGCATCCACACCTTCATTAGCTTGCTTGAGCGAGAGCGAGATGCGGCGGCGTTCCAGGTCAATGTCAATGATCTTGACAAAGACATCCTGACCCACGTTGGCTACCTGGTCGGGTAGGTCAACATGGCGCTGCGCCAACTCGGAGATGTGTACCAAGCCTTCGATGCCATCTTCAACGCGAACAAAGGCGCCGAACGGAACCAGCTTGGTTACCTTACCGGGCACAACTTGGCCAATCGCGTGAGTGCGAGCGAAGGTCTGCCACGGATCTTCTTGGGTAGCCTTGAGTGACAGCGAAACGCGTTCGCGGTCAAAGTCAACATCGAGAACCTCAACGGTAACCTCTTGGCCAACCTCGACAACCTCGGCTGGGTGGTCAACATGCTTCCAAGAAAGCTCGGAAACGTGAACCAGGCCGTCCACGCCACCCAGATCCACGAAAGCACCGAAGTTGACGATGGAGGAAACCACACCAGGGCGGATTTGGCCCTTTTGCAAAGTGTTGAGGAAAGTGGAACGAGACTCGGATTGGGTTTGCTCCAAGAAGGCCCGGCGAGACAGCACCACGTTGTTGCGGTTTTTGTCCAACTCAATGATCTTGGCATCCATTTGCTTGCCAATGTAGGGAGCCAGGTCGCGCACGCGACGCATCTCCACCAACGATGCGGGCAGGAAGCCGCGCAGGCCGATATCAACGATGAGGCCGCCCTTGACCACCTCAATGACGGTACCGGTAACCACGCCGTCTTCTTCTTTGACCTTCTCGATGTCGCCCCAAGCGCGCTCGTACTGCGCACGCTTCTTGGAGAGAATCAAGCGGCCTTCTTTGTCCTCTTTGGTGAGAACTAGGGCTTCAATGGTGTCGCCAAGCTGGACAACATCATCGGGATCAACGTCGTGCTTGATGGAAAGCTCGCGGGAAGGGATAACACCTTCAGTTTTGTAGCCGACGTCGAGCAGAACTTCGTCATGGTCAACTTTGACAACTAGACCGGAGACGATGTCGCCGTCATTGAAGTTACGGATGGTCGCATCAATTGCGGCGAGGAGGTCTTCTTCCGTGCCAATGTCGTTAATGGCAACCTGTGGGACAGAAGACAGGGGGGTAGTAATGGTCATGAAATAGATAACTCAATTTGCTAGTAATGGACAGTATTACGATGCCGGAGCCTCCCAAATTTGGGCGCTAAAGCACCAGCCGAAAACATTACCTTATTTGAGCATACCTAGTCAAAATCTCTAATTTCGTGTGCGGATGGTGTGAGATGCTGTGGCGGAGCAAGAGCGACTTGGAGATAGACTCCACAAGCGGCGGCGACAACTCAGCAGATCGCGCCAGACGCACCGAAATTACGCCAGGGCGGCAGCTACGTCAAGTAACTCCGTTGGCACATGCTTAACTTTGCCCGCAACTTCAGCCAATGGGAGCAACCTGATATCTTCGCCAACCAAGGCAGTCATCACGCCAGTGATGCCTTCAGTGATCGCGTCAACCGCTGCCACGCCAAACCGAGAACCGAGAATCCGGTCGGCAGCAGTCGGAGTACCACCCCGCTGGATGTGCCCTAGCACGGTAACCCGAGTCTCGAACCCGGTGCGCTCCTCGATGACCTGGCGCAGTTGTTCGCTAATGGAGCCAGCGATGATTTCTCCGAACCGCCCCGTTTGAGTCTTATAGTCCATTGACGTGCCCTCAGCGGGGTGTGCCCCTTCGGCCACCACGATGATGGAGAACGAAGCATGCGACCGGTGCCGATGTTTCAAGAATTTGATGACTTGATCAATGTCGAACGGACGCTCAGGTGCTAGCACAATCTCTGCCCCACCAGCGATGCCAGCGAAAGCCGCGATCCAACCGGCCGTGCGGCCCATGACCTCGACCAACATAACGCGGTTATGCGACTCGGCCGTAGTATGAATCCGGTCAATCGCTTCAGTGGCTATAGTAACTGCGGTGTCAAAACCGATAGAGCGGTCAGTCCCCCACACATCGTTATCAATGGTTTTGGGGACAGCCACAATTTTGACGCCTTGCTCGGCAATCTTTTGCGAGGCGGCCAAAGTGCCATCACCGCCGACCACAATCAGGGCATCAATCCGTTCAGCTTCCAATGTACCCAGCACATCGGAAATACCGCCATCTTCCGCATCGGGATGATACCTGGCGGTACCCAGGAGCGTGCCACCGATCGGCAAGACGTTGCGAATGTTTTGCCGCCCAAGTTCGATTACGTCGCCTTCGGCCAGGCCTTTCCAACCGTTGCGAAACCCGATTATCGAATGGCCATGTTCGCCTTCGCCGCGCTTAACCACCGCGCGAATTACCGCGTTGAGGCCAGGTACGTCTCCCCCACCAGTCAAAAGCCCTATCCGTGCCACGGTTCTATCCTAGGCGAGTTGACCGACTAATTGCACTACCACGTCAGCAGCAATATTAGCGGCGCCGTCCAAATGTGTGTAAAAGTCATCGGCACCTTGGGGGCCGCACAGATCGGAAATCCCACGCACGGACAACCACGGCACCCCAAATTGATAGGCAACTTGCCCGATGGCAGCAGTTTCCATGTCCGTTGCCATCGCATCGGGGAACTTGGCGACATAGTCAGCGTAGTTCTTTTCCCAAATGAAGGCGTCGCTGGAGAGCGTCAAGCCGGTATGGATTTTGCCTTTGGGCAGTTGGATGTTCTGAGCAGCTAAGACGGCTGAATTATCCGACTTAAACCTGGCGGGCATCTGCGGAATTTGGCCCAAGGCATAGTCGGTGAAAGCCGTAGCGTCGGCGGTGGAATAACAAGTCTCGGTGGCGACTACTACATCGCCGACATGAACTCCTTTACCGACTCCCCCGGCTGAACCGGTGCTGATCAAGAAATCTACCCCATTGGTGACGGCCAAAGTTGCGGCAGTCGCGGCGTTTACTAGCCCTACCCCGGTAGCCACCAGTAGAACTGGCTTCCCCGAAATTTCAGCCCGATAGAAGCGGGCACCACTATTGGGGAGTTTCCGTTCCGAACTGTCGCTATTGCGTGCCGGACGGAACGCATGGTGGTCGGAGATTTCGGTGAGACCTTTGCTGACAGCGAGAAACGGGGCGAGCTCATCGGGCATCGCCGCTAAAATTGCCAAGTTCATTAGGCTTCAACCTGCGACCACTCGTCACGACGGTCCAGGAATTCCCGAGCCACATCTTGGGCACCGGACAGGGTGTGATTCGCGCCCCAACCGCATTGCACCTCGTTCGCAGCCGGAACTTCGTCGGCCTCCAGGATGTCAGCCAAGGTGTCAGCCACTAGCTCGGAAACATCTTCCAACGAATGGTCACCAGACAGCATCAGGTAAAAACCGGTTTGGCAGCCCATCGGGGAAAAGTCCAGCACTTTATCCGAGTGGTTGCGCGACTTTTCCGCGAATAAGTGTTCAACCGAGTGAACCGCAGGCATTTCCAGGTGGTCTTGATTGGGTTGCTTGAACCGAATGTCATACTTGGTGATCACATCGCCCTTAGGCAGGGTCTTGCGGTCTGCCAGCCGGATGTAGGGGGCAGCAACCGTGGTGTGATCCAGATTAAACGATTCGACATTCATGCGTTGTTCCATAGACCAAGACTCTATCTTGCCGACTTGCCACTATTACCCGATATCGCCTATTTGCTCCGGTTCAATTGGCGCGATTTCCGATTCCGCTGTCCAGTTAGCAGAGCAGCTCCACCGAGCCCGGAGCCAGTCGCAATCCATAACCCGATGGCGGCCACCCCCGTTTGAGTTAACTCAGGTGCACTGACTGGCAGAGCGGTTAGTAAGGGTCTAATAAATTCGACGATAAATTCGTCATCGTCGGCTACCGTATCTCCGGTAATCACCCCCTCACCAATAATCAGTGCAACATTATGGTGCCGTAATTCATCGTCATTCGGCTGAGGCAAAGTTCCAGTCCCGTACAACACTTCACCGGGCAACAAGACAAAACCGGGAAACAACATTTGCCAGATCCCGGTGGCTGCTACGTCAGTATTAGGTCCATCATTCACGGCTAAGCTAGGTACATCGGTGAAAGAAATGCTGGTGAGTGCGGGGAACTCCAGCGTGGTGTCGGTAAAGAACAAGTTAGTTAACGGTTCGGTCCCGGTATTGGTAATTCGAAACGTTACTTCCAGTTCCGGGAATTCACGGGATTCGGGGTCGGCAAGCAATACCAGATTTCCGTTATCAGTAGGCCCGACATCTGTAGTCAAGACCTCATCTAGCCGTGAACTATTAAGTAAATCGACAGCGGCCAAACCCGTAGCCAAGAATTTTTCGATCTGAATACCCGGTACCACGGCATCCACGATCAACTCATCGCTATCTTCCGTTGGGTTACCGCTATTTACACCGACCCCTGTTACCGTAACGATGTTTTGGTGCTGTTCGCCAGGGGCCAAACCTGGCAACGTACCGAGGATCGTAACCATTTCGCCCGGCGCTAGCACCAGCAAGCCGCCGTTGGCATCGTCCACTAAGTAGCCCGATGCATCAAGGCGCCAACTTCCAAAGTCAAAATCATCAACTGCCGGGCCTGCCCAGGTTATGTCTGCAAAGGTGATGGAAGTTAGCGGTTCGGTGCCAGAATTGGTCAATTCAAAAACGACTTGTTGCGGCGTATTACTCGGCACGCCAATTTGACTTTGGCGATCAATCGTTTTGGTTACCTTAATTTCGGGAAACTCCGCGATAGTAACGGCTGCCCGCACTAACCGAAGCTGGTTGGTATCGTCACGTTGCCAGGCGTAATTTACAAATACCCCCTGATCGGTGCCGGTTGTGATTGCGGTGAATGGGATTTCGAATTGCACTCGGCTCCCGGAGGCAATTGGCGAAGTGGTAGCAATTAGCATCGCGGTAGGCCTGGCGCTGCTGAGCCACGACCGGAATTGTCCCGAACCGAACTCATCCCAACGTTGCCAGATGGAACTACCGTCACTGCGGTTGGCATTTTCCGGTGCCCACGGGTCGGGGCTTATTAACTGCGGGTCTGCGGTGGTGTAGTAAACCGTTACCGGGTGATCAGTAGCAAACCCGGCCAACGCATGGGACACATTGGCGGTGGTGCCCCTGCCGTCACCATAGAACGGAAAAATGTCAACGATCACGGAATGTGCCCCACCGCTGGTGCCATTGTGTACCGATAACTGCCAAGTGTTTTGCGCAGCGGCAAACAACGCCGGATCGCCAATATCGGGTCCCATGTAGCTCCGGGCCACTGATTTGGTTAACTCGACATTGCCAGTTAATTGCCGGTGCAAGGCAACTTGTGACAGTGTGCCGTTGGCCGTGCCAATTCCGGCAAAACCGTTGGCGCGGGCCTGGGCTGTCGGCTCCATCCAGGCGGTATTTAGCACGGTACCGACGTCCCAATGCGCAATGGCTTGGTAGGTGATGGTGACAATTTGATTTACTGGCTTAGAGCCGAGATTGAAGAGCAGCTCGTGTACTTTGTTGGCGGTATCGAATTTCCCATATTGCGCGGCACTAATTATCGGGTCCGCAGCGGTGGCCCCGTTTACTTTTACGCTGCCGGGCACAAATTGCAGCCGCGTATCCATTTGGTCACGAACTAACATTTCCATGCTGCCTAGGTTCGACACGTTGGCCGCCTGGATCGTGAAAGTCACTACTTCTCCCAGGGCCGGGTTGGTGTTCGAAGCCGACTTGACTATTCGCGGGAACCCGTAGTTGCCAAACAGAACATCCCGGCTGCCATTAGTGGTGGCAAAGAGTTGACCTTGAGGACGTGCATGCTCAGACTCGGAGTTACTGGTCACTTGGTAGAAATCATTAACATCTGCGGAACGAGGCCACCAACCTCGGGCTGTCACCCACCCAGCCTCCGCAGGCGCAGCCATCCAGGTGTAATGCATAGAATCGATAGTTACATTTACCCGACCGATTCCCTTAACTGCCGTGATGTCTGCCGGGTTGGGGAGGTCGAAAGCGGCTACGTTGCTCCCAAAAACAAAACTTCTTGGGACTTCAAACCAGCCACCGAGTTTGTGGCAATCAACTCCAACCAGGTTGCCCACCGGCGCTGTAGTAGCCCATAACCGCGTTCGATCCGGATTCGGTTCCAGGAGGTTTTCCGAGACGATGACCCGGCCCTGGAATGGAGTTTGCGCCTTATTGATAGTATGACAGGCAGCGGTGTAACCTGTTCCGATTACATGGGAACGAGCCATAACCTCGCTGCCATAAGGCAAGTAATCCGAGGCAGACCAAAGGGCCGAATAAACTGCCGAACCGTTTTGCAACGATGGCGTAGGCGGCCACTGACCTATCTCCCCCCACAGCACGGACTCGTGGGAGCCACCTCCGGTATGGGGAACCCACACTGCAGAAAACTGCCCAGCTGGTGTGAACGTATATGCCACCCGGTTATTTACCGTCTGCACCCCACCTACTTCCGTGGTGATGCCGGTTACGTTGCGGTCAGTTTCGGCGATACCTCCCCAGGTCGCCCCCCAAATGTTCCCGGCGAAAAATACGGTATCTTGGAATTGAGTGGGAATTATGCCCGAATAGAACTCCAACCCGATACTGGCAAAGGCTCGCACATTCGGGTGCAAGGCACCGCCCTGACCATTACGAGGAAGATACTGAAATGGATTAAACCCATCTACGGGTAATTGGAAGCGCCAACCCGTACCGGGAATCTCGGTCACATACGCCGACACCGCCGTGCCATAAGCCACCGTGAAATCATCACCGTTGTGGACATTAAGCGTGATTCTCCCCGGAGCCATCTGCCGATATCGGAAACGGCTTACTGCGGGGACCCTTGTCGATTCAGGGTTGATGTCTGCGAACCCGAAATAAAATATTATGTCGCCGGTAGGAATTGGCGAGCCTTGGTCAATCGTTAAATTTAGCAGCGGCACCACATACTGTTCTTGGATCCCACCAGACCACCATGCGGTCTGGCTCAGCACCAAGTCCCAGGCTACCGTCCCTTTAGCTACTGGCCTCGGCGTGAGGCTAGCGTTGTTAAGGTGCACTCCGGACAAATTATAAACCCGAATATTTGCACTCATCGGCCCCGCTTGGTCCCCGATTAGCGAAAACCCAAACCGTTCTGAAGTGGCAAGCGGGAAGTTATTAAACGGAATTGTGAGCGTGCGACCGCCGTTGCTGATCGTACCGCGAGCGTAAGTCGCGAACCCGGCATTAACCCCTTCGATAACTGCTTTAAAATTTGCGTACCCAGCAGAACCGTAGTCAATATCGTTAGCGTTAATTACAAAGTAGGCCAACATCTGGTGACCGGCAGGTGACTCTTCGGGCGCGTTACTGTGCCACTCCGCTTGCACGTCCACGGTAATTGCGGGCGCGGTCCGGGCCGAAGGGACCTCCGCCAATACCTCTACCACGCTGGTCTCTGCCAGGTATTCGCCAGGTGCTTCCTGCGCAGCGGCAATTGGCCCGATGAGCCCGCTGATCATGACACTGAACACCGCAATGACAGTCAGCACCCGGTTAAGCCGAGGTCGCGCTTTGCTAGTTAATGGCCATTTGGAATAGTCATATTGCATGGGGCTAGCGTGCAGCTAGCTGAGGTTCGTCCGCTGGGAGTTATCCACAGTTCAAGGGGTTGTGGACAATTTTTCGGGCCTGTGCGCAGCGTCCCAGCCCCGTGGGAATCAGGATTCGGCGATATCCACGTTTTTGTATTTGTCTTCCAACTTTGACATCCAGAGGCCCAAAGCCAGCCCGAATAGGGCAGTGAGAGCGGCGATCAAGAAGGTCTGCCAAGTCGCCCCAACGTACGAGATCGTCTCCTCAGAGGCGGTCGGGACCACGATCAGAACCGTGCTGGCGATAACCAGCCCGATGATGAAGTGATAAACCCGGGACGGATAACGGTCTAAAACTCGTTCCATCAGCTTGCTAAACACGGCCATCGCGGCAACTGCACCCAGAATGATCGGGAGAAATACGCCCAGAATATTCCTTTCCGAAAAACCGGTGAGCATTGCGGAGAATATGCCGAGAATTAGCAAGAGATTTGACGGGGATAGTCCCGGCACCAATACCCCCAAGGCAATCAGTACGCCGGCAATGAAGAAGCCAAGAAAGTTACTGGGCAACGACATGCCAATTAACGGTAATAAATACAACCCGATGCCACCCAATATTGCGGTGCCAATCAACCAGGCAATATCCGCGCGGTCGCGCGGTTTAGTGCGAGTAGATTCCCGGAATAATGCTGGCAGAGTACCCAAAATTGCGCCAGCAAATCCCCACAAAACAATTACTTGCCAACGTTCCAGCAAATACTCTAGCGGACGGGACAATATTACTAGCCCGATTAGACCACCAATTCCGACCGGGAGAAAGAACAATAGATTCTTTACAAAGTCCCGGCGAATGTGAGCTAGGAACCGCAGTAGTGGCTCGTACAAACCCATAATCGCAGCTAGTACCCCACCCGAGACACCGGGAAGAATAAAGCCGAGCGCGATAACCATGCCCTTAATTACCCGAAATATCCAGTCGGCAGCCCCGCCCAAAACTCCAGGCTTTTTTGCCATAACAGTTCCGCCTACCGGAGCAGTCAAATTGGCTTCACTTTCATCGCGCCAGTCGTAACTCATTTAATTTTTCCTTGCGTTAAATACTAGTGGCCCGCTTCAAACCAGTTTTGCCCAATGCCCACTGAAACATCCAACGGCACCAACAAAGGGAAAGCGGCCCCCATTTGCTCGCGTAGAATTTGCTCACACATTTCCACTTCGCCCGGAGCGGCCTCTAGCACTAATTCATCATGTACTTGAAGTAGTTCTCGGGATTTCATCCCCGATTCGGCTAACGCCCGCCGCACGCCGAGCATAGCTAGTTTAATGATATCTGCGGCGCTGCCCTGAATTGGGGCATTGAGAGCCATCCGTTCCGCCACCGCGCGCCGTTGCCGGTTATCCGAATTCAAATCTGGCAAAAACCTCCGGCGCCCCAATACGGTGGCGGTGTAGCCGGTTTTCCGTGCGTCATCAACTACCGAACTCAGGTAATCGCGCACTCCCCCAAAACGTTCAAAATAGTCGTCCATTAAGTGTTGCGCTTCGGTGGGAGAAATCCCCAGTTGACCAGATAATCCAAAGGCAGAAAGCCCATAAGCCAAGCCGTAACTCATCGCTTTGACTTTGCTCCGCATTTCCGCCGTCACATCTTCCGGCGCCACTCCAAACACCCGGGAACCCACATAACGATGCAAATCCTCGCCCGTAGCGAAGGCTTCGATCAACCCATCATCGCCCGATAAGTGAGCCATGATCCGCATCTCGATTTGCGAATAGTCGGCAGTCACCAGCGTCTCATAACCCTCACCGGCTATGAAGGCTTTACGGATTTGCTGCCCGGCCGCCGTGCGAATCGGAACATTTTGCAAATTGGGTTCGGTAGAACTCAGCCGCCCGGTCGCCGCTACGGTCTGTTGGAAAGTGGTGTGGATCCGACCGTCGGGAGCCACCGCTTTTAGTAAGCCTTCCACAGTTTGGCGCAATCGAATTTGATCCCGATGCCGCAATAGGGCGGTTAAGAAAGTATGACCCGGTTCGCCAGGGTGAGTTTGAGCTAACAAATCACCTAGGGCAGCGGCGTCGGTAGTATAACCAGTTTTTATTTTCTTGGTCTTGGGCAAATTAAGTTGCTCGAATAAGACTTGTTGTAACTGTTTGGGGGAACCCAAATTTATTTCGGAGCCGATACTCTCATAAGCTTCTTGGGCAGCGCGGTTTACCTCGGTACTAAACTCTGCTTCCAGTTGCTCCAGATACGGGATATCTACCGCGATCCCGCTGCGTTCCATTTCTCCGAGCACTCCAGATAACGGCAATTCCACATCTTTCATCAGATGAGCGGAATGTCTCTGCTGAAGTTTTTGCTCTAAAACAACCGCTAAATCGGAAATCGCAGCCGCTTGTTTTGCCAAGTCCAGTCCGATACCAGAATTTGCGGCATCCAATTCGGCAAAATCGAAGGTGGGTTGACTCCCGGTCGGCTCGGCCAATGGGCGCCCTAATAATCGTTCTGAGAACTCCGCTATTGAATAATTCCGCCGATCTGGAAATGATAGATAGGCGGCAATTTCGGTATCAAAAACCACCCCACTCAGTTCGAAACCTCGGGCCGCTAGCGCATGAGCTGCCCCTTTAGCTCCATGTAACACTTTCGGCGCGGCCGGGTCAGCTAACCAGGCCGCTAAAGCTGCTTCATCATCGGATGTCACCATAGTCAAATCTACATAGGCAACTTCACGCGGCTCCCCAGCTACCGAGGGGGGCGCAATGGCTAAGGCCCAAGTGTCACCACCAACTGGTAGGCACTTCCCTTCAATCGCCACCCCGACGGCTTGACCAGGCCCATTGCCCGTTGCGGAGCTTTGGAGCCACTCCCCTAGCGCCCCTGGCTTAATTTTCGCGAGTTTGACTTCGGCTGCAGTTTGACCTGTTGCGCCAGTAAGCGGCGCCGCCGATTCCAAACCGGAACCCAGGTCCAACGCTAATATCCGATCCCGCAGCGTACTGCCCCAACCGAGAGCATCAGCGATCCGATGCAGTTCCTCGCGGTTGAACCCCCGCAGCCCGGCCTCGCTAGGCGTAATAGCCAAACCTAAATCGGTTAATAAGGTATTTATTTCCCGGTTTTGCCGTACTTGATCCACATTATTTCGAAGAGTTTCGCCGACCTTGCCTTTAATTTCTTCGACATTATCTAGCAGCGAAACCAGTGAACCATATTGTGATATCCATTTGGCGGCGGTTTTTGGCCCCACTCCCGGAACCCCTGGGATGTTATCCGAGGTCTCACCCACTAACGCGGCTAAATCGGGATATTGCCCAGGGTAAACCCCATACTTTTCATATACCGCATCGGGCGTCATACGGGCCATTTCAGATACGCCTTTAATCGGATAAAGCACAGTGACATCATCGTTTACTAATTGCAACGTGTCTCGGTCACCGGAACAAACTAATACTTCCATCCCGTCTGCCGCACCCTGATTAGCTAAGGTGGCTAGAATATCGTCCGCTTCATAATTATCAAGTTCTAAAGTGGGGATATTGAGCGAATTAAGCACTTCTTTGATCAACGGAACTTGACCGTGAAAAGCGGGCGGAGTTTCGCCACGAGTGCCTTTATAGTCTGGAAATTTGTCGGTCCGAAAGGATTTCCGAGAGACATCAAATGCCACCGCTATATGAGTTGGTGCCTCAGTTTCCATTAACCGCGTCAGCATTGACATGAATCCGTAAACTGCGTTGACTGGCTGCCCGGTGGTTGTTGTCATCGTCTCGGGCAGCGCATAGAAGGCTCTAAACGCCATCGAGTGCCCATCAATCAACAACAGTCTGGGGCGAGCGGCGGTTTCGGTCACCGGCTAATTTAACCATGCCCGCTTGGGCGGATTTACTTAGGTGCGTTATCGGAACTGCGGGCGCGTTTCCGCTTGGCAATTACTTCGTCAATCGGGGTACGCGCGGGGGTACGCGGTTTGCTGCGGATGGCAATCCCCTGGGTGATCGGGTGTTCTTTGACCAACCGCCGAGCTAGCACTTGCGTCGCGACTACTCGGTTACCGCCTAACGGGGCGAAGCCCAACGAGGCTAAGAACCGATGCATGTTCCGATCCGATGCCGAAGGAGTCGCATACACATAGCCTGCTTGGGCTTCGCGGGCGTGATTAGCCACCGCCAATAGCAGGGCGTGGCCGATCCCGCGGCGTCTTTCGGCCGGAGCCACAAACACCACATCTAAAATCACGGAGCGATCCACCGCGTAAAACAGTGGTTCGATTTGGCGGCATAAAACATAGCCATCTATTGCCCCTTGATCGGTGGCTAAGTATATGCTCCCGCCTGCTGATAGGTATGCCGAAAGATGCCGTACGATGACGTCTTCTTCGTTTTCGGGCGCGGCCCGCCCAGCCAACCGGCTTAACCGGGCCACTGCGGGCAGATCAAGCGGGGTGACAGCCCTAACCTGCGGGGCAGTCGGCACTTTTTAACCCCCGACTTGCTCGGCTACTGCATCGGCGACTTCGCGCATCGTGAGACGGCGATCCATAGAAGTTTTCTGAATCCACCGGAATGCTTCCGGCTCGGTCATTCCCAACTTGGCTTGCAGCAGGCCTTTAGCCCGATCCACATGCTTGCGGGTCTCGAAGCGCTCTTGGAGATCAGAAATCTCGTCTTCCAACGCGCTGATTTGCTCATAGCGCGAAATCGCAATCTCGACTGCCGGGATTAGATCCGCTGGCGTGAACGGCTTAACCAGGTAGGCCATTGCCCCCACATCGCGGGCACGTTCGACCAACTCGGTTTGGGAGAACGCGGTGAGCAACACTACGGGCGCCGCCGATTCTTTGGCGATCTTTTCGGCGGCGGTGATCCCGTCCATGACGGGCATCTTGACGTCCATCACCACCACATCGGGCCGTAATTCCAAGGCTAACTCCACGGCCCGTTCACCGTCGCCTGCTTCGCCGACGATGTCAAACCCGGCCTCGCGCAGCGTCTCTACTACATCCATCCGGATCAAGGCCTCGTCTTCGGCGACGATGGCGCGGCGTTTTGGCTTCGACTTGGAAGCTGGCGCGGGTAACCCAGGCTCGAAATCGTCAAATGGGGACGGCACCTGATCTAACTGTTCTGCCACGACGAGTCCTTCTGTAAACTATTTGGGTTAAGTGGGTGTGCTAAGCAAAAGACTAGCGGTTTTACTGGAAGTTTGCTTTCAGTGCAGTTTTTACGCCTTCAGTCAAGATGATCTGCGCGTCGGCCGCTGCTGCAGTTGCTAGGCGTTCAATGTTGGCTTCACGTTGCGCTGGGTCGGCGCCGTCGAAGAATCCACCCTGTTCGATGATCCCACGCAGCCAAGCGGTTAATTCCGCTTCAGTAGCATTTGCACCTGGGAACGAACTTTTAATTGCAGCGGCCTGTGCCGTTCCATCGTACCGATCAAAACTCCCGATACGGTCAATGTCCAGGCCAGAATTGGCGATAAGAACTGCGATCGCCGCCAGCGCAAACACCGATGCTGGTGCCTCCTCGTCGCGCTGCCAGGCTGCTAACAGGTTTGGCAAACTATTCGTTTTCCAATCGGTTAACGGATCAGCGGACATTTCAACTAAGTCGAGGTTGGCATCTGGATCCGAAAGCTGCTCCGTGACCTTGTCTGCTAGTTCGATGAGCTGGTCTTGCTTATCGTCATCGTGATAATCACCGATGGAAGGTAAAATCTCACCATGCAGTAAATGACCTAAAAATGTCGCAATGTCGAGGTCGCTAGCGGCTTGCTGGACTTGGCTATGGCCCTTCAATAAGCCGACCGGGGTGAGGGCCGTTTGCATCCCATTGCGGATTTTAGTTTCGGACATGCGCTATCTCCTTGGAACTCACGGCATTGGAACTTTGAGCTAAGAAAACTCTACATCTGCCCCAGGTAAGTCTGCTCTACCGGACGCCGTTCCATTAGCTCAATAGACTCACTTAAAATCCGGTAAGTCAGCCAGGCCAGGCCAGCAATCAGCAGCAGAAAAACTCCGGGAACTGCTAATACCAAAGTCAGTATCGCACCGATCGCCACCAGAATCAGAGGTCCGCGCAACGTACGGATTGGGTCCGACGCGCCCATCTCAGTCAGCACCACCCTGGCGGCCGAGAGGGCGATGACTAGGGAAAGCACCATGATCGCAGCCGCGATGAAATACTGCAGGTTGGCAGACTCCCTCGCGGCGACTAACACTGGTTGCGGGTGGGTTTGCACCGCATTGGCAAACTGGAAAGCGAGCACCCCACTTAAATAACCTGCCGCTACCGTGGCCAGCAACATCGTGATAATCCCAACCAAAGCCGTTCTACGCACGATGCCACTCTACCTATCACCCAGGCAATACCGGCGGAACGCCAAACTAATAGGCTCCATCTCGGCCCACCACGGCCTTAGCGGTGCGGGCCAAAATGATCAGGTCTTCCGTCATGGACCAGTTCTCCACATAGTAGAGGTCAAGCCGGATAGACTCCTCGACGGATAGATTATTACGACCGGAAACTTGCCAAAGGCCAGTCATCCCCGGTTTCACAAATAACCGCCGTTGCACACCAGCCTGATATAAGCCCGGACCTTCCAACGCCTCTGCGGTCTCTTGGTCAGTATCCATACCGTGCGGTGTAAGCGGACGCGGACCAACCAGCGACATCGTGCCAAACCAGACATTAAATAGCTGTGGCAATTCGTCAATGGAATACCTACGGATAAAACGTCCGATGGGAGTAATCCGCGGGTCGTTCTTAATCTTGTAATACATCCCCGCTTCGCCATTTAGCACTTGACTAAGCCGAGCTTCAGCATCTACTACCATTGATCGGAACTTGAACACTTGTAATGGTTGGCCATTAATCCCAATTCGGGTTTGCCTAAATAGCACCGGGCCGGGGGAAGTAGTTTTAATTAACAATGCGACTACTGCCATCGGGATAGCAAAAATAGTAATTAGCAGAGTAGAACCGACCATGTCAAAGAGTCGCTTTAACCGCTGTTGTGAAGAAGTATAACCGGGTGCTTCGACTTGAAGTAACGGTAAACCAACCGTAGGCCGGACCCGCAGCCGTTGATTCGAAATATCGTTAATCCCCGGAGCTAACACAAAATCAGCGCCAGTCGCTTCCAATTCCCAAGCTAATCGTTTAAGGCTAGCCGGGGACAAATCATCTGAACCACTAACAATAACTACGTCAATATCATGGTTAGCCACATAACTAGCAACTTCATTAACCGATTGCGATTGGAACAGATCGGGAGGCAGTGAAGTTCGCGGCCTAACCGCAATTATGGAACCAGTTTCGGGCCGGGAATCGCGACCAGAGCCAATGTCACAAATCGCTACTACCGTTAGGCCAGTGGCTGAGGAACGCTCTAGTTCACTCAGCAAATGATGAGTCATCGTCGGGCTGCCAACTAGCAAAGTGCGATAGCGGGCCTCACCGCGATCCCGCTTCGCGCCTAACCGTACCCGCATAAGCCAACGGCTGAGATTGATGAAAATAAGCCCTAACGGCAGCGCAATTCCGACGTAGGATCGGCCAATATTCCAGCGCGTTAAAAATGAGAAAATCGCCAATAAACCGAATACCGCAAAAGTCACATTGGAAACCCGAGCGTATTCCGCTGCTCCAACTCCCATCATCTTAGTATCCCAAGAATCAGTTAAAGCTAATGCGGCATACCACACTACAATTAACCCCAAAGCCGCAAATGCCAAATGATTAGTGAGCCGGGTGGGCGACCAATCAGCCAATTCCCCAATGCCATAATGCAAGGCAAAAGCGATTAATACCGAAAGGTAAATAGCTATGGCATCGGCCAGCATTACCCGATGCCGCAACCGCCGCTCCCAAGTAACCGAGCGCCGACTAAACGAAGGGGAATTAACGATGTTATGGGGCAAATTTGCTATTACTTGGGGATTCGCTGATGGTAACGTCGTTGGGACCATTGAGCCAGTTTAGCTTCGGCTACATTGAACTAAGTTGATTTACACCTCACTGGCGCGATGTTTATCATACCTCGGTTTACAAACTAACTCATTTAATCAAGTCAACTTTTAGGGCACGACAAAAGCCTCGGGCGGAATTGCTTCCTTCCGAGGCTTTTGTACTGGATGCAGTTAGACGATTTCTGCCTTGCGACGCTTGGCCGACCCGGCAACTGTGAGGCCGCTACCTACCAACAGCAAACCGCCAACGCCGTACAGCAAGGTGGCGGGGCCAGTGGTGGACAGGTTGAGCCGCGAGGTATGTGCAGCACTACCGCCAACTTGAACAGTCAACGGAACCGTTACATGGCCACCCAGTGGGGCATGATCAAAGTGAGCCAAGTAAGTGTGCGTGCCCGACGGCAGACCCTTCAGATGATGATTCAGAATCGTCACAACGGTGGAGCCGTCTTCCAAGGTGTAGCTGGACCTCGGTACGACTGTGCCGTTCAGGGTCAGAGTCTGGAAGTCTGCGAGGGGAAGGTCAATGTGATGACGGGAGTCACCGGTGCCGTTCCAAACATGGGTTGGCGGTGCCAGATGCAGTGCATGCAGTACCACTGGAGTCAGGTGGAACGGAGTCCGAGGAACGGTTGACGTGGCCGGCCCAGAGGGTAGCGGAGCCGGATCCGGATAAGCGTTGGCTGCCGTTGCTCCACCGAGAAGAAGAGCACCCGATAATGCAGCCACAGAAATAATCTTGCGAAGTTTCATCAGTCTTCCTTAACTGTTAAAGCTGGGAGTACCCCCCCCCCGCGCAATTGGTGGTAGAAGTAAGATTAAGTGACTTTGGACACATTTGCGCCGCGTAGTGTCCGCACGTTACTAAATCGTTATCTACATATTGGGGTTAGGGCCGGGCGTAACCACAAGCTCAATGGGTCCGCGCTGCTCACGGCCCGAAATGATCTGAATTTGCATGGTCTGTTCCGCGCCCGGATCAATCTCAATTGGGAAGATGCCGACGCCATAACCCCGATGGGTAGTCAGCACCGCATTGACTGGCTCGCCATCGAAATCGGCCGCAGACAGAATCTCGCCATATCGTGGCGCATAAACGAAAACGTGAATACCGATTTGCCCATTAGCCGGAGCATTGCCAATCACATAAGCAGGTAAGGCGTAACCCTGGCCTTCGGCTAAGCGATTAGTGAAGGTCAAGTCGAGGCTGAAGCTCTGCGAGCCGTCCGGCCGCTCCACTACATCCCGAACTTGGGCGGTTGTGGCCAGGTAATAGCCCAGCTTGGAACCCGAGTCGAGATTAACTGCCACCCGCACCACCGGGCTGGTGGTACCGTCGGCTGCCGGTTGGGAACCGCGCAACTCGCCGGAAAGCACCGTGGGTGCCAATAGGATTTGTTCTTCGTCAACCGCCGACCAGACCCGCAACCTGCCCTGATCTGCAGCGGCGACTAAGGCATCGATCACCCCGGCCGCGTCAACGCCGCCATGCGTGACCTGTTGGAAAATCGCCTCGGCTGCCATCCCGAAGACTTCGTCTTGGACATGGGGGTCTTCAAACCGGGAATAAACCTCGGAAAGCAAGAAGCTGGCCGTGTTTTGCCCGGTTAACGTAATCGGCTCGCCCAGCGGATCAGTAAAAGTGACTGGACCGGTAGCCGCTATCATCTGCTGCAACATAACCGGATCAACGGATAGCACCCCAGTAACCGGTTCCCCCGCCACGTTCAGCCACATTTGCGCAGCCAACTGGGCACTGCGCGGGAAATCTGGAGTGAGGTTGACATCCTGAATCCACCGCCCCATCCGGTCGCCCCAAAGCTGCAGCTCTTCCGAGGTAAGCGGCAACACAGACTCATCTGGCGGGTGGAACCGGCTAGTCGAAGCTTTCTCCACAATGTCAATTTGACCGTGATCGGTCCGCACCGCAATCACAGCACCCGCGATGCCACCGGTAGCCCGCTGCTCGGAGTTGTTCTGAGCCAGAATCAACCAAGTCCGCTGCCCCTCGCTGCCGAGTGCAGCCGGAATAAGCTGAACGGCGCGCGATGCGGTAGCTGTGGTGGTGGACAGATCCCGCAGCCGCCCTTCCAAATCGTCCGCCGCTTGCGATAACTGCCCAACTAAAGGCGCCCGGTCCACCCGCGCAATGCTCTCAATGGCGCGATTGACCGCCTGATCCGCCGACACCACGTTATCCCGGACGTTGAGAATCGGGTTAAGGTCAATCCGTCCGTTTGTCGGCGCCAGCGCGGCCGGTTGGACCGATTGCACCGCTGAACTTAATTCGGGTAGCACATCGTGTGCTAAAGAATCCACTATTTCGGTGATGCTACTTAGTGCGCGCAGGTTTGGCCCAGCCACCGGGAGATGTTCTGCGAAATTCCACATCGCCCCGGAGGTATGCTGTTTAGCTTCCGAAGTCACTACTTGTAAGGCTGCCAGATGCGGCGTGGCGCCATCCGGGTCAACCCGCACCTGCTGTTCTAGAGCCGGAATCATCGTGACTGCCGTTTGCAACCGATCCCGAGCTTGCAAAGCTTGATAACCGACCCAGCCGATTAAGCCCCCCGCCAGCAATAACACCCCGAGCAGGCTCAACAAAATGTTTCGCACCCGATGTTTGGGCCGTTGTTTGGGCGCGGTTTGCCGCTTCAACTGGGCCCGAGGCGGGTTTAACGGAACGTCAACTTCCGTCCAACCATCGCCCCAACCGTGATGCGCCATACCAGTTCCCTCCGTGGAAGTGTCGCGCCCATGATAACTAATTTCCAGCAAAATGTGACCAGCCTCACGGCACTTCGCAAGATACGATGAGGAACGATGAAAATAGTTGTGGTGTGCACTGGAAATATTTGCCGCTCTCCTGCAATGGAGGTGCTGTTAGCCCAAGCTTTAGGCGACTCCGTCGAAGTTACTAGCGCCGGAACTGCTGGCATGCCCACTTGGCCGGTCAGCCCCCCGATGGCTCAGTTACTACTAAGCGAGAATCCGGAACTTGCCGATGCGGTTAATTGCTTCCGTTCTCGGCCGTTAACTGAAAAACTGGTTAACGAGGCCGACCTAATCCTGACGGCCACCGCAGCGCATCGGGCCGACGTGTTAGCGCTTAATCCATTAGCGTTACGCCGCACGATGTCGTTGGGCGAGTTGGCCAGGCTGAGCACCGCCGTTGACCCCGTCCCCTGGGCCGACGCCGACACGCCTGCGCAGCGGCTTACCAAGCTGGTCCCGCTGGCCCAAGCTGCCCGGCATAAATTTGCTCCCGCTGCAGCTCAGACGGACGATATTATTGACCCTTATGGGCGGGGCGATGAGGCCTACTCGCACTCTTACCGCCAAATAAACGCGCATATTAATACTTTGCTTAATTCCCTACGGCGCTGACTACCAGCCCGTTTGGGTGGCGTGTGTCACAATTCCAGGCGAGGAGCGCAAAGATGGAACTTGCAAATTATCTGGCGATCATGCGACGCCGCTGGTTATCAATCGCGATGGCGACGTTGTTGGGGTTAGCCGCCGCCCTGGGATATTCACTGTTTATCCCGCCGGTTTACACCGCTACTGCACAGGTCTTTGTGTCGGTGCGCGGGTTGGAGACTCCCGGCGAGTTAGTTCAGGGCGCCACGTTCACCACCCGGCAGGTGCGAACTTACACTCAACTAGTCTCTTCGCCGCGGGTGTTGGCCCCGGTGATCGCCCAGTTGGGTTTGCCCACTACGCCCGATGAGTTGTCGGCGCATGTCCGGGCCCAGTCGCCCGTTGACACCGTGCTGATTAACGTCACGGCCGATGATGAGAACCCGGTACTGGCGGCGGATATCGCCAACGCCACTGCACGGTCGCTATCGGCGGTAGTTACTGAGTTGGAAACGCCGATCAGCGGCGGAGATTCCCCAGTACAGATTTCCACAGTTCGCGAGGCGCTGATTCCGGCGGCGCCATCGTCTCCCAATATTCCGCTGAACTCCGCCCTGGGGTTGTTGGTGGGCTTGGCAGTTGGCATTGCCATCGCCATCCTGCGGGAAATCTTGAATACCAAGGTGCGCGGCGTTAGCGATGTGGAGAACCTAACCACTGCCCCAGTGCTCGGTGCCATTGCGTATGAGCCAGATGCCGTGGGTCGCCCGATCATTATCCACCAATCTCCCAATTCGCCGCGGGCCGAGGCCTATCGGCGGCTGCGCACTAACGTCCAATTCTTGGATGTGGATGGACCCAATAACGCCTTTGTCGTCACGTCCTCCTTGCCTGGTGAAGGTAAATCTTCAACGGTGATTAACTTGGCGATCACTATGGCTGCTGCGGGTCAGAAAGTTGTAATTGTTGATGCTGACCTGCGCCGCCCGTCCATTGCTAAATACTTGGGCATTGAAGGGTCGGTGGGCCTGACCACGGTTCTGATTGGCCGAGCCACGGTTGAAGATGTAATCCAGATGTGGGGTAACGGCAACCTGGCAGTCATCACTGCCGGTCAAGTGCCCCCTAACCCCAGCGAACTGCTTGGTTCCTCTCGGATGTCTGACTTGATTGAACATCTCACCCAAACCTACGACGTGGTACTGATTGACACCGCGCCGCTGCTCCCGGTTACTGATGGTGCCGTATTGGCTCGTTTGGTCGGCGGTGCAATCCTGGTAGTTGGCGCCAACACGATTCAGCGCAGCGAAGTTGAGAGTGCTTTAGAGTCGCTCAACGCGGTATCTACTAAAGTCCACGGTTTGATCGTGAATCGGGCGCCGCACATTAGTTCCGGTTATCACGGCGGTTACTCTTACTACGATTACCGGCCTACCGAAAACGTCGGCACTAGCGAGAACAAGTCCAAGCGAGCCACGTTCCGCAGCAAGCTGAAGGTGCCAGCCAAGCCTGTTCGCCAAAAGGCCTAAGACTAGTCACAGACCTGCGATTTTTTAAACGCATCCAGCGGGATGAGCTGCAAGGCTGAGCATGAGCGAATTGGAGGCAGACTCCATGAGCGGGTGCGAAGCAGCGGGCGTTTGCCGCATGCGGCAACTTGCCCGTCGGCGTAGCCGTGCAAAAACGCAGCAGATCGCCCGCTGGGTGCGTTTAAAGTTATTCCCATTCAATGGTGCCAGGTGGCTTGGAAGTTACGTCCAGGACGACTCGGTTGACCTCACGCACCTCATTGGTAATGCGATTGGAAATCCGAGCCAAAACGTCATAGGGCACATGCGCCCAGTCGGCAGTCATGGCATCTTCGGAAGTAACCGGGCGCAGCACGATCGGATGGCCATAAGTCCGGCCATCGCCCTGCACGCCAACCGAGCGCACATCAGCCAACAGCACAACTGGGCACTGCCAAATGTCACCATCTAATCCGGCTGCGGTCAGTTCAGCCCGGGCGATGGCATCGGCCGCCCGGAGCACATCCAGCCGGTCCGCCGTTACCTCGCCGACGATGCGGATGCCCAAACCAGGGCCAGGGAATGGTTGACGGCTCACGATTTCTTCTGGCACGCCAAGCTCCCGGCCGACTGCCCGCACTTCGTCTTTGAACAGTGCCCGAAGTGGCTCGACCAGCTCGAACTCGATGTCATCGGGCAGCCCGCCCACATTGTGGTGCGACTTGATGTTGGCCGCGCCCTCGCCGCCCCCGGACTCGACCACATCGGGGTATAGCGTGCCTTGCACCAAGAAGCGGACATCTTCGCCAGGATGCGCCGCGATGATCTCGCGTTGGGCGTCCTCGAAAACCCGGATGAATTCTCGTCCGATGATTTTGCGCTTCTCTTCCGGGTCGGTCACTCCGGCTAACGCGTTGAGGAACCGATCCTTCTCCCGCTTAATCACCAGGTCAACCCCGGTAGCTGCCACGAAGTCTCGCTCGATCTGTTCCACTTCGCCTGCCCGCATCAGGCCATGATCCACATGCACGCAGGTCAGTTGGTCTCCGACGGCTTTTTGGACTAGCGCCGCTGCCACGGCCGAATCCACGCCACCGCTCAACGCACAGATGACCCGCGACTTGCCGACTTGATTCCGGATCGCGGCCACTTGTTCTTCGACGATGGAAGATGGGGTCCAGTCGGGCTTGATCCCGGCTCCGTCATACAAAAAACGCTCTAAAACATCTTGGCCAAATTCGCAGTGCATCACCTCTGGATGCCACTGCACGCCGTACAACCGGCGCTTTTGATCTTCGAACGCCGCAATGGGCGCACCTGCCGTGGTTGCCAAAACCGAGAAGCCATCGGGCGCCTGGTAAACGGCATCGCCGTGGCTCATCCATACCGCGAGCTGATTGCGGCTGCCCTTTAGGAGCACCCCATGATCGGTCACATCCGTCATCGTGCGGCCAAATTCCGAAAGCCCGGTGCGTTCCACCGAACCGCCCAGCGACTCGGCCATTAACTGGAAGCCATAGCAGATGCCGAATACAGGTACGCCAGCATCGAAAATCGCGGGGTCCACGTTTGGTGCTCCGTTGGCATAAACCGAAGCCGGGCCGCCACTCAAAATTATGGCTTGCGGGTTCTTGGCCAGCATATCGGCCACTGGCATTGTATGTGGCACCACCTCCGAGTACACCCGAGCCTCACGCACACGGCGAGCTATCAACTGGGCATACTGGGCTCCAAAATCAATTACGAGCACCGGGCGCGGATTCATAACCGCAACTCTACCCAATACTGGGCTACAGGTTTAAATCGAGAGCCGGAAATAAACCCATGTGTGAAATAATCTTAGACAATGCGACGCGGTGGGCTTTGCGCAGACCGTGACCTGCCCGTAATGTAAACCCAAGGTACTTACACCAACCTCGCAAGGAGCACCAATGACGGCGACCCGTAGCCTGATGATTGCCTCATCTGAAGGCGCCACCGGTAAATCCACTATAGCTCTCGGCGTGATTGAGCTGCTGAACCGGCAAGGCCTACGAGTGGGTGTTTTCCGCCCGGTTTTCGGCGAAAAAGACACGCCAAAGCACGATGAAGTGCTCGAAATGTTGTTGCAGCAAGCGGGCAGCCCGGTCACCTATGAGCAGGCTTGCGGAGTGACTTATGACGATGTCCACGCCGACCCGGACGCGGCGCTGGCCAAGATCGTGGCTCGCTACCACGAGGTGGCCCCGTTGGTTGACGTGGTGGTCATTCTCGGCACCGACTACACCGATGTGGCCAGCTCGACCGAATTGACCTTCAACGCCAAGATCGCGGCTAACCTGGGCGCGCCGGTGTTGCTAGTAGTTTCCGGCTTGGGCCGCACCGACGATGAGACAAAGTCAGTGGCTGCCATGTCGCTCGCTGAATTCCGCGGCAACCACGCCGTGCCGGTGGGCGTGTTGTTCAACCGCCTCGAAGGCACTGTAGAGCCGGCTAGGGCGAGCAGTTTGCAGCCCGAAAAAGACATTCCGGTTTGGTTAGTACCCGAAGAGAAGTTCCTGGTAGCCCCCACGGTTGACCAATTAAAGAAAGCAGTGGATGGTTCACTGTACGTTGGCGACCCGGAGTTGTTATCGCGGGAAGCTACCGATGTGGTGGTCGGCGCCATGCAGCTTCGGCACCTGATGGACCATTTGCACGATGGCAATGTGGTGATTACGGCTGGCGACCGGACCGAAGTACTGTTGGGGTTGTTGGCTGCGCAAGCCGCTCCGGAATTCCCGTCGCTAGCTGGTTTGATCCTGACCGGCGGTTACAAACCGCATGGCAACGTGGACCTGCTGATCCGGGCAATGAATCCGCATGTGCCCGTAATTGTCACGGATTTGGACACTTATCCCGCGGCCCGGTTGGCTTCGCGCGCTCGCGGTCACATCACTACCTCTTCTACTCGCAAGGTGGATCTGGCCCAGGCGCTATTCGAAAACGCCGTTGACGGCGACGATCTGCTGCGCCGGATTGATGTCCGCAACACCGGCGTGGTGACGCCACTGATGTTTGAGTATTCGCTGATTGAGCGCGCCCGTTCGCGCCCGATGCGGATTGTGTTGCCCGAGGGCGATGATGACCGCATCTTGCGGGCGGCATCCACCGTTCTAGCTCGTGGGATTTCTGATTTAATTATTTTGGGCAATGAGCAAAAGATTCGCCTAAGGGCTGCCGAATTAGGTTTGGACATTTCCCGCGCGACTATTATTTCGCCCAAAGACCCGGCTTATGTTGAGAAGTACGCTTCGGTTTATACTGAATTGCGTAAAGCCAAAGGGATGACTATTGAACGGGCTCGTGAAGTAGTTACCGACGTTTCTTATTTCGGCACGATGATGGTTTATTGTGGCGATGCGGACGGCATGGTTTCCGGCGCTAATCACACTACTGCTCACACTATTCGTCCGTCATTTGAAACCATTAAGACTAAGCCTGGAATTTCCTCCGTATCTGGTGTATTCCTAATGTGCCTTGATGATCGGGTTTTGCTTTATGGTGATTGTGCGGTAATCCCCGACCCGACTGCCGAACAATTGGCCGATGTGGCGATTGCTTCAGCCGCAACTGCGGAACAGTTCGGCATTGAACCTCGGATTGCGATGCTTTCCTATTCAACTGGCGATTCGGGCACCGGTGCGGGCGTGGATAAAGTCCGGGCCGCTACTGCTCTAGTTAAGGAGCGCCGCCCCGACCTGGATGTCGAAGGTCCGATTCAGTACGATGCCGCAGTTGACGCGGCCGTGGCAGCCACTAAGCTGCCCGGTTCCACTGTGGCTGGCAAGGCGACTGTGTTTGTCTTCCCTGACCTCAACACTGGTAATAACACATATAAGGCTGTGCAACGGTCGTCCGGGGCCGTGGCAATTGGTCCGGTGTTGCAAGGCCTGAACAAACCGGTTAACGATTTGTCCCGTGGGGCTTTAGTACCGGATATCGTCAATACTATTGCGATTACCGCTATCCAGGCCCAAGCCGAAGCAGATGCCAGCGGCAATTAAGTCTGTCGAATTCGAAGGTACATATCTGCCGCCGTCGCGCAGAATAACTAAATTGAAAAGAAAGCAAAAATGAGCACCGTATTCGTACTTAATTCCGGTTCCTCCTCCCTGAAGTATCAATTAGTTGATCCTGATACCGCTGCGGTATTAGCGGTTGGCTTAGTTGAACGAATTGGGCAAAAATCCGCTCGCATTAAGCACGAAGTGGGCGATCAAGAATTCGAAGTAACAACTGACATTCCTAATCATGCTGTGGCGCTAGAAAAAGTTTTGGATATGTTTAAGCAACATGGGCCAGCTTTGGAAGATGCCGGGATTGTAGCTGTGGGCCACCGAGTAGTACATGGTGGCACTAAGTATTCGGCTCCAATTGTGATTGACAATACGGCGCTGGAAGGGATTAAAGAACTAATTCCATTGGCTCCTTTACATAACCCGGCTAATGTCACCGGAATTGAAGCTGCCCAGCGGCTATTCGATGTACCGCAAGTTGCCGTATTCGATACCGCATTCTTCAACACCCTGCCGCCTGAGGCTTACACTTACGCGATTGACCGCGATGTGGCCGACCAATACCAAATCCGCCGCTACGGCTTCCACGGCACCTCGCATCAGTTTGTCTCGGCCAAAGTTGCCGACATTTTGAAGCGGCCTGATCTAAAACAAGTAGTGCTGCACCTCGGTAATGGCGCTTCGGCATCGGCCGTCGTTAACGGCAAGGCAGTTGATACCTCGATGGGTTTGACGCCGCTGGAAGGCCTAGTAATGGGCACCCGGTCAGGCGATATTGACCCGGCTATCGTGTTCCACCTGCACCGAGTGGCTGGCAAGTCGGTTGATGAATTGGACAATTTGCTCAACAAACAGTCCGGTATGGCTGGCCTTACCGGTGGTAAAACTGACTTCCGGGACATCCATGCTGCCATTGAAGCTGGGAACCAAAACGCTAAAGAGGGTCTAGCTGTTTACCTGCACCGGCTGGCCAAGTACGTTGGCTCTTATGCCGCCGTCATGGACGGGATTGACGTACTGACCTTCACCGCAGGAGTGGGTGAGAACGATGCGGCCGTTCGCCAAGATTTGGTGGACCGCTTAGGCTTCCTCGGCCTGCACGTTGACCCGGCCAAGAACGCGGTTCGCTCCAAAGAGCCACGCATCATCTCCCCGGATGCCGACATTGCCAAGTTCGAAAAAGGCGAAGGCCCCATCGTGATGGTCGTTCCCACCAACGAAGAGCTGGCAATAGCCCAGCAATCCGTAGCTGCACTAGCAAAATAACTAGTTCTGATTGGTGCTGTTTTGGATGAGATTCAAGGCAGAGCATGAGCGAAGTGGAGGTAGACTCCATGAGCGGCTGCGATAACGCAGAATATCGCCGAAACAGCGCCAATCAGTGATCGGATTTCTGGTAGGGGCTCACTACTACCTCTACGCGCTGGAACTCTTTGAGATCGGTGTAACCCGTGGTGGACATGGCTCGCTTGAGCGCGCCAATCAGATTGAGCCGCCCATCCGCTTGGCTGCCCGGCCCGAAAAGTATCTCCGACATCGTGCCGACAGTTCCGACGTGAACGCGTTCGCCGCGCGGCAAGAAATGATGATGCGCCTCTGGCCCCCAATGCCAGCCATGACCAGGGGCTTCAGCGGCGCGAGCTAAGGCTGCGCCCAACATTACGGCATCGGCGCCCATCGCGATCGCCTTGACGATGTCACCAGACCGGCCCAGGCCACCATCGGCGATGACGTGGACATAACGGCCCCCGGACTCGTCCATGTAGTCGCGGCGCGCGGCGGCCACATCGGACACTGCGGTAGCCATCGGAGCGTGGATTCCCAGGGAACGCCGCGTGGTTGCGGCTGCCCCACCGCCAAATCCGACTAGCACCCCGGCTGCCCCGGTACGCATTAAGTGCAAAGCCGCCTGATAAGTGGCCGCCCCGCCTACGATGACCGGAACATCTAGTTCGTAAATGAATCGCTTCAAATTCAGCGGTTCGGCCTGGCTGGACACATGCTCGGCGGATACCGTGGTGCCCCGGATGACAAACATGTCCACCCCGGCTTTTACTACCGTTTCGTAGAACTGCCGCGTGCGCGCCGGGCTCAAAGCCCCCGCGACCGGCACTCCCCCGGCCCGGATCTCTTGTAAGCGCGAGGTGATCAACTCAGGTTTAACCGGCTCGGCCGCATAAATTTGCTGCATCCGGCTGGTGGCTTCGGCTTCGGGGAGCTCGGCAATCTCGGCCAATAACGGCTCTGGATTCTCATACCGAGTCCATAACCCCTCCAGGTCGAGTACCCCCAACCCGCCCAGCTTGCCCAGCAAAATCGCGGTTGCCGGCGACATCACCGAGTCCATCGGCGCCGCAACCACCGGAATGTCGAAGTGGTACGCGTCAATCTGCCAACCGACCGAGACCTCTTTCGGGTCACGGGTGCGGCGGGAAGGGATCACCGCGATATCGTCAAATGAATATGCCCGGCGCCCGCGTTTACCGCGTCCGATCTCGACTTCGCTCACCGTTTTATCTTAGCCGCTATTCGAACAGCTTTTGTCCGTGGGTGGGGTCAAAGTTTAACTATGAGCGATGGATGGGCTGCGCGGATGCGGGTCGGGTTCGACACCGAGACTACCGGAGTTGATACTTCCACTGCGAGGATAGTGACAGCCGCCCTGATTATCCGGGTGCCCGATACCCTCACGGAAACCAAAACTTGGCTGCTCGACCCAGGGGTGGAAATCCCACCGGAGACCACCGCCGTCCACGGCATCACTACCGAACACGCCCGGCAGCATGGCCAACCAGCAGCGGAAGGCCTCGAAGAAATCGCGGAAACGTTGGCCGAGCATCTGCGGAACGATGCCCCCGTGGTGGTTTATAACGCCTCGTTTGACCTGCCGTTGCTGGAAGCCGAGCTGGCCAGGCACGGGCTACCAACTCTGGAAGAAAGGGTGGGTACCAAGCATTACCCCGTGCTCGACCCCTTAGTTCTAGACCGTTGGGTGGACCGATACCGCAAAGGGAAACGCAAGCTCAGCGACCTAACTGCGCACTACGGCGTCACGGTTGAAGATGAGTTACACAACGCCGAAGTGGATGTCTTAGCCATGCTAGATGTCTTAGAAGAGATGGCTCGGCGCTGGCCCCAAATTGGGATGACCGCGCTGGATCAACTCCGCGCAGTGCAGGCCAACGCCCATTACGAGTGGGCCTCAAACTTCAATGAATGGCTCCGGAGTCAGGGGGCAACGCGCCCCGGTCCATCCGAAGTCTGGTTATAAAACCGTTTTGCGACCCGGTCTGCGGCGTCATCGCGCCCGCTTGCGTAGTCTACCTACGCGTCGCTCACGCTCTTCCTGGCATCCCATACCGCAAACCGATTTTATGTTCTGACGACCCGGTCTGCGGCGTCATCGCGCCCGCTTGCGTAGTCTACCTACGCGTCGCTCACGCTCTTCCTGGCATCCCGCACCGCAAACCGATTTTATGTTCTGACGACCCGGTCTGCGAGTTAGTGGAGAATGCCGAGGATGCCGAGCATCGGGATCAGCATTGCCAGCACAGCTAGCACCGCGACTACGATTTTCAAGTTTTGATTCCGCATGGATCGCATGGTTATTCCTTTTAATTTTAGTTACGAATGATAGTTGGGGGCGGCTCGAACGCCGGTGATGCTGTGCGGATGGGACTCTTTGAGCGAAGCAGCAGAAATCTGCACAAACTGGCCCTTGGCTTGCAGTTCCGGGACCGTACGCGCGCCCACATAGAACATGGTTTGATGTAATCCGCCGACTAGCTGATGCACCACGGAGCCGAGCGGCCCCAAGTAAGGCACTTGCCCTTCCACACCTTCCGGCACAATCAGGGAGTCATCTTCCACCTCGGCTTGGAAATACCGGTCCTTGGAGTACGACTTGCGGCCTCGGCTCTGCATCGCCCCAAGCGAACCCATGCCGCGATAGGCCTTGTACTGATTGCCATTAACCAACACGGTCTCGCCGGGCGACTCCTCGGTACCGGCTAGCATGGAGCCGAGCATGACCGCCTCGGCTCCGGCCACGATCGCCTTGCCGATGTCGCCCGAATAGCGCATCCCACCATCGGCAATCACCGGGACGCCAGCCGCCCGAGCCGCCAAAGCTGCTTCATAGATGGCGGTAATCTGGGGCACCCCTACCCCGGTCACGATGCGAGTAGTACAGATCGAACCTGGGCCAACCCCAACTTTGACCCCATCGGCGCCAGCCTCAACAAACGCTTCGGCTCCCTGCCGGGTGGCGATGTTACCGCCGATGACCTGCACGTCACGGGTTGCGGGGTCGGTTTTTAGCCGTTTTACCATGTCCAACAATAGGGAGACATTGCCATGCGCGGTATCGGCTACTAATACGTCAACCCCGGCCTCAATTAGCATCGTGGCCCGCTCCCAAGCATCACCAAAATAGCCAATGGCGGCGCCGACTAATAACCGCCCCTGGCCATCTTTTGAGGCATTGGGGAATTGTTCAGATTTCACAAAATCTTTTACGGTAATCAGCCCGACTAAATGATTTTCATCATCAATTAGCGGTAAACGTTCCACTTTATGGGCGCGTAACAATTCCGTGGCTGCTTCACGAGACAACCCCGCCTTACCTGCAACAACTCGTTCAGTCGGAGTCATAACTTCCCACACTTTGGTGGTTTCCCATAAAGCTACCGGAGTAAAGCGTAAATCCCGGTTAGTTACCATACCAATTAAATGGTTTTCCTCGTCCACCACCGGGAAACCGGATATCCGAAATTCACCAGCTAACCGGTCTAAATCGCCTAAGGACATCCCAGCAGTAGCCGTGACTGGCTTATCAATAATGCCAGTTTGGGTGCGCTTAACTAAATCAACTTGTCGTGCTTGATCTTCAATTGATAAATTCCGATGTAAAACCCCGATGCCACCTTGCCGAGCCATCGCAATTGCCATCCGCGCCTCAGTGACGGTATCCATCGCTGCCGAAACCAAAGGCACTTTCAAGGATATCTCACGAGTGAGCCGGGAGGTCGTGTCTATCTCCGAGGGCGCAAAGTCAGTTGCCCCCGGTAAAAGCAGCACGTCATCGTAAGTTAAACCAAGCGGAATGACCGGACCGGAAATTTCAGTGGGCGCCACCCTGCTAGCGTACCCGAAAACCCGGAACCTAACTTATTCGTCGCACTTTCCGCAGTAATTTATGCGACAGGTTTTACGATGCCATCGGTTTCGGTGGCTTCCGGAACCTTCGCCAACACTCGGTTAACTAAGGCGGCGAATCCCTGGCCGCCCGCCCGCGCGGCTGGCGCTTCTACCTTGGGAATCTCCGGGAATAGGTCAACTAGGGCTGCAATCTGTTGCCGTTCTTGGCATCGGGTGGGGGAACCGGAATCACTTTCGGGGCATTTGAGCGCGTGTGGACATTTGGGAACGACGATGACAGCGGGTTGCGTCAGCTTGACCAACTCTTTCAACTTCTTGCCGGTAATTGGCCCGCTGATTACCCGCGCCGCTGCCCCACTAAACACTAATGCCATAGCGAGGGCATGGTCCCTGATTGCCAGCGGCTCCGAAGCCGAAGCGACGATTAGTACCAGGCGCTTTAACCGGGCTGGATGTGCGGGCGGTAATGCCCCGGCGGCCACTTCGGCCTCATCGTGCTGCTCCAATAACCAGGAGATGACATCCAGAATTGCCGCGTCAACCACCGCAGCCGGAGACTGCCCAGCCTGATTCAATACTACCCGCTTGGCTACCTCGTTTAGGACTGGAACCGCAACTTCCACCCACCAGTTTTCCGCATCGTCAGCGCTTACAGAACCGACCGGCTCGCCGTGTTCTGCTGCCATCGCGGTGATGGGCTGCCTTAGGGCAGCTACCGTTTCGCTAAAATCTGCTTCTAAGGCAGCATCCACGGCGGCGTCAACGGCAGCCTCTTCGGGGCTGTCCACTACCTTGGGTAGTAAACGCAGCGGCGGTCTCATAACACAAAATCATGCCTGCAATCAAGGCAACGCACCACTGGCAGCGCCAAAATATGGTTGTGACGAATAACAATCAGGCCTTTTGGCATTTTGGGTATTGATTACTGTCGCGAAAAGGACTAGATTTTGATGTTATGACCGAAATTTCGCGGCTACCTGGTCCAGTTATGGATTTGTGGGAGTGGCAGTATCAAGGTGCTTGTCGTGAAGCCGATGATACCTTGTTTTTCCACCCGGAGGGCGAACGAGGTTCCACGCGTCGGCGGCGTGCCGAGGCGGCCAAGGCGATCTGCGCAACTTGCGCCGTGATTAATGAATGTCGCGAACAATCGCTGCGGGTGCGGGAACCTTATGGAGTTTGGGGCGGCCTCTCCGAAGATGAACGTGCCGTCTTACTCGCCGATGTACCCAAGAATGCAACCTATTACGGCTAAACCTTAAAAGATAAATAAGTCCCCCTCACAGTTGAGCGGGGACTTATTTACTTCTGACGTTTTATGCCACTATTGCTAGGACGTCGCGGCTGGACAGGATTAGGTATTCGTTCCCGCCGTACTTGACTTCGGTGCCGCCATACTTGGAATAGATGACTTTGTCGCCAACCTTGATGTCGAGCGGAACGCGGTTCCCCTTGTCATCAATGCGGCCAGGGCCAACGGCGAGAACTTCGCCCTCTTGCGGCTTTTCTTTGGCAGTATCCGGAATAACCAGCCCAGAAGCGGTGGTGGTTTCAGCCTCAAGGGTCTTTACCACAATCCGGTCTTCCAGAGGCTTAATAGGTGCCGACACGCGGACCTCCTCATAACTTGGGTAGTTGAAGTTTTGGGTTCTACTGGCGGCGGCCGTCGTCGCGGTGCCGACCGATACGCCGCCTCACAATTTAGGCCAGCCTCCCGCTTCGGGTCAAACCAGAATAGTGGATTTCGCCAAAGGCGTGACGCTTAGTCACGGTTATGGCGAAACCAAAACCAGCAGAGTGCCGTTGGCATGACACGAAGTGATACTAGACTAACCAGTGTGACCCCAACTGGCCCGAGCGTAGCCTCTAGCGTTGAGCTACCATTCGCCACCTCAATGCGCTCCACGGTCGGCATTGAGTGGGAAATGGGTTTAGTGGACGATGACACCGGCGACATGCGCCAAGCCGCCCCGGCAATTCTGAAAGCATTGCACGCCGAGGACGGTCAACACCCCCACATCAAACAAGAATTTATGCAGAATACCGTGGAGTTGGTCAGCGGAGTCTCGCACTCAGTCAGCCAGGCTGGGTCTGATTTGTACGATGCAGCCAATCAAGTCCGAGCCGTAGCCGACCCGATGCGAGTGGGCTTGATTTCGGCGGGCACTCATCCTTTCGCCGCCTGGCGGGCCCAAAAAATTACTGAGCATGAACGTTACTTAGGCCTGGTGAACCGCGCGCAGGTCATCGGGCGGCAAACTGCGATTTTTGGGGTACATACCCATGTTGGAGTTGAATCTCGGGATAAAGTTTTACCCTTACTTAACTCTATGTTGGTTTATCAACCATATTTATTAGCCCTTTCGGCCTCCTCCCCATTTTGGGATGGCAAATACTCCGGCTATGCTTCCATGCGTTCTGTGCTATTCCAGCAATTACCCACCGCAGGTTTGCCTTATCAATTCACTTCGTGGGATGAACTCTCGCAATATGCGGCTGATCTGACGAATACTGGCGTAATCAGCTCATTCGATGAAGTGCGATGGGACATCCGGCCCTCCTGCCAATACGGGACTTTGGAAACTCGGGTGTGCGATGGCGCTTCGAATTTGAAAGAACTTTTGGCTTTATCGGCCTTAACTCATTGTTTAGTGGAGTATCTATCGCAAGTTTATGATGATAATCCCAGCGCGCTACCTACTTTGCCGCCGTGGTTTGTCACCGAAAATAAATGGCGAGCGGCTCGCTATGGTTTAGATGCGGAAATAATCACTTCAGCGGCTGGCAATCAAGTAAAAATCCGTAATGCCATACCTTCATTAGTCGAAAAACTTTCCCCAACTGCCGAGAAACTGAATTGCCAAAATGAGTTGGCGGCAATTAATGAAATATTGGACCTTGGTGCTAATTACGAACGGCAATTACGAGTACATAATGCGGCTTTGGCGGCCGGGGCGAGTAATCACGAGGCGCTAGAGACCGTGGTTTCTCATCTGGTCGCGGAAATGCGAGCCGACCAACCCCTGCCCCAGTCATATTCAAATATGTGGCACTGATAACGGCATCGAGGAATCTGAAGGGAACGTAAGTGCCGAGGGTGATAAAGCTTCGGCAAAGGCATTAGCGCCGAGGGCGGCAATCATCGCTCCGTTATCGGTACAGTATTTGAGCGGCGGGATGCGTAGAGTTATCCCGGCTTCGGCAGCGCGGATGGCAGCCAGCTCCCGCAGTTGGCTATTCGCCGAGAAACCGCCCCCGATAACCAAAGTATCTACCTCATGCACCCTACAAGCCGCCAGAGCTTTGGCAGTTAAAACATCAACCACGGCGGCCGCAAACGAAGCTGATATATCCGGCAAGTTGAGTTCTCGCCCGGCATCTTGCTCAGTTTCAATGTACCTGGCCACTGCGGTTTTTAAGCCGGAGAATGAGAAGTCAAAGGGATGACTCTTGGCATACTTCGGCGCGGACAACCCGCGGGGAAACTTAATCGCATTGGGATTTCCCTGCTGGGCCAGGGCATCAACATGAGGCCCACCCGGATAGGGCAGGCCCAGCAACCGACCAACCTTGTCGAATGCTTCTCCGGCGGCATCGTCCAGAGTGGATCCCAGCTCTACCACATTGCTGGCGATATCTTCGATGAGCAGTAGCGAGGAGTGGCCGCCGCTGACCACCAAACCTAAAAATCTGGCTGGAAAAGGCCCGTGAACCAGTTGGTCAACTGCGATGTGGCCAATCACATGGTTCACCCCGTAAATCGGCACTTGCAACGCCACTGCCAACGCTTTGGCCGCCGCCGCCCCCACCGTCAGCGAGCCAATCAAGCCCGGCCCTGCCGTAACGGCGACGGCGGAAATCTCGGTAAGTGAAACTCCGCCGGCGGCTAAAGTTGCCGATAAAGTCGGCACCATCGCTTCAAGGTGGGCGCGCGAGGCGATTTCCGGGATAATGCCACCGTAGCGGGAATGTTCATCCATAGATGAGGCGGTTACCTCGCTCAGTAACTCGATTTGCGGCGCGGCGCCGGCCCCGGATACCCGAACTAGCGCTGCGCCGGTTTCATCGCAGGAGGTCTCCAGTCCCAGCACAATTCCATTCATCGAGGTTTACTTTAGCAAAGAAAATGGCCCCCACTTTTGTCAGCGGAGGCCATCTGGTATTCAGTTATCTATTTATGCAGTTTTCTAATTGTTGCCCGAGCGCTCAACATTGAGGTGCCCGTTTAGTACGGTTAAACCGCTAAGCTGCCCGATGCCGCAGCCAACCAGAGCTTGTAGTAGTTGAAGAGGTCAATAATCTTGGTAAACATTTTCTACTCTCCATCTTCTTCATTCTCGCAGTTTTCCTGTTTAATCGGTTATCAGTTATTTGCTAGTTAAGTAATGTTACGCGGATACGGCGTCGGTCGGCTCGACATCAATTAACGGAGCCTTGGTCAGGAGGGCTTGCTCTTCAAAGTTAACTGCGGCGAACAGGCCGAGGATTCCAACAAACCCGGCGATAGCGGCGATTATCATTTGACTCTCCTTGCTAATTACACTATTGTCATTTACATCTGAAGTTCTTGACTGGGAAACGCTTCTTGAAACAGTTTCAGGAAACGTTTTCCAATAACTCAATGATGACAGGTTTAGCCCTTGCTTGGCTACTCAATTTCGTGTGCCGTGCATCACCGACCGGGGTCACACTACTCAGAAATCGGACATTTCACCCCTAAAGCGGCGGAAAATCAACTCATTTCTAAGCGACTCGAATACTCAGGTCGAATTAAATGTGGTGCAGGACATAGCCAATTTCTTAGTCCCGACCGCAATATGTGTCGCCGCTGGCGCTTTATGACCCTATATCTTGTGCCTGTTTTGGGCCGGCCCTACGTATAAGGGCTCGACCTAGCGCCCGGTCAGGTCCGGGCCAAGTTCTACTTCCCGGTCCGGATCTCCTACCCATTGGCTGTAGCTACCAGGGAAAAGGGCGGCGTCAACTCCTAAAATAGCCAAGCTGGCGATCTCATGCGCCGCCGTGACTCCCGATCCGCAATAGACCGCGATGGTTGGGTCTTCCAATGACGAAGCCGTCGAAGCTGGAGCGATGCCGTGTCGTGCGAAACGGGCGGCCAAAGCGGTATCGGGCAAAAAACACCCGTCTTTATCAATGTCGTGTCCGGCCGGGGCGGATACCGCGCCAGGGATGTGGCCTGGACGCGCATCTATCGGCTCTAATTCGCCGCGGTACCGGATGCCACCACGCGCGTCCAATAACAAGTGCGACTTAGCGAATGCGGCGACATCGTTCAGATGGATGGTGGGCATGTGCCCGGTGCTGAGCTTTATTTCCGAAGGTATTGGCGCAACGTTGCCAGGAACTACCGGGTACCCGGCTGCCCGCCAGGCGGGTAAACCGCCGTCCAGTATCCGCACATCTAGTCCGCAATCGCGTAGCAGCCACCAGAGCCGTGCCGCTCCCATGCCGCCGATTTCGTCATAGGCCACCACTAACCGGTCTGCGGTCAACCCCCAACGCCGCGCTGCCGCTTGCAACCGGGCGTGCGTCGGCAAGGGGTGGCGCCCCCCTGCGGCAGAAGGCGGCTCGGCGAGTTCGCTATCCAAGTCAACATAGACCGCACCAGGGATGTGCCCGGCCAAGTATAGGTCAGTGCCATCAAACGGCTCCCGAGAAGTAGGCAACTCCCATCGGACATCCAAAACCAACGGATGCGGCTCGGGGCCGTCCAATAACTCAGCGAGCCGAACGGGCGTAATCAGCACCTCGTCACGCCGCGACCAATCCGGGCCGCTTTGGGGAGCATCGTTCGACTCGGGCAAATTCGGATCGGTCATGTCAGTTGCAACCTCATCGTGTAGGCGTCGCGGTTTCCGGGTTGGTAATAGCGTTTGCGTATCCCCAACGGGGTAAATCCTAAGGAACGATACAGGTAAATCGCCGGTTCATTGTCCACCGCGACCTCCAAAAATATGGACTCCGCCCCAAGCTGCTCAGACCGTTCGATTAATGCCTGTAACAGCGCCCGGCCGATTTGATGCCGCTGGTAAGCCGGGTCCACCCCGATTGTCATCACTTGGGTCACTTCGCCGTCAAACCAAAGCCCCGCGTACCCGACTATCCGGTCTAACCCGATCGCGACGATGCCGTTGTGCCCGGTAATGGCCGCATCTTCATCCTCGGCTACTAAATACCAGCGGCCAAAACCGTTGACCTCTTCCAGGATCATCGCCTGGTTCCAGGCACTCAGGCCAAACAACTCGAGTTCTAACTCCGCAATTCGCGGAACGTCGGTGGCCTCTAGCGGCCGGAAATGGACTCTCATCGCTGCGGCAGTAGTTCGGGAGGTGCGCCTTGGATGTCAGGGCGCCGCAGGTACAAGGGGGTGGTCGGTTGTTCGATGCCCGATGCCGCACGGCGTTGCGCGAGTTTGCCCACCCATTGCGCCTGAGCAAACCTTGGCGCGGCGGCTCCGGGTACCTGATACTTTAAGGCACCGTCGCCCACAATTACTGGGCTGCCGGTTTCCGAACTGGCCCTATTTTCGCTAACTACTGTGGGTGCAGTCACTTGAGGCGAAATGCTCGGCACCAGACCTTCAGTGGTGACCTGATAGCGCGCCCAGTAAACCTCTTTCCGGCGAGCGTCCAAGGTAACAATGACCTCGCCCCCGGCTGGCAAATCTAATTCGGAAACGGCCTGCGCCGCTAAAGCATCCAACGAGCAGACGCCATAAACCGGGATGCTTAGCGCAAACGCCAGGGTCTCGGCCGTCACCAACCCGATCCGCAATCCAGTGAACGGGCCGGGGCCGGTGCCTACCGCGATAGCGTTCAGTTCTGCCGGGACGATGCCAACTTCGGCAAGTAGCGAATCAATTAGCGGAGCTAACAACTCGGCATGTTGCCGGGTGTCATCGTGAAATCGTTCGCCCAAAACCGTGCCCGTGTCGTCCAGCACGGCTACCGAAATAGCGGCTGAAGTATCCAGGGCGAGCAACGGCACACTGCTACCTTAATGCGTCCGGCGTTAATCCGGAAAGGTCAACTTCCGCCCAGCGCGGGCCGATGGGGTGCAACTTGATCAACCGCTCCCCCGCCTCAGGGTCATCGTCGGCGGTAAAATTGCCGCGCTGTCTAGTGATTTCGATTTCCAGGTGATCATCGGAGAGGTTTTCGGCCAAGCCGGCACCCCATTCAACTACGGTCACCGCCTCATCTAGGGAGCTGTCCAGGTCGAGCGCATCCAGTTCTGCTAACCCACCTAACCGGTAAGCATCGACATGTACTAGGTTGGGGCCGGAACCGATTGCCGGATGTTCCCGTGCCACGATGAACGTTGGCGACGAAATTTGGCCTCTAACCTGGAGGGCAGCCCCTAAGCCCTGGGTGAAGGTGGTTTTCCCAGCGCCCAATTCCCCGGTCAAAATTATTAGATCGCCGGGATGCAGCGCAGTGGCCAGCCGAGCGGCAAACCGCTTGGTCGCATCCGCATCGGCACAGCGGAGAGTAACTGCATTAGGCATTTAGGTAAACTCTAGGGATTCTAGTACCCAGCCGGGTGAAAATCTCGTAGCTAATGGTGCTAGCCGCCCGCGCCCAGTCTTCAGCATTGGGCAACGTGCCTGCTCCGGCCAGCATTTCTCCAGTTTCCGGGTCAAGTACTCCATCGGAAGCGCCAAACAGGGTGACAGTGTCGCCAGGTTGTTCGGTAGCATCCGGCCCTAGGTCCAGCACAAACTGATCCATGCAGACCCGGCCAGAAATAGTGGATACTCGTTCAGTTGGGCCAGAACCGACCTGTACCGGCGCTCCCAAATGCGAGTTCTCCGGTGCATTGTTGCCCGACGCATGGCGCGGTATCCCATCCGCATAGCCCAGCGGCACGATGCCAAGCTGCGTCGCTTGCGGAGTGTGGTACTGGTGCGCATAAGAGACTCCGGTGCCTGCGGGCACATGCTTGACCGTGGCCAGGTCTGCCTGCAAAGTCATCGCCGGTATCAGCCCAAATTCCGAAGGCTTTTTAACTGTCGGAACAGGCGAGTATCCATAAATCGCCAGGCCAGGCCGTACCAAATCGAAATGCATCTCAGGGTTGAGCAGCGTCGCAGCGGAGTTGGCAATGTGACGTACCGTCGGATTCAGGCCAGCCGCCCGTAATATTTCAATGTCGTAGTCGAAAATCTCGAGTTGCCGCGCAACTGTGGGGTGCCCGATCTCGTCCGCATAAGCCAAATGCGACCAAACGCCGACCACTGAAATATCCCCAGCCGCTTCCAATTGAGCAGCTAGCTCTGCGAAGTCCGGTAAATCGTGCGGCATTACCCCATTGCGGCCCAAGCCAGTATCAACTTTGACGTGTACTCGAGCGGGCTTGCCTAGCTGCCGAGCAGCAGCAGCGATCTGTTCCAGCGCCCAGGGGGCAGCAGCAGAAACATCAATGTCTGCTGCAATCAATTCGGCATACGGCACTCCCGGTGCATGTAACCAGGTGAGGATTTTTGCTTGGTCCGGCCCAATCCCGGCAGCCCGCAGAGCTAACGCTTCAGTCGCCTGCGCTGTTCCGAGCCAAGTAGCCCCGGCTTGCAGCGCCGCTTTGGCAACCGGGATGATGCCATGCCCATAAGCATCCGCCTTAACCACAGCCATTAGTTCAGCGTGGTGAGCCGCCTTTTTTAGCGCGGCGACATTGTTCCGGATCGCAGCCAAATCCACGATGGCTCGGGCGGGATAGTATTGAGCGCTCACTCCCAGCAGAATAGCCGACGCCGCGACTCAAATCGCCGCTGCTCGCCGGTAATCGGGTCAATGAATTCCAGTGTTTTTGCTAACAACTGCAACGGCGGCTGGTGGCTATCGTCCAGCTCGGCTTCGGAGCGCAAAGTCGGCCAGAATGGATCGCCTAAGATCGGTAACCCAATTGAGTTTAAATGTAGCCTTAGCTGATGAGTTTTCCCGGTTTTCGGCTGCAAACTCCACAACGCCCGGTTATCCCTGGCGTCCAGTAACCGCAACGTGGTTTCGGCATTAGGCTCCCCCGGCACTTCCAGGGCAGGCGCAATCCCCCTTTGTTTCACAATCCTCGACCGGACAACTAAGGGATAGTTGGCGAGAGTTGCTAATTCGCTGCCCGATGCCGGCGCCTGCGTTACGGCTAAATATTCTTTATTTACCTGCCGGTCCTGGAACAACATCTGATACACCCCGCGCACTTCGGGGCGGACCGCGAAAACCAATACCCCGGCAGTAGGCCGGTCGAGCCGATGTACTGGCGATAATTGCGGTAAATCCAACAAGTTCCGTAAGTAAACTAATGCGGTTTGGGTAATCCATCTGCCGCGAGGAATTACGGCTACTCGATGGGGTTTATCAATCACCAACAAATTGTCGTCACGATGCAATATCTCAATTTCGGCTAGTTCCGGCACTTCCGGTTCGTCACCGGGTGGATCCCGGAACAGGTACAAATCACGGCCAGGCTCGAATGGGGTAGCTGTTGTGATTGGCTGCCCGGTGGCATCGTAAATTTCGCCTGTAGCTACCAGTTCGGCAATCCGCTGCGCATTTTCCGGGAACCGGAACTGCAAAAACTCATATGCAGTCTGCGGTGGCCAACTGACAACCCTAGTAGCCGCAATAACCGAATTGGTAGGAATCCCAGCATGCGGAATCTCGGCAGACATCCGCACTCGAGTCGGGTTTAACCCGGCCCGCGGCTGCAGTGCCTGAGGTAATTCTCGGCTAATTACTATTTACACTTATCTAAAGCCGGTGGGTTATCATAACGGTCCTCAAAGAAGTGAGTACCCGCTACATGCCGGTCAATGAATTTCTTCCAAGAACCATCCTGCACCATGTCAGTCAATGCTTGATTCACTTGCAAGCACAAGTTGTGCGATCCGTAAGGCAACCCGATGCCGTAACGTTCTTCGCTAAATGGTTTACCCAATACTCGCACTAAGCGATAAAACTCATCCGTGGAGGCATGACCGGCCAATATGGCATCGTCGGTAGAAACAGCGTCGGCATCGCCATCAACTACATGACGGATACAAAGCTCATAATTCTTTTCATAAATCATGTTGACGTCATCGCCGAATAGTTCAATTATTCGGTCTAATGAGGTTGAAGAGGGCACCGCGCAAAGAGTTTTACCGGATAAGTCCTCTTTGCTATTGATTGAAGTGTCATTAGCTCGAACCAGTATATCTTGCCCAGTGATCAAGTAAGGCCCGGCAAACACGATGTCTTTGGCCCGCTGTTCCGTGATAGTCATCGGAGCTACCACCATGTCAACTTTGCCCAGCTTCAGCAGCGGTACCCTATCTGCGGTCGGAGCGGGCACCCATTCAATGTCATAAGGCGAATAGCCTAGCTTCCAGGCTAAGTAGGCGGCAATGTCAACTGCAAAACCGCTGGGAATGTCGGTCTTTTCGTTCATTAGCCCAATCCCAGGGTAATCAAACGGAATCCCGATCCGGATAACCTTCCCGGTGCCGAGTTCGGCCCGCGCTTCATCTGGCCCAGCCGCAACTTCCGGAGCCACTGGCTCGACGGCAGGCTCAGTCACTTCCGCAACGGACTCTTCCCCGGTCACATTGAGCGGCTGTTCGCCTGGACTGGCGCACCCGCTCAACCCACCGACTACAACTAAAAGCGCGGCCACCGAACGAGCCAAAGTGTTAATTCTCATCAGATCCTCCTCGGAACTGCTCCGCTAATTGGTGGTGACCGATTGGGTTGAAGTGGAAGGATTTACAGCGGATAGGGATTTAAGCCCGACCATGTGCGAATACCCCTGAGCCAGGTCGCAGGCCTGCATAAACGCATCTTCCGCAGTCAAGTCACGCATAAGTTCGGTACTGCCAAATAACGGGAAATCGTTGATCGAAATAACTTGGTAGCGATCGCCGTCAATTTGCACCACATCGTCCAGCTCTAAGGCCAAGATGGGTTCCCCGCCACAGTAGCTATGCATAGCCCAAGCCGGGACACCCAGCTCATCGGTCATCGCGTTGAACAATGTAAGGCCGCCCGCACATTCGTTGATCGTCTCGGAATCGCCAGCGTTAACCACGTCCATTGTCCAGACCACGTCGCTGGGTAGGTTTGGATCAATTAGGTCGGTGGCTAGAACGTAACCACTACCATCGGCCAACCGATACCAACTGCCGCTCTTGCCGTCCACCGTGACCTTAGCTCCGGTATGCAACATGGCCTGCGATTCGTGGAATTTGCCAGGGTTAGCTCGCACATGCAGCGACCGCCGCACCGTGAAATCTTGGGGGGTTAAATCTTGGAAAGTGGCTATGTAACTCGCCATTTGAGCTTCTAGCGCGCTGTGGTCCATGTTGTGCATCGGGAACAGTACCGAGTTGGTATTGGGTATCACGTCATTGATGATGGCATCCGAGGTTGGGTCGCCAGTGAGTTCGATCCCCACGCTATATAGCCCAGGCGGGTCGGCGGCCAGTTGGCTGTAGTCGGCGGAACCGTGGCTACCGGTGCCGTTGCTAGCGGTAACCTGACTGGTAGTACCATGACTCGTAGTACCATGACTCGCAGAACCATGACTCGCAGCGCTTTGGCCACCGCGATTACCACCAAACCCGTTAGTACCGTTGAAATAGGTGAACCCGGTCAGCCCTAAACAGCCCGTCAACACCAGGGCGCCCACGCTTCTTAACTTTGTTTTCATCGCTAGTCCCCTACGCCGGATCGAGCCCAACAACCCGCATTTTGGTGCTATTCGGATAACAGGTTTGCAGCAGGATTTGACCCTTTATGCCCTTGAGCACCCCCGTGGTATCACCTCGAGAAACATCCCGTGAATCCACCACCACGAACGTGCCAATCTTCCTGATATCCACTTTGTTGCCATTCTTCAATTCCAGGATTGGCATGCCGCCGCAGAAGTTATGAATGGGATAATAGGACTTGCCCAAAATCTTGGAGATGTCCGGACTGTAAGTTAGGCCGCCGGTGCAGGAGTCAACTGCCTCTTGGCTATCGGAATTGGCAACGTACGATTCGAAAGCGAACCTGGAAGGTGGGTCAACTGGCGCCTTGGACGCACCTCGACCGCTCCAACCGCCGCCGCTGAAATTGCCATCGGTGATGCTGCCGCCGGTGAACCCGGTAGCCAGCAACTCGGCATCTAGTTCCGCTACATATTGATCGCCGATGAAAGTCCCATCGGTTAGCCGGTAGAACCCGTTGCCGTGCCCAGTGGCTGTGACTTGGGTGCCGACCAAGGTTATGCCTAGCTTTTCGTAACCTGCACCCGGCCCGCGGCGAAGATTGGTGTACTCCACGATCACCAAATCCAGTGGCTCATCTAGCGGACGAACACCCATCCCTTCGAAGCTGGCGTTGTCCCGATCGGCTGCTAAGGCAGCAACCGCTTCTAGTTGGGAGTTACGCAGGTGGTTTATTTCCCAAATAGTGCGCTGTTGATGCCGCTCCAATACTTCATCGGCCGAGGCCTTAACCGCCTCGGCAGCCTGTAAGTCGGCCTCGGCAGCTTTAAGGTTTTGTTCCGCTTGCGCCTTGCCCGCTGCGTCGGCCTGCGCTAATGCTTGCCGAGCTGTTTCGAACTTTTGCGTGGCGGTGTCGAGTTCATCAGCGGCCTGAACTGCCAGCTCCAAACGATGCTCTAACGCCTTTTCTGCTTCGGCAGCTAAGAAGGTTTCCCATTTATGGTATTCCCGCCGCAGTTTCAAGCTGCGAGCCGAATAATCATCATTAGCTAGCCGCCGGAGTAAGTCAGCTTCTGCTATTTGAGTTTGCGTGGCTTCCCAGCGCTGATAATCACCATCAATGCCGGTTAAGTCCCGAACTAGCGGAGCCTCTGGCTTCTTCTCTGAGCCAGCGGGCGGATCAACCACAATCCAGCCAGTTCCCGTCCAAGTAGCACTGCCGGTGACTGAATTGTCATCGTTCGGCTTAGTACTGTTCACGCCATTGACACCAGCACTATTGACACCGCTCCCGGAGGCATCGGGCAACGCCATCGCGGAACTTAAACCACTAGTGGGCGCCAGCGCCAATACGGACACACCAGCGCACACTCCCGCCAGCCGCCAGCTCCTCGGCCGCACTGACCTGCCGGTCCAGTTCTTCGGTGCCATCGTTCATCCCCTTGACGAATACCTAAATCCAATCATGGCACGAAGGCGCATCGAATTGAGTGAGGCGTGCGGAGGAGGCGATGTGATTTAACCAGTTAGTGAATCGTTTTCCGCGCTACCTCCATTACGGTCTGGTAACGATTCTCGAAATCCCCAGTTACATTCCGGTAACGATTTAGAAAACTTCCCCTTGGCAACCGCAGCAAAAACGTTAGTTCTATCACACCTTTGACTGGGGAATCGTCCGATTCGCTGCGCTTCATCGCGTCACCGAAACCAAGGGGAGCATCATGGCTACTACCCATCTACGCCACAACCTGGGGCGAGCCCGCCCCCGTTTCATCAGGGCGGTTGCCCTTGTCGGTGCTGCCGCCTTGGCGCTCCTTACCGGGGCCAATAGTGCCCTGGCGGCCGACCCAGATCCAGCGTTGCCCGACCCCGCTCGAAATGGCACCGCAACCCTCACCATCACCAAGCTAGCTGGCGAAGTAGCCAAATCTAAAGCAACTGGTGGACAAGTGGCCGGCGTGACCGGGAAGCCCGGTTATGAGTTTGAGCTTTATAAGATTGATCCGAAGGTTGGCCCCGCGTTAAATCTGTTGGTAAAGGAAGATTGGGCAAAAATAACCGGGGTACAGACCTTGTTAGGCGATGCGCTAAACGCAGTGTTTATCCCCTCAATGCCGAATAACTGGAAAGCGACCTTCATTGCTGACGGAGAGACAACCGGTTCTCCCAGTGCATCCTTAACGTTCAGCAACTTAGCCTATGGCCTCTACCTTGCCGTCCCCGCAAATGAAACTCTTGGCGACATATCGCGGCCTTTCTTGGTTACTGTGCCACTTACCGACCAGAAAGACTTAAACAACTGGCTTTACGATGTATTCGTATATCCCAAAGATGAGGTAATTACGCTCCAAAAGGCAGTTGACACTTCTGCCGTTCGCACCCTAGGTGATAAAGCGCACTACACCACCACTGCTGGGGTGCCGAAAGATCGACCCAGCGCCTATCGGATTGACGATGTCGCGTGGTGGTACAACAGCCACGGGCCAGAACAGCCACCGCAGGGCCAAGGCACCATAACCATTGACGACCCGATTACCGTCACGCTGGTCGGGGGGAATCCTGTTGCCCCGTTACAACAATGTCTTGGCGCGCCTACCGTTGTTCCTGGGGTTCACCTCGAACTGCACGCCGGGCCGAACCTAGGCAACGTGGTACCGCAGCCAACCGCCCCTTATACCCAGGATGAACTGTCCAATTGGGGTTTGCTTCCCACCGATAACTGGGCGGCGGCCACTCCGGCTAATTGCGACTTCTACATTTCCTACGTTTACAACCACGCAGCTTGGGCCGGATTAAATGCGGCAGGTCATAATTACGAACGCGAGGAATCCCAACAGTACTTCCGCATTGATTTCAGCCCATCTGGTCTGGACAAACTCGGCAATGCTGGCCCCAACGCCAAAGTGATCGTGGACTATTACGGCACCGTGCAAACCTCGGATCAACCTTCGCTAGTTGGGGAAGCCGATTTGTACGCCAACACCACGCTGCTGGCAGCTTCGCTCGGTGAACTGAAAGAAATTGATGTCACCTCGGCATTTGCCCGGGCCCGCTCCAGCGCTGAATTCCAAACTGGTCAGTATCTGATTTACAAGACCAATAACAAGGGTGAGCCATTAGATGGCGCCCAGTTCGCGATTTATGCCCTGGGTGCTAATCCAGACTGTGCTACTGCGGTAAGGACTGGCAACCCAATCGAGATGTGGTTCACCGGCCCTGGCGGTTTCCCAGTTGAATACGGCTTCGGCGGCGTTGATAACACTGTCACGCAAGGCCCGGTCGCGGATGTCTCACTAGACTCTGGCCTTAACGGCTACGGCAAGGGTTACACCATGACCGGCGAACTGCTCTACGGCGACTATTGCGCCGTCGAGGTCAAAGCCCCTGCGGGTTATTCACTTGCCCTAGCTCCATTCGCATTCACCACCAGTCGCCTCAATTCGATGGGGCCTTGGAACGAAATGTGCATGGCCAACATTGACGAGCACAGCCCGGACTACACCATCACTGGCTGCAAGCGTTTAGGCGAAAACGGCACCATCCCAGCTAGCACTCCGGACGTGACAAACCCGGATTGGCCAACTGGTTACTACGCCGTTCCCGTTGCCATGCCGACGGTAGTTGACCTACCATTCAATGCCGGGTTTGAACTCCCCTTGACTGGTTGGACCGGCCTGCAAACCACCTTCGCGGCTACCGGCCTGGTATTCCTTGCCCTAGCCGGTGCTTATGTAGTGAAGCAACGTCGAAACACGGTTTCTGCGCATTAGCAAATAACACATGATCGCCGGGACCGGGAGCCAAGTGAATTGGGAGCTCCCGGTCTTGGCGCATCTCGCAAGCCTTTGGGAAATTTGGTTTCCTAACATTTTGCTCTAAAAATTTGGGTATTAAGCCAACAAGGAGGTGGGCTATGAACCGCGTTATCGCTTTCGCGTTTTTAGTTGCCTGCGGTTTGGCTTTGCTGGTTTATCCTCAGGCCCAAGATTGGTATAAGGAAGTTTTTACCGAACCAGTTGACTTAGTTTATTTACGGGATGAAACCGTATTATCCAGTGCAGATGCAGCTTTCGCCGAAGCCCTGGAATACAATCAACGTATCTCCGATATCCCTACCGGAGCGCTGAATCCGAACGATTACCTTACTGATGCTGATTACCTCAAGCAATTAGCAATTCCGGGTACTGACGCGATCGCCCAAATCTACATTCCCCGGCTTGGGATTAATCTACCGATTTACCACGGTACCGGCGAGTACGCGCTCAGCCACGGCGTGGGGCATCTGTACGGCACGTCTCTGCCCGTCGGTGGCGCCACCACGCATGCCGCCCTTACTGCGCATGCCGGTATCCCCGGCAGCGATCTTTTTACCGGCTTACATGATCTTGAAGTTGGGGATGAATTTACGATTACAGCGGCGGGAAGGCCGGCTACCTATCGGGTGGTTGACATCGTTGTGGTAACGCCCGATGAGGTATCTGCCCTGGAAGTGCAAAAGGAAAAAGATTTAGTCACACTAATTACCTGTACCCCGATCGGGATTAACTCACACCGCTTATTGGTCACTGGGGAACGTACCGATGACCCAGTCCAGCCAACTGAAAAGACCAGCAAATGGCAGTTCCCCTGGTGGGCTGCTGAATACGCAGGGGGTCTAGCAATCGCAATCGTCGGTGGGCGCAAGCTACTTGGGGTGCCTAAATCTCAGCCTAAGGCGAATGTACAATGAAGGGCCGACTGTTTAAGCTGGCCTTGGCACTCGCCTGCTTAGTTACCGTGTCCCCGGCGGTGGCCGCTCCATCGCCCCCAGGGTTGCCCGATCCCAGCCAAACTGGTTCATTAACGCTTTACAACATTGATAACGATGGCCACCCCAGCTTAGGCACCTACGAGTTATACCCGGTAACTGCTGGCCCACACGGTACGGTAAACACCAGCACCCAAAGTGGTTGGCTGGACATTATCGAATTAATGGAAAACCCGCTGGTGGTTCACCCAGTCACGCTTGATCCCTCCGGTGTTACTAAGTCAACCGGACCAACCGGCATCGTGACCTGGAATAGTCTGCCTACCGGGCTTTATTATGTGATTGAAACTGCCGAAGCGGGCAGCGGCTCGTTAGCGATGCCATTCTTGATATCAATTCCAATCTACGATTCCAATGCCAGTAACTGGATTTGGAATGTGCAAGTTGCGCCGAAAAAGCAAGTTTGCAGTGGCGGCATTGCCGATTTAGGCGCCGCGATTTTACTAGAACAAAATGGCGGGCCCGGCAGCACCGTGCAAGTAGGTGATGAGATTACCTACGAGTTCACTATCACCAATTATGGCCCACAGGCGACACCCGTAATTGCGGCTATTTCGATCCCCGATGAGTTACAAATTATTGCCGATAATTTCCCCGATGAATTCGACTTAGATACCAGGGACTGGAGCATCCCGAATCTGGATAATGGGGATTCCATTACCCTGAAAGTTAGAGTTTTAGTGGCCGATGCGGGCCAACACCCGGTGACTATGCTGCTCAGTGGGGTTGATACCTGTGATCCGAATGAAAACAATAACTATTACGATCCGGTCATCACGGCTACTCCAAAATCCCCCAGCACTGATCCGGACCCTGATCAGCTACCGCCCACCGATGTGCAAATAACATTGGATTTCGATGAAATCCTATACGACTTAAGCGACGATACTGCAATTATCCCGTTATTAATCAAAGTCACTAATAATGGGCCAGGTAAAGCTACTAGCGCCAAAGCTAAAGTTGATGTACCACCTGCTTATGAAAAATATCAGCGGAATACCAAGGCAATTGACTGGCCTGGTAAAGCTGACGGCTCGGTACCGGAATGGGATTTAACAAAACATCCGATTAGTTTTGGTTCCATTCACTTTGACATCGGTGATTTAGCCAAGGGCGAATCAGTTAGTTACTTAGTAACTGGTAAATTAACTTGCCCCTATTTTGCGTCGCTGCCGGTACATGGCGAAGTGGGCCATGCCGAAGCCGATACCAACTTTAAGAACGATGCAGATAATACCGATGCGACCACCAAATCTCCTTGCGATCCAGCGTTACACCGCAACATCGGAGCCAAACTAAAGGTTTCAGTTTCGACTTATACCGAAACTGCTGATGGAATTGCCACCTGGCTGGTAGATGCCAAGAATGCCGGGGTTGATACCGCAAAAAATACTCATGTCTATTTAATCGTTGATGGTTATCACCCCGAAGAATGGGCGCAATATGTAACCGCGCCGACTGGTACTTCAATTATATGTAACGTAGATGGCACTCCGGTTGCTGCTAATCCCTGCCCAGCAGGGTCCAGCAATTACTTTACCGACCCTAAGCGACCGGATAAACAATTAATGATTTGGTCGTTGGGTAATTTAGCCCCATCCGCAGTGGCGACTTCAATCCGAATCAATATCCCCACCAAAGAAATTGACAGCGATGGCGATGTTTGCGTAACAGGTTATATCACTTCACCAGATGACCTTTATCAGATACCTTACAGTATTCCGATAGATGCTTATGGGCGCACTCGCAACTTTACTTTGCCAACGCCACCCACTTTTAACTTCAGCGGCTTGTTTAGCGACGCCGGGCTTTATGATTACGCTCTGCACCACTGGACTCCAATTGATCCCACTAAGTTCGATGCCGGTTTACGCAACAACAATCTGGTAGATGCTGATAATGATGGTTGGGATTACAACGGCTGGGTGCCACAAGGCATCGGTGTTGCGAGTGATGGTAAAAACCCTGGCCAGGTAATTTTACATCTGGGTCCGCTAAGTTTAACCGGCCCTGCAATTACCAGTTTTGGGTTATTTCTAATTTGCACCGGCTTTGGTTTAATAATTGTTTATCGGGCCCGGCCTATCGGGCAAACTGCGGCTCGGCGGAGCCAAATACTTAGGCATCGGGATAGATTATGACTCCCCGGCGCCATCATCGGACGGCAGCAGCGCTCACTTTGCTGTTGACGCTTGGTGGCGCACTGGCAAATTCTGCCCTAATTGCCCAAGCGGATGATGATGTTCCGCTTCAGAATGTCATTACTGACATTGAAGGCGAGTCCGAAGAACTAGAAATATCAGCACCGCTAATCACGCCACCGCTCGACCAATTTGAAATGGTTAAAAAAGAAGAAGTCATAATCGAAGAAGCAATAATTAAAGAAGAAAATCAACACGATATTGCTGCGCAAGTCAAGTCTGAAGAATTGACTTTGCTATTTGAAGAATATGCGTCTAGCGCAATTACGGCAGCGGCGCCAGTGGCGGCACCAGCCCCAACTCCACCAATAACCATTACGCGAGTAATGGCCGGTCAAGTAACTACTGCCAATAATATTTATGGTGTTTGCATTGACCAAGGTAATAGTTCTCTAGTTTACCCATCATGGCCCGGCCACATTTATGTGAATGTACCCGCTAACCAGTATTTAGTACTTAATTTTTCAATCCCAACTTCATGGCCGGGTGCTCAAGCGTATAAAGACTGGGAAGGCATTTCGACCTATGTTCGAATTAAATACCCGCCAAATGCCACTACCTCAGTAACAAAGAAATCGGCCGAGGCCCAAATTATCGCCACAAAGAGTGGCAGCAATGTAACTGCCCTAACCACTACCATCTTAGTCCTACCGCAAAATGTAACTGCACCGAGTGGAACTTTCGGCGGTACAGTAAACGTCGTTGCCGGTACCTCTACCTTGCTAGAGTTAGATGTGGGAATCAAGAACAATGGTGCTATCGGTGGCTTACAAGGATGGTTAGCGGCCTCCACCCTAAATGTGGTTGGAGACTTACATAATGGTTCTACTGTAAGCAGCACTTCAACCAGTACAACTTTACCGATGTTTGCTTGGACTTATGACAATCATGGGGTAACTGCTTATTTCAATAATACTTGCTCCAATTTCCCCGCCGCGCCAGAACCTGCGGATAGCGGCTCTCCCACGCCGGTAATACCGAACCCCACCTTAACCAAAGAGTTTTTTCCAGCGCTAATTCAGCCCGAGGGTATGTCTACTTTAACTTTTACTATTACTAATTCTGCGGATAAAACTGCTACTGGAAACTGGAGCTTCACGGATACACTGCCGACTGGTTTAATCTCAGCGGCAAACCCGCAAAGCACAATCGGCGTTATCGTCGCTGCCACGCCAAATATTCAAAACACCACTTGCACGGGAGCAAGTGTGACTGCTGCGGCTGGCGCTGGCACAATTACGGTCAGCGGCGGGCACCTCACCTCATCGCAAACGTCTTGCACCATAAGCGTGGATGTGACTACTACGGAAACCTGGACCAAAACCAACCTGGCAGGTGCATTCATTCCGGGTGCAATTGATTCGACAACTGGGCACACTTTCTTTCCGATTGATTTGGCCAATCACCTTGATACTTCAGTGAGCGCCTCAGCAGCCGGTTTAACCGGGTCGGCAACCGCAACTCTACGGGTAGAAATTCCATACCTAAAAGTAGACATTTCACCGCCCACGTTAACCACGAGCAACGGGACCATCACCGCAAAGTGGACCGTAACAGTTCTGAACGCAACCAACCTAGCCAGCGACGGCGAATTTGTGTCCGATGCTAATAAGGCGCTGCCGATCAACAACGCCAAAATCACGGCAACCGGTGGCACTGGAATTTCAAATCTAGCCTGGCAAACACCTCCCGGCGGCACAGTGAGCGGCACAGTGTGGACCTTGCCCACGTTAGCTGCGGGTCAAGCGATGCAGACCACTTTCACCGGCCAAGTCAACCTTGCCCAACTGGTTAGCTCTACTGCGGATGCGAATTCGACCAGCCTAAGTGCCGTTGGTGGGAACAGTGGCCTGCTAACCGCTTCGGTCACCGGTGATGTTGCTGGCGTACCGCTACCCCCAGCAGTACTGCAAAACCCGCTACCCAACGAGTTAGCAAACAATCCCCAACTGGATAACTATTGGCAAACTTGGGCTAATGCCCACGGCATCTCGGTGAGCAACTTTGACTTGACCCGAATAGCCTCAGTAGAAAACGACTCAGACCGGTGGGATTCAGTTTCGACTCCTTTGGCCCCAGCGGCGATAACCATCACTGGTAGTGCAGATACCTCGGTCAAGCATGGGGTCGGCCCGGTGACTTATCAGCTCAACGTGACTAATAATGAGGCAACTACGCTGAACAGCGTTCTGATATCGGATCCAGCGTTCACCAGCCTCACCTGCACTTGGCCGGGTGCCACGCATCCCCAGGTTTACCAAGCGCTGATCCCGACTCTGAGTCCGGGCGATTCGGTACCCTGCACGGCGGTTTACCAAATCACTGATGCTGACCTGCGGAACCGGCTAACTCCCCCGGATATTGTCGAAGGGGTTTGGCTTGAACCTCACGATGAACACAGTGTTGCGGTTTACTACTTGCACACCACTACTACTGTTACTGCGGTGCCTGGTTACCCCAACCCGGTCAGCACTCAAAATCCCAACCCGGCGGCTTGGCTTTATCCGAGCCTTTCGGTCCGCAACTCTCTTACTTTGGCGGTTCCGGTGCTTGATGCTACCGACATGACCATGCCAGTCACCCTCCCGATGACTGGTGGGCCGGGTGGCCAAGCTGTTGCTAATCAAGCTGCTCGGCTGCTCGGATCAGCAATGCTCTGCGCTGCTGCTACCCTCGTCGCCAGCCAACGTCGTCGCCAGCCAACCACCGACCCAAAAGACCAGCCCATTAACAACTAGAAGGGGCTAGCAACTAAAAGTCACTAGCCCCAACCTTGTTGAAATGCAGTGTCCCCGTAAGGGCGCATATGTAATTTGTGCGCTGACGGGATGAGTCCCAAGACGGAGCCGTAGCTTAGTGGACATATGGTCCATGAGCGCAGGCACCAACGCAGGGAATCGCCCGTAAGCGTGCAAATGTAATTTGTGCGCTAGCGGGATGAACTGCAAGATAGAGTCGCAGTGCCGCCCCCAGCGTGCAAATGTAATTTGTGTGCCGACGGGATGAGTCCCAAGGCGGAGTCGTAGCGTAGTGGACACATAGTCCATGAGCGCAGGCACCGACGCAGGGAATCGCCCGTCAGCGTGCAAATTTAGATTGCTTCGTCGCCCCGGTCGCCAGTCCTCACCCGCACCACATCGTCAATGGGGGTGACCCACACTTTGCCATCACCGATGGTGCCAGTGCGAGCTGCAACCACGATAACGTTGACGGCGTTTTGGGCTTGATCATCGGGCACGATTACCTCTAAGCGGGTCTTGTTGACCAGGTTTACCTGGTGCTCAGCGCCCCGGTAAACCTCGGTATGGCCCTTTTGCCGACCAAACCCGGCAGCCTCGGAGAGCGTCATACGAGTGATGCCGACATCCTCCAAAGCTTTACGGACGATCTCGAAGCGCTGCGGTTGAATTACAGCAGTAATCAACTTAGCCATTGGATACCTCATCTACCCCGGAGGACACCAACACCTCAGGATGCTCGATGATCGCCTTGGGATGCAATACATCCTCAGCCGTGCCCACGTTTTGCGCCACGCGCAGGCGATCTGCCACGGTGGTGAGGTGGTAGCTAGCGGTGTGTGCGATCGCCGAGCGGCCGGTGGTTTCGTAGGCAGTTTCGCCATGTTGAGCCAGGTCAATGCCGCCGACTTCGTCTTCTTCAGGAACACGCCAGCCCATGAGCTTGCCGAGTACCGTGGCAATGATCCAGGTCATCGCGAAGGCGAATAGCACTGCGATGATGGCGGCCAAAACCTGGGTAGCCAACTGACGGAAGCCACCACCGTGGAATAGGCCAGGCAGCGCACCCTCGGGGTACATGGACCACTGGATGCCGTCGGTAGCGAAGAAACCGATCAGGATAGTACCGATTAGACCACCCACGAGGTGAACGCCAACTACGTCCAGTGAGTCGTCATAACCGAACTTGAACTTCAAACCGACGGCCAACGCGCAGAGCACACCGGCGATGGTGCCGATTGCGATCGCACCGAAGGTCTGCACGGTACCGGCGGCGGGGGTGATCGCTACCAGACCTGCCACGATACCGGATGCGGCACCTAGCGAGGTGCCCCGACCGTCGCGTAGGCGTTCGGTCAGTACCCAGGCGAGCATCGCGGCGGAAGCCGACAACAGCGTGTTTACCCAAGCGCGACCGGCGGTGCCATCAGCGGCCAATTCCGAACCGGCGTTGAACCCAAACCAACCGAACCACAGTAAACCGGCGCCGAGTAGCACGAACGGTAGGTGGTGCGGCCGCATGGACTCGGAACCGAAGCCGTGGCGACGGCCCGTTACCAGAGCCAAAGCGAGCGCTGAGGCACCGGCACCGATGTGAACTACCAAACCGCCGGCGATATCAATCGGCATACCGATGGTGTCGGTGAACCAACCGGAGCTGAGCAAACCGCCGCCCCAGACCCAGTGAGCCAGCGGAATGTAAACCAGCGAGACCCAGACCAGGGAGAACACTAACCAGGTGCCGAACCGCACCCGGTCAGCGATAGCCCCGGCTACCAGTGCGACTGAAATCATCGCGAAGGTAGCCTGGAAACCGACCCACACCAGCGCAGGCACGCCGGAATCAGTAGTGGGGCTGGCTGCATCGTTTACGGCGAGTCCGAAAAACTCGGCGGGGTTACCGATGAGGCCGTGCCAACTTGAACCGAACGCGGTGGAATATCCCCACAGCGCCCAAACTAAGGCGGCTACCCCAGCAGCGCCCATGACCATCATTAACATGTTGAGTACGCTCTTGCCCCGCACCATGCCGCCATAGAAAAAGGCGACGGCAGGAGTCATGAGCAGTACCATTGAGGCGGATACTAATAACCAGGCAGTGTTGCCGGTATCCATCACAAACTGTTCCATAGGTCACAACCTAAACCCGCCCCCGGACCCGATTGGGCGCGGTTGGCTGCCATCGGCATCCTAAGTCGTATATTTTCGCACCTCAGGGCGTTCATTCTCGCTTAACCCCCCGTTAATGTGAACTGCATCACATTGTTTTCGGCGTGTCATAGCTGTGTCCGCATGGGGCGCTGGTTGGCGGTACTCTGAGTGTATGGCAAGCCGCGCGCACCCTAAGGCATCGTCCGATGCGGCTGAGCTATCCCTGAAGAAAGTTCAAGATGGCGCTAACCCGCTAGCCCGCGCGGCGCTGCGAGCCGTTGACCTAGAATTACCTTGGTATCGGGAATTGCCTAAACAGGATAGAACCTATGTGGATTTGGTGATCCGGGCCGGAATTAATTCGTTCGTACAATGGTTCGCAAATCGGGATCAGGCGCCGACCGGCGTCCGGGAAATGTTCGATGCCGCCCCGGTAGAATTGACTAAGACGATTTCGCTACGGCAGACCTTGGAGTTAACCAGAGTCATCGTTGATGTGATCGAAAAGCAGGCCGACGCTATCGCGATCAGCGGCCAGGAGCGAGACGTGCGCGAAGCCATATTGCAGTTCTCACGCGATGTGGCGTTCAGTGCAGCGGAGGTTTACGCCCAGGCCGCAGAGTTACGGGGGGCGTGGGATGCGCGTTTACAGGCTCAGGCGTTAGATGCTTTAGTCGAAGGGGTGGCGCCCGATAAACTAGTCTCAAATTTCCGCGCGTTAAGTTGGAACACCAAGGCTCCAGTGACAGTTTTGGTCGGTTCTCCGCCCCCCGAGTTTTCCGAATCGGCAATGATCGCGCTCCGGCGGAAATTGCAGGGCATTCCCGGTAATGCCTTAGTGGGTTTGCAAGGCGATCAATTAGTGATGGTCTATTGTGCCGCGCCGAACGATGATGCGGGCAAGGCTGCCCGCTCCCAACGCCAACCCCGCCTGGGCCTGCCCGTTTCTGCTGCATCCGGGGCTGGCCGGGGCGGAACTTCCAGTTTGGTAAAACCTGGCAGTTTGCTGGATCGGGCCTCTAAAGGTTATGTCTCTGGCCTGAGCGCTGCCGCCTCCCCAAGTGTGGCGCGGTCCAAATCTAACGTTACTGACCTGCGGTTACCTCCTGGAGTCCCGTCTCCCCCGGCCGAACTATTGGAGCTGTTCGGCCCAGGGCCACTTGTGATCGGGCCGTTAGCTCCCACAGTGGCCGAAGCCGGTAGCTCTGTGCAAGCCGCTTTATCGGCTTGGCGAGCAGCTCGCGGTTGGGCTGGCGCACCTCGGCCAGTTTTAGCCTCGGACTTGCTCCCCGAGCGGGCGCTGTTGGGCGATGAAGCGGCTCGCTCAACTCTGGTCCACGATGTTTACACCCCAATCAAAGCTGGCAAGAACCTGCTTGACACTCTTTCGGCTTACCTAGAAAACGGGCGCTCCCTGGAGGCTGCCGCTCGGGACTTGGACATTCACGTCAACACTGCCCGGTATCGGTTAAACAATATTGCGGAACTGACAGGTTGGGACCCACTCAACCCCCGCGAGGCTTATGTGCTGCAAACCGCCTTGACCCTGGGCTCCCTAACCCCCTAAATCTGCTTTGACCTTAGCTCTTATACTACTAACAACTTCCCGCCTGGGTCCTTAACCTTAATCGAGTCCATCACCGACCACCGCATCTTCCGAAAAAATTTGTTTAAGGAATTTTACTAATCCAAAAACCTGGCCTGACCTGGGGCTGAACAAAAATCCGCCCATGTTCTTGTGGGTTGCCACCAAAATTTGGTTGTTGCCGAACCGATACCTTTAAGGCATGAACTTAATCACCCGCAAAAAGACCCGTCAAAACGTGGTACATGCGCCGCTCAAACTGCGCATGCCCGAGCATGCCAATGTGGATGCCATCATCCGCGAACGCCTAGTTGCCGAACCGAACGCCGTGCTGGCCGAAGTGAACCGCGACGGCATCTGGACCCCGGTCACCGTTTCCGAATTTAACGACCAAGTAGTGGCCGTGGCCAAGGGCCTGATCGCCGCCGGCGTTGGGTTCGGGCAGACCGTCGGTATCATGTCGCGAACCCGTTACGAATGGACCTTGCTTGACTTCGCCATTTGGGCTGCTGGCGCCGTACCGGTGCCGATTTATGAAACCTCGTCCGCCGAGCAAGTGCAGTGGATTTTATCGGACTCGAACATCGAACACGTCATCGTCGAAAACGCCGCAAACGCAGCCACCGTTGCCACCGCCCGCAAAGGCGCACCGTGCACCAAAGTGGTGCTCAGCATCGATCCGGCCGCAACCGGCCAAGGTGCCATCGCCCAGTTGATCGAATTCGGTAAGGACGTACCCGATGCCGAAGTGGATCGCCGCCGCCGTACCGCCACCACTAATGACCTGGCCACCATCATCTACACCTCCGGCACCACCGGTCGCCCTAAAGGGGTAGAACTAACCCACGGGAACTTCACCACTTTGGCCCTAAATACCGTGGCCGCCATCCCCGAAGTCTTCAATGGCCAAGGCCGCGCGCTGCTGTTCTTACCGCTAGCGCATGTGTTCGCTCGGTTTGTCGAGGTCGTTGCCATCGCTGGCGGTTCCGTGCTAGGCCACGGCCCCGACTTGGTGCATCTGACTCGTGACCTCCAAGCCTTCAAGCCGACCTACCTGCTGGGCGTACCGCGGGTATTCGAAAAGGTTTACAACTCGGCCGAGCAGAGTTCTGCTGCTGACAAGGCCCGCGGCTACTTCAACTGGGCAACTCGCGTTGCGATCGCCTACTCTCGCGCGATGGACACCCCCAAGGGCCCATCGTTCTGGCTGAAGTTCCAACACGTATTCGCTGACGGCCTGGTATTCTCCAAGCTGCGCGACAAATTGGGCGGCGAAGTTAAGTACGCAGTTTCGGGCGGTGGCCCGCTCGGTGAGCGCCTCGGTCACTTCTACCGTGGCTTGGGCCTGAACGTTCTCGAAGGTTACGGTTTGACCGAAACCACTGCCCCGATCACCGTCAACAAGCCCGGTGCCACTCGCATCGGTTCGGTAGGTCAACTACTCCCCGGTGCCTCCGCCGCTATTGCGGAAGACGGCGAAATCTTGCTGGCTGGCCCCAACGTATTCCGTGGTTACCACGCTAATCCCGATGCCACCGCTGAAGCGTTCACCGAAGATGGCTGGTTCCGATCGGGCGACTTGGGCCGGATTGATGAAGATGGTTACCTCTACATCACCGGACGCAAGAAAGAAATCATCGTGACTGCGGGTGGAAAAAATGTTGCTCCGGCTGTTTTAGAAGACCGCGTGCGCGCTCACGCTCTGGTATCGCAGTGTGTGGTAGTTGGTGACAACCGCCCCTTCATCGGCGCCCTGGTCACCATCGACCCCGAAGGCCTGGCCGGCTGGTTGACGATGCACAATCGTCCCGCGATTTCCGTTGCTGAGGCGATGAATGATCGCGAAGTTCGCGAGCACATCCAAACTGCAATTGACCGCGCCAACGAGGCAGTATCCAAGCCGGAATCCATCCGCAAGTTTGCGATTCTGCCAGGTGACTTCACGATCGAGAATGGTTACCTGACCCCTTCAATGAAGGTACGCCGCGCTGAAGTGCTGCGCGACCATGCCGGGGACATTGAAACCCTCTACATCGACACCCGCAAGTAAGCCTTTTAAGAATTTAAGAAAAGAGAAATTAAGATGACTTTCCTCGGTCAGCCTATTGAAGTACCGATGATGCAATTCATCGTCGCCCAAGCTATCGGTCTTGGCGTACTCGCCTTTGACTTCATCAGCTTCCAGCAGAAAAACCAACGGCGCTACTTTGGTTTCACTGCGATCAGTTCCATCTTGTGGGTAACCATGTTCGCCCTAGTTGGGGCTCAGATTCCGATTTTGTTGGTTTCCGCTGTTTCCGCTATCCGTAACATCATCTTCTGGTGGTCCACCAAAGTTGACACCCCCAAGAGCCGCATGATCGCCCGCCGGACCATGTACACCTCGTTGGTGCTAGCGCTGGTCAGCTCCACGATGGCTATCCCGGCGGCGCGCCCGGAAACCCGAATTTTCCAAGTGTTCTTGCTGTTCGGTGTACTGGCTTTCGTTATCGGGCAATACATGCCTGGCATCTACCCGCTGCGCATCACCTCGATGTTCTACGCACTGACGGTTATCCTGGTTAACACCCCGCTGGATACCTTCAACCCGGTTGGCATCATCATTGAACTCAACAAGATTCTGGCAATCGTGGTGTTCTTTGTAATCCTGGCTCGCAAGAACAAAGAATCCGCTCGACTCGCTGCGATTCAGCCCGCTGCTTTGTCCCTTGGTCTAGCTGCTTAATCCGTTAAGGTTTCAGCCGGACAGTCTTTAGCCTAAAGGTTCACCTAACTGCCCCCGCCGTAATGGAGTGGGGGCAGTTTTGTGCTTCAAGCCGAGGTCGCGACGCGCGGAATCGAGGTAATTATCGAAGGTAAGCTGGACCGGCTGCCACGGCGCCCCGGCTACGGTGTGATACCGCTCCAGTTGATGCATCGCAGCGTGCGCCATCGCCACTGATTCTGCCGAGCAAACTAAACGCATCCGCTGCAGCTTTAAGTGCAATCCGGTTAGCCAATCTCCGGTGAGCGGTTCACTAATCTTTTGATAAAACGGGCTGAATTGTTCAAATTCAACGATGAAAGCGTCGTGAGCTTGGGCAGCTAAATCCCTCGACCACTTCTTGTGGTCAAAATGGGCACTCTCTTTGGCGGCCCGCCGGGCATTGGCTGCCACAATCAACTGACCGGACAACGCCGCTCCGGCGCCTACCAGGGCGCCAGCCATTGAGTGGATAAGGGAAGTCCAGTTTGCCCAATCCGCCATGACACCGATATTAGAGCCTCCCACGGGAATCGAACCCGCGACCTGCTCATTACGAGTGAGCTGCTCTACCGACTGAGCTAAGGAGGCACGCCAATACAGGCTAGGCAAGGTTAGCCGAAAACTGCGATTTTAGGCAAACGTGCGGCGCAATGCACTGCGGGATACGACGGGCCAAACCGCCACCAAGGGTGTGGGCCAGATGCCTTAGCAACGTTTACCGGCGGGCGGAACGATGTCATCAACTAAAAATTCATCAACCGTATCCGCGATGCACGCGTTTGAGCGCGTGTAGGCTGTGTGGCCTTCACCGTCATAGATCAACAAGACTCCAGAATCCAAGGTGTTGGCTAAGCCCTCCGCCCAACTGAACGGAGTAGCGGGGTCATTGGTGGTCCCAATTACCAGGATCGGTGGGGCACCGGCCGCATGTAGGTCAAAGCTACCCGGTGCAAGCGGGACCGGCCAATCGCGACAGACCAAACCTCCATAAGTAAAGAACTCCCCAACCGTGGGCGCTGCCGCCATAACTTCGGCAGCAAGTGCATCCATTTCCGCTGGATCTTCGGTACCTCTGGAGTCAACACATCCGATGGCTTGGAATGCTTCGGTGCTGTTGCTACTGAAAGTGCCATCGGGATTACGATCATTGTAGAAATCGGCCAGGAATAGCAATGTGTCGCCGTTCCCTTGAAACGCTTCATTCAAGGCCCTGTCCAAATATGGCCAACTTTCATTGTCATAGAGCGCAAGAGCAATCCCGTAGAAAGCTAGTGTTCGGTTAAGAGTTCTCGCTGGTTGGCGGGTGGGAAGTGGATGACCCTTAGTCCGAGCGAGCAACCCGGCGATCTCCGCTAACGCGTCATCCACGGTTCCTTGCAACTGGCAAGTGTCGCGATTGGGACAGTCTGCAACAAAATTGCGTAACGCGGTCTCAAACCCTACCGCCTGCCCAAACGACATCTCATCTGCGGTTAAGGTCAGATCAATTGCCCCGTCAAGTACCAATCGGCCCACTCGCTCCGGGAATATCCCGGCGTAAGTAGCGCCTAATTGGGTACCGTAGGAGAACCCGAGGTAGTTAAGTTTGGGATCGCCCACCAAGTGCCGCATTAGGTCCATGTCCCGAGCGGCTGACATTGTGTCCACTGTAGCGAGTAACGGACCGGTGTTTTCATAGCAAGCTTGACCCCATGCCGCGTTGGCCGCAGCCATTGCCTCGCGGCCGGCTTCGTCGTCATCAAAGTCAGCAGAAATAAACTCGTCTTTGCCCGCATCGTCCAGACAAACGATCGGGGTGGACTCGCCAACTCCCCGCGGGTCAAATGACATGACGTCGTAGGCGTCTTTAACTGGTTTACCAAATTCCGGATACGCGTAAGGAAGGAACCCCAGTCCAGACCCCCCAGGACCACCCGGATTGACCAATAAGGTCCCAATCTTTGTGCCGGTGGCTGCGTGCCGGATGAGTTTCAAATTTATGGAGCCAGCATCTGGGTCATCCCAACTCAGGGGCGCAGTGATTTGCGCGCAATCAAAGTCGCGTTCGCACGGGCCCCAATCGACCGCCTGATTGTACCAATCCTCAAAACCGGCTGGGATGTCTGAGGCTTCAAGCGGGGGCGCTTCAGTGACCACGGGTTGCGTAGGAGTATCCGAAGTAGCAGGTATTGGCTCGGATTGCTGCGGAGCGCAACCCACCAGGCTAAGCGCCACGGCCAGCAGCACCGCTCCTTGCCCGGCTTGGCTCATCCGACGCCAACGTATTGATCTGCTCACGTCATTACCTTATCGGGTGTGACAGACAAATTCTGTGATTCGTTTATGCCAATCCGGTCACGGAACGGTCACCAGCGTAAGGCCACAAACAAGGCTTCCAAGGCGAGAGGTACGGGCACATTTTGATCAATTCGCTGTTGGGCGGCCTTAATCGCTTCAACTTTCTCAAGGGTTTGGGCCGGGCTCAACGTATTAGCTAACATCGAGATTAAGGTGGATGATGACCGGGAATCGGCATTTACCAATTCCACCTGGGCGCCCAACTGCACCATCAGAACGTCTCGAAATAGCGATAGGAAATCCATAAAAATCCGATGCAGTACATCTCGCTGCCCACGCCGCGCCCGCCGTTTCTGGTCCTCTTCTAAGTCTTTGAATTGGCTGCGGAGTTTGGGGGGAACCGCGCCGTTTTCAGGCAGCCCGAGAGCGGCAGCTAAAGCGTTACGCTCGGCCGCGTTGCGTTGATCGCTAGCTTCGCTCGCCTCGGTGGCCGCCAACTCCGCTAATTCACTCGCCTTCAAGAATGCGCCGGGGATTGATCGATTCCGGGCGATTAGGTCAATCGTGGCTTGGCGCCGCTCGGCCCCACCGGGATCAAAAGCCAGCCATCGCGCCCTTCCGATGTGAGATTGCGAAGCCCTGGCTGCGGCTGCTGCGACTTCCGGGTCGGCACCTTCGCGCACGAGCAGTGCCGCTACCGCTGCCGAAGAGGTTATCTGCAAGGTCATGATGCGGCATCGCGAACGGATGGTCGGTAGCACATCTTGGGCCGTGGGGGCGCAGAGCAGCCAAACAGTTTGCGGTACCGGCTCTTCGATGGCTTTGAGCAGCACGTTTACCGTGCGATCAGTCATCCGGTCGGCATCCTCCATCAAGATCACCCGATAGCGACCGACTGCAGGCCGGGCGGCAGCAGCCTGGACAAGCTCTTTAACTTCATCAATTTTGATGGTCACCAGTTCGGTAGCCACCACTCGGACATCAGGGTGGCTGCCTGCCAGCACCATTCGACATTCAGCGCATTGGCCACAACCGGTTTGCGTTTCACATTCCAGTGCGGCAGCAAACGCACGAGCCGCAACCGAGCGTCCGGAACCAGGTGGCCCGGTAAAGAGCCAGGCGTGCGACATGGACTTGGGATTTGCTGCCGCTTGTTGCAGTTGCTCTACTACTGCAGTTTGCCCAACGACTGCATCCCAGACACTCACTGGTTTTCCTCAGTTGGCCGGTTTCGCCATTGATCCAACCTTGGCTCCAACGCACCAATCGCTGCCGCAAATACCTCATCGGGGGTTCCGACACCAGATACCACCAGCCACCTGACTGGGTCATCTTGCACTCGACTCAAATACCCGGCCCGTACTCGCTGCTGGAACTCAATCCCAGCCTTCTCAATCCGGTCCGGCTCCCCCACTTGCCGGGTCCGCGCAATTTCTGGATCAATGTCAATCAGTATTGTGATATCGGGCAATAACCCCGCTGTAGCCCATAGCGATATCTGTTCTATTTGGTCAGCGGGAAGTTGCCGCCCCGCCGATTGATAAGCCACAGACGAATCAAAATATCGGTCCGTCACCACGATGTCGCCGCGTTGCAACGCTGGCAAAACTAGAGTGTTCACATGGTGCGCTCGGTCGGCAGCGTATAGCAACGCCTCAGTGCGCGGATCCATATCTTCACCATGCTGAATTAGCTGCCGTAAGTTGGCACCAAGGTCGGTGCCACCCGGCTCCCTAGTCAACACAACATTGCAGCTCTGGTTGCCAGCCAGCCAGTTGGCCATTAACTGAGCCTGTGTGGACTTACCGCTCCCGTCAACGCCTTCAAGCGCGATGAATAACCCCGGGTAGCTCATGCGGCTACCGTAGAACTGGCCACGGACAAATAAACTTCCCGGTCAGCTCCCGGCTAACTTCCGGTCAGCTTCCGCTACGCCGACTCGATTAATTCGACTAATTCCGCCTTCTTCAAGCTGGCTTTCGGAGTCAAGCCTTTTTCGGTAGCGAGTTCGCGCAGTTGCGCAACAGTCAGCGCCCCTAAATTGCCAGTTTTGGCAGGGCCTTTAGCAGTTCCAGATTTCGCAGAACCTGTTTTCGCAGAACCTGTTTTCGCAGTCCCTGTTTTCGCAGCGCCTGACTTAGTAGTACTGAATTTAGCAGTACTTGACTTCGTGACCGCCTTGGCACCCGTTGCCTTAGTGGCAGTTTTTGCAGCAGTTTTCCGAGCGGCCCCGCGTTTCGGCGCTGGCCCAGCCGCCCGCTTTTCGGCCAACAGCTCAATGGCCTGTTCTGGGGAAATTGACTCAATGGACATATCCTTCGGGACAGTCCGGTTAGTCACCCCGTCGGTGACATAAGGGCCAAACCGGCCATCCTTGATCACAATCGGTTTCTCGCTGGTCGGATCCAGCCCAAGTTCGCGTAAGGGGGCAGCCGCCGTACGAGCGCCCCGCCGTTTCGGTTCCGCATAAATGGCTAGCGCTTCAGCCAGCGTAATCGTGAATAGTTGGCCCTCACTGGCAATGGTCCGCGAATCGGTGCCCTTCTTTAGATAGGGGCCGAATCGGCCATTTTGCGCGGTAATTTCGGCACCAGAATCGGGGTCCACCCCCACCACGCGCGGTAACGACATCAACGCGAGTGCATCGTCGAGACTTACCGTTTCCGGCAACATGTCTTTAAATAACGATGCCGTACGGGGTTTGGGCAGAGCGGCCAGAGCTTTTTTCCGCGCAGCTTCCGAGAGGCCAGGGTCTAACTGAGGTTCCGGTAATACTTCAACTACATAAGGCCCGTAACGGCCTGCCTTAACTAGGATTTCATGCCCGGACACCGGATCAGCCCCAAGCGACCTACCATCATCGGCTCCGGCTGCCAACAACTCGCGGGCACGTTCCACAGTTAACTCATCGGGCGCTAGATCCGGCGGTACCGAAGCGCGCGCGGGCGCTGTATCATCGTTAACTTTTGTGGCCAAGTCCTCAACGTATGGCCCATACCGGCCTACCCGTAGTTGTAAACCCTCCCCAATCGGCACCGAGTTGATAGCCACCGCATCAATCTCAGGGAGGTTCTCAACTCGATCCTTGATCCCGCGGCGATCCTCCCGGCCACTACCGTCACCAAAGTAAAATACTTCAAGCCAGCGCCGACGGTCGCGATCACCCTCGGCTATCTCATCCAGGTCGGCTTCCATTTTGGCGGTAAAATCGTAATCAACTAACCAGTCGAAATGGTCTTCCAAAAGCTTAACTACGGCAAAGGAAAGCCAGGTCGGAACTAGCGCCTGACCTGCACTCTTAACATAGCCGCGATCTTGAATTGTCGAAATTGTGGCAGCGTAAGTTGACGGACGGCCGATGCCCAAGTCCTCTAAAGTTTTCACCAACGAGGCTTCCGAAAACCGGGCAGGCGGTGTGGTGCTGTGCCCGTCAGCCGCTAACTCTTTGGTGCTGAGCAACTGACCCGCCGTCAACTTGGGCAGCCGGACCTCGGAAACGTCCTTAGCGCTTTCTTCGGCGTCGCGGCCCTCTTCATATGCAGCGAGGAATCCGCGATGGGTGATTACGGTGCCCGATGCCGAGAAAACAACCTCAGCCCCGGAGAACTCTCCCCCGGACGGCCCTGCAATGGCGGAAAGTTTGACGGAGGCGGTAAAACCTTTGGCATCGGTCATCTGGGAAGCGATGGTGCGCTTCCAGATCAACTCGTACAACCGCAGTTGATCCGAGTTCAGTTCCCCGGCAACTTCCTTTGGAGTACGGAAAGTTGACCCCGCAGGCCGGATTGCTTCGTGAGCTTCTTGGGCACCTTTAGCCGCGTTGGCGTAAGTACGCGGTGCGGCCGGAACCGAATCGGCGCCGTACAGTTGCTCGGCTTGGCTCCGCGCAGCCGTAACAGCCTCAGCACTCAATGCGGACGAGTCCGTTCGCATATAAGTTATATAGCCGTTTTCGTAAAGGAACTGAGCCACTCGCATGGAAGTACGGGCATTCATCCGCAACTTACGGCCCGCTTCTTGCTGCAAAGTCGAAGTAGTGAACGGAGCGGCAGGTTTACGGGAGTAAGGTTTTTCATCTACCCCCTCAACCACAAAACCGGAATCAGCTAAACCAGCGGTTAAGGCATGAGCATCGGCTTCGGTAAGGCTCCGCACTGCATTGGTTTTCAGTTGACCCAGTGAGTCGAAATCCCGTCCGGCCGCAACTCGTTGCCCGGCAACTGAGATCAACCGAGCTGAAAACGCGTTAGCCGACTCTTCCGCCCCAACATCGGCTGTGGTAAAAGTGCCGATCAAGTCCCAATACGCTGCCGAAACGAACGCCATCCGCGCCCGTTCCCGCTCCACAATTAGCCGGGTCGCCACCGACTGGACCCGCCCGGCTGACAGACCGCTACGGACCTTGCGCCACAACACCGGCGAGACTTCATACCCGTATAACCGGTCCAAAATGCGACGAGTTTCTTGGGCGTCAACTAGTGAGGTATTTATATCGCGAGTATTTGTTAACGCATTGGTAATGGCCTCTTTGGTGATTTCGTGAAACACCATCCGATGTACCGGGACTTTAGGCTTCAATTCTTGCAATAAGTGCCAGGCTATTGCTTCGCCTTCCCGGTCCTCATCAGTTGCGAGATATAGCTCATCGGCGTCCTTTAAGAGCTGCTTTAGTTCTCGAACTTTCGATTTTTTTTCCGGGTAAACCACATAGTAGGGGTCAAAACCGTTATCAACATCAACCGCGAATTTACCGTATGGGCCCTTTTTCATTTCAGCGGGCAACTCGGAGGGTTGAGGTAAGTCGCGAATGTGGCCAACGCTAGCCTCTACCTCAAATTCAGGGCCGAGAAAGCTTGCGATTTTCCGCGCTTTTGTAGGCGACTCGACTATAACTAGCTTTCTCGTCACATCTCCCCCTGTTATGCTTCGTTGCTAGAAGGTTCCGGCATCGTAATTTGTGGCGTTGTTTCAGGTGCCAGACTCGCACCATACCCAACCAACGGCAGATTGTCAGCAGTTAAGGTAGTTTGGCGCAACCAAAGCAACACGCTAAAGACGCCGAATATACTTGCTACTACCGCTGCTACCCCGCCAATATATGCAGTAAGTTCGCCACTTTCCAACAAATCCGTAATCAGATTATCGGCCGATCCGGCAGTGGAAAGCATCGAATATAATCGGGTTAAAGCTGCAATCGCGAATACCGTACTAACCAAGGCCAGGCCACCCAAAGCTATTGAAGTAACCTTAATTGTGGTGGGCCATATTCGGCTAGGTGAGTCCAAACTGCGATGGGAACCAACCGAGCAAGCGATGGCGCCCCAAAAGCACACCACTAACAACGCCGCTACTACATCGGCCGGACGATGCCACCGGCCCACCAGCGTGGAAAGCCCGGTTAACACTGTCCAAATCGCCCCCACGACGGCCACCACGGGCCGCCACCGGCGAGGAACGGTGAGCAACATGGCAACTGAAGCGGCGGCAACGACTGTGGTATGCCCGGAAGGGAGCGAATTTTGGCCGGTCCACACCGGCAGCAATCTGGGCCGAGCGTAAAGGTCTTTAACTAGCTGTGTGGTCGCATTAGCCCCAACTACCACAATTAGAGCTTGGATTGCCAGCCAGGCCCGGCGCCGCAGCATCGCGATCAGCACTGCTGCTACCGCGCTCAATCCCACCAAGGTAGTTGAAACAACATCTAACACTGGCCGCCCGATTTGCCATAATCGAGTCTGCTGAATTAACGCCCCTTCAAAAGCAGCACGGTCAATTGCCTGGCCGGTAGGAGTATTTACGAATAAGTACCAGACCAAATGCACCCCAACGGCAGCCATGACGGCGAGTACGAGACACGCCGCCCGATGCGAAAGCCGAGAGGACATAGTTCCACTTTAGGTAGGGCCAGAGACAAAACGCCTCTGAGGTTCGTTCCGCTCAGTCAGACCGGGCCATTCGCCTGCAAAATCCCGGTATTTGGGGGAAACTAAGACACCGTGCCTGATGCCTTCCACTCCAAACCCTCACCCGAAGCAATAGCCCACGTCGAAGACTTAATTTCTTTCATTGAAGCTTCGCCCTCCTCATACCATGCGGCACGGGAAATCAAGCGACGGGCGTTGGCTGAAGGCGGCATCGAACTCGACGAGCGCGAGCAGTGGGCAATTGAACCGGGCCAAGGTTATGTAGTGGTTCGCGATGGAGCGGCAATTGCATTTATTACCCCCCACGCCGTTACCCCGAATTCCCGATTTACCATTATCGGAACTCATACCGACTCCCCCGGCTTTAAATTAAAGCCCCACGCCACCTTTGGCAATGCTGATTTTTGGCAAGCTGGAGTAGAAATTTATGGGCGCCCAATATTGCACACTTGGTTTGATCGGGAATTAGAACTAGCCGGCCGGATTGTCACTGACGATGGGGTAGCACATTTGGTTCGCACTGGGCCGATGTTCCGAATACCAACGCTAGCAATTCATATGGATCGTAGTGTTAATGACAAATTAGTGCTTGATTGGCAAAAGCACACCCAACCAGTTTGGGGTATTGGCGATATCGAAGATGCTGATGTGCTTTCTTTATTAGCCTCGTGTTCCATGCATGAGGATGACATTCCTACTGAATGTATCGTCGGGTACGACATTATTACGGTGGATACCCAAGCCCCCCGGATTTTCGGTGCAAATAATTCGATGCTAGCTTCCCCGCGGCTTGATAACATGCTCGGCACCCACGCTGCGATTTCTGCGCTATTCTCGCTAGATTCTAGTGATATGGAATCAATCGCAATGGTAGTGGCCTTTGACCATGAAGAAGTTGGTTCGCAAACTCGTTCCGGGGCGCATGGGTCCTTTTTGCAAGATGTTTTGCATCGAATTGTGGTTTCCCTTTGGGGCAACGAAGAAAACTTGCTGCGGAGTTTAGCCGGGTCTTGGCATATTAGTTGCGATGTGGGGCACGGGGCGCATCCGAATTATCTCGAAAAGTCTGATCCAAACGATCCTGCCCTAGTCGGCCGGGGCCCGATCTTAAAAATTAATGCTAATCAACGCTATGCCACCGATGCGATAACTGCTGGTTTGTGGAATGCCAGTTGTGAAGCCGCTGGTATTCCACATCAGTCATTTGTTTCCAATAATAGTGTGCCTTGTGGTACTACTACTGGCCCGATTTCGGCAACTCGTTTAGGTATCCGGACAGTTGATGTGGGGGCACCGATATTATCAATGCACTCTGCCCGTGAAATGGCCTCAGTCGAGGATACCTGGAACTTATACCGGGCCTTAACTGAAGCTTTGCGGCGCCAATTACCTGATTAGGATTATGACTCCATTTGAGGTACTGATGGCTGAACCGCAACGCGCGGAACGCCTAACAGCTACTAAAAACTTCCCCGCCAAAACTCCAATTTATGCTGACTGGCCAAATTGGGCACACCCGAGTTTAGTTCACGCTTATCAAACCATTGGGATTTCCCAGCCCTGGCTACATCAAGTAAGTGGTGCTAACGCAATTCATCAAGGCAATACCGTTGCCTTAGCCACTGGTACCGGAACGGGTAAGTCATTAAGTTTTTGGTTACCGGCGTTATCTCGAATAATGACAGATGATGCCGCGACCGTGCTTTATTTAGCCCCCACCAAAGCATTAGCCGCAGACCAATTAGTTGCCCTAAATAAATTGTTAGCGGCTTTACCAACTGGCACTCGCCGACCCCAAGTCGCAACTTGTGATGGAGATACTCCAAGCGAAGAACGCCGATATATTTTGGACTATGCCAACGTTGTACTAACAAATCCGGACTTTGTGCATTATTCGATGCTGCCAGGGCATCGTCGGTGGGCGCGATTTTTAAAACAACTGCAATTAGTGATAATTGATGAAGGCCACCATTATCGTGGCGTTTTCGGGTCGCATGTCGCCCAGGTTATTCGCCGCTTAACCAGGTTAGTAACCTTTTATCGCGCCACCCCGCCGGTATTTGTAGTGGCCAGTGCCACCTCAGCAGACCCGGTAGCTGCCACGGCCCGTTTTGTCGGAGTTGACCCCGCCCAAGTCCAGGCCTTCACAGAAGATTCCGCCCCACAAGGCACTCGCACAGTCGCGCTCTGGCAACCGCCAGAAATCCCCGCCCCCGTTATCACCTCGCCAAATCCAGATTCTCACTTAACAGTTTCTCCCGATCAAGGGGCGGCAAAGCCGCCAGCGCACAATGAGTCCTTAGACCCTTGGCTGATGAACCCGTTTGACTTGCCTGACCCTATGTCGCCGATTGCGGATGCCGAGTCCCAACCGGTGGTTACCGAATCGCATGGACCAGATCAACCTCGCCGCAGTGCCGGTTCCGAAGCTGCCGAGCTGTTATCGTTACTGGCGGCGGCGGGCGACCGCACGCTGGCCTTCACTCGATCCCGGCGTGGTGCCGAGACTATTGCTTCCGCTGCTAAAACCCAGTTGCAAAAACTGGCGCCAAAGTCAGCGGACCGGGTTGCCGCTTATCGCGGTGGTTACCTACCAGAAGAACGACGCCAACTGGAACACGACATCCGCACGGGTGAAGTGTTGGGCCTGGCTACTACTAACGCTCTGGAACTCGGGGTGGACATCTCTGGCTTAGATGCAGTGTTAATTGCGGGCTGGCCAGGCACGATGATGTCGTTGTGGCAACAAGCTGGCCGGGCAGGGCGGGCCGGGTCCGATGGCTTGGTGGTATTCATCGCCCGGGACGATCCATTGGATCAGTACCTAGTCACCCACTCGGCAGCGGTTTTCGACCGCCCGCTAGAACAAGTGGTTTTCGACCCCGAAAATCGGTTTGTGCTGGCGGGCCACCTATGTGCCGCAGCAGCAGAACGCCCCGTCCAGGCCGGAGAGCTAGGTCGGTTCGGTGACCCAGCACTGGTCGCAGGAGTGCTGGCCGAACTCGTTTCAGCGGAGGTATTGCGGCGCCGCGATTCTGGGTGGTACTGGACGCACCACGAATCAGCAGCAGCGTTAGTTGACATCCGAGGCGCTGGCGGGTCTCCAATCCGGGTGGTGGACAGCAAAACCGGGCAACTCCTTGGCACAGTTGATTCCGGCGCGGCCGATTATCAAGTCCACGCCGGAGCGGTCTATGTACATCAAGGGGCAATGTTTGTGGTAGCCCACTTAGACCTTGCCGACCGGGTGGCTTTCGTGAACCGGCGCAAAGTGGATTACGGCACCTGGGCGCGCCAAACCATGAGCTTAACTATTGAAGAGCCCATCACGCCGGGAAGCACTCAGACCGAAAAACGCTGGGGGCCGATCACTTGGGGATTAGGACCAATCGAAGTGACTACGCAGGTGGTCAGCTTTGAACGGCGCCGAATCCCCGATTTGGCCGTGCTTGGCACCGAGGAACTGGACCTGCCTGAACGCACGCTAAATACCGTCGGGGTTTGGTACACCGTTCCCGACGATGCCATCGTGGCAGCCGGGATAACGCGCGATGAACTACCAGGTGCGTTACACGCGGCCGAACATGCGGCAATCGCGCTGCTGCCGCTTTTTGCGACTTGCGACCGCTGGGACCTAGGCGGGTTATCCATAGACTTGCATCCCGACACCGGCGCCGCCACCGTTTTTGTTTACGACGGACTCCCCGGCGGCGCTGGTTTCGCGGCGCGTGGCTACGAAGTTGCCGAACAATGGCTTACCGCGACCAAGGAGCTGATCGCTAACTGCAAATGTGAAACCGGTTGCCCGGCCTGCATCCAAAGCCCGAAGTGTGGTAACTATAACTCACCCCTGGAGAAATCCGCAGCGATTAAGTTACTCGATCTGGTGTTGAGTTATGCTCCCGGACGAGGCCCCGCAACCGAGTAAGCCTTAGCCTGCCGAGGGCCTAAGAATTCGAACCGATAGACCACGGAGACTCGTACTTGGCCGTACGCCTGCGGGACACAAGCCTTTTCCGGGATCACCGCACGGTTGAGTTCAACGGTCCGCATAGCTATTTCGCAGGGGTCGAAACCTGTGCGCCAAGCGCTGGCGGCAGCTAACGCCCCCAAGTCGGCAGCAAGCTGAGCCTGCCACCGAGCCTGATGGGCAACAGCCAGGGAAATGAGTAACAACCCGGCCGCGAACAGCCCACTGATTAGCATCGTGGCTAACATCGTGCCGCTACCGCGTTCCGGGTCTGAACGAACTGTCTTCATTCTGGTTCCAGCCAAGCGGTCGCCGTAGCCGATACGCCTAATGGGGATAACCAGAGCGGGCCAACCCGCAGTGATTTCCGGACTCGGATAGTCACCCACTCCCCCTCCCGATGAATTGTTGGTGGCTCAGGCAGGGCACCGACGCTGCGGCTAATCGCTGCCTCAATCTGACTATCTTCAGCACCGATCGCTGCAAGCCTCGCTCCCACGCGGGCAGCATCCGACACCCGGTATTGGGTACCGAATGCCGCCGCGAGGGCGATGATTACCGCTAAGAGAGCCATCACTGCGGGCAAGGTGGTGGCGAATTCCGCTGTAATGGCACCTTTCTCCCATTCGCGTTTATCACATTCATTACCATTGTTATTAGTTGATGTATTCATATCACAAAGGTTTAGCAGATTAACGGTATTCATCGGTTTAATTTGAGTTATTTATTACCCGCTTTAACCGGCTAAGGACAACGCAGTTGTGATGATGTTTTCCAGCGCTGTATGTACTGCTTCTGATTTCAGGATTGCGATGAGCAGCCCAGCAAATCCCACCGCAGCGATGGTAGCGATGGCATATTCCGCCGTTGCCATCCCTGATTCATGGGTGGGGGTTTCCATCCGTTCAGTTAGGATTATTTCCATTTCTTATTTCTCCTATTTGTTATTTTTATTTGTTTCTTGCTTATTTTGCAAGCTTATATTTTTCAGCCGAATAACCCTGATCCGAGGGATAGCAGCACGGGAACTAGTCCAATCAGCACAAAAGCAGGTAGCAGGCATAGCCCCAGTGGTAGCACCAGCCGCACAGCTAGGCGGGCTGCAGCCAACCGCGAGATTTCCAGTTGTTTACGCCGCACTGCTTCACCGGCGGTGCGTAGCGACATCGTGGGAGACGCTCCAGCCTCCCAAGCTGAGCGTAAGGCGTCAGCAACCGGGAGTAACTCCCGGCCTGGGTGAGACCAGGCTTGGTCCCAAGGTGCCCCGAGTTCCAACTGCCGACCTGCTTTAACCAATGCCGGGCCGTCCCGTCCGGATACCGCACTGCCAACAGCTTTTAAGGCGCGCGGGATCGAAACCCCGGTTTGCAGCGCAGCCACCAAAAGTTCCAGGATTACGGTCACCGGAACAATGGGGTTCACCCCACGAGATTCGGCTGGTTTATTTGCCAAGCTGGGAATCCGGGTAAGGCGGTGACGAAGCAACCAAGGCAATGAACCTACTAACGCAGCCAGCACAATCATGGTGAATCACCATTTTGCCCAGCGGCCGCCGCCACCAGCCTAGTAATCCACCATCGCCCTGCCGCCAACAATGCGGCGCCCAAAGCAAACGACACGGTTCCGATCCCACCGCTAACCATCACCCCCAAAGGATGCGCTCCAAGCACCCAGCCCAACACCAACCCTAACAAAGGCAAAGCCAGCAATACCCGGGCCGTGGTTTGCGGTCCCGCGAGTGCCGCTTCACGGTCTGATTGGGCTTGAGCCTCTGTCCGTAAGGCACTATCAACGGTTTGCAACACCAGCGCTAGTGGCGCTCCCAACCGCACCGCTATCTGCGCAGCCGCCACCATCGCCGCTGCGGGTTCTGGTCCCACCTGATGCGATAACCCGATCTGATCGGGCACCCCAAACGCATCAACTTCAACGCCAGCCGCTCGGCGCCACGCCGCCCCAGCAGGCACCCCCGCGCGAAGCAACCCGGCTACCTCAGTGAAAATCAGTTCCGAGGGATTGCCAGTACCTTGATTCCGCTGCCGCCCAAGCAACTTGCTGGGCAGCAGAATCTCGGTTTGCACCGCCCTACTACCTGGATTGATCCGCCGCCCCATCGGGAGCAGTAACCAAACGATGGCACTCACCAGCCCGCCAACCCATACCGCATTGATCATGGTAACCACCGGGAAACGAATCTTTCCCAATCGCCCGCAACCAGCGCAGGCGCTGCGGTTCCATCCCAGGTCGCTACCACGCCAACTTTGAGTTCGCTCCCCTCCCGGACCGGCACTCCGATTTCGCTGAGGTAGCGCACCCCTTCATGTCTGCGTAGCTGTAGCACTACGTCAATTGCGCCATTGGTTTGGGCCGCTACTGCCTCCCTGGTCATCCCGGCCAAAGCGCCCAGTGCTTCCAGCCGCGCCGGTATTGCTGCAGCCGAGTTGGCGTGCAACGTGGCCATCCCGCCGTCGTGCCCGGTATTCAGAGCTTGTAAAACTTCTCGCACTTCACCAGCTCGGCACTCCCCTAATACCAGCCGATCAGGTCGCATTCGCAACGCAGCCCGCACTAAATCTGCCAGAGTTACCTCGCCAGCCCCTTCCACATTGGCCCGGCGCGCGATCAGCGATACATGATGCGTAATAGGTGGGGAGAGTTCTCGCGCTTCCTCCACGGTGATCAACCGCTCCCCGCTAGCAACCTGGGTGAGCAAGGCTGCTAGCAACGTGGTTTTCCCGGTCCCGGTGCCGCCGCTAATCAGAATATTCGCACGCCGCTGCACTAAGCCCTGCAACAAAGGCCCCCAGGCGGCCGGGATCATCTGGCGATTAATTAACTCGGCTAATCCGAACTGAGCGGGGCGATGCACGCGCAGGGAAATAACTGCCCCTTGTCGTGCTAGCGGCGGTAACACTGCATGCAACCGGGTGCCATCTGGCAAAGTGCCATCACAAATCGGTGCCGCATCGTCGAGCCGCTGCCCGGCTAGCGCCGCCAGGCGGACTGCCAACGATCGCAGCCCACCTTCGGAACCCAGGCTGACCGGGACCAGTTCCAGTTTGCCATGCCGTTCAATCCACACTTCGTCATACCGGTTGACCAGCACATCGGTGACACCGTCTTGTTCAATCCACTGTTGGAGTGGACCTGCTCCCGACAGTTCGGCCCGGGCGGCCATAGTTAAGTCGCGCAGGGTGTCGCTGCCAAAAACTCGGCCAGATGCACTCAGCGCCGCCGCCACTACTGGCGCTTCTGTCAGTGCGGTACCTATCCCGCCTTGGGCGGCTAAGGCATCGCGCACTTCGCTTAACATCGCAGTACTGAGCATCGCGTCAACTGCATCCGGCGGCAGCCGACCGAACTCACCAGATGACATCTGATTTAAGTCACCCATTTGCGTCGTGCCGCCTAAACGTTGCCGTTCGCGCCGGGACACTACTGCTACCACCATTATTGCATCACCTCGGCCGCAATTGATTTACCTGCTTTGACCAGTCGTTTGGCGGATTTTGTGGCCGGGCCAGCTCCCAATTCAATCGCCGTGGCTAAGTTCCGATCATTTCGAAACTTCACCATCACCGGCAGACCTACCAGCTTGGTTACGTCGTGCTCAGCCACCCGTGATCCAGACTGGGAACGTAAGGCGATTGCGCGGTCGGGAGTGGGAGCCCGCCGCCGACTAGCCCCGTGGGTATCGGTGAGCGCGTTCAAGGCCGCTGCGACTGCGACCGCACCGGCTAACCCGACTGCCGAATCCGGCGTGGCGATCAAGGTCTGATCGGCATCGCTGATCAGCGCTCGGATGGCGGGCGTCCAAGCTGCGGGACTTGGCAAATCCAGAACGACGACCCCGCCGTTGCGCAGCAAACCGGCACAGACGTCTAGTAACACCTCATCGGGCAAAGGTTTGGATTGGTGGCGGCTGAACGAGAGTACCGGTACGCCTTGCCATTGTGGTAGCGCAAGTACCAGTTCGGAGCCGTCTATTTCCCCACGGGCGGCTGCCATTTCAGGCCATCGTGCGCCGGGTTCCCCTTCAATCCCCAGCAAGACCTCTATCCCGGCACCCCCGTCGCATAGGTCAACCAGGATGCATCGGCCAGTTTGCCCTTGTAGCGCCTGGGCGATAGCCGCTGCTAAGCAACTGGCCCCGGCACCGCCGCGGGAGCCGACTACTACTATTAAACGACCTGTTGAACTCATACCGCTCAGCTTGCTCGCAATGGCGCCGACAGGTTTTGAGTTATCCACAGATTTGGAGGTAATTCACTAAACCACCTACCTGTGCGCAGTGTCCCAGCGGCAGAAACTCGCCAATTTGGATATCTAGCTAAATCCAGAATTGTCTTTAATGTTTTCACCCGCGTTAGTTGGCATAACCTGCGGTACGATAACGACGTGACCAAAGCGGCAGCATTTTTTGACCTCGACAAGACGATCATTGCCACCAGTACGTCTGCTGCCTTTACCAAGCCTTTATACGACGGCGGTTTGGTGACTCGCAGTGACGTGGTAAAGACTGCGGCGGCACATATTCAGTATTTAGTAGGCAATGCCGACGCTGATGCGACGGAGAAGATGCGTAAGCAGCTCTCGGAGACGGCAACCGGTTGGGATGTTTCCCGCGTCAAAGAGATCGTCAACGAAGCTGTGACCAGTCATATTGACCCGTACGTTTATCAAGAGGCGGTCAATCTTATCGCCGAGCACCATGAACTTGGGCACGATGTGGTGATTATTTCGGCTTCGGCCACGGAGCTAGTTGAACCTGTTGCCAAGTTGCTGGGAGCGGACCATTTTGTCGGTACCGTATTAACTGTCGAAGATGGTAAGTACACCGGTGACATCGAGTTTTACGCTTACGGGGAGGCGAAAGCCGAGGCTATCCGGGAACTTGCTGAGTTATATGACTATTCCCTAAGCGATTCGTACGCGTACACCGACTCAGTGACCGATGTACCGATGTTAGAAGCAGTTGGGCATGGCACAGTAGTCAATCCGGACAAGGCGCTCCGAGTGATGGCTAGCGAGCGCGGTTGGGATATGGCGCGGTTCCAGAACCCGGTTACCCTGCGCAATTCGTTAGCCCAGCGGATCGCTAACATCCCTGGCCATGTGGCCAATATTCCGACCCACGTTTCGCATATCCCTACCCACGTTTCGCACATCCCGGCGCATGTGGCCAACATTCCTGACCATGTCGCCTCGATCCCCGGTCGAGTTGCAACCATCCCAGGCGCGGTCAAAGACTCCGTTAAAGACAACTCCAAGAAGTACGCCGCGATTGCAGCCGGAGCCGCCGGAGCTGCCGCCGCTGGTTTAGCCATCGCGCGCACCATCCGCCGGGGCGGGCAGAACAACCAAGCTAAATCTGCCCAGCCGAAAACCGGGCAGCTAAAGGTTGTGCCGCCCAAATTAAATTCGTCCAAATTGGACTCGCCCAAGGTGAAGGCTAAGGGTGACAACGGCAAGTAAGCCTGCACGCTTTGGCTCGGTAGCAATCGGTCCGCTTTCCGATGCTTCGCAGGTCGCCGTCCGGTCCTTGTCAGCCCAGGCCGCCGATGCTGATGGCGTAGTGCCGTTATCAGAAGTTCCGTTATTACACTTAGGTAAAGATGAACCTTGGTTGACGCATGTCATCGTGCACGCTGATGATGGTTCAACCGTGGGGTACGCCCATATCGACCGCAGCGGCGATACGGCCAGCGCCGAATTGGTAGTCCACCCCGCTGCTCGGCGGTTAGGCATCGGCAGCCGGTTGTTGAAGCTTGCCGAAGCTGACGCCCGGCTGCCCGGTCAAGCCGGAGCTGGGAATACGCCGGGAAAGGAGCTGCGGGTTTGGGCGCACGGCGACCTCCCGGCCGCACAAGCCTTCGCTTCGGCCTGCGGTTATGCCCCAGCGAGAGAATTGCTGCTGCTTAGCAAATCCATAATGCCCGATGCCGCAGCAGCTTCGTTACCGATTTTAGCCCCGGGTTATCAAGCGCGAGTTTTTCAGCCCGGAGACGATGATGCAGCCTGGGTGCGACTTAATGCCGAAGTTTTCGCTGACCATCCAGAGCAAGGCCGGTTAACCCTGGCTGATTTGCAGGCCAGGCAACAAGAGACCTGGTTCAACCCGGCTGACTTTCACCTGCTCACCACGCAGCAAGGCGAACTAGTGGCTTTCAACTGGACCAAAACCACCCCAAATGACCCCGTTTCGAGCGAAATTTATGCGATCGGAGTGCAACCCAAGCATCGGCGCCGTGGGTTATCCAAGTACCTGCTCGCTAAATCCTTCTCCGAAATGGCAGCAGCGGGGCGGAAAAGGGCTACTTTGTATGTCGAAGGCGATAACGAAGCAGCCCTAGCCTCTTACTACACGGCCGGATTCGCGCCGTTGACTGCCGATGTGCAGTATGCGAAATCACCAACTTAAAACCCGCGATAACAAGCCGAATTAGGCCAACATAGGTAAAGATGTAGGCATGGGAAACCCCGGCGACACTACTGCTGTCACGTCTGCAACTTCTGCAACGGCCCAAGTTGTGACCGACCGGGCAGTCGAGGATGCCATTATTGAAGCCGAAGAGTCGGTTTTAGATGTTGATATCCAGGCAAACATCGCTGAGCATATGGAGGAAACGGCGCCAGCTACCCCTGAAGCCCCTGTTGCCCCGGAACTCCCCCCGCTGCCCGATAATCGGTATTCAGATCGAGAATTAAGTTGGCTGGCGTTTAACGCGCGAGTGCTTGCCTTAGCCGCCGATAAAAACATTCCGTTATTAGAACGAGTTAGGTTCTTAGCAATTTTTGCTAACAACTTAGATGAATTTTTTATGGTTCGGGTTGCTGGGTTAAAACGGCGGATAGATGCCGGGATTGCAGTTACTTCAATTTCGGGGCAGTCCCCTAAAGAAGTTATTTCTGGAATATCAGCTACTTCGCATCAATTAATGGCCGAACATGCGCGCGTATTTCAAGAAGAAGTTCGGCCTGCGTTAGCCCGCGAAGGCTTAACTATCGTGCATTGGGGCGAATTGGAAAAGCGGGAACAAGAACGGATTTTCAAGTATTTCCGCAAACAGATATTCCCTGTTTTAACCCCGTTAGCGGTTGATCCGGCTCACCCATTCCCCTACATATCCGGGTTATCGCTCAACCTTGCAGTAATTGTCCGGAATCCGAAAACTGAAAAAGAACACTTTGCTAGGGTAAAAGTGCCCGATTTATTGCCTCGTTTTGTGGCAGTTGATGAACGAGGCAAACCTACCGCCCCGGCTGATTTTGGCCCCGATTCACCAATTTCGTTTGTGCCGCTAGAAGAAGTAATTTCGCAGCACCTAGATACCTTATTTCCCGGTATGGAAATATTGGAATCCACCACGTTCCGCGTTACTCGCAATGAAGATGTGGAAGTCGAAGAAGACGATGCCGAAAACTTGCTCAAGGCAATGGAAAAGGAGTTGCTCCGGCGCCGCTTTGGCCCACCTATTCGCTTGGAATTGGCAAAAGGTACCAGCGCCCGGGTACGTAATCTATTGGTCCGGGAGTTAGCCGTCACGGAAGAAGAAGTTTACGAACTGCCAGCTCCGCTCGACTTAACCGGCCTTAACATGATTGCAGACCTAGACCGGGCCTCACTGCATTACCCGGCATTTGTACCCACTACCCACCGGCAATTAGCCGAAGTAGAATCTGCAAACCCCACTAATGTTTTTGACGCCATTAAACGGGGCGACATTCTGCTGCATCACCCTTATGACAGTTTCTCCACTTCGGTGCAAACTTTCTTAGAACAAGCAGCGGCTGATCCCAAAGTATTGGCCATAAAGCAAACGCTATATCGAACCTCTGGCGATTCCCCGATTGTTGATGCCTTAATTGATGCGGCCGAATCCGGTAAACAAGTTTTGGCCTTAGTGGAAATCAAGGCGCGGTTCGATGAACAAGCAAATATCACTTGGGCGCGCAAATTGGAGCGCGCCGGGGTCCATGTGGTTTATGGCATCGTCGGTTTAAAAACACATGCCAAGCTATCGTTAGTGATTCGAAAGGAACGTGAAGGCCTGGTTAGGTATTGCCATGTTGGTACTGGTAATTATCACCCCAAAACTGCACGGCAATACACTGACCACGGGCTGCTAACTTGTGACCCGGAAATCGGGCAAGATGTTAGCAAACTGTTTAATCAATTATCGGGTTATGCTCCGCAATCGAAGTTCCGTAATGTGCTAGTTGCTCCGCGTGGGGTACGTTCTGGCTTAATTACGCGAATTGAGCGAGAAGCAGCGGCGGCTCAGGCCGGAAAAGACGCGTGGATAAAACTTAAAGTTAATTCCATCGTTGATGAAGCAATTATTGATGCGCTTTATCGAGCCTCGCAAGCCGGTGTCCAAATTGACATGCTAGTGCGTGGGATTTGTTCATTACGGCCGGGTGTGCCGGGATTGAGCGACAACATCAGAGTCCATTCCATTATGGGCCGATTCTTGGAACACTCCCGAATTTATGCCTTTGCCAATTCCACCACCGATCCGGAGGCCGAAGATGCAGCGCCCAGCCCCGAGGTGCTAATTGGCTCAGCCGACCTGATGCACCGGAACTTGGACCGCCGGGTTGAAGCCTTGATTCTGATCAAGAACCCGGAGCATGTCGCGGAATTGGTGGCCTTACTTAATGAGTCTATGGCGGAGACCACGTCGTCTTGGCATTTAGGACCAGATGACGTTTGGGCGCGCCACGAGGGTGCTGAAGGGGAAGAACTGAAAGATATGCAAGCCGAATTAGTTAGTCGGCATAAGAGCAAGTGGAATAAGGCAAGGGAATAGAAAAGTGGCTGCCATTAGGGGTAAGGCGATTCCCGCTGCCGGAGCTTTGTTGTATCGGATTAACGAAGGGAAACTTGAGCTTGCTTTAGTGCATCGTCCCCGTTACCACGATTGGTCGTGGCCTAAAGGAAAGTTGATTGAGAGCGAATCCCCGCAAACCGGGGCGGCGCGGGAGGTCAATGAAGAGACTGGTAAGCCGGTAGTTTTGGGCATTCCGTTGCCCACGCTGCGTTATCAATTACCCTCATCGGCCGACTGGAAGGAAGTCCAGTATTGGGCGGCGCGGCTCGCTAACGCGCACGATCAGCCTGCAGTGGATGCCCGGCTGCCAGTACACCTGGCAGAGCACAACGAAGTTGACAAGATCCTCTGGTTGCCTGCCGCTGAGGCGGCCAAGAAACTGAGCCGGGAACTGGATCGAGGCCCACTGGATAAACTGATCGAGGAGTTTGAGGCCGGGCGGCTGGAGACTCATGTGGTGGTGATCGCCCGCCACGGCAAGGCGCTCCCCCGTGATAACTGGTTTGATCCGGACGATGCGGGTCGCCCTTTGACCGCTTACGGTCAAGCCCATGCCCAGGCTTTAGTGCCCATCTTGGCGGCTTATGGGGTGCGCCGCGTAGTTAGTTCCCGCTGGGAACGTTGTGCCGCCACGGTTCGCCCTTACATCGTTGCCTCCGGCTTGAAACCTTGGCTCTCCGACAATCTAACTGAGCGGGATCACGAGAAGTCACCGGCTCGGGTCGCTGCCACTGTGTTGCAACTGCTGTCTGGCAAAAAATCGGCAGTGTTGTGTACGCATCGGCCGGTGCTGCCCACCGTTTTGGATGTATTGGGCCAACACGCCAGCCGCTCAGTGGCCGATACGCTGCCCAATCACGACCCGTTCCTCAACCCCGGCGAAGCGCTGGTAGCGCATGTGGCGCGCACCGAAAAAGGCCCACGAATCGTCGCCGTGGAATTGGTCGCTCCGGTGGTGTTCTAGCGTGCCAGCGCCAATCATGCTAAGGTAACGTGTTGTAAATGCGCCTTTAGCTCAGTTGGTAGAGCAACGGACTTTTAATCCGTGGGTCCAGGGTTCGAGCCCCTGAGGGCGTACTATGTCGCAGTTTCGGCGCCCGGCCATGCTCAATCCTGCCGTGGCTGCCCATATTCCCGGTGGGATTGACCCGGCTCGCCGCGACGAATTAGGTCACTTAACAGCCCAGGTGATTCTGCGCGAAACGCGCGCTTCCGGCGATCCAGCGATGGTTGAACGGCTGCTGGGGTTAGTTGAGGAACAAGGCATTGATGCGGTTGCCGAGCTCTGGTCCCATGCGGAACCGGATACTCTGCCCGGCACACTATGGCGGCTTTATACTCTGCAACAAACCACTCGCCGGGACGGCGCTCAGGCCGCTCAGTGGTACCGGTTGGGCCTCCCCACCGCTCAGGTGGCCGGAGCGGTAGCTGGCGTAATGGACCCGCCCACCCCGGAGCATCTGAACCAGGTGATTGACGAAGTTCTCTCTGGCTTCTTTATTGGCGACCTAGCGGTGGCCTTGGAACGGGCAGCAGCTTACGTCCGGGTACTAGTAACCGGAATTGCCTTAGATGCCGATATCCGCGAGTTGGACGATGCCGCGTTGAGCAGTTCCATGACAGCCGTGGCAGCGAATTTACAAAAGCTCGCGATCCAGTTTGACCGTGCCGCGAAGCTGTGGCGGCAAGCAGAACTTGTTTGAGTTTTAGTAACGCCGAGCCAGGAACGCCTCTCGGCGCGTGGCCGCTCGCAGCGGCAAATAATGGAGCCCGGGGTTACCGTAGCTCGACGTCGAGAAAAGATACTACCACCAAATCAAGCTGCTTCAGAACGCAGCAGAGCGGTAACTACTCTTGCCGGGCTTTCCGGGTCGGTAGGAGGTGTAGTGTATTCGTACTTAAAACCAAGTTTTTCACTGACCCGAGCCGATTTTAAATTGGTTTCAAAATAGCCACACCACAATTTTGAAATGTTAAGATCGGTAAAAGCGTATTCAATTAGCGCCCTAGCTGCTTCCGGGATAAGCCCCTGCCCCCAGTATGGCTCTCCTATCCAATAACCTATCTCAGCTTCTTCGGGGGCTATCTCACCGAACAAGGCAAACCCAATTCGTAATCCGATACTTCCAATCGCACGGTCATCGCCTTTCAGCGTTATCGCATATGTATCTGGATTCATTAAGAAATCGCGGATGACTTGTTTGGTATTTTCGATGCCAATATGCGGTGGCCAACCGGCACCTTGGCCAATTAGCGGATTACTAGCGTATTCAAAACAGCTTTCCGCATCTGACGGGCGCCAAGGCCGGAGGATTAACCTTTCAGTTTCAATAACTGATTTCCGGCCCATTAGCTAGCTGTACCTAATTGCGCAATCTCAATTAGCAATAAAGCTTCAGCCATTATCACTTTTTGCAATTCGCCCAAATGAACTGATTCATTGGCACCGTGTGCCCGCGAATCGGGGTCTTCTACCCCAGTTACCAGTATTTCAGCATTTGGATATTCGGCCAATAAGTGCGCAATGAACGGAATTGAACCGCCGATACCGATATCTACCGGGTCCACGCCCCAAGATGCCGCAAAGGCACGCCGAGCTGCTTGCATGGCTGGGGAATCCGCTGGAGCTTGGAAGGGATTACCAGCTTCGTTTAGTTGCCAGGTCACCCGGGCCCCAAATGGTGCATGGCTTAATAAATGCTTTTCCAAGGCTGCCGCAGCACTAGCCGGGGTTTCGCCCGCAGGTATCCGCATGGAAATCTTGGCTCGTGAAGTAGGGGCCATCACATTTGCTGATTTCGCAATCGGAGTGGCATCAATACCGATCACCGAGATAGCAGGCTTGGCCCAGAGCCGAGAAGTAATTGAACCAGTACCAGCCAATTCCACTTCGGATAAAAGCGAGGAGTCGTTGCGGAAATCTGCCTCGTCATAATCAACCGAGGGTTCGGGCGCTTGATAAAGACCAGCTACGGCTACATTCCCGGTATCGTCATGCAGAGTTGAAATTAACCGAGCTAACGCAACATTGGCATCCAATACCGGACCACCAAACATGCCGGAATGGACCGCGTGGTCCAAAACCGAAACTTCCACAATTCCATCTACTAAACCACGCAAGGAAGTAGTTAAACCCGGAACGCCGATTTGCCAGTTACCGGAGTCGGCCACCACTATTACATCGGCCTTTAATAATTCGCGGTTATCGTGTAAGAAATTCTCAAAGGAAGGTGAACCAATTTCTTCTTCACCCTCGATAAACACCACGATGCCAATGTTCGGTAAAGCATTCAACGCAGTTAGGGCGCGGATAGCACCCAAATGGGCAACGATGCCAGCTTTATCGTCGGCTGCACCCCGGCCAAATAGCCGCTCGCCCCGTTGCGTGGGCACAAAGGGGTCAGTCTCCCAGCCCTCCCCCGGCGGCTGCACATCGTGGTGGGCGTAAAGCATCACCGTCGGGGCGCCGAGCGCGCCAGCTCGCCGCGCGATGATCGCCGGGGCACCCATCGGGTCTGAGGCCGCAGTACCGGACTCCGGGTTCTTCAAGGACCGGTTAATCCGAACATCATCGAAACCTGCGACTCGGAACAGGTCGGCCACCACTGCCGCACTGGTTTCTACTTGTTCTTGGTCAAATGCCGGGGCGGACACACTTGGGATACGGACTAAATCTTCCAAAATGCTTTGGATTTCCGGAAACTGCTCGGCTACTTTTTCCCGGAGTTGATCTTGATTGATTATTGAGGTGGCAACGGCGCTATTCACGTTCGCCAGACTACCCAATTTATCCTGGTATTATGGAAAAGTGGCCCTATTGAAACGTAAAGACTCCTCCGCTCCGGTGGTTACCGCTGTGGTTCCCGAGCGCACTGCCAGCACATCAGGCACCAAAACCACCACACCCAAGAAAGGCCACGCCACCCCCAAGCGGGCCGATGCGCAGGCGGCTCGACGCAAGCCCATCGTGAACAGCACGGTATCTAGCAACACCAGGCCTTTGACAAAAGAGGAAAAAGCGAATCAGCGGGAAAAAGAGCGGGCTTCACGCGACGAAACCTATAACGGGATGAAAGCCGGGGTGGAAAAACACCTTCCCATTCGCGATAAAGGGCCGCAGCGGCGTTATGTGCGGCAATACGTTGATGCTCGGCGTAATTTGGGTGAATTCTTGATGCCGACAATGTTCCTATTCTTGATCGTCACTTTCATCATTCAGGCTATGGGTTTCCTCTCCACCTCGGCGATCCTGGCCGGGTTGATGTGGGCATGTTTGCTCGCCTATGGGGTGGACACTTATTTGATGTGGCGCAAACTCAAAGTCAAATTGGCAACAAAGTTTGGCTCGGTTGAACGCGGTACTGCTTACTATGCAGCGATGCGAGCATTCCAAATCCGCCGGATGCGAATCCCGGTTGCCACCGCAAAGGGCAACTTCCCGATTTAGGTGACTTCGAGTTTAATACTCGGTATCTTCTAGGCAAACACTGGCCGCAGCACGCGGCTATCTAGTGCCTAGTCAACGCGAGTGCTTAGTCAACGCGCGATTAATCCGCGAAGCCCAAAGCGGACCTTGATAGATGAACCCGGTATACCCTTGAACTAGGTTGGCCCCGGCCCGCAGATAGTCTTCGGCATCGTCGGCTGTGGCGATCCCCCCGCATCCGATTATTGCCTTGTTGAGCGGTAGGTTGTCGCGCAGTAACTCAACAACTTCGAGACCGCGCGCCTTTAATAAGGGACCCGATTTTCCCCCGATGCCCTCGTCATGCGCGATGGTGGTGTTCACCGCGACTACGCCGTCAATGTTGATCTCCTTAACCAGATTGGCTACCGCGACTACCTCATCGTCGCTTAAATCAGGAGCGATCTTCACCAACAGCGGTACTCTGCGCTGGCCGACCGTGACTTCATCGGCGGCCGACCGGGTGGCTAATAGGATCTCTTGCAGCGCCTCGGTTGATTGCAGCGCCCGCAGACCGGGAGTGTTGGGCGACGAGACGTTCACCACCAGGTAATCGGCATAAGGTGCCAGCTCACGGGCGCAAAAGGCGTAGTCAGCGGCGGCATCCTCGGGTGCCGTGGTTTTGTTTTTCCCGATATTCACACCAACTTTGATGGCTCTCCCCGCCCGCGTTGACCGCAGATGGCGCAACTGAGCGGCAGCGGCCTCTGCCCCATCGTTGTTGAACCCCATCGCGTTGCGCAAGGCATCGTGCTTCACGTCCCGCCACAACCGGGGCTGCTCGTTACCGGGCTGCGGGCGCGGCGTTATCGTGCCCACTTCCACAAATCCGAACCCTAGTGAGGTGAGTCCCCGTACGGCCGAAGCGTCTTTGTCGAACCCGGCCGCTAAGCCGAACGGGGCCGGGAAACTTTGGCCCAGCGTATCCACGGAACCCGGCCCGCCAGCGCCTTCGCCCAGATAAGGCCCCAAAGCTCCCTGCACGATGCTCCGGAATACCGGTACCTGCCCAAATAGCTTTATCCCATTGAATACCAGGTGATGGGCTAGTTCTGGGTCCATCGGGGCAAACGCCAGATCGAACAAAGTGCGGTAAGGGCTACGCATGCTCCTGAGCGTAGCTGACTGGTCGGACAGTTTATTTACTGATGCCCCGTTGCTAGGTATCGGCCACATTTTGTCCCAGTGTCCGATAAGGTAAACATGTGGCCAACTTGACGATGGGGAACAAAAAACTGTCCGCGATTAAGGCAGACGCGTTGGTGCTCGGCTGCGAGCAAACCGACAAAGGGCCAGAAATCGTGTCCGACGGGATTGAGCCGGTTGATGCCAAGCTTGCTGCCCAGGTAAAAGATTTGGCCGGTCAGCTAGGCATTTCGGGCGCGCTTGACGATGTCCACAAATTCCCCGCGCCTGATGGTTACCAGGCCAAAATGGTGGTGTTGACTGGCCTCGGTAAACCTCGCGTCACCGGCGGGTATGAGCCGGAATCGCTGAGGCGGGCGGCCGGAGCTGCGATCCGGGAGTTGAATGGGTCCAAGTCTGCCGCCTTAGCTTTGCCGACCGACGATGATGAAGCCCTCAGCGCAGTGGCCGAAGGGGCGCTGCTCGGGGCCTACGCATTTAATGATTACCGCAGTGGCGATGCCGTCAAAACTCCGGTATCCGACATCACCATTGTCACACCCAGGCAGCGGTCCCTACGCGCGAAAGCAGCCTTCAACCGGGCCGACATTTTGGCAAACGCCGTGGCCCGGACGCGCGATATGACCGATGCGCCCGCCAACGCTTTGTACCCCGCAAGCTTCGCCACTCAGGCAGTGGCGGCCGTTAAAGGTTTGCCGCATGTTAAAGCCACAGTTTTAGATGAAAAGCAGCTTAAAGCGGGCGGTTATGTCGGTATATACGGGGTGGGTCAGGGAGCAACTAATCAGCCTCGCTTAGTAACTTTGGAGTACAAACCTCCGAAAGCGGTCGGCACGGTTGCCTTAGTCGGGAAAGGCATTACCTTCGACTCTGGTGGTATCTCAATTAAGCCCGGTGCCGGGATGAACATGATGATCATGGATATGGCCGGAGCCGCTGCGGTTTTGGAGACTGTCGTTGCCGCTGCGCAACTGGGTATTCCGGTGCGGGTATTGGGTTACCTGTGTTTGGCTGAGAATATGCCCGGCAGCAATGCGCAACGGCCTGGTGATATCGTGCGCTACCGGAATGGTAAAACCGTTGAGGTAGTTAATACCGATGCCGAAGGTCGGTTGGTGATGGCCGATGGCATCATTGATGCCGTTAACGCCAAGGCCGATGTCATCATTGATATCGCTACCCTGACCGGGGCACAAATATTATCGTTAGGCCACCGCACCAGCGGCGTGATGGGAGCGCCCGATGCCATGCGCGATGCCGTCGCGTATTCGGCAAAGCAATGTGGCGAGTTATTCTGGCCGATGCCGTTACCGGAAGATGTAGCTTCCGAGTTGAAATCCGCAGCCTCGGCTGACCTGGCAAATGTCAACGGTGATAAAGCCGGCGGGATGCTATTTGCTGCCGCTTTCTTGCGCGAGTTCACCGCTGGCGTGCCGTGGGCGCATTTAGATATCGCTGGTCCGGCCTACAACACCAAATCGGCTTGGGGCTATACCGCCAAGGGTGGCACCGGAGTTGGCGTCCGCACGCTGGTGACGTTCCTGGAAAACTTTGCTGCCGATGGGGGCAACTACGCATGGGCTACCCGGCAGACGCTTACCCCGCCCAGCGCGGTAATTGATGACGATGAAGAATCGGAAGCTATTGCAGCTTAGACACCTGCTAATTGAGCAAGCAACCGAACCAAAAATAGGCAAAGATAATAAGCAGGAACCGTCGAGTTGATGGTTCGGCCGGGAAAAGTAGCTAGGAGCTAGGAACGATGTCGGAAACTGTAAAACTTCCGGAACTGGGCGAGTCTGTGGCCGAAGGCACCGTCACTCGTTGGCTAAAGAATGTCGGCGATACTGTGGCCGTGGGTGACCCACTGGTTGAAGTTTCCACTGACAAGGTTGACACTGAAGTTCCCTCGCCGGTTGCCGGGGTGCTGCAACAGATTTTAGTTCCGGCTGATTCGGTTATTTCAGTTGGTGGGGATTTGGCTGTGATTGGCGATTCGGCTCCGGTGGCTGCTGCTCCGGTCGCGCCTGCCGCCCCGGCCGCTGCCCCAGCGCCAGTCGCCGCTCCGGCTCCCGCTCCCGCCGCTGCTCCGAGTGGTGGCGCTAGTGGCACGGACGTAGTACTGCCTGAGCTTGGCGAGTCAGTTGCCGAAGGTACTATTTCGCGGTGGCTGAAGAACGTTGGGGATTCGGTAGCCGAGGGCGACTCGCTGCTGGAAGTATCCACCGACAAAGTTGACACCGAAGTTCCTTCGCCGGTCGCCGGTACGCTATTGGAAATCAAGGTTCCCGCTGACGGCGTTGCCTCGGTAGGCCAAGTAATAGCGGTCATTGGCGATGCCTCCGCAGCTCCGGCACCTGCGCCAGCTCCAGCAGCTCCCGCCCCGGCAGCGGCTCCGCCCGCTCCGGCACCTGCGCCTACCCCGGCGCCTACCGCGACCCCAGCTGCGGCGGCCACTAAGTCCTACCTGACTCCGCTAGTTCGTAAGTTAGCAGCCGAAAACAATGTTGACATCAACACGGTAACTGGCTCCGGCATCGGCGGTCGGGTCCGCAAAGAAGATGTGCTAGCTGCTGCCGAGGCCGCTAAGGCTGCCGCTGCCGCGCCAGCACCTGCCCCGGCACCCGCTGCTACCGCAACGTCGGCACCGCCAGCTACGTCAGTTCCGGCCGCACCTTCACCGCTGCGGGGCACCACCGAAAAGATGACCAACCTCCGCAAGATTGTGGCGGCTCGGATGCTGGAGGCGATGCAGACCCAGGCGCAACTCACCACTGTGGTAGAAGTTGACGTTACCAAGCTCGCTAAGCTGCGGGATGCAAACAAGGCTGCTTTCAAGGCCCGCGAAGGGGCAAACCTCACCTTCCTGCCTTTCTTTGTTAAGGCAGCGGTTGAATCGCTGAAGCAATTCCCCAAGATCAATGCTTCGATTGATACCGAAAAAGGCGAAATCACCTATCACGGTTCGGAGAATGTCGGCTTAGCCGTTGATACTCCTCGCGGCTTGATGGTTCCAGTAATTAAAGACGCTGGTGACTTATCGTTGGCCGGCATTGCGAAAGCGATTGGTGACCTGGCGGGCCGCACTCGCGATAACAAAGTCAAGCCCGATGAGTTGTCCGGCGGCACTTTCACCGTGACCAATACCGGTTCGGGTGGGGCGCTATTCGATACTCCAGTAGTTCCCGTTGGCCAAGTTGCCATTCTTGGCACCGGTACCATCACCAAGAAGCCCGGTGTGGTTACCGGCCCCGACGGAGAAGATCACATCGCTATCCGGCAATACATGTACATCTTCTTGAGCTATGACCACCGCTTAGTGGACGGCGCCGATGCAGCTCGGTTCTTGTCGGCGATTAAAGCTCGCATTGAAGCAGCTGACTTCGGCAAAGATGTCGGAGCCACTAAGTAGGTCTAACTAACTGAGTAGCTAGCAACTACCAGCCAACCCATAACCCGATTACTAACCCCCAGCTAACTAAGGCCACTAAACCTAGCGGCCAACACCAGTAGCTGGGGGTTAGTTTTATATGCACCTTGCCGTACTTCAACTTGAGTGGACCGTCCTTGAGCTTGAGTGGTTCGGACGGGAAGTTTTGATCAAGCGAAATTGCGAAATCACCTGCGAGCATCGGATGATGGATTGCCGATAACAAGAATTCATGGAGGGCTGGGTATTCCTTAGTGCCCACTAAACTTCCACGTTTAGCGAGTTGTAATAACAAAGCTGCCAACCTAGCTACATCGCGGTATTCGTACCTAGCGGATATTTCATCACTCGGTACAGTCTCATAACTCGGAACAGCCTCAACGCCAGTTGCATCTTCATCACCAGTTGCGGCCTCGTCACCAGCTTCAACGGTTAAGTGATCGCGGAAGGTGACGGTTTGGTCGGAAAGCACTTCCACATCGCCAGTCCCAAATTCGCCGACATGCAAGTTTTGACAGTGGAAGGCGGAGAGCGCCCGCGCCAACCCAAGGCCGATCTGGGAGACCTCCCCAACCGCCAATCGGCTCCGCTCTGATAGCAAATCCCCAAGCTGCATTAGCTTAGATTTGCGGCGTGGCTCACATTTTTCTAAATGATTTCCACAGCAGCCACAGTTTTTCCACAGGAATACCAGGGGTTATCCACAGATTTTGGCTTAAGCAGTGGATAAATCCGTTGCCTGGGTCACACTTTACTTAAAACCGTCCAAAGTGATGCTCATCGTGCGCCCTTCTCGGGCAGCAGCCCGCGCCGCATCGAGTACCACCGCAGTTCGCAAGGCGTCTTTGGGATCAACCGGCGCCGGGGTCTCCCCAGCCAGCCACTCGGGCAGCGCCCGATAGAAGTCAACGTGAGAGCTATCCCCTAGCGGTAAGCGTTCGGCTTTGTTACCAGTCACAAGCCACGCGCTATCATCGTCCGCCGCAGCATCTGACGCCCGCACGGCGAACGACGAGTAATCTTTCTCAAACCCAGTAACCACAAAAGCGGCCTTGTCCCCCAGCACTCGGGTGCGCGGCCCTGGTGCGGCTACCAGAGAGCCGGCATAAAGGCGGGACACCACTGGATAAGACGAAGCTGCTAAGCCACCGCCCTCGCCATGCTCCAAAACCAGCATCACATCATCGTCGGCTGGCGTGGCCAAATGTCGAATCTGGGCACTCACTTTCCGGACCGGACCGAATAACTGAATTGCGGAGTCAACTAGGTGGGAACCTAAATCCAAAAGCAGGCCACCACCAACCAAGTCCTCATCGCGCCACTGCCGGCCCTTAATTGGTTGCCAGCGTTCCCAGCGCCGCTCAAATGTGTGGATGTCTCCAAGAGCGCCTCGCCGGATGAGATCAACCAGCTTGGTCTGCTCCGAATCCCAACGGCGGTTCTGGAAAACTGTGAAAGGCGTCTTAGTCTTTGCTGCTTCCGCAATCACCGCCCGAGCTTCGAAGGCATCCACCCCAATTGGTTTATCCACCACAAAAGGTATCCCAGCGCGGGCGAGCACAGCAGCGTTTTCGGCATGTGCGCTGGTAGGGCTAGCAATTATCGCGAGGTCGAATCGATCGCGCAAAGCTGGCAGGTCTTCAACATCGCTGACTAACTTAGCGCCTGGCCAATCAGTCGCGGCTTGTTGCCGTCGGTTTTGATTGCGAACCACAATTACGGTTACCGTGTAACCTGCCTCGCGCGCGAGCCGAGCATGAATCGCCCGCCCGGCCATTCCGTAACCTATAATTGCTAACCTGAGGTTCGCCATAACAATTACTTTAGCTGATCCGCAATGGTGATTTTTTTAGTTGACATAAATAACGCCGGGCCGTTGAGTGTATTCGCGGATAGAGCAAAGTTTCCCGCGTAATGTTTCCGTTGTGGAAATTGTGCAATTACCCGGACTCACGCCCTATGTGGCTGCTTGGGAATTGCAACGGGAGATGCACGATGCCGTAGTAGCTGGGGAATGTGACTCGGTTATTTTCTTGCTCGAACACGCACCGGTTTACACGGCTGGGCGGCGCACCCACATCGCTGAGTTTCCAACTAACGGTACGGAAGTTTTACCAGTTGACCGGGGCGGGAAAATTACCTGGCATGGGCCAGGCCAGCTTGTGGCTTATCCGATAATAAAACTGCGCGAGCCGATAGATGTCATCGAATTTCTCCGGCGGTTAGAGGCCGCCGTAATTGAAGTGTGCAGCGGTTATGGCCTTGCGGGAATGCGTGTGCCGGGTCGTAGCGGCGTCTGGCTAAGTGCCCAGGGTGGCGCTAACAACGATGACTCGCCACTGGAAAAAGTCTGTGCAGTCGGAGCTCGGGTGGCCCGCAATGTCACGATGCATGGCCTGGCGCTTAACTGTGACCCGGACTTAACAGCTTTCGACGCCATCGTGCCGTGTGGAATAGACGATGCCGACGTTACTTCGCTCAGCAGAGCCACTGGGAACCACATCACCGTTGCCGAAGCTCGCCCGCTGCTTGCTGCCGCACTTGTGACTAATCTGACCCCACAACTGGCCCACGGATAATCGCCACTGAGCGGTTAACAAATACTAAGGTTGCCCTGTGGGGTGCGTTGGCGATAAGCCGAAACTGCGGCGGGTAGAACAGCAAAATGCTGCCGTGCCAATTGAGAAAAAACCCGCCTGGATCAAAACGACTGCCCACACCGGCCCCAACTACACGGACGTTAAAGGCTTAGTAAACACCGCCACCCTGCATACGGTTTGTCAGAGCGCTGGTTGCCCCAATGTTTACGAGTGTTGGGAAGACCGGGAAGCGACTTTCCTGATCGGTGGTTCGATGTGTACTCGCCGGTGCGATTTCTGCTTGATTGACACTGGCCGTCCGGGCACTTTCGATACTGCGGAACCAATGCGCGTCGCGGAATCCGTTAAGCATCTGGGCTTACGGTACGCCACAGTTACCGGGGTAGCGCGGGACGATTTGCCCGATGGAGGAGCTTGGCTCTATGCCGAAACCGCTCGGCAAATTCATCAACTCCCGGAAGTGGGCGTAGAGCTATTGGTGCCCGATTTCAGCGGTGACCCAGCCGCGATACGGGTGGTGATCGAGGCTCAACCCGAAGTATTTGCGCATAACTTGGAAACCGTGCCCCGGCTGTTCAAGCGGATCCGACCGGCATTTAAGTATGACCTCTCCCTGGAAGTCATCAATCAAGCGCATGAGGCTGGCTTGGTTACCAAGTCCAACTTCATTCTTGGCCTAGGTGAGACTCTTGAAGAGGTCGAAGCTGCAATGGTTGACTTGTTAACTGCGGGCTGTGAACTGTTGACTATCACGCAATACCTGCGCCCGTCAGTTACGCACTACCCGGTGCAACGCTGGGTCAAACCTGAGGAGTTCATCGCGCTGCAAACCAAGGCGCTAGAACTTGGGTTTGCTGGCGTCATGTCCGGCCCCCTAGTTCGCTCGTCCTACCGCGCCGGGAAGTTATGGGCAGAAGCGGTTCGTCAAAAATAACCGCAGACAAACAATTTCGCGTGCGTTTTGACTTAGATGCAAGAAAGAGCATGAGTGAATTGGACGAGAAATTTCGCGTGCATTTGGGATGAACTACAAGGCGGAGCTGTAGCGACGTGGAGGTAGACTCCACAAGCGTATGCGACAACGCAGTGGTTCGCCCAAACGGACCGAAATTCATTCGGTTTCGGATTTGCGGGGCCTATTCAGTAGCTGAGGCCCGAGCTCATCAATCTTGATCTGACCCGTCAACACGCCCACCACAGCAGCGGTAATCGGCATCTCCACGCCGAGGCTATCAGCCAATTCCAACACAGACTGCGAAGACTTAACCCCTTCAGCCACCCCGCCGGAGGCCGCCAAGGCATCGTCCAGGCTCATCCCTTGGCCCAACCGCTCCCCCAAAGCGTGGTTGCGGCTCAACGGCGAAGCACAAGTGGCGGTCAAGTCTCCCATGCCAGCCAGACCTTGGAATGTAGCCGGTTTAGCGCCCATCGCTAAACCTAACCGAGTAATCTCAGCCAAGCCTCTGGTCACCAAGGTGGCGATCGTATTCCAACCGTACCCGGCCCCGAAAGCGATGCCGACAGCCAAAGCGATGACGTTCTTAATTGCACCACACAACTCCACGCCTACTACGTCATCATTGGTGTAGGGACGGAAATAAGAGTTTTGACAAGCATGTGCCACAAACTCAGCGGCTTCAGGATTTGTCGAAGCGACCACGGTAGCTGCCGGCTGCTCCGCCGAAATTTCCCTGGCCAGGTTAGGGCCAGAAATCGCAACCACCCGGGAGGACGGTAAGTTCAGGGCTTCCTCGGCAACTTGAGACATTAGCTTACCGGTGCCGAGTTCGACGCCTTTCATCAAGCACGCCACTACGGCATCCGGTTCAATCAAACTGGCCATCGGTTCGAGCGCTTTGCGAGCCACTTGGGAAGGGATCGCCAAAACTACTAGCTCGGCCCCGGCTAGCGCGGCCACCGGGTTGGAAGTGCCCTTAATGTCTGCCGGCAAGGTTACGCCGTTCAAGAACATGGAATTCTGGTGGTTTTCATGCACATCATGTGCCACTTCAGGCTCGCGAGCCCAAAGCCGCACTTCGGGGCAACCAGCATCCGAGAGTACCTTGGCAAAAGTAGTACCCCAAGCCCCAGCGCCAATCACCGCAGCAACCGGTTTAGTCGGATCTATCGTCCGTTCTACCATCGAACTGCCTCCTACGGCCGAGAAACTGCTGGATAGGTGTGCTGCTTCTTTTTAAACTCTGGATGAAGCTTCAAATCGAATCGAGGCTTGGGCGGAGTGCCACCGCGCACCTCCCCGACTAGGTCGCTAATGGCATCCATAATCTTGGAGGTTGCGGCGTGTAGCACCTCGGCAGTCAGCGGCACATCGTAAAACTCGGATAAGTCCACCGGTGGCCCGGCCTTGATCCGCACCGTTTTAGGCGGAAATGGTTTGAGAACTTTGCTATACCGGCCCAACACGTTTACCGCACCCCACTGACCGACCGGGATTACCGGAACTCGGCTAGTCAGCGCGAGCCGAGCTACCCCGGTTTTGCCTTCCATCGGCCAAAGATCTGGGTCGCGGGTCAAGGTACCTTCCGGAAAAATTGCAACGCAAGCGCCTTCCCGGAGCAGTTCGGCGGCCGCATCCAGCGACTCGGCGGCTTTCTCTGAGCCCCGGTCCACCGGAATCATGCCTGCCGAATTCATCAGATTCTTGACTACCGGAGTATTGAACAGACTCCGTTTGGCCAGCACTCTGGGGTGGAACCCATTGCGAAATAGGAAGTCAGTAAAGGTCAAGGCATCGAAATCGCTAACGTGGTTAGCAGCTGCGATGAACCCGCCGCTTCTAGGTAAATTTTCCGTTCCAGCGAACTTGTAGCGCACCATCGGCGCCATCAGGCCTTGAGTAACTGTGGCTAACGCCTTACCAGTTGGTGAGGGCGGGTAAACCCGCTGCGGCCTGGGCAGGGCAGGAACGGAAGAATTCACAACTTAGCCTTCCTCGACATCGGCATTCAACGCTGCGAGCTTCTCGCGGAACTTCTCATAGCCTCGGTCAATCAGCTTAATACCCCTAACGGTTGAGCGCCCATCCGCAGCCAATGCGGCGATTAGATGCGAGAAACCGCCACGCAGGTCCGGCACGGTGATGTCGGCTGGATGCAGCGGAGTGGGACCGGAAATAACCGCTGAGTGCCGGTAGTTACGCTGCCCGAAGCGACAGGCCCGGCCACCTAAACAATCCCGATAAATTTGAATGTTGGCGCCCATCTTGACCAAGGCATCGGTGAACCCAAAACGATTCTCGTACACGGTTTCATGGACGATCGAAAGGCCGTTAGCTTGCGTGAGCGCCACTACCAATGGTTGCTGCCAGTCAGTCATAAAACCAGGGTGGACATCGGTTTCCATGAAGATGCCGTGTAGGTCGCCACCGGGATGATAGAACCGGATGCCATCGTGCAGCACTTCAAATTTACCGCCTACCTTGCGGTACACGTTGAGGAAAGTCATCATTTCGGCTTGGGTAGCGCCCATCACGGTGATGTCGCCCTTGGTGGCCAGTGCCGCGGAGGCCCATGAAGCTGCTTCAATCCGGTCAGCCAAAGCGCAGTGAACGTAGCCTTCAAGCTTATCCACGCCCTCAATCCGGATTACTCGGTCCGCGTCAACGTTGATGATGGCGCCCATTTTTTGCAGTACCGCGATGAGGTCCAAAATCTCCGGCTCTACGGCTGCGTTGGAAAGCTCCGTGATACCTTCGGCCATCACGGCAGCAAGTAGCAACTGTTCGGTAGCACCCACGGACGGGTAAGGCAGCGAGACTTTGGTGCCCTGCAAGCGCTTAGGAGCTTTGAGGTGGATGCCATGTTCGGTCTTCTCCACTGTGGCACCCATCTGGCGGAGAATCTCTAGGTGGAAGTCAATCGGGCGATCCCCGATGGCGCAACCACCCAAGTCGGGGATGAAAGCTTCGCCCAACCGATGCAGCAGTGGCCCGCAGAGCAGAATGGGGATGCGCGACTGACCAGCGTGCGCATCTATCTCGGTAACCCCAGCTGACTCAACTTTAGACGGATCCATCGTGATGACGCCTTCTTCAACGTCATAATCAACTTTCACGCCATGCAGTGAGAGTAAGCCTGATACCACATGCACGTCTTTGATGTCCGGCACGTTTTTAAGCACACTCGGCGTCTCACCGAGTAATGCCGCTACCATCGCCTTAGAAACAAAGTTCTTGGCGCCCCGAACCGTGATGGTGCCATTCAGCGGGCGACCACCGTTAACGTAGAGAATTTCCGTCATCGTAATTCCTGAAGTCTAATGATTATTTATTGCTCGCCACTACACTATTACGGCTGCGTAACAATACTGGGAAACGGCTCGCCAATCCGTATGGCGACGTGGCTCACACGACAACTGGGACATGAGCAAAGGTGGTGGGTGTCACATTCTGCGTTCTGTGAGGATTGCCACTATCCTGAGTAGGCAGGCTTTATAGCCGCCTTCCCTGATTTCAATGAGGAGATACGGAGATACCGTCCGATGTCGAACGAGTACCTAGATTCACTGTACGAAACAGTGCTGCACCGCAACCCTGGCGAAACGGAATTCCACCAAGCTGTACGCGAAGTTTTTGACGCCTTGGGGCCGGTACTGGAAAAAAACCCGCGGTACATTGACCAGGCGGTATTGGAACGGTTGCTGGAACCAGAACGCCAAATCGTGTTCCGGGTGCCGTGGGTGGACGATGAAGGTCATGTCCAGGTGAATCGCGGTTTCCGGGTGGAATACAACTCCGCGCTCGGTCCGTACAAAGGCGGTTTGCGCTTCCATCCTTCGGTTTACATCGGCATCGTGAAGTTTTTGGGCTTTGAGCAAATCTTCAAAAATGCGCTGACTGGCCTACCGATCGGCGGGGGTAAGGGCGGCTCCGACTTTGACCCGCATGGGAAGTCCGATGCCGAAATCATGCGCTTCTGCCAATCCTTTATGACCGAGCTGTGGCGGCACATCGGGGAATATACTGATGTGCCCGCCGGTGACATCGGCGTGGGCGGCCGGGAAATCGGTTATCTATTTGGCCAGTTCAAGCGGCTTTCCAACAAATACGAGGCCGGGGTTTTGACCGGTAAAGCGTTGCCGCTGGGCGGTTCGCTGGTTCGTACGGAAGCCACTGGCTATGGCTTGGTTATGTTTGTGGAGCGGATGTTGGCCACTAAAGGTGACTCGCTCGTGGGTAAGCGGGCCGTGGTTTCCGGATCGGGCAACGTAGCCATTTACGCCATCGAATACCTGCAACAACTCGGCGCCAAGGTCATCGCTTTCTCGGATTCCTCCGGTTATGTTCTCGATGAGGATGGGGTTGACCTGGCACTGCTGAAGCAGATTAAAGAGGTACAACGCGGGCGAGTTTCGGACTATGTGGCGCAACGGCCCGGAGCCAAATTTGTGGCTGCCGGTGCTGGGACGATCTGGGAAATTCCTTGCGATGTGGCTCTCCCCTGCGCTACTCAGAACGAGCTAGATTTAGCTGCTGCTCAGACGTTGATCAAGAATGGGGTTAAGGTAGTAGCTGAGGGTGCCAATATGCCAACCACGCCTGAAGCTACTGCTGAATTCCAGAAGTCCGGCGTGCTGTTTGCACCGGGTAAAGCTTCGAACGCCGGTGGGGTAGCCACTTCCGCCTTAGAAATGCAACAAAATGCTGCCCGCGACACCTGGACCTTCGACCAGACCAAGGCTCGGCTGCAGGAAGTCATGAATAACATTCACGATTCCGCATTGGCCGCTGCTGAAGAATATGGCGTACCTGGGGATTATGTGACCGGGGCCAACATCGCCGGCTTCGTCAAGGTGGCAGATGCAATGATCACCCTAGGCGTCATCTGAGTTTTAAGGCGTTATCTTGAGTCCTCTGCGGCGTTGCTTCCGTTTCTCGTGGGCCATTTGCCCACGTCGCTTTGGTCGCGCCTGGCATCTGCACCCAATCTGACGCCTTAAAACGGGCTACGAATTGAGCGCCTTTGCAATTATTTGACGCGGTAGAGATTCGCCTCGTAGGGGCGCAGTACGGACTTTTTGCCCCCGATCGCACCGAGCAGGCTTGCCCGAGGCGAAGGTGCAGCGTCGCTGCCCTGCGGGTAATTCGACAGCACTAACTCGAACCCCTTGGGTTCGCGCGGACGGATTTGATCCAAGGCGCTGAGGTTGCACTCAATAAAGTAGATTTCGTTGCCAGCAATCCGGAAATAACCGAAATAGTCTTTGCGATCAAGATAAGTGAATTTGGTTTCGCCATAAACTAGGGCGTTCTTATGATCGTGCCGTAAATCAATTAATTGGCGATAGAAATTCAGAATGGAGTTGGGGTTCATTTGCTCGGAAGCCACATTCCATTCCAAGAAGTCCCCATCGGACTTAATCCAGGGAGTGCCAGAGGTGAACCCGGCATTGCGGCCATCATTCCATTGCATCGGTACCCGGGCGTGATCCCTGGTACCGGACAGCACTTTGGCAAAGGCATCTTCGGGGGTTTTCCCTTTATCTAGTAATTCTTGATAGAGGTTTAACGACTCTACGTCACGCAATTCTTCCATACTGGTGAACTTCTGATTGGCCATACCAATTTCTTGGCCTTGGAACAAGAAAGGAGTGCCTTTGGTAGTTAGCTGGATTAAGCCTAGCAACTTGGCGATGCGTTCCCGGAAATCCGGATTTGACGAGATTTTCGATACCATCCGGGGGTTATCGTGGTTGTCATAGAATAATGACATCCAACTATTATTGGGATAGTTTTCGGTCCACTCGGCCAAGTATTTCTTCAAATAGTTCAGGTCGTAACGGTATTGATCAAACCTGGCCGTACCGGGATTTTCCAATTGGTCAAAGTTGAATACCATATCCAACTCTTGGCGAGGCTCTTGGGTGAGCAACGCGGCCATTTCCATCCCGACTCCTGGTGTCTCACCAACCGAAAAAGCGTTATGCGGGGCAAACGCTTGTTGATTGAGTTGATGCAAGTAATCATGCAGATGCGGACCAAAGTAGTAACGCTCAATGCCTGGGAAGCCCATCAGATCACCGATAGCTTTATTGCCATCTGGTAACCCGGCTTCTTTAGAGATGTAATTGATAACGTCCAACCGGAAACCGTCAACGCCTTTATCCAGCCACCAGTTGACCATGTCAACCACCTCGGCCCGCACTTCCGGGTTATCCCAATTCAAATCCATTTGCTTCTTGCTGAATAAATGCAAGCCCCATTTATCCAATTCAGGATAATAATTCCAAGCTGCCCCAGAAAAGAAGCTTACCCAGTTGTTTGGAGGTTCTCCCCCGTCTTGTGGCGCCCCCGGTTTGGCGCCATCCCGGAAAATGTAATAGTTCTGATATTTGGGGTCACCAGCGAGCGCTTTTTGGAACCACGGGTGCTCATCGGAAGTGTGGTTTACTACTAAGTCCATAATGAGTTTCATCCCCCGATGATGGAGGCCGGCTAATAACTCATCGAATTGCTCCATCGTGCCGAACTCCGACATGATCGCCCGATAATCACGAATATCATACCCGTTATCATCGTTTGGCGAATCGTAAATTGGAGAAAGCCATAAAGCATCAATCCCTAAGCCGCGCAAATAATCTAGCCGCTGAATAATACCGCCTAGATCACCAACCCCGTCTCCATCCGAATCCTGGAAAGACCGTGGATAGATTTGGTAAAACACTGCTTCTTTCCACCATTGCGGTTCAATGTTGCAGTTTCCGTCTTGCCAAGCGGCTGGACTAGGTAAGGGCTGATCCGGCTCACTATTGAGTAAATTCAACAACGCCTCAAAGAAATCTGGCGGGATTTTACCTAGCTTAGCTACTTTGGCTAACTGATTAAGTTTGAGATTACCAACTAGCGGGTTTTTCAGAATTTTATCCGACTGCCCCACTTGCAATAGGATTTTTGCTAAGGCATCGTGCCCGATAGGGTTGGCATAGACTTCTTTGACAGTGCTGTTCATCGTTAGCGACATGTTAACGGCTCCTGCTATCTAGGTCAGCGCGAATTTGTTTGAAGAAAGTCTCGTCAATGCGGTACTTCGCATTGTAGATTAAGAAACCTATTACGATGCAGAGCAGCGGTAAGGCAAACATCGCTAACTTAAAAATCAGTGCATCGCGACCGTAGAGCAGATTGCCAGCTTCTCGCTGATTGAGCCCAACTATAAGTGCCGTAGCGCCCACGATACCAGTAGCGATAGCACCGCCTGCTTTATTAATAAAAGGCTGCAATGAGAAAGTAACCGAGTCATTGCGTTTACCCAGTTTCCATTGCCCGTAGTCGACCGTGTCAGCCAGGAACATCAGCATCAATAACTGGATCGCAGCTTGACCCACAAATATCAGTACCCCTGCGATACCAATAAAGATCATGGTAGTGGTTGGGGCAAAGAAGAATATAATGTACCCAAGTACTACTAAAATTGTGGCAATCAAATAGATTTGTTTCCGAAGTAACCGTTTCGCCACATGTGGCACCGCAATCAATGAAAGTATCTGGGAAATACCCAGGACTACGGCAAATAGAGAGAACATGTTGCCATCACCGTAGATGAATTGGAAGTAAAACAGTCCAAACGAAGTGGTAGTGGTATACCCAATCATGAACAATGCCATAGCAATGGCCACAAATAAGAGTTGATCGTTTTTAACTATGGCATTCAAGAATTGCCGGAAAGTAGTGTGCTCCTGCGCCTCCCCGGATACTGGCGGTTCCTTGACGCCGAATAAAGTGACTGCTTGGAAAATCCAGAGCACAACCACTGTGATCGCGGCAAACCAGAACCAAGCCCTTTGCTCTCCGCCAAACCGCCCGGCAAAGATATTCCGGATTGGCTCATTGGCCGCAACCACAAAGAAAACGCCGATCAACGAGAAAATCCGGGCTTTAGAGCCGATGTTTTCCCGTTCCTTTTGATCATTTGAGAGTTCCGGGACATAACTCCAATATGCAATGTCGTTTAGCGCATAACTGATCGCCCAAAGGAAAAACACCACTGCGAAATACAGAATTAACATTGGGCCCGATAAGTTGGGCCAAGTCAGCCGTGGGTCATGGAACAGCAATAAAGTCATCAAGCCCGAGAAAATAGCCCCAACTAAAATCCACGGTTTATGTTTACCCCATCTGGAACGGGTGTTATCCACCAACATCCCAATCAGCGGATCGGTAACCGCATCTAAAACCCTAAAGCCCACAATGATCCCGGTGATAATGCCGAAATCGCGGTTACTAATCCCGATTTGAGTTAAATAGATAACCAGGAACATCGAAATGAGCGTGTAAACCATGTCACGCCCAATTGTGCCCAGGCCAAAAGTCCACCGGTTCCGCCGATAACTGGAATCCTGGATAGTGCGGATTTCTTGACGCCTGGTCACCTACTTAGCCTAACTCAGACTGCCCGTCAACCACGGACCTAGTTCCGAGCGAGTTCGAGTGCGTCCTTGGAGCCAGCAGTTAGGCTTAGCGCATGGTACACACCTGGTGGTTTCAGGCGATCGGGTGGGTCGGTTCAGCCCTAGTCGTTTTTTCGTTAACTCAATCCCGCATCAAGCGGTTGCGCTGGCTGAATCTGACCGGAGGTGCCATCTCGGCGATCTGGAATGCAGTCGCAGGAGTCTGGCCATTCGCAGCTATGAACGTAGCCATCTGCGTTATCAATATTTATTGGTTACTAAAAATGCGCCGAGAAATATCAATCCAGGCTGAGCCGTTACCGCCCGGCAGGTGATTCGGCTTCCATGAAAGTTTCTGCGGGGCGATGATGCACAGTGGCTCTGGAAAGCGGCCAAATGGTGGCCACTGCGCGTCCGATCACATCGGCCTGACGCACAAAACCCCCGCTGGGATGGTTTAGGAAGCGCCGAGAATCTGCGGAATGAGCTCGATTATCGCCCATCAAGAACAGCGACCCTTCGGGTACTACCACGCTAAAGGTGACGTCCGATGGCAAAGTGCCACTCGGTAAATAGGGCTCATAAATGCCTATGCCGTTTACTTTAATTTGATTATATGCGGTGCAACAGGCAACCTCGTCACCCGGCAGCCCGATGACGCGTTTCACCATCACTTCATTATTTTCACTGGGCACGATGCCGCTCATTTTTAGGAAACGAGTTAGCGATGATTTACGGAGCGCTATGGCATTTTCGTCTTCGGCCATCCAACCGGCGGAATCGTAAAATACCACGATATCGCCGTGTTGGATTTCGTGTCCTAACCGAGAAGCGATAAAGCGGTCGGAAATCTGAAAAGTGTTTTTCATCGAGCCACTTGGCACATAAAACGCCTGAAAAACGAAAGACTTCAGCAGCGTGGAACCGATCAGGGCAACGGCGATGATGAAGAGCAGCGATCGCCAACCGTGGCGAAAACTACGACGTTGACCCATGCCTATAATGGTCACTCATTTAACCGGCAAATAGATCAAGTCTGCCCAAAATCTGCACGCCCACGTCGCATAATTACGTTGTTATCTTGGTCACCCTAAAAATTGATCATGTGGCCGGCAAGCCCATGTATCGCCTCTTGAATCGCCTCAGACAGGGTGGGGTGTGTATGCACGTTTCGAGCGACCTCATCGGCCGTCAAATCCCACTTCTGGGCCAAGGTTAATTCGGGTAGCATCTCGGAAACATCCGGCCCAATCATGTGCGCGCCGAGCAACTCATTGTGTTTCTTATCGGCAATCAACTTCACAAAGCCCTGCGGATCACCCAAACCATGAGCTTTACCGTTGGCCATGAAGGGGAACTTGGCAACTTTCACGTCGTAGCCCTCAGCCTTAGCCTGCTCCTCCGTGAGACCGAATGAAGCAACCTGGGGCTGGCAGAAAGTGGCCCGCGGCATCATCCGGTAATCACCGAGCGTCATAGTTTCGGCACCGGCGATGGTTTCCGCCGCGACTACCCCTTGCGCCTCAGCCACATGAGCCAGCATCAGCTTGGCGGTCACATCTCCGATCGCATAGACACCGGGAACGTTGGTGCGCATGTGATCGTCAATGGCGATGGCTCCCCGGTCGGTCAGGGCGACGCCGGTATTCTCTAGGCCGAACCCGTTAACGTTCGGCGCAAACCCGACAGCCGATAACACTTTATCTACCACCAATTCACCAGCAGGCCCGCCACCAGCGGGTTGATAAGTGACTAACACATCGTTACCACGATCGGTAACTGACTGGACTGCGGTTGAAGTCAGCAGTTTTATCCCCAGCTTTTGATAAGCCTTAGCGATTTCTTTGGAAACTTCGGCATCTTCATTCGGCAAAGCCCGGTCCATGAATTCGATAATCGTCACATCAACGCCATAAGCATTTAGGACATAACCGAATTCCATGCCAATCGCCCCTGCCCCGATAATGGCAATAGACTTAGGCAGGTCCCGAGTCATAATTTGGGTCTCATAAGTGACAACCCGATCAGACAAGGTAACCCCTGGCAATAACCGCACAGCAGAGCCAGTAGCGATGATGACGTTGTCTGCGGTGACCTGGGTTTCTCCGCCGCCAGTCAGGGCCACGTTGATCGTATGGGCATCCACGAACGTTCCGCGCCCATCGAACTCCTTGATCTTGTTTTTCTTCATCAAGAAGTGGACGCCTTTCATGCGCCCTTCCGCTACATCACGCGAACGGTCCCAGCATTTACCGAAATCGAAATGCGCGTCTCCGCTAATGCCGAATAAATCTTTTTCATGGTTGAACAGGTTGGCTAATTCCGCATTACGCAATAAGGCCTTGGAAGGAATACAACCAACGTTAAGGCAAACGCCACCCCAATATTTCTCCTCGATGATCGCTACGCTTTTACCCAACTGGGCAGCCCGAATCGCTGCCACATAACCGCCGGGGCCGGCGCCAAGAACTACTACATCGAAGTGTTCAGCCATGCCCCACAGCCTATTAGGTTTTCGTCCGAGGCGCTAACTAATGATGATCCTGGACTGAACAATTTGGCGCGAGTCCAGGATGAGAGGCCAGGCAGAGCAGGAGCGAATTGGGCATATAGCCCATGAGCGGGTGCGATAACGCAGCCTATCGCATGGAGTCGCCCAAATTGGGGCGGGCCGAATCCACCGGAACCTTAGGCCAATGCCGGGCTGGCAACGTTTCCGGCCGCCAAGCCTCACGCTGGGCCTCATAGTTCTCAATGTCACCTTCATGCCGCAAAGTCAACGAAATGTCGTCGTGGCCTTCCAGCAACCGCCAGCGCGTGTAATCGTCAATCTCAAACGGAACTACCACGCCATCGGTTAGCGGGTCACCGACGGTGGCAGTGCGATCCACCAAATCAACAGTGACTGCCGTACCGGGATTAGCTTCCAGCGCCCCCCACAGCCGTTCCGTGTCTTCCGGAGAAATAACCCCAGCAACTAAGCCTTGTTTACCAGCGTTACCACGGAAAATGTCAGCAAACTTGGGGGCCAACACTACCTTGAAGCCATAGTCCTTCAGCGCCCAAACCGCGTGCTCCCTGGACGACCCGGTCCCGAAATCAGAACCAGCTACCAGCACCGAACCTTGCCGGTACGGTTCCAAATTCAAAACGAAGTCAGACTGGCCACGCCAGGCTGCAAACAGGGCATCTTCAAATCCGGTGCGAGTAACCCGTTTTAAGTAAACCGCTGGGATGATCTGGTCGGTGTCAACGTTAGTCCGGCGCAGCGGCACTCCGACTCCGGTATGAGTTGAAAACTTTTCCATTTATATTCCTAAAACTAGAGTCTGCGCCCAGCCCATTTAAGAGGCAAGGCATATAAAAATCAGAAGGTTATGCCTCGGTCGAAACTGTGGAATACAGTTCGGGATGGGTAAATCCCGCATAATCCACCACCACTGGAGCATTGCCATCAAACCCCCTGGCCCCTGCCCCATTCAACGGCGAACCGTCAAAATCATGGATGGTGGTGTTGGACGGCAAATCCAAATCGGCCAGCGAAGACAAAGTACCTCGGATTGCGGTTGCTGCCGCTACCAGCGGAGAAACCAGGTGAGTGCGCCCGCCCTTACCTTGTCGGCCTTCGAAGTTGCGGTTCGAGGTGGAGGCAGAGCGCTCCCCTGGAGTCAACTGATCTGGATTCATGCCCAAACACATGGAGCAACCGGCGTTCCGCCATTCAGCCCCGAAGTCTTTGAAAATCTGGTCGAGACCTTCAGCCTCGGCTTGCAACCTAACCCGTGCTGAGGCTGGCACTACCATGACCCGGACATGGTCGGCCTTCTTTCGGCCTTGCCAAATCTTGGCTGCCGAGCGTAAGTCTTCGATCCGACCATTCGTACACGAGCCAAGAAACACAGTGTCAACCCGGATGTCCCGCAGCTTCTCCCCCGGTGTCAGCCCCATATAAGCAATAGCCTTTTCGGCTGCCAGGCGTTGCTCTTTATCCTCAATTTCTTCTGGCACGGGCACGCTACCTGAAATCGGTAAGCCTTGACCGGGGTTGGTACCCCAAGTTACGAAAGGTTCCAAGTCTGAGGCATTTAGGGTGACCTCGGCATCGAAAACGGCGTCATCGTCAGTCTTGAGCGTGCGCCAATACTCAACGGCGTGATCCCACTCGCGACCTTCTGGAGCGTGGGGGCGGCCCTTTAAGTATTCGAAGGTGATCTCATCGGGCGCAATCATGCCTGCCCGCGCCCCGGCTTCAATAGACATATTGCAGATGGTCATGCGCGCTTCCATCGAAAGCTTCTTGATAGCGTCGCCTCGGTATTCCAGCACATAACCTTGACCGCCGCCGGTAGAAATCTTGGCGATTACTGCCAAAATGATGTCTTTGGAGGTGGTACCGGGCGGCAACTCGCCCTCAATGTTAATTGCCATAGTTTTAAATGGTTGCAGTGGCAAAGTTTGGGTAGCGAGCACATGCTCAACCTCAGAGGTACCAATCCCAAAGGCCAAAGCTCCGAACGCCCCGTGGGTGGAGGTGTGTGAGTCCCCGCAAACTACCGTTAAACCAGGCTGCGTCAACCCGAGCTGCGGCCCAACTTGATGCACGATGCCTTGGTCGGAATCGCCGAGTGAGTGCAACCGAATCCCAAACTCATGGCAGTTAGCCCGCAGAGTTTCCAATTGGGTACGCGAAGTGGCATCAGCCACTGGGCGGTCAATGTCCAGCGTAGGGGTGTTGTGGTCCTCAGTGGCGATAGTTAAATCCGGGCGCCGCACTTTGCGCCCCGCCAGCCGTAGCCCCTCAAAAGCCTGCGGGGAAGTGACCTCGTGCAAAAGGTGCAGGTCAATATAAAGCAGGTCAGGTTCCGCTTCCGACCCAGCCCGGACTATATGCTTTTGCCAGACTTTCTCGGCGAGTGTTGTTCCCATAATTCTAAATCCCCTATTCACTTGCGCCTAAGGTTAATCATGCTCCCGGACAAAACTGGAAATCCCTAAGTTGGCGCAGGTAGCCCGGCTAACTTTGCTCGCCTTGGGCGACGTGGCTGGGGCCGTTTTGCTGAGGCCGCTTTGCTGGGGCCGCGTGAAGGAGGTCGCGTCATTAAGGCACCACCCACCAAACGGCATCTGGCTCGGGTTGCGCAACGGACTAAACGGCGGCAGCATCTCCAAAATGACCGCCGTACTACACAAGGCGTTCGTAATCCTAGAAACCTTGGTCCAAGGTCCACTCGCTACCGGGCAACTGGCCTCCGCAACGGGCCTCAACCGCAGCACGGTTTATCGCCTGCTCCAATACCTGGAAACCGAGCGCTATGTGATGCGCGATCTACTAGGGCGCTACCTCATCGGGCCGCGCTGCGCCGAATTAACTAGCGGGACGATAACTGACCCATTGCATCGAGAAACTGCCGACGTCTTGGCCAATCTGCAAGCCGTTACAGGTGGCGACGCCTGGATATTTCGAGCTGAGGGCACGGACCGGATTGGCATCGGGGCGTGCCTTGGTTCCGACACACCGATGCAAAGCGGGTTGCAAATTGGAGTTCGCCTGGCTCCGTCTCAGTGCGCTTCTGCCCTGACTTTATTGGCCTGGTCAGCGGAGCGTCGGTTGGCGGCGCGCCACTTGGAGGTCACCAGTCATTTATTCCGGCTAATCCGGAGGCAGGGTTGGGTCAGTTCGCTAACGGACGATGGCATCGGGGCGCTCTCGGCTCCAATTCGCGATCCCAATGGTGAGGTAGTGGCCGCTATTGCCATATTCGGTAAGTCCTCCATCGGAGATCCGCCCGATGCCGCCGTTATCGCCCCGAAAGTTGTGGCAGCTTGTAGGCAAATTTCCGATGCTCTTGCCCGTAACTCTCCGTAATTTCACCGCATTGACCGTTTCGGGCCCGATTTGTCTCTGGTCGCGAGTAGCGTGAAGCTATGGGTGAAGCGGCACTCGGAACCAGCAATGTCAACCAGGTGGGTTACCTCCTCGGCGGGCCAAAGCGCGCCACTATATCTACGACAACCAGGGAGCCAGCTAGTTGGCAATTGGTTACCGACGATGACGTCGTGACGCTCGCGGGGGTTGCAGTTCCATTTGGGGCACCAGCAGGCCAAACTCAAATAATTGACTTCTCAGATTTCGATGTCGAAGGCAACTATCGGCTGCGGGTAAAAACTGACCACTTCGCCGACTCGGCACAATTTGAAATCGGGTCAAACTTATATGACGGTTTGCTGTTCGATGTGCTGGATAACTTCTCGCAAAATCGGGTCGAGTTTGTGGAGGACTATGCCCTAGCTACCGCGCAGTTGCTGGGTATTGTGGAGCGGGAACAGCGATTAGGCAACGATACCGGCAGCGGGTCAGTAGCCGACCTGGCTATAGCGGAAGCTAAACAGTTGTTATCGCAGATGTTAGCTGGCCAGGCTGGCGGAGTTAACGCTAGCGATTTAGCCTTAGCTGCCGTGGCTGCGCAAATGGCCAGGCTGACTGTGGGGGCCGAACCAGAATATGCCAACCAATTAGTGTCCGCAGCAGAAATCGGTTATGCGGCGGCCAAGGCAGAAGTTAATTCAGACGATGCCGAACTTTATTGGGCAGCAGTTGAGTTGTATTTGACTACCGGTGATGAAGCTTATTTACACGATTTAAGGCACAGCCCTTTCCATCACAGTGCTTTTCACTTAATTGACACTAAGGATCGGAATGAAATTGCGGAATGGGCCAGGCTGCAATTAGCTTTAGTCACATCTGATTTACCGGAACGCCAAGAGATAATTGCCGGGCTTTCGTTAGCTGCCGATCTGCTGTTAGAGGCTAGATCCCCCTACGACCTGCTAGTTTCGCCAGTTGACCTATTAGCCAACGCCATCCTGATCGCAGGTGCCGAAGAGGCCACCCTGGAAGAGAAATACCTGGATGCCGCTTTAGCCGGGATTGACTATTTAGCGGGCCGTAATCCAAACGGGGTTAATTATTTAAGCGAAAATTCGCTTAAACATCCCGCAGCCTTAGCGCTGTTGCTCGCCTACATTTCCAACGAAGGATAATGCAAATGATTTATCGTGGACGCCTAGTAACCGAGGATTCCGTAATTGATGACGGAATCGTAGTCGTTGCCGACGGGATAATTAAGTATGCCGGGGCTACCCAGGATTATCTGCCTGGAACCGACGCCACCGCGATGCCGCCCGCTAGTGACACTTTAATCCTGCCGGGCCTGGTTGACATTCACAACCACGGCGGTGGCGGGGCCAGTTTCCCAGATGCTACCGACGCAGAAACTGTGCGCACTGGCGCCGCTGAGCACCTGCGACATGGCACCACAACTTTGTTAGCCTCAACCGTTACGGCTAGCCGGGAAGTGCTGTTAGCGCGGGCGGAGTTGTTCGGCCAACTGACTCGAGAGGGAGTAATTGCCGGGATGCACTCGGAGGGGCCATTCCTGTCCGTGAAAGCTAAGGGCGCTCAGAGTCCGGATTATCTCATCCCCGGCGACCCGCAGTTGGTCCGGGACATGGCAGCGGCCGCACAAGGCGCGCTCCGCACGATGACGGTGGCTCCGGAAATTGAAGGCGTTACCGGGCCGGGTGGGGCTGCCGAAGCTCTGATCGAAGTTGGCGCCATCCCTTCTTTGGGCCACACCGCCTGCACTCAGGATGAGGCCGAAGCCTTAATCGCTCAGGTCACCGCGCAGCTCGCGGGCACGGGCAAGAAAATGACCATCACGCATATGTACAACGGCATGCCGCCGCTGCATCATCGTTCACCTGGGCCGCTGGCCGCTTGCTTAGCCGCCGCCGGGGCCGGGAAAGTAGTCGCAGAATTAGTTTCCGATGGGATTCATATTGATCCCGGCTTGATCCGGTCAATGCAATCCCTACTGGGTAGCCACAACATCGCCTTTGTCACTGATGCGATGGCAGCGGCCGGGATGGCCGATGGGTCCTACCAACTTGGCCCAATGGCCGTGGTGGTCGGCGGAGGGGTGGCTCGGTTGGCTAATCCCGATGACCCGTCTCAGCCTGGGGCGATTGCAGGCGGTACCTCGCACCTCGTTGACCAAGTCCGAGTCGCGGTGACTGCCGGGGTACCGTTAGTTGATGCCGTCCGTTCGGCTTCGGCAACTCCGGCTAGCGCTCTCGGTTTCACTGATGTTGGGTCGTTAACTCCGGGCAAAAGAGCAAACCTGCTGATTACCGATGCTGACCTGAAGCCGCTCCAGGTAATCCGAGACGGCGAGCCGGTGGCCTGAGCGCGCGGACGGATTGACGCTGGAGGACGAGGCGCTAGCGGGACGTAGAACCAGCAGGTTTTGGGCTAGCGAGTTTTGGAGCGGCGAGTAACTGCCGGGATACTGCGGCTAACCGGGTGCCCCGAGAACTTCCGCACTTTCGGGATCGAACTGGTCTGAGCGTTGCGCCCATGCGGAACAACCTGCGCATGCAAGTCCACAATTGCCTGAGCCACGGCTGCTGGGTCTTCAATAGCCAGCAAATGAGATGCCCCAGGTACCACGGTTAAGTGGCCATTCTGTGCGTGTTGATGCATTTCTTGCGAGAAATGCACCGGAGAAAGTAAATCCTCCGCGCCAGCAATAATCGCAACCGGACCTGGGAAAGCGGCAATAACGTGCGAACGGTCGGGCCGCCGAGCCATCGCCCGCTGCGCCCACACAATCCCCGAGGGATGTTGACTGCGAATCCAGGCTTCAATAGTGGGCAGTAACGCCCGGCGCCGAGCTAACGAGGTAGGCCCAAGGATTTGCCCCAGCAGCGCCATAACGGGCTGGACAGTTTGGCCCATCTCCACTTCACGAGCAATGCGTACCCGATTAGCCACTGTGGTTTCATCATCTGCATCGGCTTTGGACCCCACTAATCCTAAACCGGAGACAAAACCTGGATGACGTTCCGCCAAAGCCAAGGCCACATAGCCGCCCATAGACCAGCCCACCACAATGGCATTGCCCACTCCGTAAGCAGTTAAGGCTTCATAAACGGCATCGGCAGCTAAATCCACACTCGGAGCTAATGATCCGAGGTCGCTTTTGCCAAAACCAGGCAGGTCAACGGCAATCGCCCGGATGCCCCAAGGCAACGCCAGCGCCATCGGCGCCCAAACTCGTGAGTCAAACGGGAAAGGATGCAAAAGCACAACTGGCACGCCGCCGCCATCGTGCAGCTCATGGATCGCAAGCTTGGGCGTGGACATCTTAAAAGCACTCCCTAGGTCGGCTTCGGCAAGGTGAAGCACCGGTTGGTGCAATCCTAGAATACCTAAGGATAGCTGGCTGGCAGCGGAGACTGGCCCGGAAGCACAGTGGCTACAATTTCATTTAGTACTCGGTTCACAAACTTTTCCCCGGTCCAGAGGTGACCAGCCTGGGGAACTGCTACCAAATCCGCGTGTCGAATCAAGCTGAACCGGGCACGGGCCGCAGCCGGTCGCAGGTAATCATCAAACTGCGGTACCAGTACCTTGACCTGTTTATCAGTACGGTCCCAAGTCTTCAGTACTTCATCGTCCGCCCGGAGCAGCGGCGGTGAGAGCAGAATGATGCCTTCTACTCCCGGTTGATTGCCATAAAGTAATGCTAAATCAGTCCCGAAACTCCAACCCACTAACCAGATTCGAGGGAGAAACCGGCGGCGGGCAAATTCGAGAGCAGCCAGTACATCGTACTGTTCTTCACCGCCCGCCCCGAAAGTTCCGGTTGAGGTACCGCTTTCAGAGGTGGTACCCCTGGTGTTAAAGCGCAATACGGCCAAACCAGCCAAGGCCGGTAAGCGATTTGCAGCTTTGCGGAATACATGTGAATCCATAGACCCACCTGCAGTTGGCAGCGGATGCAACAGAATCAAAGTGGCTACCGGAGGGCGGTCAATCGGTACGGCCAACTCCCCCACGAGTTTCGCTCCGTCAATTGTTTCCAGACTGATCGGAGTCCGATGCGCGGGTAAAACCGTGTTGGCTGCGATAGGTTGCGGATGCGCTGTTGTCATCGGGCATCACCCTCGAAACCAAAACCTAGGCAACCCAAACCGGGGCAACCCAAACCGTGGCAACCGAAGCCCTTACCACCGCAACCCCAGCCATAAAAACCGAGGCGACCGGAACTGAACTGCGGCACCGGGTGTCTGGTCATAGGGCAATCATGGCACTTCTGCCTCTCAAATGCCGCACTGCTGCGGTTCAGCATGGGTAATTTGGTGGATTTGCAGGGTAGGGTGAAAATCGTGACTTTCCTTACACACAAGAATATCCGATTGGCTGGGGTAGCGTTGGCTGCCCTCCTCGCGCTGAGTGGCTGCGGGAACAATAACGACACTGATTACCACTCCACCGAATCAACCCCCGCAATAACTACCGAACCAGTTACCGAACCGCCGGCCTCCGTTTCCGATACTCCCACAGCCGAAGACATCGCTTTGGCAGAATCAATTATCGTAACTGGGCCAGAAGGCAACGAACCGGAGATTGAATTCAACGCGCCGATAAATGTTTCCGCCACCACTACCCGATTTATTTCGGATGGCACGGGGGCTCCAATACATGAAGGCCAAATGGTCACCGTTAACGGTGTCCAGTGGCGCGCCGATACTGGTGAAAAGGTGGCTTCCACTTGGGATACGGGCTACCCAGAGAGTTTTGTCTTAGGCTCGCCAGCTTCCGGTAGCTTCGATGCGCTATTACAAGGCGGCCACATTGGGGCGCGTGTGCTGGTATTGAGCCCCACGCCGGAGGGCTTTACCTACATTACCATCCTGGAGGTGGATTCGGTTACTGAACTGCGCGCTACCGGTGAGGCGCAGCCCGATGCGGCAAATACCACTGGAATTGGGGTTACCTTGGCCGCAAATGGCGAGCCTTCCGTTGATATCCCCGCCGGGTTTGTACCGTCCGATGAGCTAGTGGTACATACCCTGATTGAAGGTACCGGTCCGGTAGTTAATGCCGATGACACTGTGATGATTCAATACACCGGTTGGTTGTTGAATGGAGAGATATTTGACTCCTCTTGGACTCATGGGGAACCGGCCACTTTCCCATTAGGGGACCTGATTGACGGCTGGATTGAAGGCCTAGCTGGTCAACGAGTTGGTTCACAAGTGCTGCTAATCATCCCGCCGGAGCTGGGCTATGGACCGAACGACGTAGGCCCGATCCCCGGTAACAGCACCCTAGTGTTTGTGATTGACATTCTGCGAGCCGGTTAAGGTTCGGCAAGTTTGCCCGGCGATCAGCCGCAATAACTCGCCAGGGCAAGACACGCTATAACAAAAGGGACCAGCCAGTTTTAATTGGCCGGTCCCTTTTGTTGTGAAAGGAATTAAGTTTTTCGGTTATCCCTGCCTGCTAAGGGTATTGCTTAGGCCGCTGCGGGAACTTGCAGCTTAGCGACTGCGGCGATTTGGTCGGGACGGAAGCCAGCCCAATGCCGATCCCCTGCAATAACAACTGGCGCCTGCATGTAGCCTAGACCCTGCACCATTTCGAAAGCGGCGGCATCTTGAGTTAGATCAATTACCTCATATGCCAAACCCTTTTTATCCATTGCCCGATAGGTCGCATCACATTGAGGGCAATGAGGCTTCGAATAAACTGTGATGGACATTTGCGTCTCGCTTCCGTGGCCAAACTGGGGAATTACAAATTTGTTATTACACCGATGAGTTTACTCCCAGGCGCCCCGAGCGGGTGCAACGTAAGGGCGTGTCCTAAAAAACCATATGAGATGTAGCTCACGCTGCCCTACCACTATATCTAGTAATTAGCCTTGGCGGTTTAGAATAGGCTCAGCTCATTATTCTCGGTGCCGCGCATGGCCGCGTAATCCAAAATTAGACACTCGATGCCCCGGTCTTCGGCCAGAGTCCGAGCTTGCGGCTTGATTTCCTGGGCGGCAAAAACTCCCCGGACCGGGGTTAAATGCGGGTCGCGGTTTAGCAACTCCAAGTAGCGAGTCAACTGTTCCACGCCATCAATCCCGCCGTGCCGTTTAATCTCGACCGCTACATGTTGCCCGGCAGCAGATCGAGCCAGAATGTCAACTGGACCTATCGCCGTGGGGTACTCCCGGCGCACGAGCGAATGTCCCGCGCCGAGCAACTCTGTTTGCTCTGCAAGTAGTTCTTGCAGATGGGCTTCGACCCCATCTTTGATTAGCCCTGGGTCAATACCGAGGTCGAAAGTCTGGTCCGAAATGATTTGGTAGATTTCGATGTTGAGCGCATCGCGGGTCTTCTTGTGCTCCACTCGCCACACTTGAGCCAGCCCGGCCTCAACCTGCTCTGCGGTTGGGGCTGATTCCGAAAACAAACACGGCGGGGTCATCCAGTTGAGCGGTTTATAGGAGCCTCCGTCGGCATGAATCAACACGGAGCCATCGGCCTTCAGCATGATCACCCGTTGTGCCCTGGGCAGATGGGCATCTAACCGGCCGGAATAGTTCACCTGACATTCGGCCACCACAATCCGCATGCCAACTAGCTTAGTTTCGGACCAAACCACCACGATGCCGCAGGCATAGAACGGCCTGTTCGCATGCGTTTAGGATGAATCGCAAAACAGGGCATGAGCGAAGTGGAGGTAAACAAGCGTGAGGGTGCGATAACGCAGCGAGTCACATAAACGGCTAGATGATTTCCGGGGAGCTAGCCGGCGCCGCCTCCAACCAAGAGGCAAGCCCTGCATAAGCCGAAGCTGACATGAGCAGGTCAAAGTATTTGCCATCGCTGCGGCAACTCACCAAGAATTCACCACGGCGGCCCGTAGCCGGTTCTCGGCTGACAATTTCAAATGACTCGCGTGGCCAACTCATCAGCGGCACTGGACTCAACGACCAAGCCGAGAACCAATCCAGGCGCCCGACCCCATAACAAGCCACCCCCGGCGTGAAACGCCGAGGGTCTTTGCCAGTTAGTCTGCCTTTGCGCAGGTCACAAGTAAATGCGCCGATGCGATTATTAAGCGCACGGTATCGGGAAGCTCCGAGAACGGCGAGCAACCCCGCCAGCAACACCAGCCCGCCTAGCCCCCAGATGATAAGAGGCAAGGCGTCCATTTCCCTAGAATAACCAGCGCTCGATGATATTGCCCACGCTAACTGGCAATTTCAGATAACGGACTAATTACGATAGCGACCTATCTACGATAGACGCTGGCAGTTATAACGGAGTAATTACGTCGGCAACTACGGTAACGAGGTTGCCATCCACGGAAAGGAAACCGGCTGCGTTATCTATTTCCGGTTCTCCACTAATCGCACCTTTAATCTCGGATAACGATATTTGGGAATTTACCGCCTTGGAAATTTTGAAATCGAACTGCGCCCCGTCGGTGGCAATTAGGCTGACATGTCCAGGCTGCAATACTGCCATAAGTGGTGTGTGCCCGGCCCAAATGCCAATTTGGCCATTGACCGAGGGCGCAGAGATAGAACGAGCCGAACCGGCCCACACTTTCTTTTCTTGCGAAACTAAATCTACGGAGATGTCGGTCATAGCCCGGCGTATTCTTTCTGAATCTTCTCCCACTTAGCTTCTAAGTCGGCGATGCCACCCACATTGAAGAACGCTTGCTCAGCCATGTGGTCAAATTCGCCATCGCAGATCCGCCGGAACGAATCAATCGTTTCCTCTAGGGGCACGGTAGAACCGGGAATTCCGGTGAACTTAGTTGCCATATAGGTATTCTGTGAAAGGAACTGCTGTAAGCGGCGCGCCCTAGCTACTACGGTCTTATCCTCTTCGGATAATTCGTCCACACCCAAAATTGCGATGATGTCTTGCAGCTCTTTATTCCGCTGCAAAATGGATTTGACCCGGGTAGCTACTTCGTAATGCTCTTGGCCAACATAACGTGGGTCCAAGATGCGTGAAGTTGAGGTCAACGGGTCAACCGCTGGGTAAAGGCCTTGGGCTGCGATTTCCCGTGACAACTCAGTGGTGGCATCTAAGTGGGCAAAAGTCGTGGCTGGTGCCGGGTCGGTGTAGTCGTCGGCTGGCACATAAATGGCCTGCATTGAGGTGATCGAGTGGCCTTTTGTGGAAGTAATACGCTCTTGGAGTTGGCCCATTTCATCGGCCAAGTTGGGCTGATAACCCACGGCCGATGGCATCCGGCCTAGCAGCGTGGAAACTTCGGAACCTGCCTGGGTAAATCGGAAAATGTTGTCAATGAAGAGCAATACATCTTGCCCTTCCACATCGCGGAAATACTCGGCCATCGTCAGAGCGGTGAGCGCCACCCGCAACCGGGTGCCCGGCGGTTCATCCATCTGGCCAAATACCAACGCGGTTTTGTCGAACACCCCGGCGGCTTCCATTTCACCGATCAAGTCGTTACCTTCGCGGGTACGCTCGCCTACCCCGGCAAATACCGAAACGCCGCCGTGATCCTGTGCGACTCGCTGAATCATCTCTTGGATCAAAACGGTTTTACCCACGCCGGCACCGCCGAATAGGCCAATCTTGCCGCCTTTCACATAAGGTGTGAGCAGGTCAATAACTTTGATGCCGGTTACGAACATCTCGGTTTTGGATTCCAAATCCCTAAACGGCGGTGGGTCACGGTGAATCGGCCAGCGCGTCTGGGCAGCCAATTGCTCGCCTGGCTCTAAGTTGAGGCAATTACCGGCGACATCGAAAACATGACCTTTGGTGAAATCGCCAACGGGTACCATGATGGGACCGCCGGTATCGGTCACTAATGCGCCGCGCACTAGACCGTCGGTTGGTTTCATGGCGATCGTACGCACGATGCCATTGCCCAAGTGCTGTTCGACTTCGAGCAGCAGATCGAAATCGCCCTGACCTTCATCGAGGCCAGCCTTGTCAATCTTTACCGTGAGAGCATTGTGTACCTGCGGAATCTCGGATTCGGTGAACTCCACATCTACCACCGGGCCAATTACCCGAGTAATCCGACCGACCCCTGGCGGGTGTGGCCGCTTCCCATCGTTCGGTAAAAACTTGCCGGCGTCCGGGTCCGGCGTATAACCCCGATGCGGGTTGGCTTCTTCGTCGGTTACTGTGTCACTAACTCCCGGATCGTGCTCTGGAATCTGCCGCGCAGTATCCTCATCCAGCACCACGCCGCCGTCGGTGACGAAGTTTGCCGCCTCCTCAGCCGCTAGCCCAGCATCGTCAACTGCGATTGACATATCGTCCGCATTGGACACATCATCAACATCGTGCGAAACGACAATTGGGAATTGCTGATTATCTAGTTCACTCATTTGTCTAATCACTTCCAGTTAGCTTCCGAGGGCATCGGCGCCAGAGACGATTTCGGTAATTTCGGCAGTAATGTCATTTTGCCGGGCAGCATTTGCTAACCGGGTATATTTATTAACCATATTGCGCGAGTTATCTACTGCGGTATGCATGGCCCGTTGGCGCGAAGCAACTTCACTGGCCGCGGATTCCAACATGAAAGACCTGATCCGAGCCGCCACATAACGAGGCAATAAGGCGTCGAGTACTAATTTCTCGGAAGGTTCAAATTCGTAAAGCGGGTATTCTGACCAAGTAGCTGCCCCGTTAGGCCCAACACCCGGTAATTCATTATTGACGATTTCTAACGGCAACATTCGAGTAACCCGAGGTTCTTGACTGACTAAGTTAATAAAGCGGGTATAAACCACATAAACTTCACTAACCCCACCCTCAGAATTAGGCCGGTGATAAGCCTCTAGAATGGTATTAGCCACATGCACGAAATCTTCATCGCGTGGATGGTCTGAGCCATAAACCCACGAGCCTGCTAATTCGCGATTCCGATAAGTGTAATAACCTACAGCCCGGCGCCCGGCAACATAAAGGTCAATATCCTCAGGGGCAGTATTCTCCCCCAACCGCTTTAACAGACCTTCAGTCTCCCGGATGATGCCACCCGAATAAGACCCAGCCATGCCCCGGTCGGCCGCCAACACCAGCACCGCAGCCCGATACCGACCCGGCTTGGGCCGAATCAACGGGTGATCAATGCCAGGGTTGTGAACCACCAGCGCGCTCACCGCTTGGGTAATCGCATCGGCGTATGGCAAAGCGGCAGCTTGCTTAGTCCTCGCAGCCGCAATCCGAGAAGATGCAATTAACTCTTGGGCGCGAAAAACTTTGCCCAACGCTACGGTTGAGCGAATTTTCTGCTTATATTCGCGCTGCGAGCCGCCGGACATAAGCTACAGGCTCGCCGCGACATTCCGGTTTTGAGCGGCCCGGAGGTTCTTACCCAAAACAATCTGCTCTTGCTCAATCCGCACTTGATCGTTAGCCGAAAGGCCTTCAATTAGCGGGGACCCGTCGGTCTTAACAAAGCCTTGGCGGAACTCGTTGATAACTTCGTTAAGCTCATCCTCTTGGGCATCAGTCAAATCGCCCGTCTCAGCAATAGATTGCGGAATGTCGGTGTTGAGCCGGACATATTCCAACATCTCTTGTTCAAACTTTCGGATTTCCGGCAAGGGCACATCGTCCATCTTGCCTTTAGTTCCGGCCCAAATCGAGATGACCTGATCCTCGACCGGATAGGGGGTGTACTGCGGCTGCTTTAATAGCTCCATTAGCACTGCGCCGCGTTGCAGTTGCCCGCGCGTGGCAGCATCCAAGTCGGAGGCAAACATCGCGAACGCCTGCAACGACTTGTACTGGGCCAAGGTCAACTTGAGTGTACCAGCCACCTTTTTCATGGCCTTGATCTGAGCTGCACCGCCCACACGGGATACTGAAATACCCACGTCAACTGCCGGGCGTTGGTCGGCATTGAACAGGTCGGACTGGAGGAATATCTGCCCGTCCGTGATGGAAATGACGTTAGTAGGGATAAAGGCCGACACGTCATTGGCTTTAGTCTCAACGATGGGTAAGCCAGTCATTGAACCGCCGCCCAAGTTGTCGCTGAGCTTGGCGCAGCGTTCCAGCAAGCGAGAGTGCAGATAGAAAATGTCGCCTGGGTAAGCTTCACGGCCGGGCGGACGCCGCAGCAACAGCGAAACGGCCCGATAGGCATCGGCTTGTTTGGACAAATCGTCAAACACGATCAGCACCGATTTACCGTTATACATCCAGTGCTGGCCAATCGCTGAGCCGGTGTAGGGCGCCAGATATTTGAGGCCCGCCGGGTCAGAAGCCGGAGAAGCTACGATGGTGGTGTATTCCAGCGCCCCGGCATCTTCTAGCGCACCCCGTACCGAGGCAATAGTTGTGCCTTTTTGCCCGATGGCAACGTAAATGCAACGAACTTGCTTAGTTGGGTCACCAGTAGCCCAGTTGTCTTTTTGGTTAATGATCGTGTCAATCGCCACTGCGGTTTTACCGGTTTGCCGGTCACCGATGATGAGCTGCCGCTGGCCCCGGCCAATCGGGATGATGGTGTCAATCGCCTTAATGCCGGTTTGCAGCGGCTCATTAACACTCTTGCGGTGCATTACGTCTGGCGCTTGGGTTTCCAAAGCCCGGCGGCCTTCCAAGCCGGTGATATCCCCGAGCCCATCAATTGGACGGCCTAGCGGGTCAACTACCCGGCCCAAGTACCCCTCACCCACCGGCACAGACAGCACCGAACCGGTGCGACGTACTTCTTCGCCCTCGTCAATCCCATCAAAATCGCCAAGAACTACTACGCCAATCTCGCGTTCGTCGAGGTTCAAGGCCAACCCGGAAACTCCATTAGCAAACTGCAACAATTCGTTTGCCATCGTGCCAGGTAGGCCTTCTACCCTGGCAATGCCGTCCGCCGCCGAAATGACCCGGCCTACGGCATCGTCATTCGCTTTGGCAGGCTCGTATGCCCTAACTGCATCATCAAGAGCAGCTCGGATGTCTTCCGGCCGGATGGTCAGTTCAGGCATTTGTCAAACTCCATTCCGCTGAGGTGTTGCCCTCAGCAAAGCGCCGTTCAGCATCGTAAAGCCGCGCGCGATAAGTGTCATCCAACACGCGGTCGCCGACCTCAACCCGTAGCCCCCCGATCACCGATGGGTCCACTGAGACGTTAACTTCGACCTCTTGGCCGTACTTTTTTGTGAGCAGTTTTTGTAATCGCTTAAGCTGGTGATCGGTCAGCTCAATTGGACTCGTCACCTTGGCCACAGCTAACTCGCGCGAAGACGCAATCTTGGCTACCACACTGTTTAGGGTGGCACGGAACCGACCGGCCATCGGGTTAATGGTGGCCCGCTCGGCCAACAGCAAAGTAGCTGGGTCAGATTTACCATCCAGTAGGGTATGCAACAGATGCAACCGGGATTCCACCGGCTCATTGTGGTTACTGAGGAAATTCGATGCTTCCGGCTCGGCCTTCATTGCGGTAGCCAACTGGAACAATTCGCCTTCGACTTTACGCGCCCGATGGTCATGATTTAGCGACGAGATCACGCAGAAAACCCCAAGGCTTTCGATGGCGGTAATCAAATCGGGAGCAATCCGCCACCGAGCATCCATCAAGTCAGCCAACTCAGTTACCAGGGGCAAATCAACCTTGCCCCGCAACAGCCGGTCCAACATTTGCCGCTTCATTGTTGGGCTGGAAGCTTGGTCGGTGCAGAAAGCCAATAACGAGGGAGACCCCGTCAGCGCATCTGCTACTGTGAATAGTTGCTCCCCATACTCCATCGCCTGCTTGGCGGACACATGCCCATGTTGTGGGTGTAGCAGGTGATAAAAGCGCGCCTCTGCCGCCTCCAACGACCGGTTGGAGGGAGGAGTGAGCGACATGGCGATGGTGGGCATTAGAGGTGCTTGCCTTTGAAGAAATGGAAGCGATCTTTAACCACAGCCTGCACGATGGGTACCTCACTGGGAGCATCCAAAGCTGACGCACTGACAAGTTCAGCAGCCGAGGGTTGGCGTTGCCCTGGTTCTACATCCATACTTGCTTCTAGCTCGTCCAAGAAACGATCAATAGATTGCTTCTTGGTAGTGTCTTTCGCAAGTGAAGCGCCAACAATCTTGGCGGCTAATTGAGTAGCCAGCGTGCCCACATCCTGCCGGAGCCGGGTCTCAGTTTCTACCCGTTGGGCTTCCAACCGCCGCGCGGAATCATCTTCTACGCGCCTAACCTCTTGCTCTGCTGCGGATTTGGCGGTACTAACAATCTCGTCGCGATCCCGCCGCGCCTGTGCCCGGATGTCACTGGCTTCAGCCCGAGCCTCTTCCAACATCTCTTGACGTTGAGCAAGGGTTTCTTGGGCGGCGATCTTAACTTGCTCGGCTTGCTGCAAACCACCGGCGATCATCTCGGACCGCTGATCCAGTACCGACATGAACTTGGGCAACACCAAGCGGTAAAACACCGCAGCAATGATCAACAACACTACTGCTGACCACAGCACGTCGGGCCAAGTGGGCAAGAACAGGTCAAGGCCGCGGTGGGTTGTCCCTACCTCAACCACTGGCTCAGTTACTGCGGCTAACCGCCCGCTACCTGAGATCAGCATATGTCACCGCCTTAAGCTGACTAGAAAGGATTGTGCTCTAGTTGAACAAGAAGCCAGCTACTAGACCCAGCAACGCGATAACTTCCACGAAACCGGCACCGAGCAACATGGTCGAACGCAATTGACCGATGGCCTCGGGCTGCCGTGCCATGCCTTCAACGGTTTTGCCCACCAAGAACCCGAGGCCGATGCCCGGACCCAGTGCGGTCAGACCGTAGCCGATGGCGTTTAGGCTGCCAGAAATAGCGGCCAAATTGATCGTATCCATTATGGGTTTCCCTTTCGGTTATTCTACTTTTTAAGAACTAAGCTCATTCATGGGTTTGCATAGCTAAATCAATGTAAACCGTGGCTAATAGCGTGAAGATATAAGCCTGCAAGAAAGCCACCAGCATTTCGAATAAAGTCATAAAGATGCCGCCGAATAGCGTTAATGCAGCAAACCCATGCATTAACCCGCGAGCATGAAATGCGAAATACTGAGTGGCAGCGAAACACAGCAGCAGCGTGATGTGCCCAACGATCATGTTGGCTACCAAGCGGATGGTCAGCGAGGCAGGCCGAATGATCAACAACTGCAACAACTCAATCGGGGTGACAATGATGTACATGTACGGCATTTTGCGCAATGACTCGGGGAATAACTCGTCTTTAAGGAAATGCAAAAGGCCACCATGCGCCTTGGCCCCAGCCACCCAATAAGTAACTAGTACCCATAAGGCCAGTAAAAGCGGGATGCCGACCCGCGACGTGCCTGAGATATTCAAGAATGGAATGATGCCGGTGAGGTTAAAGAACAACACGGTAAAGAAAATGGTGCATAACATCGGTAAATACTGGCGACCGACTTTTTGACCCAGTACTTCTTCAACGATTTGCTTGCGGACAAAGTCAATCAAATACTCGACGGCGCATTGAAAACGACCTGGTACCAGCGCTACCCGCCGCGCGGCCAGGAGAAAAACTAGCAGTAATGCGATGGTGGCAATTATCCGGACAAACCAGATGCGATCCATCGCAAAGGGCGTACCAACCAGCAGCACTTGCTCCGGGAAAAAATCTTCTATCGTGGGAAATTCCGGGCCGGAATGGGTGCCGACTACCTCATCGCCCGGTACCACCTCGGCGAACCGGAGCAGCGCAAAGGCAGCACCGCTAACCAGGCTTGTCCCCATAACAGGCAGCCTAGCGACTTGCTCGCTTCAGTGTCTGCTAAAAAGTGCGCGCGTCTCAACCCCAAAAATAACATTTCCGGCAACAAGCCGGTGACCAGCGGTTATTCCGGAACAACATACGGCAGCCGACTGTTTTTCACGGCTAGCGCTTGGACGATGAGGGCTCCGATAACCCCCACCGCGATTACCCCGAACAGCACATAGGGGTTATAAAAATCTCGCCCGCGTAGGATGAACAAAACCACGATCAACACCACCAATTTGACTAGCCAAGTCAGCATTACCGTGGCGGCCATTGATACTGGAGTGGACCCGATAGTGTGGGTGATGGACCACATCGTTCCGCCACAAAAAACTGCCGTGAGGGCGACTCCGATCAAAGCCGCCCAAACCCCCGGTAAACCGGCTGCAAACCAGCCCACCGCTAAGCCCAGTACCGCTACTGCAGCCAGTAACACCGCCACTAACCGGCTGGCCCGCCGATAAAGATGCCGTTCGGCAGCCTGAACTGCCGCACTTGCTTGTGGTTGCTTATCGTCAGGTCCAAAGTTGATCATGTCGCTCGCCAAAATCTTTCTTCACGGGGTTTCACAACGGGAATCTGGCCAGTTGCGACATCATCGTCCAGTATCCGGCCTTTAGTACGCAATGGTCCAAGGGTGAAAATCGCCGCTAATAAGCCAACGGTTAGCAAAGCCACTAATACCGAAGGCCAAGGCCACCAAGCTAACGAAACCCCGGTAAAAGCAATTACGGCTGTCCAGACATAAAGAATTAACACCGCGCGCCGATGCGAATGGCCCAACGCTAGCATCCGATGGTGCAAATGATTACGGTCAGGTTGGAATGGCGATTGCCCTTTTGACAAGCGCCGCACCACCGCCATCGCCATATCTAGCAGCGGCAACAGCACGATAACGATCGGTAATAACAGCGGCACAAAGGCGGGTGCGCCTTGGGCCCCACTAGTAATTGCAGGGGTGACATGCCCGGTCATTGAAATGGTGGCGCCCGCTAAAACCAGGCCTAAAACCATCGAACCGGAATCCCCCATGAATATATGTGAGGGGAAAAAATTATGGGGTAAAAATCCGATGCAGGCGCCGATTAAAGCTGCCAATAACAGCAGCGCTAAAGATGAAAAGTCGGCTGGGCTAGTTTGCTGAGTGACATCGTAAGTATATAGGAAAAAGGCGATTGATCCGATGGCAATCATGCCGGCAGCTAGCCCATCTAGGCCGTCCACAAAGTTAACTGCATTCATTGTGGCGACCACGATAATTACGGTGGTGGCTAATGATAAATTAGACCCTGGAATAGTCAACATTCCTGGAATTGGCCAAGTAGTTAATTGCACTTGCATCATGGCCATGAATACAGCTGCCAGGATTTGACCAGCAAGTTTTGTCATCCAGTCCAGGTCCCAAACATCGTCGGCCCAACCCAGTGCCCCCACCAAAATTGCGGCGCCTAACACGCCCCAAGGTTGTGGACCAGAGAAAATCCCACCGAGAAACTGGGTATTAGAAGCCACCAGGATGGCGATGGTAATCCCCGCTAGAATCGCCAAGCCACCCAAGCGGGGTGTGGGCGTGGTATGCACATCCCGAGCCCGCACAGCCGATACCGCCCGGGTCTTGCGCGCCATCCAACGGGCGAGAGGCGTGGTTAAGTAAGTGACCGCGGCCGCGATAAGCGCCAGCAGCACATAGACACGCACATGGGTAAACCTATCGGTTAAGTCCCATTAGTGCGGGTCAGCGCGGGCCGTGTGGTGCGAAATGCCGTGATGAAGCGGTCCCGACCCGTTAAATCTAGTTGGGAGACCACCCGCTCAAACCCACCGTTGGCGACCAGAGTCGCCACCGCAGCAGCTTGGTTATCGCCATGTTCCATCACAAACATTCCCCCGGGTTTTAGCAGCCTAACGGCGGCCCGCACGATGCCTTGTGGGATTTCGAGACCATCAGGCCCGCCGCCGTATAGGGCTAAGTGCGGGTCATGGGCATGAACTTCGGGGTCGGTCGGGATTTGGTGAGGCGCCAGATACGGCGGATTGGATATGACCAGGTCAACTTGGTTATTCAATTCAGGTAAGGCAGTTTGAGCGTCACCTTTAATTAGTTGAACTTGGGGTGCGATGTCGTGGATGTTCCGCGCAGCCCATTGTTGCGCAGTTGCATCCAGTTCCACGGCATACACTGCGACATTTGGACATTCGGTTGCGATGGCTAAGGCAATTGCGCCGGTACCAGTGCATAAGTCAACTGCGATTTGCTTCGGCTGATTAGCTGATTGCTGCTGGTTTAACTCAGTTAGGTTTAACTTAGCTGACTGCTGGTTTAAGTTAGTTGATTGCTGGGTTAGCCATTCGATTGCCGCCCCCGCCACGGATTCAGTTTCAGGCCGGGCAATAAAAACTCCAGGCCCAACGTTTAGCTCTAAGAACCTGAATGGGGCTTTGCCAGTTAAGTGTTGCAGCGGAACTCGCGACGCCCGTTGTTGGATTAGCGAAATAAATCTGGTTGCTACCTCATCGGGCATTACCTCACCGAAAATTAACTTTTGCTTTAATTCGCTGCGGGTAATACCAAGCGCGAAAGCGGCTAATAATTCCGAATCTACTACCGGGGTGTCAATACCGGCGCTAACAAGAATGTCACTCCCCTGCTTTATCAGGGTGGAAATTATCTTCAAGTTACTGACCATAAGATTCTGCGTCTGCTTCGCTGCGCTCGTTGCGCAGAATGAAGTGGGGAACTATCGCTGCGCTCGTTGCGCAGAATGACGGGAACGCTACTCGGCGGGGGCGGCTAGGCGTGCAGCTTCATCGGCCGCAATTGCCGATTGGATAACCGGTTCCAAATCTCCTTGCAAAACCTGATCCAAATTATAAGACTTATAACCTGTCCGGTGATCGGCAATTCGATTTTCCGGGAAATTGTATGTGCGAATTCGTTCAGAACGATCGCGAGACTTAACTTGGGATTGGCGCTGTTCGGAAGCTTCAGCTTCGGCTGCCGCCCGCTGGGCATCTAATAGTCGCGCCCGCAAAACTCGCATACCAGCTTCTTTATTCTGCAACTGGGATTTCTCATTTTGCATTGCCACCACAATGCCTGTTGGTATGTGCGTAATGCGAACTGCCG